>Ga0256404_1003160_pt1 | contig 34481 bp, 62 predicted proteins | sample RumenRJG_01DNA_FD_185990 | JGI IMG/M metagenome (GOLD analysis project Ga0256404, IMG submission 185990) | Bovine rumen microbial communities from Lethbridge, Alberta, Canada - RJG_01 | ecosystem: Host-associated > Mammals > Digestive system > Stomach > Rumen | place: Canada: Alberta | collected... | reverse complement strand
AGCTTTTATATATAAAAGGCAAAAATTAGCGGAGGGGGCCGGAACTTAAACAAAAAACGCTCGTGCGCGCGCGAACATAAAGAAAACAACTTCAAAAATGAAAAAACGGAGTCGATGAAGAGGCTTTTAATTCACGGTCGTATTCGGTCGTTTTTGGAACGAGTAAAACAAGGGAGCCAGAATGAAAAATCACGAAATACAAATCGAGATACTGCCGGTGCAGGACCTCGAAGAGTACGAGAATAACACCCGGCAACACGGTCAAATTGACATAGACGCAATCAAGGAAAGCATCGAAGCCTTCGGGTTCAACGATCCCATCGGAATATGGAGCGAACAGAATATCATCGTAGAAGGCCACGGCCGACTGGCTGCAGCTAACGCGCTCGGAATGGAAGAGATCCCATGCATAAGACTGGACCATCTGACAGACGAAGAACGCAAGGCATACGCTATAGCACACAACAAAACGGCGGAGCTTTCAAAATGGAACTTTGCAGAGTTAAACCTCGAACTTGCTGGTATAAAAGAAATAGATATGAGCGCATTCGGCTTCATGTCAGTACAAGAACTTGAAGCGGAAGTAGTAGAAGACGAAGTGCCCGAGGAAGTCGAGACTAAATGCAAGGTCGGCGATTTGTGGCAACTGGGGGGGCACCGACTTATTTGTGGAAATTCTACGGATGTTGCGGTTATTGATAGACTTATGGATGGGGTAAAGGTTGATATGGTGTTTACAGACCCACCCTACGGAATGAAGAAAGAGAGTGAGGGTGTTCTAAATGACAACCTCAACTTTGATGATTTGCTCGACTTCAATCGCCAATGGATACCACTTACATTCGGAGCATTGAAAGATAACGGCTCTTGGTATTGTTGGGGCATTGATGAACCGCTGATGGATATTTACAGCAATATCTTGAAGCCGATGCAGAAAGAAAACAGGATAACATTCCGAAACCTTATCACTTGGGATAAAGGTGATGCAGGAGCAGGCGGTGTGTCGTTTATGGGAAAAGATGGCTTGCGTTCTTATCCTGTCGGTTCAGAAAAATGCCTCTTTGTGATGTGTGGGGTACAAGGGTTTAACAACAATCAAGATAACTATTTCGAGGGATGGGAGCCTGTTCGACAATACCTTGCAGGAGAAGCGGAAAAAGTTGGATTGACACCGCAAAAACTGAAAGAGATATGCGGTGTGGGAATGTGGTCACATTGGTTCGGGAAATCACAGTTTGCATTTATAACAGAAGAGCATTACAAGGAATTGCAGGACTATTATAGCAAAAAGGAATACGATGCCTTCAAAAAGGAATACGATGAATTAAAAAAGGAATACTACTCCACAAGAGCATATTTTGATAACACACACGACACAATGACTGATGTGTGGGCTATGGGAAGGATATCGCACGAAGAAAAAATGCAAGCAGGCGGTCACGCAACGCCAAAGCCGATAGCCTTATGCAGTAGAGCAATAAAGAGCAGTAGCAGAGAGGGCGAGATTGTCCTTGATGTATTCGGCGGTAGTGGTAGCACACTGATAGCTTGCGAGCAACTCAATCGCAGATGTTATATGTGCGAATTAGATCCACACTACTGCGATGTGATCATAGCCAGATGGGAAGCATTCACAGGCCAGAAGGCAAAGAAGATTGCAGGATAGATGAAGAGGGACTGGAATTGATAATCTCACACACGCATCCAAGATATCGAAAACGGAGAGAAGCGAGCGGCGAAAACAGATACAACGGCGCTTATTACTACTCGCTCGAAATAGTAAAAAACATTATTCCGAGTATAAAGACAGACAGGAACTGGATCACACTGAACATTCCGGGAGAAGGCGCGGAGCACTCAATCTTTTTTATTCACAACAACCTAAAGCCGGAAATATACGAATGGATCCGGCAATACGGATTTAAAGACATGGTGATCGTTTGCGGAATAGAGGAGACCTGCGAGAAGGTAAAGCACCTGGGGAAGCCTATATACCTGCCGCTTTCGATTGATACAAACTACGTTCACAAATTTAAAACGGAGAAGACAAAAGGCGCTGCCTATGCCGGAAGACTAAAGAAGCGCGACCTCGGGACATTGCCGCGCGGAATAGATTATCTGCATTCGATGAAGAGGGAAGACCTGCTCCGGAGGATGGCGCAATACAAAACCATCTACTCAGTCGGGAGAACCGCCATCGAGGCCAGAGCCCTCGGCTGCGAGATAATGCCATATGATAAGCGCTTCCCGGACCCGAGTATATGGCGCGTTTTAGATAACAGAGATGCAGCGAAGATCCTGCAGCAGAAACTAGACGAAATAGACGGATGAAGAAAAGAGCATGGAAAAAAAGAATCAAAGACGCATGCATCGAGGTCGGAACATATAAGCCATCTTTTGACAGCGTAATAACATCGCTCGCCGAGATACTCGAATCAAGGGACCAGGTCCGCAAATACTACGAAGACAGCGGAGCGAAACCGATAGTCATGAGAACGAACAAAGGCGGCCACACGAACATGGAGAAAAATCCGATTCTCGTAATATATGACGACATGAACAATACGGCCATGAGCTACTGGAAAGAGCTCGGGCTCACGCCTAAAGGCCTAAAAGCAATAGACGAAAAAGCAATGCGAGGCACGAAGAAAGGAAGCACGCTCGGAGAAGCGCTCCGAGATTTAGGAATATAGCATGATAACAGGCGGAATGATTTTATATATTTGCAACCGAGGCAGATGCCAAAACTGCCATGACGAATGCAAACACACAACCGAAATAGAATATGCAGTCAATCCGACCTTTGAGGAGTCGCGCTTTGAGGAGAAAGAAGGCGACTGGTGGGAAAAACTAGATGGAAGCGAAAGATTATGTAAACATAGCTAAACAATACGCGAACGATGTAACAAGCGGAAAGATCACAACCGGCAAAGAAATAGTGCTGGCGTGCAAAAGATTTAAAAAGGATTTAAAGCGAAAAGACCTCGAACTGAGGGAGAGGGATCCAAACATGGCGTGCAGCATAATGGAGGGATTCTTCGTACATGCGCAGGGTGAAGACATGCAGGGAAACCCACTCCTCGGAAAACCATTCAAGCTGCAGCCGTGGCAGATTTTCGTCACAGTAAACCTTCTCGGCTGGTACCACAAAGGGACAGAGATCCGCAGATTTTCAGAAGCGTTTATCATGACAGCCAGAAAGAGCGGAAAGACATCGTTTGTTGCAGCGCTATCATTCGCGGTCGGCATCCTGCAAAGGAAAAGCGGCTCGAAACAATACATCGTGGCAAACAGCCAGAAGCAGACACTCGAGGCGTTCAAGTTCCTAAAGTTCAATATGAGATATCACGGACTTGACCAGGACGAGGACATGCACATCCTGGATAACAGCTTCAATCACCAAATAGAATACCAATTCACAGATGAAGAGGGACGTCCGGACGGAACAGTCGACATCACGGCACTGGCATCGAATCCGGACAGCCAGGACTCGTTCAACTGCAACTTTGCAATCGCGGACGAGATCGCAGCATATAAAAAAGCTAAACAATACACGCTATTCAAGGACGCGCAAAAAGGATATAGAAACAAGCTAATCGTTGGAATCACAACAGCAGGAGACAACCCGAACAGCTTCGGTTACTGGCATATGCAGTATGCGCTGAAAGTAGTGGAGGGCACCGCGAAAAACGATGCCTTCTTTGCATTTATAGCTAGAGCAGACCAGAGCGAAAACGGAGACGTCGATTACACAAGCGCTGAGCAGCAGCAGAAGGCGAATTTATCTTACGGAGTAACAGTCTCTCCGGAAGAACTAATGAACGACGCCCTGCAGGCGCAAAACGATCCACAGAAGCGAAAAGAATATCTCGCGAAGAGCCTAAATATATACACGTCGGCTCTAAAAGCATATTTTGACATCGAGGAATTCAGACGCAGCAATAAGAAATACAAATGGAAACTCAAGGACCTCGCAAAGCTACCGGTCAAATGGTACGGAGGCGCGGACCTTTCACGCGTTTTTGACTTAACGGCATCTGCGCTGGTCGGGGAATATAACGGCGTTTTGATAATAATCACACATGCCTTCTTCCCGATTACCCAGGCATACAAAAAGGCGGACGAAGACAACATCCCATTATTCGGATGGAAGGAAGACGGAAATCTGACAATGACAAACGGGGAGACAGTAAACCATGACGAAGTGGTGGACTGGTTCCTAAAAATGAAAAAGATGGGATTCAAGATCCGCATAGTAGGACAGGACAAGAAATTCGCAAGAGAATTTTATCTGGCCATGAAAGCGAAGCGTTTCGCAGTAGTAGATCAACCTCAATATTACTACGTAAAGAGCCAGGGATTCAGATACATCGAGAAAAAAGCGAAAGAAGGGAAACTATATTATCTGGGCTCGGAGGCATACGAATACTGCGTGCAGAACGTAAAGGCCATAGAAAAAACAGACGACATGATCCAATACGAAAAAATCGAACCGAAGCAGAGAATCGATCTATTCGACGCTTCGGTTTTTGGAACGGTCCAATTATTAGAAGACATGGAAAGATCGAACAAAGCGCGGTCATGGTATGGAGATAAATAACGATGGGAATATTTGACAATTTCAGAAATAACAGAGTCGGCGGAATAAGAGCAGCAAAAAAAGGAAAAAGCGCAATCGGAATAGTAATCGGCTCCGGAGAGGATGACGACATCAAGTGCCAGGGCTACACATCGCTCGCGGACAATCCGGAGATTTACACAGCCTGCCGAAGAATCGCGATGCTCATATCTTCAATGCCGATCATGCTAATGGAGAACGGAGACAGCGGAGACATCCGCATCCATAACGAGCTCTCCAGGACGCTGGACATCGAACCGAATAAAAACATGACGCGAAGGACATGGATGGAAGCCATCGTGATGAACCTACTGCTTCACGGAAAAGGAAACAGTGTGGTCAGAGTAAAGACGCGGAGAGGCTACCTGGAGAACATGGAGCCGGTGCCGGCATGGATGGTTTCACTCCTTCCGACAATAGACGGGAAGAGCTACGAAGTAATAATCAACGGCAGAACATACAAGCCGAACGACGTACTCCATTTCGTGGACAACCCGGACAAAGATTACCCGTGGAAGGGAAAAGGAATGACCGTCCAGCTGCAGGACATAGCAGACAATCTCAAACAGGCCGCAGCGACAAAAAAAGGCTTCATGAGATCCAAATGGAAACCGAGCATCATCGTCAGAGTAGACTCGATGATAGACAACTTCTCGGATTCAAAAGAGCGACAGAAGATTCTAGAAGAATACGTCCAAAGCAATGAAGCAGGAGAGCCGTGGCTCATACCGGCGGACCAATTCGACGTGCAGTCAATTAAACCGCTAAGCCTTGCGGACCTCGCTATATCTGACAGCGTGAACATCGACAAGAAGACGGCCGCCGCGATAATCGGCGTGCCGCCTTTTATTGTAGGCGTCGGAGAATACGACAAAGACGCGTGGAATTCATGGATCGCGTCATGGGTAAAGATAATCGCGCAGGAGATAGAACAGGAACTCACAAAGAAGCTGATTCTAAATCCGAAGTGGTATGTGAAGTTCAATATTCTATCCCTCATGGATTGGGATATAAAGACCATCGCGGATGTATTCGGTGGCCTTTCAGACAAAGGATTCATCACAGGAAACGAAGTCAGAGACCGCATCGGCATGAGCCCGAAGGAAGGACTCGACGAGCTTAGGATCCTCGAGAACTACATCCCGATGGGCATGATCGGACAGCAAAGCAAACTTATACAGGACGGAGGTGCTGACGAATGAGAAGAGGAACAACACCGGTCCACACTTTCAAACCAAAAAGCAAAGCAACAGGGGAAGCGTTAGACCTAAGATCAGCAGCCGTCATTTATTTGACATATAAACAAGACGGACAGATCAAGGTTGAGAAGACAAAGGACGAAATGGAAATCACAGAAGACAGAGTCCGGGTCAAGCTAAGCCAACAGGACACCCTTTCATTTAGCACAATAGGAGACGTTGAGATTCAATTCCGCGTCAGATATCCGGACGGTTCCGCGCCGGCATCAAAAGTGCTGAAAATCCCTGTCGCGAAAATATTGAAGGAGGGGATTATATAATGCCAGATTTCAAAGATTGCTGCTGCTGTTTTGAGATTTTATTCGATGAAGAGGATGCAGAATTTGAACTCGACTTCGAAGAAGTGCAGATCGTTCACACGGATTATGATCCATACGGCGGACCCTACGAAGTAATCCCGAAGACATACGAGCAGGTGCTCGCAACTAAAGACAAAAACATGGAAGACGACGTCACGGTTCACGAAATCCCATATGCGGAGGTTGTAAACGAACACGGAACCACAGTCAACATCGCTTATCTATAAGCAGGAAAGGAAAACACCATGGCAAAAAATAAAATCATATATGGCGGACAGACACTTATCGACTTAACGGACGCAAACCTCGGAAAGAATGACGGAGACCAGATATTATCCGGGAAAACCGCCTACGGAAACGACGGTGAAAAAATAACCGGAACATGCACGTTCGACGCGGACACGTCCGATGCGAACGCAACGGCTGCAGAGATACTATCCGGGCAAACAGCTTACGTTAACGGACAGAAAATCACAGGAACAATGCCAAACAGAGGAGCAGTCTCCGGAGAGATTGACGATTTGTCGACACCGTATCAGATACCGGCAGGATATCACGACGGGACAGGCACAGTTAGCATCGATGCAACAGAAGCCGAAAAGATTATACCGGGCAACATCAAAGACGGAGTCGAAATTCTGGGCGTGGTCGGAACATACACAGGAGAGGGCGTCACAGCACAGGCAAAGACCGTAACTCCATACACAACGCAGCAGGTCATTTTACCGGATGCAAATTACGACTATCTGTCCCAGGTAACAGTTAACGCAATATCTTACACGGAGACACCGAATGCCTACGGAACGACGGTCACCATCGGCGATGTAGCTCCATAAGAGAGGAGGCCAGAAATGGCAAAAAATAAAGTCGTTTTTGGAGACACGACAATCATGGACATATCTGACACCACAGCAACTCCCGAGGATGTATCAGAGGGAGAAACCTTCTATGACAACGGAGGGAATAGACAAACGGGTACAGGTAGATGGATGGAGCCGGTAGAGAATCCAACCGCGAACGAAGTCCTTATCACAGATGCAAACGGCCAGGCCATAGGGTCTGGCATTTTGATTGGCAACGTTGTACAGTTCACGGATATCGCAACGGAAACAGCGCTCGGACTTGTAAAGCTCAACCCGAATGAGTCCGTTGAGGTCAATGCAAACGGACAACTAACAGTAGGCGGTAGGCTTGGTCAATTTCCAAATGGCGGGGTATTCTATCCAACTACCATTGAGCCGACCTTGGTAGGACCATCAACATTTATGCTTACCGATGGTGCAAAGTACTTGAGCCTTGGAGCAAGAACTTTTGGCATTATGGCAGGTGTTTCTTTGACCTGTAAAAGTGCAGCAGCGGGTACTACTCAATATAGACTTTCAAATAACCAAAGTAATAGATTTGCTTGTTTTGCGAATAAAGGTGGCAGGTTAGCAATAGACCAAACAGATGCAACAGAAAACGGAACCGCACTTATGACTGACATCTCTTTTGCAAACGGGAATCCAATTAGTGCATATTTCGGTCCAACTGAAAGTGGTAACGATATTATCATTACAGTAGATAGAACTGTAAACCCAAGTGCTTCAACAACCAAATTAAGAATGTATGGGACTTCTACCTCAACTGATGTAATCATCGCTGGTCAAGGAAACGGAGCAAGCGGTGGTAAAGCAATAAGTTTAGGACAGGCTTGTCATGCGGGCGGAAACCAATGTATCGCATTCGGTAATTCATCGCTATCGTTGGCGAATAACAGCGTTGCTTTCGGACACACACATTTAGTCAATAAACAATTCTGCTTCTCAGCAGGTCAAGGGCACGATTTTACTAATGGCAGTAACGGAGCTGGTGCAGTAGGTATTTGCAGTGAAATATCAAGCGACACAGCGTTTGCAGTAGGAAACGGAGTATTTAACTCTAATGGCAATATAACAAGAAGTAACGCACTTGAGGTCAAGACAGACGGAAGTATAGTTTTGAAAAGCCCTAATGGAACTAAATATAAGATAGCAGTTGATGATAGCGGCAACATCTCAACAACAGCGGATTAACAGGAGGTACAATGGCGCTTTTATGTAATGATTGCAATATAAGAGGCAGACGCAGAGAAATCTGGTGCAACCACACCGATGACCTCTGCGTTTTTGTTAGGTACTGCGGAGTCTCCGGAAAGTTCTACCAGACGGACGGAGCGGCAAAATGCAAAATGAAAGGACAGAAAGATGAAGGACGAGCTGAGAAATAAAATGCGACAGATGCGATCCATCGCATCAAATTTTCAAACCAGAGAAGACAGCGGAGAAAAGCGAATTGAAGGCTACTTCGCTGTTTTTAATAGCACGTATGAACTGGGACCGGACATGAGCGAGAGCATCGCGCCCGGAGCCTTTTCAAACACCCTCGATGCAGATATTCGTGCCTTAGTAGACCACGAAACCATGTACGTTCTGGGACGCAACAAAGCAGGAACGCTTGAACTTCGCGAAGACGACAAAGGCCTGTGGGGGTCCATCCTTCTCAATCCGAACGACCAGGATGCGATGAACGCATATGCCAGAGTCTCACGCGGAGACGTTAACCAGTGCAGCATCGGCTTCAATATCCGGAGTGAAGAAACCGACTTCCGAGACGACGGATCTATTCATTGGACTATAACAGACATCGAACTTGCAGAGGTTTCAGTGTGCACCTTCCCGGCATATTCGGAAACATCCGTGGAAGCCAGGAAGCAGGAAAAAGAGCAAATCGAGAAGCGCCAGTTTGAGAAATGGCGCGAAGAGACGCTGAACAGATTGAAAGGAGCAGAAAACAATGCTTAGAGCACTAATGAAGAGGAAAGCCCTCGACGAGAAAACGAGATCTCTTGAGATGCTGAGAGCTAAATCAGAGGAACTCAAAAAGAGAGAAGCTGAGCTGGCAGAAGCCATCAAAGAAATGAACAAAGACACACCGGAAGAGGAAAGAAAAGCCCTCGACGAAATGGTCGAATCCTTTGAGGCGGAAAAAGCGGAAAACAGCAAAGCAATCACCGATCTCGATGAAGAGGTCAGAAACCTCGAAAGCGAGCTGACAGAGCTCGAAAGTCAGCAGGAGCCACCGGCAGCAGAACCGGAACCTGCACCAGAACCAGAGAACACAAGAAAGGACATCAGAACAATGAGCAGAAGAAACTTCTTCGGAATGAATGTTAGAGAGCAGGCTGAATTCATCGCAAGAGATGACGTCCAGAAATACCTGCAGGAGACAAGGACAGCTATAAGAGAGAAGAGAGCAATCGAAAACGTGGGTCTCACTATTCCACAGGTAATGCTCGGTCTTATCAGAGAGAATATTCTCGAATATTCGAAGCTGTATAAGCACGTAAACGTCAGAGTTTTGAACGGAAGCGGACGCCTTCTCGTAATGGGAACAATTCCGGAAGCAATCTGGACCGATTGCTGCGCAAACCTCAACGAGCTCTCACTCGGATTCGGGGATGTAGAACTCGAATGCTGGCGCGTTGGCGGCTACTTCGCAATTTGCAACGCTAACCTCGAAGACAGCGACATCGACCTCGCAGCAGAAATTCTGACTGCTATCGGACAGGCCATCGGTCTCGCACTGGATAAGGCTATTCTTTATGGAACAGGAACAAGAATGCCGGAAGGCATCGCGACATCCCTCGCACAGGAATCAAAGCCTGCAGATTGGCCGGAGACAGCCAGAGAGTGGACAGACCTCCACACATCGAACATCTTAAAACTCGACACAGCATCCATGACAGCAGTCGAGGCATTCGCTGCAATAGTAGAAGCCTTTGGAGCAGCTAAAGGCAAATACTCAAGAGGAGTTAAGGTCTTCGCAATGAACGAGAAGACATACACATCACTCACAGCGAAAGCCATATCTGTAGACGCTGCCGGAAACATCGTGACCGGAGTATTCGACAGAATGCCTGCAATCGGCGGAGTAATCGAAGTCCTCGACTTCATCCAGGATGATGTTATATTCGGCGGATATTTCGACTGCTACCTCCTCGGAGAAAGAGCAGGAACGAAGTTCGCTACATCCGAGCATGTACGCTTCCTCGCCGATCAGACAATCATGCGTGGAACGGCACGTTATGACGGCAAGCCGGCAATCCGTGAGGCCTTCGTGATGATAGGCATCAACAACACGCAGCCGACCGCAGACATGACATTTGCACCGGATGACGCAAATCCGGAAGACTCGGAATAACTAAGGACGAGGAAGACACGCCAGCCGTGGATCTAAACAAGATGACAAAGGCCGAGCTCCTAGCATACGCAGAAGAGCTCGGTCTCGCGGTTTCCTCGTCAATGACGAAGGCGGAAATAATAGCAGTGATTGAAAGCGCATAGAAGGAGGGGCCGAGATGGACAAAGAAACCATGCTGCAAGCGCTAAAGGTTGATCTCGGCATCACCACCGCAGTATACGATGTGAGACTCGCGCAATTTTTGGAATCAGCAAAGCGCGCGATTGAAATCGAAGGAATAAATCTCACAGAGAGCATCAGCGACGCGAATTTGATTGTAATGTACGCAGGCTGGCTCTGGAGAAAACGAGACACCGGCGAAGGCATACCTCGAAGCCTGCGGTGGATGATGAACAACAGATTATTCAGCCAGAAGCTCCAGGAGGATTGAACAAATGGATGATGTAATCGTTTTAGTAAAAACGACATACGAGAAGGACGAAGAATTAAATTCCATACCGATAGAAACACGGCGCGAAGTTTTGTGCCAGAGTCAATCGGTCGGAAGATCCGAATTCTACTCAGCCGCACAGGCGGACATGCATCCGGAGTTCATCTTCATTCTGTCCCATTTTAAGGACTACGAAGGAGAAAAAATCATCGAATACACGGACTGGATGAACCGGCAACACAAACTATACGTCACCCGAACATACAGAGTGCCGGGCACAGACCGCGTGGAGCTAACGGCAGAAGAAAGGACAGGTTATGGCCACGAACATGAATCTGGTGGCGGAGGTGAATGCTGCCCTGGAGGAGTATGTGCACGATGTACAGATTGCGATTGATGAAGCAGCCAAAGAGGCCGCGGAGCTGACGCAAAGACAGCTCAAAGCCACATCCCCGAAAAGGGAAAAAGGCAAAGGGAAAGGCACTTACGCCAGAAACTGGAAAATAAAAAAGAGGTACGACTCGCACCTGGTCTCGTACGTTGTATACAACGGAAAAAGACCGGGAATGACGCATCTTCTTGAACACGGGCACGTCAGCCGGAACCAGTACGGAAGTTATGGCAGAGTAAGAGCGATCCCACACATAGGCCCTGCGGCCGAAGCCGGGATTCAGAGGTTTGAACTAGGAGTGAAAGCGAGACTGCGCAAATGATAGACGGAAGACGAACAATCGAAAGAGTAATAGAAGCACTGGAGGAGACAGGCCTCCCATGCGAATATTCACACTTTGACGAAAAAGTGAATCCGCCGTTTCTAGTATATTACGGCGCAGGACAAGTCACACAATCAGCAGACGACACGCACTTCTGGAGTCATAACATTTACAATCTGGAATACTACTTCACGAAAAAAGAGAGCAGAAAGGAAGAGGCGCTGGAAGCTATCCTCCTGGACGCAGGCTTTCAATTCACTAAGAGCGAAGACATCTACATCGATGATGAGGACGTATTCGTTATTTATTACTATTTGAACTAAGAAGAAAGGACGAAGAACCATGCCACAAGCTAACGAAAACAAAGTCCTGTTTGGATTCAAAGAACTTTACTTCGGTACATTCACCGAAAATGCAGACGGATCCGTTACAATGGGCAAACCGTACCACCAGAGAGGTGCGGTCGGATTTTCACCGGAGGAACAAGGCTCGGACTACATATTCTATGCGGATGATGGGCCATACTTCTCTTACTACACAAGCGGAACGCAGCAGGGCGACCTTGTAGTCGCAAGGTTTGACCGCGAATTCAGAAAGCAGTTCATGAAAGAAGTCGAACTCGAAGACGGCGGAATTGCTCAGATCAAGAACGTTGTAAAGCCTTCCATCTACCTGGCGTTTGAAACACAGGGAAACGAAGGTCCGGAAAGAGTAATATTCTACAACGGTGCGATGGGCGGAATCTCCAGAGAGTACGCCACAATCGAAGACCAGGTCGAAGTTCAGACCGAGTCGATGCCGATAACCTTCACAGGAGACAATAAAACCGGCATGACAAAAGTCGTCTATCACGAAGGCGACGCAGGATTTGCGACGTTGTTCACGAATCCACCGGCGCCAAAGCTGCCGGAGCAGGAGTCGGAATAACGAGCGCTCCAGAAGACGCGCCGAATGAAGAGGATGAGAATCCAGCGAACACGCAAGGAAATCGAGCGAACGCTTCAGAAGACGCAGACACTGGAGCGGTAAATCTTGAGGATTTGACAAAGGCACAGCTTAAAGAGTACGCAGAAGAGCAAGGTCTCGAAGTGAGCACCAGGCAGACAAAAGCGGAAATGATACAGCAGATTGAGGAGGCTATATAGGCCTCCTCTTGTGCTATTTACAAGGGAGGTAAAAACAATGCTGAAAACAATAGACCTCGGAGGAGGCAGAGAGATCACGCTCTCAAACGAAATTAGCTGGTTAATGGAATACAGGGACCAGTTCAACCAGGACATAGTTCCGGTTATAATGCCGATTTTGCTCGGCGTAATACAGACCATCGGCAATCTTGCCGAAGATATAGAAGATTTGAACTCAATCAAAGCAAGCGACGTTTTCAGACTCATGCGCTCGGATGAGCTGGTGGAGATAGGAGTTAAACTCGCCACATTTGAGTCGATGGACGTACTGCACGTTATGTGGGCAATGGCCAAAGCATACGACCCGAATATAAAAGAACCGAAGCAGTGGATCCGCGACCTGGGAGGACCGAACCATGAAGAGGTCCCTCTCGTCGATGTAATTATTCCGGCTATAGGGGAGCTTGTAGTTCGGGGATCCATGAAACCAAAAAACTGGGAGAGGCTGACAGCGAACATGAAGACTATAAAAGGAGCGCTGCAGCCGAAGACCAAAAAGACGAAGAAAAAATAACACTGAATACAATCATCCTGGCTGCATTAGAACGAGGACTCACGATGCAGGACGCTAGAAGAATGCAGCTCGGTCAAGTCGTTGGATTTGTAGAAGACTACAACAAGAGACAACAGAAAGACAAACAGGAGAAGAAACATAAAAAGAGCGTAAAGCATTACAGACTTGCAACACCGGAAGAGAGCTCTGCGTTTTTACGAGGATAGAAAATGGCGGAAAAAATCAAAGGAATAACAATTGAATTCAGAGGAAATGCGACGCCGCTCCAGAAGGCAATCAGAGAAGTAAACAAAGATATTTCGAACACAACAAAGGAACTATCTCAGATCAACAGGGCGCTGAAATTCAATCCGACAAGCGTGGAGCTTTGGAGACAAAAGCAAGATGTACTGAACCAGAGAATAAAGGCAACGTCCAAGGACCTTGATGCGCTAAAGCAGGCGCAGAAGCAGATGGACGCCAACGGAGTAAACAAAAACTCGGAGGAATACAGAAAGCTTCAGAGAGAAATCATCGAGACGGAAGGCAAGCTCAAAACATTCAAACAGCAGTTAAAGGAAATCGGCAACGTTAATTTAAAGGCTTTGAGTGAAGGCTTTAAACAGGTGGGAGACAAAGCCCAAGCAATAGGCAAAGAATTATCAATGAAAGTCACCGCGCCGCTTGCCGCCATCGGAGCTGTCTCGGCTAAGTCATTCGCAGAAGTAGACAAAACAATGCAGCTCACCAATAAAACGATGGGCAACTCTAAGGAACAGGCGGACCTGCTAAACCAGGCGATGAAAGACGCAGCCGCCAATTCCATATACGGAATGAATGACGCAGCAACAGCGACACTGAACTTCGCTAGAGCAGGACTATCAGCGGAAGAAGCGGCCGCCGCCCTTGCACCGGCCATGAACCTCGCTGCAGGTGAAGGCGGAAACCTCGACACAGTATCAGCCGGACTTGTTGCGACAATAAACGGATTCGGAGACACCTTTGACAACACAGCAAAATATGCGGATGTATTTGCGAACGCTTGCAACAACTCGGCTCTTGATGTGGATTCATTATCCGAATCAATGAGCATCGCAGCGCCTATATTCGCAGCAGCAGGATATTCTGTAAATGACGCCGCTTTATATATGGGCATCCTTGCGAATAAAGGAATAGATGCAAACAAGGGCGCGACATCACTAAAAACAGGACTTGCAAGGCTCGTCTCGCCGGCAAAAGAGGGCGCGAAAATGATGGACGCCCTGGGAATATCCGTGACAAACGCGGACGGATCCATGAAGGACAGCGTGACGATCCAGAAGGAGCTGCACGATGCATTTTCAAAGCTTTCAGAATCCGAACAGATTGCAGCTGCATCAGCCATATTCGGAAAGAACCAGATGGCTCCGTGGCTCGCATTGATAAACACAGCACCTGCAGATGTAAACGCACTAAACGCATCCCTGCAAGAGACCGGAACGGTCAACGAAATGGCAGCAGCCATGATGAGCGGATTCGGCGGTTCCTTGGAGAAGCTAAAATCATCAATCGACGTTGCGAAGGTTTCACTCGGAGAAGCACTGGCGCCGGCAATTCTTGCCGTAGCAAACGGAATACAGAAGCTCGTCGACTGGTTCAACGCTTTATCTCCTACAGGGAGAAGCGTCGTCGCAATAATAGGCATGATCGCGGCTGCAATCGGACCGATGCTGGTGGTGCTCGGCATTTTAGCGTCGAGCATAGGATCAATAATAGGTCTGGTAGGAACAATCGGGCCGATGCTTGGCGCAGTAGGCGGAGCGATAGGCGCGCTAGTTTCGGGACCGCTGCTCCTTATTGTAGGAGCAATCGCTGCAGTCATAGCAATAGGCGTACTTCTTTATAAGAATTGGGACAAGATTAAAGAGACAGCTTCGAAGGTTGGCGATGCCATCAAAAAAACATGGGAAAGCGCGAAAGATGCGGTTGGCAAAGCCGTAGAAAATTTGAAGAATTCCGTCGTTAAGGCATGGGACAAAGTCACCTCTACGGTCGAGAAAGCCGCACAATCCATCTGGGACGCGTTGACATGGCCGTTCGATAAAGCTTACGAGACTATAAAAACCGCGATAGGTTGGATCAAGGACCTGTTCCCGATAGACCTTTCAAACTTTTTCGGAGACATCAAGTTGCCACATTTCTCGTGGGATTGGATAGATATCGGCGGAATCATAAGCATTCCGAGCATAGATATAGACTGGTATAAGAAGGGCGGAATCTTCTCGAGCCCAACCATCGCCGGAATCGGTGAAGCAGGCTCCGAGGCGGTCGTTCCTTTAGATAAGTTCTGGGACAAAATGGACGCAATCGCTGCAGCATCCCAGGGAGGAGGAGAAGCGCCGGTTATTAACATTTATCCGCAAGCGCATCAATCGGCAACCGAAATAGCCAGAGAGGTCGAGAAAGTACTTGTTCAATGGCAAAGACAGAGGTCAACAGCTTATGGCAATATTTAAATCATTTACATTTGACGGAATAAACAGTCTTGATAAAGGCGTATATATAACCGGAGAAGCGGTTTACAACGCGCCCGAGCGAGTAGTCGAAATGATAGAGATTCCGGGAAAGAACGGAGCCCTCGCAATCGACCAGGGACGCTTCACAAATATAGAAGTGACATATCCGGCCGGAGCATATGCCAGAAGCCAGGAGGACTTCGCGGAGAAGATAAGAGAGATCCGGAACATCCTCGCCTCGCGCTATACATACAAAAGATTGGAAGACGAATACAACCCGGATGAGTACAGGCTCGGCCTGTATAAATCCGGGCTTGATGTAGCTGCAGTGGCTTACCATATAGCCGGAGAATTTAAAATAACATTTGACTGCAAACCGCAGCGCTTTCTGAAAAGCGGAGAAGAGGCGCAGTCATTCTCGAGTAGCGGTTCAATCACGAATCCGACATTCTTCGCATCTCGTCCGCTTCTGGTCGTAACGGGAGCGGGTCAACTCGTTCTCGGCTCACATGTAATAGAGATTTCTAACGGCTCGGGAGCGGGTCAGGTGATTAACATCGATTGCGAATCACAGGAGGCGTGGGAGTTTGTCGGTGGCGCGATGGTAGCTCGTAACGACTACATTCAGATTGCAGGTAGAGAGTTCCCGACACTAACAAGCGGAGAGAACGTCGTTACGATCGGCTCCGGAATTACAAAAGTCGAGATAACACCGAGATGGTGGAGGATATAGATGATTCCTATTTTATTCACGAAAACAGAAATTACAAAAGTCGAGATAACACCGAGATGGTGGAGGATATAGATGATTCCTATTTTATTCACGAAAACAGAATCGGAATTTTTAACAAACGGACTCGGAAGGCTCGCGGGCTGCATATCGTGCATAGTCACGGAGGAGAGGAACGGAATCTTTGAGTGCGAGTTCCAATATCCGATAAACGGAGTGCATTACAGCGAAATCCAAATGGGTCGACTCGTTTACGTAACACACGACGACACGAAAGAGCCACAGCCATTTGAAATATACAGACGGAGCGCGGAGATAAACGGAATCGTTACGTTCAACGCGCATCACATTTCTTACAGACTCTCGGAGGTAACGGTCAGACCGTTCACGGCAGGATCATGCGCGGCTGCATTAAACGGCATCGCGGACAATTCGATAAATTTAAACCCGTTCACTTTCTGGACGGATAAAAACACAGTCGCAAACTTCAAGAGCGACAAACCGAGAAACGCCCGAAATATGCTCGGAGGAGAAGAGAACTCAATCCTTGACGTATTCGGTGGCGGAGATTACGAATTTGACAAGTTCACGGTCAAGCTACACGCGCAGAGGGGCGTCGATTCGGGCGTCGTAATAGCCTATTCAAAGAACATGACAGACCTCACGGCGGAGGAGTCGCTCGAAGGCGTATACAATGCGATAATCCCGTTCTGGGCGGACACAGAAGGAAACCTGGTCATGCTCCCGGAAGAGATGATTATCTATTCGGGACTTGAGCCAATAATCGACTTCCTTACCGATCACAACGGAGTGATTATACGGACGCACAACGGGGATCCGATAGAAGTCGCATATGAAATGGTGCAGGCCGTACCGATGGACTTATCGGACGCATTCGAAGAAGCACCGACAGTGGCACAGTTAAGGGCGGCCGCACAAGCGAGATTTGAACGTTCACAGGCATGGCTCCCGAACGAAACGATTGACGTTGATTTCGTGCATCTATGGCAAACGGAAGAATACAAAGACTATGCAGCGCTCCAGAGGGTAAGACTTTGCGACACTGTTTCGGTCTACTATAAGAAGCTCGGAGTCGAGGCGGTAAAGAAGAAAGTCGTGCGGACGGTATACAATGTTTTACTCGACCGCTACGATTCTATCGAACTTGGAACACCATCCGTCTCGCTTTCACAGGCTATAGAGAGATCCATCCTCGAAGCGGTCCCGACTACTTCAATGATGGAGGATGCTATCAAGTACGCATCCGACATGATACGAGGCGGTCTCGGAGGCTACGTTGTAATGACACCGGGCCCGAACGGATATCCGCAAGAGATCCTTATAATGGACACTCCCGACATCAACACGGCTGTGAACGTGTGGAGATTTAACCAAGGAGGACTCGGGCATTCATCGAATGGCTACGAAGGCCCTTATTCAGACATCGCGCTGACACAGGACGGACGTATTAATGCTAGTCTGATAACAACAGGAATACTGAATGCGAATATTATCAGAGCAGGTATATTGTCCGACATTAACGGGAACGCGTCGTGGAATCTTTCGACAGGCGTTTTAATCATGACGAAGGGTTCAATTAATTTGGGCGCTGGGAATTTTGTCGTAACAGACGCCGGAAGCGTTACAGCTAAGAGCGGAATAATAGGACCGTTCACAATGAATTCAAACGGTTTCACTTATAAAACCTCGTCTTCATTGATGAACGTAACTTATGGAAACATCACGAACACACAAAGAATTAACTGGCAAGCCGGGGGCTCGTCAGTTTTCGGAACGCAATTAGCTGAAGGCGACTTGAATTTTGTGGGGAGGGCCGGGGCGACAGATCCAGCGTCATATGCCGGGCTATTTTCTATAGGCCTGTCAGAGCTCAATGATGGAACAATCTATCTTTCAATAGAAAAGTACAACGCGGCTTCCAACGAGAGATTTATTGATTTCTATAATTCGGGAACCTACAAGATACAAGTGGGACAAAACGTGTGGGCTGCCGGAAACGTTGAAGTCGGAGGAACTAAATCCAGAAGAGTAGACACTGATAATTATTCAAAGAGATTGCATTATTGCTACGAAACACCAACGCCTCTATTCGGAGACATAGGAGAAGCAACACTCGATGAAGAGGGACTCTGCTATGTAGATCTAGACGATATATTCTCGGAGACCATAGCGGAAAGAGTTGAATACCAGGTATTCCTGCAAGAGGAAGGCGAGGGCAGCTGCTATATAGCAGAGAAGACTCCTCGCTATTTTGTTATTAAGGGAACACCGAATCTCCGTGTCGCATGGGAGCTCAAAGCAAAACAGAAAGACTATCAGAACATAAGACTCGAACAGGCAAATATGGAGCTTGACGAGTACGAAACGAATATGGACGATTATTCATTTGAAAGCTATATCAACGAACAGGAGGAATTACTTTATGGCATCTATTAAGCAACTCGCATCATTCGCGGTCCTAAACGTAAACGGAGGACAGCGAATTTCTTACACTTTCGATGAGATTGATTCAGAGACAGGCGACGTTATATCAGCAAACCAGAAGGGATCCTTCTTTTGCGTAGACGAAAGCCTCTCAAAAGAAATCGAGGATATCAGAGAGTACATCAAGGAGCACAAACTGACCGAGGAGGCATAACATGCAAATCCACGAATTAAATACATACACGGGCACTCCCGGGAAAGGCGACTGGCTCGCAATCGACAACGGAGAGGAAACAAACAAGGTCGAAGCGAACAATCTCGGTGTAACTACGCCCATGACCGAGGCGGAAATTACAACGGGAACGAACACGCAGAAGAGAGTGATCACTCCGGCAGTGGCGGCAACATTAAAGGCGCTAGTTTTGAGTGTTTCCTCGTTCAGTTCACTCCCGAAGACTGTAACGAATTCGAAGATAACGAGCGACATGGTCGTACTAAAAGCAGAACTCGGAACACCGTCCGCACAGACAGCGGACTGGACGGTCACGACATCGAACGGGTCGCTACAAATAAAAGGCACGAATGCGATATCGGGATCAACTACTTTAAAATTGTATCTCATGAAGTCAAGATAAGGAGGTTTGAAATGCTGAAAGCGTTGATACACCAGAGAGAGAGAGAGAGAAGGGTCTCCTCTTGGCATACAGGAAAGGAGGCAAGCGTTAGGGAACTTGCCTCCGAGACTTCCGAAAGGAGGTCAGAGGTATAGTCTGAACATAGGGGGTGACTCCTATGGCTGTTAGTACGATTGAAAAAGCCCAAAGATTAGATCATTCAACTAACACTTACAGCGGCACAAAAACAATACCGTCAAGCGGATATCTTTCATTGGGAAACATCGGCGGTTCTAAGTTCATTATATCAATGATTATCTCATCTTGGGGGAGCAACAACGGAAACCCATCGCTCTATCTCGGAAGTGGGAATAGTCTATATCTCGTGGGAAGAGAAGGAGACAGCATTACGAACTTTTCAGTTCGATACAACTATTATGACAACTAACAGCCCAGACATACCGAAAACGGTATGGCAACAAGTACTATTAAATCAGACGGCTACGAAACCGCACTCATAAACACGGGAAACTATATCCCGACAACGGGGTGGGACATAAAAAGAGTTGGCTCAACAGTATTCTTGTTTTTAACAAATCTGTCGAGTGCGCCCGCGGGGGCATTTAACACGGGCGGAGCTGTTATCCCCGCGTCAATGCGTCCGAAACCGTTCGTAAACAAAACAATTCAGCCGAGAACCGCCACGGCACGACCACCGATAGCGGTAAGTGTAAACTCAGACGGCTCAATTTCGTTTTATAATTACGGGGGGGCATTTACAGGGACGGTTGGAATAAACGAGACTTTATCGTGGCCGACGATATAACAAGCCTAACGCCATAAGACTATGGCAACATCAAAAATACTCGCAAAGAATCCCATAAAAGCAAAAACATGGGCAGGCCGGTCCGTACCATATAACACATTCAACGTAATGACGAGCTTCGTTATTCCAGCAGGAACCAAAGCTCTGATTCTCGGCAACACGGCAAACGGCATAGGAACGCCGAGGAACAACACATGCAACTTTGAAAAAGAAAGCGGAACAGCAAATATTTTTTACAACGGCGCAGGAATAAATAATTCCGGCGCGGGCAACAGAGCAGCGGGATGGTGCTACGTTGAAGCAGAAACAACTTGTAAAATAAACGTAAGACAATACGGCTGTGAGCAAGCGCTGTCTGGAACAGCAGAAGGGTATGCGGTCGCCATCGCCCTTTATGGGGGGTATTACGTAAAGTCCTCAAAGCCTTGCAATCACTCACTTTCAGAACTGAAAGGGGGTGGGCGTAATGGCTGTTAGTAAGATAGGAACCGACTTCATACCATATACTCAATTAAACACAAACATTTCTTATCAACGAAAAAACGGCATTGCATACGTTAGGACAGTAGCTGGAGGTGTAGAACTTACAAGAAACGGCGTTGTCATTGGAAAGATGCCTGTTGGTATGCTCCCTGCAGCACAATCCGACTTTGCAGGGACAGCGCTAGGCGGTACAGAGAGCGTATTTTTCAGAGTAGATACAAATGGAAATGTTACAGGGTATGCAAACCCGACTACAAAATATTGGAGTGGGACGTTTGCGTATGTTATTGCCAACTAGCAAAAAGAAAGGACAACAAATGAACAAAGACTACTGGAAGAAAATTCTAATTAGAGCATGGCATGCGGTCTGGGAGACTGCAGCGGCGACGCTACCGGCCACCATCGTGATCACACCCAAAATGATAGAGCACTTCGATAAAAGCGTCCTGCTGGTAATCGCAGCATGGGCCGCCACGGCCATAGTGGCCGGAGCTGTCTCTATAGTCAAATCGCTGGCAATAGGCATTCCAGAGGCGGAAATCGAAGAGACGAAAGAAGATGAAATCGATTATATCCAGGAGGAACAGGAGGCGGAAAATGGGAATTAGCACAGCGCAGAAAGTAGTCGACATCGCGATGAAATATCTCGGATGCACACAAGGATCCGCAAAGCAAAAGGAACTCATCCGGATATTTAACACAGTAAAGCCGCAAGGCTACACGGCAAGCTGGAGAGACCCATGGTGCGCAGAAGCATGGAGCGCTTGGCAGATAGAAGCAGGAAACACATCGAAGCAGGTGCCATTATCAGCAAACTGCGGACAGATCATCAGAGACGCCCAGAAGCTCGGCATATGGATAGAAAAAGACAGCGCGGTCCCACAAATAGGGTGGGGCATTCTTTATGACTGGGAAGACAGCGGCCGCGGAGATAACACCGGAAGTCCAGATCACATCGGGCTCATTTACGCAGTAGACTCCAAATGGATCTACGTCATAGAAGGCAACAAAGGAAGCCAATCAGTCTGCGGCAAAAGAGCCGTCCAGATAGATGGACGCTTCATACGAGGATTTGTCGCTCCTATATACGCGAAAGAGGGCGCAGCCAAACCGGCACCGGCCAAACAGCCTGCAGGAACAAGTCAGACAACCTACACAGTAAAGAAAGGCGACACGCTGAGCTCTATCGCGAAGAAATACGGAACGACCTGGCAGACATTAGCGAAGGAAAACAATCTGTCAAATCCGAACTATTTGAAGGTCGGCCAGAAGATAAAAATCCCGGGCAAAACGAGCACAGCAAAGAGCCAGACGAAGACTGTCACCTACACAGTAAAGAAAGGCGACACGCTGAGCTCTATCGCGAAGAAATACGGAACGACCTGGCAGGCAATCGCGAAAGAGAATGATCTATCAAATCCGAATTATTTGAAGGTCGGCCAGAAGCTAAAAATAACAACGAAAAAGTGAGGGCAGAAAATTGAATATAAACTGGGAAACTATAGAACACTTCTGCATTAGCATCGCCGTGGTAGGCGCAGCAATAACTTACATTTATAGAGGATGGAAATTTGCAAAGAAACCGGCTGACGACGTACACGAAAAACTCAAAAGAGACTTTGACGAGATCCGCAAGCTAAGAGGTGAAAGCGACTACATGAAAGATGCGGTCAAATTATTAATTCGAAGCAATCTCACCATACTCGGCCATCTAAGCGACGGAAACCACACGTCCGAGATGGCAAAAATGGAGAAAGAAATTCAAACTTTTCTGATCCATAATTAAGAGGTAACGCCCGGCGCTTTTTTACGCCAGGCGCTATCTATATAGGATCCTCCCTTGCAGGATGTTTTACTTACTCGTGAGAGCAGAAGACCGGAGCAACAGCTCCGGTCCTTTTGCTTTTATAGATATTTATCTAAATTTTCGAGATATATATGATGAGACCAATCAAGCCGCACGCGTATCTTATAATCATCGCTCCATTCATCCTCGACATATCCATTATTTTTTAATTGATAGAAATGACCGCCGGATAATTCTGCAAAGACATGTGGATCCAGATCAGAAAGAATCTGAACTATTCGCTTTGTCTTCCTAGGCGGAGCATAGCCCACATCAAAAGAATTCTCGCCATCAAGCAGGAAAACCCGAAGAACACCGTCCGCATATTTGAATTCTAAATCCACATCAACAGGCTCGTATTTATAAATCTTCTCACCATAGCGACAGGACTCCTTTATTTCTTTTATAGTCATTCCTTCATATTTGAAATCCGAATCAGCCCAGAATTTCTGATATTTTATAAGCCTCCTCTCAATCGCTTCATCATCATAATGAACAATAAATTCATAATTCGCAGAAGAACGAGAACCCTGGAGCTGTTTATATCGCGCCCTGCCTTCCCGAATATCCGGATAGAGCGCAGCACCTAAAAGATATTTATCCTCCTTGATATCAAAACCGAGATCCCTGGCACAAGGCACGCACAACCTGCCTTTAGACAGAGGAACATACGCGCGAAATAAACCCGTCGACTTCGCGCACCTCTCACATTTAGACATAGAATCACCTCCTTAAAGGAAGAATAGCATAAAACATTGTCTTTCTATGTATTTCTACTTCTTTTTGTTGACACTATACACCCATAGGTGTATAATAAAGACAACAAAGAGAGAGAAACAGGAGGACAGAAAAATGACAAAATTCGAAATTGGAAAAGAATACAGCTGCAGAAGCATATGCGATCACAACTGCATCTGGACCTACACAGTAACAGCCAGAACAGAGAAAACCATCACGGTAACAGACGGAAAGAAAACAAAGAAGCTCAGAATAATAGCAAAGCTGAGCGAATACAGGGGAGCCGAAACGGTATACCCGGAAGGACAATACTCGATGGCGCCAATGCTAAGCGCATAAAACCACAGCCGAGCCCGGCGGCAAAACCGGGCAGAAAGGAAGGAAAGACATGGCAATTATCAGAGAGACAAGAAGAATCGACGCGTCAAAAGTAAGAGAAATCTGCATCAAGCAGGACTGGTACACAAACGGCACAAGCGCAGACTACACGGCCATGCTCATGATGGCAGAGCAATCAAACGGATCCGCAGATAGCATCTACGAGATTGCAAAAGACATATTCAACAACTCAGATATGAGCAGATACTCAAGCGACCACACAGACCACGACATCATCGAGAATATAATGTTCTACATCGTAAACGACGCCGCATACACAGATCTTCAGATAATAAGATAGGAGGGATGATCATGAACACAGCAGCAAGAACAAAATGGGCACCGGACCCGAACGCTTTCGGAGGCTACTGGAGACAGGCAAAGGACCACGCAGCAGACACAGTCTATAAAGCAATAGACAGCTGCAGGCTTTCAGACCAGGAAAGCTGGGACATTTACAACGCCCTGCAGGAGAAAACAGGAAAAGACATAGTCGAAACAGCGGAAATGCTGTACAATATCTGCACAGAACACAACGGAATGGCAATAGGCCACATCTGCAGCGCTATAACAAAAGAAGGCGCACAGCCATGGACCATGAAAGCTGTCGAGATTACAATGGACATATTCGTCGAATACTATGAAGACGGCGACGACATAGCATCCGCTGCAATAGATACATTTGACGATATCATGGACGACTACACGGAAGGATTAAACTAATGAATAACCTCAAAGAACTAAGACAAGCTGCCGGAATCAGCCAGGCAGAACTCGCAAAACTAAGCGGCGTAAATAAGCGAATGATTGAACACTATGAGCAAGGCTTCAAAGATCTAAGCAAGGCCGCATTCGAGACAGGACTCCGAATCGCAGAGGCTCTGGATGTAGATCCTCGGGACCTTTTGAACAAAAAAGACTTGCAGGAGCGAGCAGAATAGTATATTTTAAAAATACAGAGGGGATGATTCATAGGAAGCTCAACTATTCCTAAAATCATAAGAAATGGAAATCTTGAAGGTTTCTGCGGATGATATACAATCATCCCCTCAGCAGAGGGGGTGATTTTTTTATGAGAACGACGAACAAGATTACTCAGTACGCAATTATTTGCGAAGCGGATCCGCAGCTCTTCCAGGAGAAGTTAAACGACACGATGAAGAGGCTGGTGGAGACAGAGCCGGAGGCAACCATCGAAGAGATGGGAGACAGCCTCCTGGCAAAAATAAAATACTTCGAGAAGGAACCAATCACACAGCCGGAGCCTTCCGAAGTAGGCGCGAAATTCAAATGTGAAGACTGCCCATTCTTTGAACCGGAAACGAAAAGAGACGGAACGAGAGACATGCGCAAGAAATACGGAGACTGCCCTTATTCAGAAATGCACAGGACCTGGAAGGACTCATCGGCATGCAATCATCTCTACACGATGATTAAAAACGGAGACATCGGTCTGACACTAAACAAAGAACCGCTAATGCCGATACTCATTCCGAGAACAGTGACAGATGAAGAGATAGAAGAGATAAAAGAAGTTCTTAGGAGGGATAAGAAATGAGAACGACCATCGGACTTATAACAATATTCATCGGTGCCATGATGGGCGACAGCGAGTGCCTCATAATACCGGCTGCCGTTATAGCAATAGGAACCGCGCTGCTCTATGCAGGCTACAGAAGAGGAGAACAAAATGGGGACATTTAATACAGTAGAGCTTCGATCTATGAAGTACATGAGACTAATCCGCGCAAAAGACACAAATGGAATCGTCCGATTCTATAACGCGACAGGATGCAATCAAGCCGAAACTATAACTCTTCTGAGAGTAGCACTCTCCGGAGCAGAGACAAAGGACGAAATCACAAATGAACGACACAAGGAATTATGCCATTTATGGTGGGCAGAAGCAGAGGAAGATACCGAGATTAAATTTAAATCTTGAGGAGATCATGGAAAAAGCCGATGCAAATAAAGACCTGGTCTCGTTTCCTTCATCACATAAAGGCTGGGGCTTTATAACAGATGGCATCGATGCGCTCGTTGTAACAAGGACATCCGGTTATTTAAGGATTAAAGAGAAAGACCTCGACACGCTAATATACGAGCTCTCCTGGATAAAGGAAGAAATGGAAAGACGCGGAAGAGATTAAGTCATGAGATACAACGACAACGGCAAAAGAAAAATCAGAGAGGCGGCAGCCATATCGCTCCAGGAGCTAAACGAAGACAAAGAACGGATCCGAGAATTAAACACGGAACTGTTCATGATTGGAGGATATATCGGTTTCATAGATGATGAAGACTTCGGAGTACGTCTCTATATTTTCAAAACAGCCGAAGGCGCAGAACAACTAATCAAAGAAGCGAAGAAAATGAAATACAGGACCGCAGGAAGAGTCGAGGCGTTCATCTGCATAGCTAACAAGGACGTCCAGAGACCGCACCTGCAGCACATACCAAAGAACAGATTTTATTCAGAGCTTTACAAATAGGGAGGAATAAATGATTACACCGGAACAATACGAAGGGACATGCCTTTACTGCGGACAGAAGGCGATGGTCGAAGCTATAAGCCCGGACATGGCGGACATTGCAGCATCAAGAAGATGCAACTGCGACAACATACTAAAAAGAAAAGCGAATCTCGAAGAACTAATCGAAGACCAATGCGGAGAAAACGGAAGGAATTACGGCATGGATCCGCTGACGACAGAACAGCTTGAATTCGTAAAACAGGTCGGAGAGGCCGTTCTGGAAGACAGAGCGGAGGTGTGCAGCATAAAAACAGGAGACTCAATTGTGACCATCAAGAAGGTAAAAAAGGGAGCGAGAGTCACCAGAAGAAGGACTCAGACGATCCAAGCGGAGGTCTAGAAATGAGCATAGAACTGCGCAGCAAATACGCGGAAGGGATTACCTCAAAGGAATACATCGAAACCGGAGAACCCAGGCTGAAATACACAAGGCTTAAAACAGACTGCGCAGAAATAGAAGCAGCCCTGGAGGAAAACGAAAAAAACACGGCAAAAGCAATTAAGAAATTCAGAAAATGGAGAGCCAAAAGAAAGGGCCCGGAATACAAGATTATATTCGAATAGGAGGAGCCATGAGCATATTCGTCACAATAGCAATAATCACTGCAAGCGCAGCTTGTGCCATAACAGCCGGCGGTCTGACCTATAAATACGGACACCAGAAAGGATATAGCAAAGCTTGCGACGACATTCTGCGAGATCTAACGGACATACAGGAAAGAATGATGAAAGCAGAAAGGCCGCAGGAGGTGAGACCGTGGAGCATTACCAGATGACCATGGAAGAAATGCTGGGCGACAGCTTTCTGCCAACAAAGAAACAGGAGCGGTTCGGAGTTTATGGATATTACTGCCCGATTTGCGGAGACTTCGTCGGATTGAATAAAACCATCGCAGAATTCGGACATGATGAACCATGCAAACATTTTAAAGAAAAATGCAAAAACGGCCACGTCATGAATTGGAGCCAGGAAGAATGAAACTATACAGGGAAGACGAAATCATGGACGCATTAAACAGCGTCCCGGACATAAAGGGTCAAGCATATGTAGAACTTGAAGAGAAGCTGCAGGAGCTTGAGCCTGCCGCGGTAATAAGAGAATGTTACGGATGCATGGGCGCAAGCTACAACCCGAAAGATTGCGCAGGATGCAATCCGGGAGAAATCACACTTAATAAAGAGATAAAGACATCACCGTGGATCCCGACAAAAGAAAGACTTCCGGAGAATCCGCGCCCTGTACTCGCAGCAATAAGGTGGTCCGATGATGATATCGAAATATCAATCGAGGAATATTGGGATAAAGGCGACCAATGGGGCAAAGTAATAAACGGAAAAGTCATCGCATGGATGGAGCTCCCGGAATACAAAGAGCAATAAGCCAGGACGCGGCGCAGGCGCCTCCGATATATATTCATTTAGGTACTCAAGAGAAATCCATTTCCTTACTGATATAAAGCTACAAGAACAAGAAATCACGAGCCTGCGCCGTTTTCTATAAAGGAGAACAAATGACATTTAAAACAGAAACGCCGATAACCAGAGAAGCCTCGAACTATATCATGAAAATAAACGGATGGAAACACATCGAAGGCACAAACGGAAACGAAACGATCCAGTCTCTTCGCTACGACGAGAACGAAAGAGACATCGCGAAATACAACAGATTCGAACGAAGAATCGAAATATATGGAGAACTCCACGCACAGGAGCTTCTGGCGATTATGTGCGAATTCAGAATTATTTAAACATTTAAGGAGGCAATAAATGAAAAAGAGCGCAGGAAGAAAACACCGCCGAAGACTGACCCGAAACAACCGAAGAGAAGAAGGGCGCATCAAATCAATAATCAATGAAATGGAGCAAGGCGGACACGATGCGATCATGAAACTGAAACGAAATCCGGCAGCGATGAAAGCATGGAGCAATAGAACATGAAAGAAAAAACCAGAAGAATAATATCGGCATTACTTTTTAGCATAGCAGTCGCAGTAATTGTCTGGATGCAGATGGAAATATACAAGTACGCAAAGCCGGACCCGAAACCGATGCAAGTGACTGACAAATACGAAGCAAAAGGAAAATGCTACATACAGACATGGATCGAAGTCACGCCGGAGGAGTATATCGGGCTGGATATCGGAGATGAATACGAGGAGAAGAAATGAGCGCAAGTACAAACTTCATCCTTCGCGACATAGCGAATGAACTGGAAAAAATCAGAATAATACTCGAAAGGGAACATCCTCCGGCGACAAGAGAGTGGACGATCCCCGACAATTCCAAAAATCCAGTAATAAGAGATACGGACAAGGTCGACTTAGTAAAAAACATAATCAAAGAAAACTTCGAATACGCAACGTGCGGAATCTATTTCACTAATAACCTGGTAGGCGACCCGATGGTCACCCTTATGAACGGAGACGAACTTCAAATAGATATTTGTTACGAATACCAATATTTTGAAGTATTCGGGCTGACAGATAGAGAACAAAAGGAAATTGAGGAGTTCTACTGGAATATAGCACGCGAAAAACGATGAAAGGACAGAGAAATGAAGTGGGAAGATTTTAAAGAAAAACAAAGAGAACGAATGAAGCCAAGAGACCCGATGACTATGGCTGAATGTCCCAAATGCGGAGATTACTTATACCAACAACGAGGCATTGTGCTGACATCAAACCCACCGAAACATATTTACTACTGCAAGAAGTGTAGGTGGAGTGACACAGCGTAGAAAGGATAGAGGAATGAGCGACAGACAAGTAACGAACTACGGAATATGCGGAGAGTGTAGACATCATTATCCAGCGGACACAAAAGGAAATTGGTGTTGTTGCAACGAGGACAGTGAATACTTCACGGAGTGCACCGACTACACAGACACTTGCGAGGAGTGGGAGCAGAGGGGGATAGAATGAGCGAAATTATTATGAAAATCGGAGCATTTATGTTCTATGGTGGCTGTATCGCGGCAATCGGCGGAGTAATGCTGTGGACCATAGGATTGATGATGGAGGATCTAATGTAATGAGCAGAGTGGAAAGAGTAACAGCGGAACGCCTAAACAAATACACAAAGAGAGTTAAGAAGTTTCCAAAATCATATACTTGCCAATATTGTGGAGAGCGACACAGAATGAGCCTTTATGAACAACAAGATTTCGAGGAAATCGGAAAACGGATAACACAATGCGGCAGATGCGGGTATCTCCTTTATTGGGAAAGAGAGGAGTAGGAATGATGTACGAGGACGATATTAAGAAAGTCAATGACTGGTTTGATGAGCATACCGAGAACTATGGCACGTATCGTACAGAGCGAGAGTATTCAGTAGACGAGTACGACCTTAAAGATTTTACAAGATTTTTAGCCCAAGAGTTTCCCGACCTTGTAGGGATAAGGTGCTACATAGGAACTGGCGATAGCAATATATGGTTCTTTGAGGACGATTTGAAGAAAGCGGATTTTTATTAGCGAGGTGAGGAAATGCGTAAGATAACAGCCGAAGAAAAGATAAAAGACATAGAACAGGCTTGTGAATTATATAAACAGGCTGGAGAACTGATAGAGAAAGCGGATAAATTGATATCAAAAAATGTTCGTGATGTGAAAATAAGCGGTCGTTTTCCAGAGATAAGACCATTAAAGCCGATTGATGTAGTAAGCAAAGAATACTACGGGCTTGTGCCGATACAGCTTTTCAGCGGAATAAACAGACTCGAAAAAGCAACAGGCGTTAAGTCATATGCGAAACTTGATTATCAAGAGAAAAAGTGTAGAGGTGAAAGAGCACTGGTTGTAGGAGGAATTTTATTCACGCAGACAGGAACCGCAACGCTTGAAAGGCATACATACAGATAGCGAGGTAACAGAATGAGTAAGTACATAGACAAGGACGAATTGTGGGAAAGGCTGAAAAAGCATATGGTACATCATATTGTTACCAATACGCTTTTCAACACGATAAAGGCCGTAATTGACGGAATGCCAACAATCGAAGTCAGCGAGGATTGCATCAGCAGAGAGTATCTATTAAGCAAAGTCTATGATATGGATAACGACAATTTAGTGGTTGACCTCAAAGACATCGAGAACGCACCGAGCAGAGTACCGAGCAGAGCAGAGGGCGAGTGGATAATAAACGAGCCTATAGAAAGCGGTTTTGGAACTATATTCGAATGTCCATACTGCAAATATGAAGTTGAATTTGAGCCAACAAACTACTGTCCGAACTGCGGAGCGAAGATGCGTTTAGAGTAATTTAGAGTAGTTTAGAGTAAAAGGTAACTAAAAGGTTTCTAAACGGCTTGAAAGGATAGAGGAATGAATGTATATATGACAAAAGAAAAAGTTGTCGCACTATATCCTCACGGAAGATTGGTAGACGCTGACGCTAAAGTCAAAGAACTCGAAAAGGAAAAAGAACACTACGAAATGCGTCTTAAAAACGCAAGGCGTTACAAAAAGCAAGGGTGTTCTTATGACATTGACAAGCAAATCAAAAACTTTGAAGAGAATATACGAGATTGCAAATATCTCATAAGAGTGTTGAGCGATATACCGACAGTTATAGAGAAAGGATAGAGGAATGAAAATCAAGATTACCGAAATAGAAGCAAGCGCCGAAGAGCTCAGATCAAGCCAAACATTCGCGAGCGCTTTCACTAACGCTTTAAGAAAAGCCTTTATTTCAAAGCCAGGATTCGAAGAGCCGACAGAAGATGAAGAGGCAGTAGAATGATTAAATTAACAGCGAGCCTGGAAAAATGGTTATGGGATAACCACAGAGATAAAATCGCTCTAATTATGCTAGGACATACAGAAGAATTCACAGAAGTAATGCAAAAGCAATATGAGAAATGGCTGCATACCGAAGAGGGAAAAAGCTATCTAAAAGGAGGGGTTAACTATCATGATCCCAGATAGGACTGAACTCACACGAAAATATGAATGCGAATATTACACTGTCAGAGCTCATCCAAGATCATGCTTTTTCTGCCAAAACTGCACAGATATATTTTTCGACAGCGAAGGACCATACTGGTGGTTTTGCCGTGAAAACATGCTACAAGATGAAGGAATGACAGGAAAATGCACGCTGTTCCTGGAGGACTACGAAGAATGAAAAGAAGGATATCGATAACCATACCGGAAGAAATATATCAATTGATTCATGAGTATGCTGCAGAAAGAGGATGCACGCATCAAGAAATCATAATAGAAGCGCTGACGGAATATCTGGATCAGACTTACCACTTTCCAGATCTAGAGGAGGAAGAATGAACGAAGGAAACAAAGGCCAAAGACCTCTGCCAGATTACACATATGAGGTCGAGGCGATGAAAAGGGCAGGGAAAAGAGTCTGCACAATGCCCTACCAGATTTGAGCAAGAATGATAGAAAAATGTACAGATAACAAAGGAGGCACAACAATGGCAAACACAGAAGTCACATTCGAGATCCGTGAACACGTCGCAGTTCTTTCTGAAGGGAAAGACGGATGGAAAAAAGAAGTCACAATTACATCGTGGAATGGCGGACCGGCAAAACTGGACATAAGGAGCTGGAGCCCTGACTATGAAAGAATGACCAGAGGACTCACATTCACGGAAGAAGAAGAGCGAAAACTCGCAATAGCTCTTGCAGACAGATTCAACCTATAAGGAGGTAACACATGGAACATAAGAACACAATACCAGTAGAAATCGAGGCGCACGGATTCGAGGATGCAGCCGAGAAGATAGAACTGATGGCGGATGCCATAGGCTCACTGCCGGCCACGGTCAACATCAAAGCGAAAGACTGTAGATTTCATATCCACACCACGAACATCGTCGAGCCGAAGGAGATATTCGAAACATATGCACCTGGAGGAGTCATCAGATCGAAGCCAGACTACGAACCGGAAGCGGACATGATAGACCGGCTTATATCAAAACTCCCTCCATCAGATAAAGAAAAGGAACTCGCAATGCTCGCTCGGATAAAGAATAGATGCAAATGCAGAAACGAATGCGAAGGCTGCTGGCATCACAGAGCGGAGGCCATAAACGGATGCGAGCTCTCCGGACGCAACCCGAAAGAATGGAGCTTATAAAAGGCCAGAACCGATGAACTCGGCAAGAACCGTGAAGATCGGCAGAGCATAAAAGCTAGAGATGGATAGCGACCATAGGGAAGCAGCCCTCGAGAAAATGAATCAAAAACTCGTGCACGTGGCGTCTCAAAGCTATGAGGAAACTCGGAGGACCAAAGGAAGCTGCACTTGATGCCGGAGGGGACATCAGAAAACTACATTATATAAAGGAACAAAACAGACCGGGCATCGCGCCCGGTAAAGGCTCGATTAGAATATTAAACTTACGACCATAATGCAAAAGAAAATCGGATCAAAATTTATCAGAGAAATATGCATCGCCGGACCATGCATCGACGTCACGATGAAGTACAGCATGAGGGGCAGCACGCAAAAGAGACAAGCGCGCAAGAATCCCTCAAGTGACGCAGTGAAGAAAAATAATGATCGGATCGCCAGGAAGAGACTCACTAGACTCATGAACGCAAACTTTTATCCGGGAGACCTGCACGCGACATTCACTTATGGAGGAGACGCACCGACACCGGAAGAAGCCAGAAAGGAAATGGAGAAATTCAGAAGACGTCTCTCCAGGGAATACTCAAAACAGGGAAAAGAATTCAAATGGATTGAAGTAACAGAATATAAAAACGCAAGGATCCATCATCACATGGTGCTGAGCTATATCGAGCCGGAGATTATAACAAAGCAATGGAAAGCCGGACACGTTCGCTTCGTATCACTTGACAGGAGCAGGAACTACAGAAAGCTGGCTGAATACTTTTTAAAAGAGACAACAAAGACAATGAGAGAGCCGGAAGCAAGAACGAAGCAAAGATGGAGCGCTTCCAGGAATTTAATAAGGCCGATAATAAAACGCGAGATCATAGACGCGAGAGAAATGCACCAGACGCCTCGCACGTTCAAAGGCTACGAAATAGACAGAGACACAATAAACAGATTCAATCATCCGTTTACAGGAATAGAGCATTTGGAATACATGATGACGAGCACAGATCCGGTGCCACGAATAAAACAGTGGCGCAAGGGCGCTGTTGTAAAAAGAGACGAAACAATCAAAAGAGCGGAGGAGATACAGATCACGCTTGACGCCCTGGAAGGCTGGGGTTTCATTTAGGAGGAAAGAATGGATGCACGAAGATATCTGATGCAATACGAAGACGCGGACATGAAGGTCAAGCGACTGGAATCAGAATACAAACAGGAGCAGGAGCTAATCGATTCGGTAAAAAGCTCCGCAGATTTTGATGATGTGCCAATAAAAAAGCAGAACCAGAAGGCGCAGGAAGAAAGAATCATCCGCCTTGCAGATAAAGCCGAAAAGCTAAAAGAAGCAAAGATCGAAGCGATAGAACTCAGACAGGAGATCATCGCGACAATAAACCAGGTCGAAGGAAGAGCAGGAGAAGCGCTTTATAATAAATACATAAGACTCATGAACTGGACGGAAGTCGCAGTTCTGATGAACTATTCGTGGGGAGGAATACAGAAGCTGAAAAAGAAGGGATGGGCGCAGGTGGACTACATATTGAAACGGGGATAGAAGTGTATACAATATCTTGTTATAATGATAATGTCAAAAGCGCACAGCTGGAGACATAATCATCCCTACGGCCTGCGAAGGGCGCAGGCTACATGACCAGAGAGAAGAAGCCGGTGCGACTCCGGCGCTGGTCGGTGCTACAATTTAATCATAAGGATCGCTGCCAGGCCGAGGAGAAACCTCGGCCTTTAGCGTGCAAAGAAAATGAATTACAAAAGTAAACGATGGAAAAGACTGAGAGAGCGCGCACTCAAAAGAGATAACTATTTATGCCAGGCTTCGCTGAGGTATGGACGCCACGTTGAAGCAACAACAGTCCATCACATCCTACCGGTCGAAACCTTCCCGGAATACCAGTGGGAACTATGGAACCTGGTCAGTCTTAGCGCAGCAGAACACAACGCGATGCACACAAGAGAAGGCGATGACTTAACTGAAAAAGGAATCACGCTGATGCAAAAGACAGCAGACGAGCACGACGTTTTGATTTGACTCCCCCCCGGTCACGCACGAGAAATCGAACGCCTGGGGAA
>Ga0256404_1003159_pt1 | contig 34484 bp, 26 predicted proteins | sample RumenRJG_01DNA_FD_185990 | JGI IMG/M metagenome (GOLD analysis project Ga0256404, IMG submission 185990) | Bovine rumen microbial communities from Lethbridge, Alberta, Canada - RJG_01 | ecosystem: Host-associated > Mammals > Digestive system > Stomach > Rumen | place: Canada: Alberta | collected... | reverse complement strand
TCCCAGCATGGTCTCCGGGCGGGTGGTGGCGATCTCCACGAAGCGGCCCTCTTCGCCCTCAATGGGATAATTGATGTGCCAGAAGAAGCCGTCCATGTCCACGTGCTCCACCTCGGCGTCGCTGATGGAGGTCTGGCAGACGGGGCACCAGTTGATGATGCGGGAGCCCTTGTAGATGTAGCCCTTCTTGTAGAGGCGCAGGAACACCTCCTGCACCGCGGCGGAGCAGCCCTCGTCCATGGTGAAGCGCTCTCTCTCCCAGTCCGCGGAGGATCCCAGCTTCTTCAGCTGCTGCACGATGCGGGAGCCGTACTCCTGCCTCCAGGCCCAGCACTCCTTCAGGAAGCCTTCCCGGCCCAGGTCCGCCTTCTCCTTCCCCTCCTTCTTCAGCTTGTCGATCACCTTGACCTCGGTGGCGATGGCCGCGTGGTCGGTGCCGGGCTGCCAGAGGGCGGAGTAGCCCTGCATCCTGCGGAAGCGGATCAGGATATCCTGCATGGTGTTGTCCAGGGCGTGGCCCATGTGCAGCTGGCCGGTGATGTTCGGCGGCGGCATGACAATCGTAAAGGGCTTCTTGTCCGGATTCACCTCGGCGTGGAAGTAGTTCCCGTCCATCCACTTCTGGTAGAGACTGTCCTCAATCTCCGCAGGATTATAAGTTTTCGGCAGAATCTTCATAGTTTTATCCTTTCGTTGTGATCCCACCGCCTTTGAGGGCGGAGGCTTCCTTATTCCCGTCAGATCAGCTGCTCCCGGTAGACCCGCTTCATGCGGGCGACCAGTGCGGCTGCCTTTTTCTCCCGCTGCACCGGGTCCCCGTAGAAGGCCTCCAGGGCCTCCCCGTACTCCGGCTCCTTTTCCGCGGCGCGCTGCGCCTCCTCGAATTCCCTGTCCCAGGCCGCCCGGTTCTCTTCCAGGCGTTCCCTGTCGGGCAGGTCCTCCAGGGCAGGCTCCTCTCCGCCCTGAAGCCGGGCGAGGAAATAGAGCTTCTTCAGCGTGTCCGTCTCCGGCCGCCTCTTCCAGGCCTCCAGGAACCGCTCCCGGGCCTCCTCAAAGCGGAACAGGTTCGCCGCGGCGCAGCCCTCCCGCACCAGGATGTCGGCCAGGAGGCCGCTGTTTCCGAGGCCCTCCCGGGCGACGCCCCGGAGCCTTCCGCAGACCGAGAGCACTCTCCCGTACCGCTTCAGGGAAAACAGGAGGTCGCTCTTCTTCTGGAGCCGCTCCAGCTCCGGCAGGCCCGTCAGGGCCATGAGCTCCGCGCGGAAGGCGCCGAGCTCCTCGGTCCCGCAGAGGCCGCTGCCCTCCATGAGCTTTAAAATGAGGGAGGGCGGGCTGCTGCCGTTTTCCTGCAGGCTCAGGAGCTGGGAGGCGAGGCTCGTCTCCCCGAGGCCCGTTGACAGGAAGGACAGGAGCGCCCTGTCGGGAAACTCCTCCAGGAAGAGGATCGGGTACTGCCGCAGGCAGTAGCAGAGCTCCTCCAGGCTGTAGATGCGGATTCCCAGATCGTCGATCCGGAAGCCCTCCTCCGAGGGCGGTACCGAGCAGAGGATCAATCCCATAGCGGCACCTCCTCAGACCAGGACGCGTCGGTCCGGGGGAAGATCTCCCCGAACCCGCCGTCCGTAAGCTTTAAGACCATCGTCTTCTCATCGGGGAAGGAGGCGCTTAAGTTCAGGAAGCCCGCCTTTCCCGGCCGCTCCGGCAGAAACTGGAGGGAGACCGGCACGGTCTTCGCCTGCCTCTGCCCCACCCGCTCGATGGTGAGCTCCAGGGGGGAGCGGTCCTCCGGCAGGAGCCGCAGGCTCATGCCGGCACTCATAAAGGGATCTCCCGGGGAAATCAGCGGGAAATCCAGAAGCCGCCCGCCCTTCTTCAGGCGGACCGTGACCCCCGTCTCGGACCGGCCGCTGCAGAGGGCCGTGAAGCCGGGGTCTCCCCCGCCGGACAGGAGGCTGTTCCCCCGCACCAGGGCTCCCTTCACGAAGAGCTCCTGGTCCAGGAAGACCTTTCTCCTGGCGCAGACGGTCCGCATGAAGCCGTCCGCCCAGTCGTAGCGCTGAAAGCCGCGGCCCGTCAGGAACACCGCGGAAAACACCTTGTTTTTCAGGAGCCGGGCAGCGGTCCCGGTCATGATCTTGTCTGCCAGCATCTCCCCGGAGTGGGTGTTCAGCACCGAAAGGGTGAAGGCCTCCTCCTGGGCGGCGCTCTCGGACCGCACGTAGAGCCGCTTTTTCTCCCTGGCGGTCTTCAGCTCGTAGAACACCAGGGACTGGTCCGCCAGGTCAAAGAGGCCCACCTCCGCCTGCCGAACGGTCTTCGGCTGGCTCATCACATAGTACAGGAAGCTCTCCTCCCGGCTGATGAGATAGGTCTTCCCCGCCGGGAAGCCCAGGCGCTCCAGCCGCTCCAGCAGCCGGTCCTCCTCCGCCTTCCGGTAGTCCGGAAGCACGATCACCGCCGCGTCGGCCTCCCCGCCGGAGAGGCAGCGCTCCTTCAGCACGGACAGGTACCTGCACAGGAGGTCCTCCCCCTCGTGCCGCACCCCGCGGATGGTGGCGGTTCCGCCCCGCCGGGTCATTTTCAGGAGCCGGTCCGTCAGGATCCCCTTTCCGGAGAGGGCCTTCTCGAAGGCCTCCTCCCCGATATACCAGAGGTCCTTTGACTTGTCCCTGCAGATGGCAGCCGGAAAATGGAAGGCTTCTTCCGAGTCGGAACACATGACACTGGTGTCGGTATCTGTGACGTCAATTCCCAGGATCTTCACTTCCATCTCCTCCTTTCCCATCTTATTCTGCTGATATTTGCTGATGGATGCTGGTGCCCGCTTCTATGCCTTCTTCCGGGCTGTACCGCCCTTTTCGGGTTTCTTAAGCCTTTTCGGGCCCCGCGGGACGGAACAGGAGGCTGGTCTCCGCGCTGAGGCGCGCGTAAGCCCGGGTCTCCTTCCGAACCGTATCCTCATCCTTTTTCTGAAGCGCCGCTGAAATCCGGTTCAGCCGGCCGTAGCGGCCGTCCTCTCCGGCCTCGCCGTCGGCCGTGCCCTCGATGACTCCGCTCTGCAGGCACTCCCCGGTGGAGGCGCTCCTGATCTCATACTCCCATTTCTCGCCGGCAAACAGCTCGGTTCCCGCCGTGCAGACCGTCTCGAAGACGGGCCGCAGGACCTCCTCGTCGAAGCTCTCCTGTCCCGGCAGCACACGGCTCCTGAGAAGGTAGCTCTGCCCGGGTTCGCCGCGGAACTCCAGCAGGGACGGGGGCAGGAACCACTCCCGCCCGGGAATCAGCTGTGCCAAATTTCTATAATACGGGAAAGAAATCTTCCCGTCAAGCAGGCTTCTGAGGATCCGGGCCGCCATGTCCTGCTGCTCCTCTGTCAGCGACTCCAGGCCGGCGTAGTGCCGGGTGAGGGCGATGCCGTAGAGGGCGGGAAGGGTGGAGGACCCCCGGTCCCCGAAGAGGAGCTCCAGGTAGCGGAACACCCCGGGATCGGGCTCCCGTCCCTCCAGGACATAGCGGGCGCAGCGCTCGGTGATGTAGGCCCGGGAGACCATTTCCCCGGCCCCGCCGGACTCCGCCAGCCGCCCGAAGACCTCGTCGAGCCTCTCTGTCTCTCCCGTGAAGAGCATCTGGGCCAGCAGGCGCTCGCAGAGCTCGCTGGTCCCTACACCGAGGGCCGAGGCGCGGTCCATGAGGGCCAGCAGGTCCTCTGTCAGGCCGCCCGCCCGAGAGACCAGGTAATCCAGGACCGCCGGGTCCTCCGAGCCCTCCCGGAAGAGCTGCCAGGAGAGCTTTAAGAGCACCGGGTCCTCCGGGAACATCTGGTCCAGGATCGCCCGGCCCACCAGCTGCTTCCTGAGGGACAGCTCCGCCGAGAGGGGGAGCGCCGCCCGGAAGAACTCGTAAGCTTCCCGGAACCTGCCCCGGGCAGTGAGCTGCTTTAAGTAGTACTCCCGGTCCTCCTTGTCCAGGGCGCTGAAATCCAGGGTGGAGAGGAACTCCTCCTCCGTCTCCTCCTTGAGGAGCGCCGACAGGGTCCGCTTCCGGAAGCACTCCGAGAGCCTCAGGTCCGTGCGGGCCACCATCAGGACCGCCTGCTCCCCCTCCGTGAGTTTTCTGCCCGCCTCGCTCTTTAACAGAATCTCCGGCAGCCGCCTCAGGAGAAAGACCGGGCTCTCGGGGGAGATCTCCTGGCAGCGCTTTAAAACTGCCGGCATGGAGCAGATCTTCTCTCCGCTCCTCCTGCCCGCCGCGTAGCGGTTCCCGTAGGCGTCCTCAAAGAGCAGGAGGGCGCTGTCCGAGTAGACGGGAACGCAGGCGCTGCCGTCCTGGAGGGGCGCCGAATCCTCCTCCTTCAGCTCCGGGTAAACCACCACGACCTTCCGCATCTCCGGCCGGTCCGTGTGGATGCGCTCGGACTCCAGAATGCCGGGCAGCACCGAGGCCAGCCTGCGGTCAATCATGTCCCCGCTCAGCACCTCCCGGTAGAGCACCGCCAGGCGCCGGTTCACCCGGCCCGCCATGAGCTGCTGCAGGGCGAAATTCTCCGCCTGCTCCCGGTACTCTCCCCAGAGGGCCTGCTTCTCCGCGGGGCAGGAAAGCAGGTTTTCGTAAAGCTTTTCCCGGCTTCTGTCGTCCAGCCGGCTGTCGTAGGCAAAGTAGAGGAAGACCTCGTGGGGAAGGGCCTCCCCGGCGCCCTCCGGGAGACTGCGGACCAGGTACTCGTAGAGGCCCGTCAGGCGGATGCCGCTGTCAAAGGCCCGGCGGTACCAGGCGTAGTCTCCTGCATCTCCCGCGTCTGTTCGGATCATGCAGGTGCAGACCGCCGCTAAAAGCTGCTTCGTGGGGCAGCGGGTGTAGAGGTTCTTCAGGACCGGCAGATGGGCGGGCCGGAAGCTCTTCAGCTCCGTGGCCGCCCTGGCGTACCGCTCCGCGGCCGCCTCGCCGGGCAGTCCGTATTTTAAGGAGAAGCCCAGCACGTGCAGCTCCAGGTCCCCGAAGACCTGGATCCGCTCCGGCTCCCGCTCAAACAGGCGGGCGAAGGCCCCGAACAGGAAGCTGCTGCGGCTGCCGGCGGCGTACTGCCCCGCCAGGTATTCCGCGATCTCCCCGCTGCCGGTCTCATCCTCCTTTAAGGAGAGCCAAAGGGGAAGAAGGTAGGGCATGCCGCCCTCCTCCAGGAATTTCCAGACCAGCCGGGCGGCGCCCTCCTTCCGGCTCTCCCCGCCGGGAAGCCGGGCCTTCAGGGTCTCGAACAGGAGGTACTCGAACAGGGCCTTTCCCCTGCTCCGGGAGACCTCGTGGGCCACGGACTCCACCAGAGCCTCCGCCCGCTCCGTGTCGCCCTGGACCATGGCGGCCTCGGCGTTTAAGAGGGCCAGCCCCGAGGGCGTGAACATCGGAATGGAGTCCGGAGCCTTCTCCTTCGCCTCCGCCATGGAGAGAAGGCACTCTGAGACGCGCTTTGCGAGGGCCGGATCCCGGTCCTCCTTCACCCACAGGCCGATCCTGGCGCGGAGGTACTCCGAGTAGAGCCGCTGTCCGGACAGTCTCGCCCGGGCCTCCTCTGAGAGGGGCGCCCTCTGCCCGGCGCCGTCTCCCGCTCCCGGGGCATCCTGCCGCGCGCCCGAAGCAGCAGCGTCTGCGGCCGCGTCCCCGGCAGTCTCTCCGGCCGCGTCTCTCTCCGTCTCTTCCGGGGTCTCTCCGGCGGGCTCCTCCGGGAACGCGTCTCCCCTGCCCGCCGCTCTCATAAACTCCCGCAGGGCCGACCTCCGGTCGGGGCCGCTGCGGAAGGCCTGGTACAGGGCCGCCAGGGCGGGCTCCCGCATGAAAGGGGCCTCCGGAAAGCGGCTGTAGCCGAAAATGGTGAGCGCTGCCTCCGGCTCCTCCCGGCAGACTCTCGCAAAGCTGTCCAGGTCTGTGAAGCTCTTCAGGGTTTTCTCCGCCGGGCTCTCCAGCACATCAAAACAGAAGGGAATCCTGCGTTCCCCCCCGTTTGTCACCAGGCTTAAAAACCCGCGGATCTGGTCGCCGGCCTCCAGCCGGGAGGCGTCCGCCTCCAGAACGACCTGGTTCCGCATCCCGCCGAAGGAGGGCCGCAGCACCCGGACCCTTGGATGGTCCGAGTAGGCCAGTCCCTTCAGGGGGACCGTTCCCTCGCTTCCTGCGGTGATCTCCGCCCGGAGCTTCTCTCCCTTCTTCACTTCCCCGGAAATCTGCCCGCGGTCCAGGGTCATCACGGGGACGTCCCCGCTGATGACGCCTCTGGCGAGCCGGTTCAGTTTTTCTCTCATCTTTTCGTGAATTCCTTGTCTGTTGTAAGCTGAAGACGCACTTATCTTTTTTGAGCGCCACGTGCTGTCATCATACCACACTTCCCTCGTTTCTGAAACGCGGATAAGTGTGATATACTAACAGCTGACAGTGGCGGCCGGCTGTTCCGGAGCGAACGATTTCTGCGGCTGCCGGAAGGAGGATTCCACCATGCTCTCTGATCCCATGACCCTTTATAAACTGATGATCCTGTACCTCCTGCAGCAGGTCAGCGTGCCCCTCACGGAGGACCGGATCTCCGAATTCTTTCTCTCCCGGGAATACGCCAACTTCTACAGCCTGAAGCAGGCCCTCGGCGAGCTGCAGGACGCCGAGCTGATCCGGCGCCACCAGGTCCGGAACTCCGCCCGCTACACCATCACCCCGGAAGGCGAAGAGACCTTCCGCTTCTTCGGCAAAAAGGTCTCCCAGGAAATCATTGACGATATGGACGCCTACCTGAAGGAAAACCGCTTCCAGATCAGGAACGAGGCGGCTTCCTCGGCGGACTACTACAAGACCTCTGACCTGGGCTTCACGGTGCAGTGCGAGGTGGCCGAGGGCAAGAACAAGCTGATCTCCCTCTCGCTCTCCGCGGCGGATGAAGCCCAGGCCCAGCAGATGTGCGAGAACTGGAAGGACAGCAGCCAGGCGATCTACGCCTTTATTCTGCAGAAGCTTCTCGGAAGCAGCAGCGGTCAATAAGGCGGAACACCTCGTCCCTTCCCTGCCGCGTCTCGGCGGAGAAGAGGATCAGGGGCGTCTCCTCCGGCAAAGACAGCGTGTCCCGGATCAGCTTCAGCTGCTTCGGGACCTGGCTCTTTTTCAGCTTGTCGCACTTGGTGGCGATGATCACCGGCTGGAGGTTCCGGGAGAGGACCCAGCTGTACATCAAAAGGTCGTTCTCCGTGGGCGCGTGCCGGGAGTCCACCAGAAGGAACACCAGCTTCAGCGTCCCGGACCGGTGCAGGTACCGCTCGATCATGCGGCCCCAGGCCGCCTTCTCCTGCTCTCCCGCCGTGGCGTAGCCGTAGCCCGGGAGGTCCACGAAGTAGAGGCTCCCGTTGACCCGGTAGTAGTTAATGGTCCGGGTTTTGCCCGGCTGGGCGGAGGTCCTGGCCAGGGTCTTTCGCTGGGCCAGGGCGTTTAAGAGGCTGGATTTTCCCACGTTGGAGCGCCCCGCGAAGGCCACCTCAGGCAGGTCTCCCTCCGGGAGGGTGCTGGTGACCCCCAGCACATTGGCGAGGATCGCCTCGCGGATCACAACTTCACCAGACTCACTGAACAGAGGCACCGGGACCGGCGGCGGAACCTGGATGCCTTTTTTCTTTTCCGGCCGCGCGCCGGCCCTGCCGGCCGCCGGCTTCTTCGCGGCTGCCGGCGTCTTCCCGGTCACTGGTTTCTTCGCGGCTGCCGGCGTCTTCCCGGTCACAGGCTTCTTAGCCGTCACAGGTTTCTTTGCCGCGACCGGCATCTTCCCCGTCACATTATTCTTTGCCGCGACCGGCTTTTTCCCGGCCGCAGGCTTCTTTGGGGCTGCCTCTCTCACAGGAAAACCTCCTTCACTGCCTCCTCAAAGCTGTCGATGTAGACGATCCGGAGTCCTCCGGTGATCTCCTCCGAGAGCTCCGCGATGTCCGCCCGGTTCTCGGCGGGCACCAGCACCGTCTTCATCTCCGCGGTCTTGGCCGCCAGGATCTTCTCCTTCAGGCCGCCCACCGCCAGGACCCGGCCCCGCAGGGTGATCTCCCCGGTCATGGCAGCATCGCCCCGCACCTTCTTCCCGGCCGCCGCCGACAGAAGGGCCGTGGCCATGGTGACGCCGGCGCTGGGGCCGTCCTTCGGAACCGCCCCCTCCGGAATGTGCAGGTGCATGGCGTGGGTTTCAAAGAAGTCGTCGGGGATCTTCCACTTTCCGGCCACCGACCGCACCAGGCTCAGCGCGATCTGGGCCGACTCCTTCATCACGTCCCCCATCTGCCCGGTGAGCTTCAGCTCGCCCTTCCCGGCCATGGTGTTGACCTCGATTTCCAGGGTGTCGCCGCCCACACGGGTCCAGGCGAGGCCGTGGACAACGCCCACCTCGTTCCGGTGCCGCTTCTCTTCCCTGCGGAAGATCTCCTTCCCCAGGTACTTTTCCAGCTGCTTCTCGGTGATGGTGATCTTCCGGGTCCTGCCGTTCATGATCTCCCGGGCGCACTTCCGCATGAGCTCGCCGATCTTCCGCTCGGCGTTTCTCACCCCGGCCTCCCGGGTGTAGCAGTGGATCAGGCGCTTCAGGGCCTCGTCCTTGATTTCCAGCTTCCCTTTGGGAATGCCGGCAAGCTTCTGCTGCTTCGCCACCAGGTAATCCCGGGCGATGTGGAACTTCTCGTTCTCCGTGTAGGAGCTGACCTCGATCATCTCCATCCGGTCCAGGAGGGGCGCCGGGATGGTGGCCGTCTCATTGGCCGTGGCGATGAACAGCACCCGGGACAGGTCCATGGGGAGCTCCAGGTAGTGGTCCCGGAAGTGGATGTTCTGCTCGCTGTCCAGAACCTCCAGAAGGGCGGACGCCGTGGCGCCGCGGTACTCGGAGGAGAGCTTGTCCACTTCGTCCAGGAGCATCAGCGGGTTCGCGGTCCCGGCCTGCCGCAGGCCGTCGGCGATCCGCCCCGGCATGGCCCCCACGTAGGTCTTCCGGTGTCCCCGGATCTCTGCCTCGTCCCGCACGCCGCCAAGGCTGATCCGCACGTATTTGCGGTTCAGGGCCCTTGCCACGCTCCGCGCGATGGAGGTCTTTCCGGTTCCGGGCGGCCCCACGAGGCACAGGATGGCACCCCGGTTTTCCGGGTTCAGGGTGCGGACCGCCAGGTACTCCAGCACCCGCTCCTTCACTTTTTCCAGGCCGTAGTGGTCCTCGTCGAGGATCTGCTCCGCGTGCTTTAAATCCGTGTTCTCCTCGGAACAGTGGTTCCAGGGCAGCTCCAGCAGCGTGTCCAGATAGGTGCGGACCACGTTCACCTCCTGGGAGCCCGCGGGCATGCTGCGCATGCGGGAGACCTCCTTCCGGATCTTCTCCCGCACCTCCTCCGGGCAGTCCAGCTCTTCGGCCTTCTTCAGGTACTCCTCCGCGTCTGAAGCGGAGGTCTCCCCGCCCAGCTCCTGCTCGATCAGCTTCAGCTGCTCCCGCAGCACGTAGTCCTTCTGGTTCTTGTCGATGGCTTCCTTCAGCTTCCCCTGGAATTCCCGGCGGATCATGGTGATCTCGATCTCCCTGGAGAGCTCCGCGGCCATCAGCTCGTAGAGGTCCTCGGCCGTCCGGCACTCCAGCATGCGCTGGGAGGTCTCCCAGCTCCAGTTCATGGCCATGGTGAGCCGGTCCAGCAGGCGGTTCAGGTCTTTCTCCAGAAGGAGCTCCTGGCCGTTCTGCTCCCGGAAGCCCCGGTCAAACTGCATGTACTCCCGGATCTTCGACTGAAGCACCCTCAGCATGGCCTGGGCCACCGGCTCCTCCGGGGAGATCTCCTCCCGGGGCTCCTCCACGATCTCCGCCGTCAGCATGTCCTTCCCGCGGTACAGCTTCACGATGCGGCACCGCTTCAGGCCCTCCACCATGGTGCGCCCGCGGTCCAGGGGCATTCTCGCCAGCTGCCGCACCTCGCAGAGGGTCCCCCAGGCATAGAGCCCGTCCTGTCCGGGGTCGATCTCCGCCGGGTTCTTCTGGGCCGCCAGAAGCACCGGCTGGTTGTGGGCCATGCCCCACTCAATGGCGGCCATGGACCTGTGCCGGCTGATCTCGAAGTGCACGGCCCCGCCGGGCATTGCCACAAGTCCCCGCATTGCCACAACCGGTACGCCTTTTCCTTTTGCCATGGAACTCCTTCCTGTCTCAAAGAGGCGGGCCGCCAGCCCGCCTCTCTCTGTTATGCTGCTTACTATCAGGTCCCGCTCAGGCCGTCACGCCTCCGGAAACCCGTCCTGCCGGTCTCCCGGCGGCTGCCAGGTCCCGGTACACGATCTCAGGCTGCTTCTGCTTCAGCACAGCCTCTCTGGTCACGGTGCAGATGCCGATAGAGGGATCCGAGGGGATCTCGTACATGATGTCCATCATCACGTCCTCCATGATGGCCCGCAGGCCTCTGGCGCCGGTCTTCCGCTCCACCGCCTGGTGGGCCACCTCCCGGATGGCGTCCTCCGTGAATTCCAGCTTCACGCCGTCCATCTCGAAGAGACTCTTGTACTGCTTGGTCAGGGCGTTCTTCGGCTCTGTCAGGATGCGCACCAGGGCGTCCTCGTCCAGGAGGTCCAGGGAGACCGTCACCGGCACGCGGCCGATGAGCTCCGGAATGAGCCCGAACTTCATGAGGTCCTGGGGCATCACCTGCCGGAACAGCTCGTCGATTCCCCGGCTGTGCTTCTCCACCACCTCGGAGTTGAAGCCGATCCCGCCGCTGCCCAGGCGCCGCTCGATGATCTTCTCCAGACCGTCGAAGGCCCCGCCGCAGATAAACAGGATGTTGGTGGTGTTGATGGGGATGAGCTCCTGCTGGGGATGCTTTCTCCCGCCCTGGGGCGGAACGCTGGCGTTGGTGCCCTCCAGGATCTTCAGAAGCGCCTGCTGCACGCCCTCGCCCGACACGTCGCGGGTGATGGACACGTTCTCGGACTTCTTGCTGATCTTGTCGATCTCGTCGATGTAGATGATACCGTACTCCGCCCTGGCCACGTTGTTGTCGGCGGCCTGGATCAGCTTTAAGAGGATGTTCTCCACGTCCTCGCCCACGTAGCCCGCCTCTGTCAGGGTGGTGGCGTCGGCGATGGCGAAGGGCACGTTCAGGAGCCGCGCCAGGGTCTGGGCCAGATAGGTCTTGCCGGAGCCGGTGGGACCCAGCATCAGGATGTTGCTCTTCTGGATTTCCACCTCGGACTTCTGTCCGGAGGTGATCCGCTTGTAGTGGTTGTACACCGCCACAGAGAGCACCTTCTTCGCGGCGTCCTGGCCGATGACGTACTGGTCCAGGAACTCCCGGATCTCCTTCGGCTTCAGGAGGTTGATGTCGCTGAACTGCTCCTCCTTGTCCCAGCCGTAGTTCTCGTCGTCCAGGAGCTCGGAGCAGCGGTCCACGCAGTCGTCGCAGATGTACCCGTCAATGCCGGAGAACATCCTGCGGACCTCCTGGGAGGTCCGGCCGCAGAAGGAGCAGCGGATACTGTCTTTCTTTCTGGCCATCAGCTTATAGCCCTTCCTTTCCTCAGTGGTGGGCGATGACCTCGTCGATCAGGCCGTAGGCCTTCGCCTCTTCCGCCGTCATGTAATTGTCCCGCTCCGTGTCGCGCTCAATGACCTCCAGGGGCTGGCCCGTGTTGGCAGCGAGAATCTCGTTCAGCTTTTTCCTTGTGCGGAGAATGTGCTCCGCGGCGATGCTGATCTCAGTAGCCTGGCCCTGGGCTCCGCCGGAGGGCTGGTGAATCATGACCTCGGCGTTGGGCAGGGCGTAGCGCTTGCCCTTCGTGCCGCCGGAGAGCAGGAACGCGCCCATGCTGGCGGCCATGCCCACGCAGATGGTGGAGACGTCGCACTTCACGTACTGCATGGTGTCGTAGATGGCCATGCCCGCGGTGACGCTGCCGCCGGGGCTGTTGATATAGAGGCTGATGTCCTTTGAGGGATCCTCGGATTCCAGGAACAGGAGCTGGGCGACCACAAGGCCCGCGCTCACGTCATTGACTTCCTCGTCCAGGAAAATAATTCTGTCCTTCAGGAGGCGGGAAAAGATGTCGTAGCTGCGCTCGCCTCTCCCGCTGTCCTCAACTACATAGGGAACCAGACTCATTGCCTTCTCCTTCAAGTATTCTCTCCTTTACTGCTGCAGCACTGCATCAATCAGAGCTGCTCCGCCGGCGCGGGATCCTTCAGGACCGCCTCGGCCACCAGGAAGTCAATCGCCTCCTGGACCTTCAGGTCCATAGCCATGCTCTCCTTCTCGGAGTCGCCCATGAACTCCTTCATCTTCTCCACGTCGATCTTGTAGGTGTCGGCCATCTTCTTGATCTCGGCGTCGAGAGCCTCCTCCGTGATCTCGATGTTCTCCTGCTTCACGATCTCTTCCAGCACCAGGCGGGTCTTCAGGTTCCGCTCGGCCTGCGGACGGAACTGCTCCTTCAGCTGGTCCATGGTCATGCCGGTGTACTCCATGTACTTGTCAAGCGGCAGGCCCTGCTGCGCCATGCGGCGGCCGTAGTCGTCGATCATGTTCTCGATCTGCAGCTCCAGCATGGGCTCCGGAATGAAGAGCTCGGCGTTTTCCACCACCTTCTCCAGGACCTTGTTCTCGTTCTGGGCAGCGGCGCTCTTGGCCTTGTTCTCCTCCATCTTCTTGCGGAGGTCGGCCTTGTACTCCTCCAGGGTGTCGAACTCGGAGACCTCGCCGGCGAACTCGTCGTCAAGCTCCGGAAGCTCCTTTCTCTGGATCTCGTGCAGAACGCACTTGAACAGGGCCGGCTTGCCGGCCAGATCCTTGGCGTGGTAGTTCTCCGGGAAGGTGACGTTCACGTCAAACTCGTCGCCGGTGCTGTGGCCCACGATCTGGTCCTCGAAGCCCTCAATGAAGTTGCCGGTGCCCAGCACCAGCGGATAGTTCTCGCCCTTGCCGCCGTCGAAGGCCACGCCGTCCACGCTGCCGTCGAAGTCGATCTTCACGGTGTCGCCCTCCTCAGCGGGCCGGTCCTCCACCGTCACAAGGCGGGCGTTCTTGTCGCGCTCCTTCTCAAGCTCGGCCTGGATCTCCTCCTCGGTGACCACCATGTCGGCCTTCTCCACCTCGATGCCCTTGTACTCACCGAGCTTCACCTCGGGACGCACGGCCACGGTGGCGGTGTAGACGAGGCCCTTGTCCTCCCCGATCTCAGCCACGTCGATCTCCGGGCGGGAGACGATCTCCAGGCCGCACTCCTTGGAGGCCTTCGGCCAGGTCTCGTTGATGCAGCTGTTCACAGCGCCCTCAAAGAACACGCCCTTGCCGTAGAACTGCTCGATCATGTGCTTCGGGGCATGGCCCTTCCGGAAGCCCGGAAGCTGGAACCTGTTCCTGTCGCGCTTATAGGTCTCGTTGACGGCCTTGCGGAAATCTTCCGCCGGCACAGTCACGGTCACGACCGCCATGTTCTTCTCTTTCTTCTCCGCCTTGAACTCCATTGTGAATTTCCTCCTGCGTATGCTGTTCTCTTTTCTAATTTTTCCTGTATTTAATCGGAAAAGGGCGCACCTCTTCCGTAAAGAGACACACTCGGTTTGATATTATAGCACGGAGGATGGAAGGCTTCAAGAGAAATGTCAGCGGTGTGCGGGGTTTCCCTTCGTGCAGCCTGCCCACGGTTTTTCCGGATCATTCCCGAACTTTTCTCCGAAAATGGTTCAACCCGCCGGATTATAAGGTATAATACTGAAGGATATTACACTTACTAAGTTGACTCTGAAATGGAGGTGCCGAATTTATGAAAACAAGATCCGGGATTCTGGCAGGCGCTATTCTCTGTACTGCCCTGGCGGTTCCTTCCTTTGCCGGCAGCTGGCGGCAGGATGACACCGGCTGGTGGTGGCAGCGGGACGACGGGTCCTACCCTGCCGCCGCCTGGGAGTGGATCGACAGCGACGGGGACGGGACCGCGGAGTGCTACTACTTCTACTCCGACGGCTACATGGCCCACAACAACGACATTGACGGGAGCCATGTGAACGACGACGGAAAGTGGGTCGTGGCCGGCAAGGTCCAGAAGCGGTCCGTCGCCGGAACGCAAGGGGCCCAGGGGAGCCAGACCAGCCAGGCCTCATCCGCAGCTGCAGGCCGGGACTTCTCCTACGCCCAGTTTCTCCGGGGAAGAAACATCCTTTGGATGGGCAGCGATTTCAACCCGGCAAAGGGACACTACGACGTGGAGCTGAACATTAAGCCGGCCACCATCACAGACCTGGGCGACTGCTGGAGACTTGACGGCGTCACCATCAACATGCCCTACGAGTACAGCACAAAGAGCCAGGCCGAGGCAAAGCTGAAGGAACTTGAAAGGACTGAATCGGACGTATACATGGGCGATGGATGGATATCCCAGAATGTGAACGGGAAATACTCCATCGGCGGAATTGACGGGATCATCTACTCCTATCCGGCCTGGCAGGGGAGCATCTACATCCGGAAAGACGCCCTAATCTATTACGACGACTATTCCAGCGATCCTGTGAGGTATGGTCTCACGGAATCTTTTGCCACCTACTGGCCAAGAGAGACAAACCGTCTCATGGCTGAAGGGGGAGAGTTTTTCTGGGGCATCAACGCGGCCGTCACCGCGGTGGATGAAAACGGCTATGTGACGACGCTCCGGCTCGCCCAGTGGGGATAAGACCTGTTCATGAGCCCGGTTTCCGTGTAAAATGAGAGCTGGACCAGCTTTGACTTAGCGGTTTGACTTAGCACAGTTGCGATGCAGCGGGGTCCGTTCCCCGCTGCTTTTCGCTGCCAGGGAATCCAGTGTCTGTTCGCCAGCCAGGTCTCAGAAGGCTGCGCACTCTGCCGTTTTCCCGGGTGCTGAACACTCACACATCATTTTGGGAGATACACATGGAAATCGAGCGGAAATTCATGCCGGACCCCGGCCGCATCCCGGACAATCTGAAGCAGTACTCCTCCATGGAGCTCGTGCAGGGGTACCTCTGCACAGAACCTGTGGTGCGGGTCCGGAAGGAGGGATCGGACTACGTCCTCACCTATAAGGGTGCAGGTCTTCTCTCCCGGGAGGAGTACAATCTCCCCCTGACAGCGGGCGCCTTCGAAACGCTTCTGAAGAAGTGCGACGGCCGGATCATCGAGAAGACCCGGTACCGGATCCCTCTTCCGGAGAAAGGGCTCACCGCGGAGCTGGACGTGTTCGCCGGAGACCTTCAAGGTCTCATCTATGTGGAGGTGGAGTTCCCCTCGGAAAATGCCGCCCTCTCCTTTGTTCCCCCGGACTGGTTTGGCCGGGAGGTAACCAGTGAGCCGGGCTTCTCCAACTCTGCGCTGAGCCGCGGGGCTGACCCGCGAAAGAAGGTGTCCGGATGACAGGCCGCAGGGAAGATCGCCAGGAAAAAGGTGACCGGATGACAGGCCGTAGCGAAGTTCGCCAGGAAGAAAGGATACTTCGGAATCCGGCCATTGCGGAGGGACCGTCCCGAAACGGGGATCTCACCAGAAAAAGAGCGGCGGACCGGAAGCTGATCCTGATTCTGCTCCTGGTCTCGGCGCTTCTTCTTGGTGTGCGGACGATGTACAGCCGGCTCCGCCCCTCTTCCGTCCCCGCCTCCGGTCCATTCTCCAGCCCCTCCGTGGTGGTCTCCGTCAACGGGGAGACCGTCCGGACCCTGCCCCTCTCAGAGACTCACGAGGAGGTCTTCCGCACCTCCTCCGGCGGCAGCAACACCCTGCATATCCAGGGCGGGAAGGCCTGGGTGACGGATGCCAGCTGCCCGGACCACATCTGCGAGAAAACCGGGCAGATCTCCGAGGCCGGAGAAGTGATTGTCTGCATGCCGAACCGGCTGATCGTGCAGATCGTGGCGCAATAAGGGGATGGAACAAAGCAGTCTGTCATTTCCTATGGTTTTATGCTATAGTTGAACTGTATCTGACAGTTTCCTGCCCCGTGCCTCACGCGGGAGCCGGAAACCGGTATTTGAAATCCCGACGGCGCGCATCGGGAGCTTTTGTGTGCCGCGGACAAATAACGCCTCAGGCGAAAGGAGAACAAAGCATTATGATGAAGCTCGTACTTGTGCGTCACGGAGAGAGTGAGTGGAACAAGCTGAACCTGTTCACCGGCTGGATGGACGTGGATTTAAGCGAGAAGGGCCACGAGGAGGCAAAGTCCGCCGGTCAGCTCTTAAAGGCGGAGGGCTACGACTTTGACATCTGCTACACCTCTTATCTCAAGAGAGCCATCCACACCCTGAACCACATCCTTGACGAGATGGACAGGGCATGGCTCCCGGTCATTAAGAGCTGGAAGCTGAACGAGCGCCACTACGGCGACCTGCAGGGCCTGAACAAGTCCGAGACCGCAGAGAAGTTCGGCGAGGAGCAGGTGAAGATCTGGCGCCGCTCCTTTGACATCAAGCCCCCGGTCCTTGACCCCAACGACGAGAGAAGCGCGAAGAAGAATCCCGCCTACCGCGACGTGGATCCGGCCCTTCTTCCGGACAACGAGTCCCTGGAGACCACCATTGAGCGCGCTGTCCCCTACTTCAACGAGGTGATCAAGCCCCAGATGCAGGCCGGCAAGCGGGTCATCATCGCCGCCCACGGCAACTCCCTCCGGGCCCTGGTGAAGTACTTCGACAACATCTCCAAGGAAGACATCATCGGCGTGAACATTCCCACCGGCGTGCCGCTGGTCTATGAGTTCGACGACAACTTCAACGTCCTGAAGCACTACTATCTCGGCGACCAGGAAGCTCTGAAGAAGAAGATGGAAGCTGTCGCGAACCAGGGCAAGAAAAAGGCCTGACAGGCAATATGAAAAAGGGCCGGAAAAGGCCCGCGAACCCGCTGACCTGCAATTTCAACTGTAAAGGAAATCATTTCAATTATGAGAAACCTCACCCTTCTGACGGATCTCTACGAGCTCACCATGATGCAGGGTTATTTCCACAACTCCGGCATGAACGAGACCGTCATCTTCGACGCCTTTTACCGGACCAATCCCGAGGGCGGCGGCTACTCCATCTGCGCCGGCCTGGAGCAGATCATCGACTACATCCGGGATCTGCACTTCGCTCCGGAGGACATCGAATATCTCAGAAGCCTCAAGATCTTCGACGAGGATTTCCTCGCCTACTTAAAGGACTTCCGCTTTACGGGAGACATCTACGCTGTGCCTGAGGGCAGCGTCATTTTCCCGAGGGAGCCCCTTGTCAAGGTCATCGCCCCCATCATGCAGGCCCAGCTCATCGAGACGGCCCTCTTAAACATCGTGAACCACCAGTGCCTCATCGCCACCAAGGCCTCCCGCATTGTGCGGGCCGCCAACGGCGACGGCGTCATGGAGTTCGGCTGCCGGAGGGCCCAGGGACCTGACGCCGGCATCTACGGCGCGAGAGCCGCCATGATCGCGGGCTGTGTGGGCACCTCCAACGTGCTCTGCGGGCAGATGTTTGACGTGCCGGTCAGCGGCACCCACGCCCACTCCTGGATCATGAGCTTCCCGGACGAGCTCACCGCCTTCCGGGCCTACGCGAAGCTCTACCCCGATGCCTGCATCCTCCTCATCGACACCTACGACACCCTGGACAGCGGCCTGAAGAACGCCATCACCGTGTTCAAGGAGATGCGGGAGGCCGGCATCCACTCCAAGAAGTACGGCATCCGCATGGACAGCGGCGACCTGGCCTACCTCTCCAAGAAGGTCAAGGCGGCCCTGGACGCGGAGGGCTTCACCGACGCCATCATCTCCGCCTCCAACGACCTGGACGAGAACCTGATCCAGTCCCTGAAGCAGCAGGGCGCCACCATCAATTCCTGGGGTGTGGGCACCAACCTCATCACCAGCAAGGACTGCCCCGCTTTCGGCGGCGTGTACAAGCTGGCTGCCATCCAGGACAAGGAGACCGGCAAGTTCATCCCGAAGATCAAGATCTCCGAGAACGCCGAGAAGATCACCAACCCCGGCGATAAGACCATCTACCGCATCTATGACCATGAGGGCATGATTGTGGCGGACCTCATCGCCCTGACCGACGAGGTCTTCGATCCGGCCGACCCGCTGATGCTCTTCGATCCCCTGGAGACCTGGAAGAAGACCCTGCTGGAGGGCGGCTCCTACACCATGAAGGAGATCCTGGTGCCGGTGATCAAGAACGGCGAGGTGGTGTACAAGTCCCCGAAGGTCATGGAGATCCGGGAGTTCTGCAAGAAGGAAATCGCCTCCCTCTGGGAGGAGTCCAAGCGTTTCAAGTATCCGCACCAGACCTACGTGGATCTGTCCAAGAAGCTCTGGAACCTGAAGAACGACCTGCTGGAGCAGTACCAGTTCGGCATCCGCCGGAAGATCTGACGGAAAGAAGAATCCCGGCGCGGCCCATGAGTACGGGCACCGCCGGGATTTTTGTCTTTAGGCGAAAGGCGCGCGGATATGCTGCTGTCGCCTGAAGACAACCCGCGCCGCGGTTTCGACCCGCAGAGCGGGACATCATACAGGAACGCTGTAAAGAAAGGAGTGCACCATGATCCAGGAAATCTTCCCTCATCAGTACCATGTGGAATATCTTCCGGAGGCGGTCCCGACGCCGGATTCCGGGCTGATGGTCTGCGCAGGCCGCGGCGTGCTCCTGAAGTCGGACGTGAACCCGGAGACCGGGAAGACCGAGGAGCGCATTCCCCGCTTCTCCGACTTTCCGGAGCCCCCCTTTGAGACCCTGTCGGCCAAGGCCCGGTACCTCTTCTCCGTGGACAATGACCGGTACTTCCTGCTGCCGCTGGCGGCCCTGCCGGGCCACTTCCTCTCGAAGGGCTTCCGCTTCGCCCCCATGGCCACCTTCCGGGAGTTCGGCTCCCAGACGGAGGCGTTCATCGCCGTCACCGCGTCCCAGTTCTACCGCTTCTACAACACCCGCCGCTTCTGCGGCCGTTGCGGCACGGAGAACGTCCACTCCCGCACGGAGCGGGCCATGGTCTGCCCCAAGTGCGGACTCACCGAGTACCCGAAGATCTCTCCCGCCATCATCGTGGCGGTGACCGACCCGGAGCGGAACAAGATCCTCCTGACCCGCTACCAGCGCTCCGCCAGCGACTACCGGCGTAAGGCGCTGGTGGCCGGCTTCGTGGAGGTGGGCGAGACCCCGGAGGAGACCGTGAAGCGGGAGGTCATGGAGGAGACCGGCGTGCGGGTGAAGAACATCCGCCCCTATAAGATGCAGCCCTGGTCCTTCACCGACTCCCTGATGATCGGCTACACCGCGGAGCTGGACGGCTCCCCGGAGATCACCCTCCAGACCTCCGAGCTCTGCGAGGCCGCCTGGTACAGCCCCGAGGAGGTGCCGGAGAATCCCAGCACCGTCAGCGTGGGCAACGAGATGGTACAGGCCTTTAAGCGCGGGGAGCTGTGACGGCTGAAACAGCTGTGAAGGCTGACACTCCCTTGATTCAGATTTGTTTTATATAAAAAACGTGGCCCGGCGGGTCACGTTTTTTCTTGCTGAAATATGGCCAGGGCGCCGGGATTTCCTCTTCCCCTGATTCCCGGCGCCCTGCTTGCTTCCTTAACCCTGAGCCAGATGGCTTCAGGGGCGCCGGGATTCCCTCATTCCCCGATTCCCGGCGCCCTGCTTGCTTCCTTAACCCTGAGCCAGATGGCTTCAGGGGCGCCGGGATTCCCTCTTTCCTCAATTCCCGGCGCCCGGCTTGCTTCCTTAACCCTGAGCCAGATGGCTTCAGGGGCGCCGGGATTTCCTCTTCCCCCGATTCCCGGCGCCCTTTATAGCTGTGCCAATATATTACAGCAGCCAGGCCCAATACACCGGCAGATAAACAAGCCTCTCCTTTTCTGAATAATCTGCGGTGTGCAGGATATAAGGTACATCCAGCTGCTCATGAAACCTTTTTATAAATTTGCCAAGTGATGAATATGTATATCTTTTCCCGGATTTCACTTCTATCGGTGACACATTATGTCTGTTCGTCGGATCTTTTTTAGAGATAAGAAAATCGATTTCCATTCTCTCATCTTTATTGTCCCTGGAGGAATTGGAATAGAAGTATAATTTATGTCCGGAAGCCGTAAGCATCTGGGCAACTACATTTTCAAATATCATGCCTTCGTTTACTTCCAGTTTTCCCAGCAGCAGTTTTTTATATATTTCTTCTTTCACCAGGCCATTTTCGTCAAATGCATGGCTGATCAGCAATCCGGTATCTCCCATATAGAGTTTTAATGTGTTTCGGTCTCTGTTCAGTTTAATGCCAACGTTTGGCGCTGTGGAATTATAGCAGATGTTACAGATCATGGAGTCTTCAAGCCAGAGGAAAGAACTCTCATAACTTCGGTATTTTGCTCCTCTCCCGAGTGATGACAGCATAAACTTCTTTTCATGTTTCGAAAGCTGCTCCGGAATTTCATCGAATACAGACTCTACCTTCCGTTCGTATCCTTTGGCATGCTTCGCTATATCCTCCCTGTAGAGCGAAAGAATATCTCTTTTAATCTCATCTGTCTTTTCAAAACTTTTTGTCTCAATATAGGTATTCACTGCCTGTGGCATTCCTCCAACGATCACATACTGTCGGAACAATGTCATGGCTTTCCTGTGAAGCGCCTGTCCCATTGCTTTCTTTTTCTCAAACGATAAGCGAATGACATCTATAAGCGGCTGCTCATTCACTGCCCAGAGAAATTCTTCAAAATCCATCGGATACATCCTGATATGACGTTCCTCTGAGGGTATTACGATATTCTCTACGTTTTCCCGAATCGACATCAGCGAACCTGTTTCCATATAATGAAAGCGACCGTCCGCAACCAGATATTTGATGGCCGCCCGTGCTCTTGGAAACAGCTGCACCTCATCAAGGATAATCAACGACTCCTGTTCATAGAGTGTTACTCCGTAAATTGCTGAAAGATACATAAAAAAGGAATCCAGATCGTTCAGGTTATTTTGAAACAGATCTCTGACTTCTTCACCGGCTCTGTTGAAATCAATCATGATATAAGAACGGTAGTTTTTTCTTGCAAATTCTTCCGCTATATAACTCTTTCCGACTCGTCTGGCTCCATCGATCAACAGGGCCGTTTTTCCGGCACTGTCCTCTTTCCATTTGAGCATCTTGTCTAATATTTTTCTTTTCATGGTTTATCTCTTTCCTGTATTGATTCAGCACCTTTACGTGATTTATATGCAGCTTTACATGCACCTTTTCGCGTTTAGATTCACATTAGCACCATTTCATGTTTTTATCAAGCGTAAAGATTCACCTTTTCAAGATTAATTTGGCCCGCCAGCTGCTTTCCTGTGTGCGGAAATCCCTGTAATCCGGTTTCCGCCTCGCCTCTCTGACGGCAGAGATCTCCTCTTTCCCGCAGTCTTTCCCGCAATCTTTCCCGCAATCTTTCCCGCAAAATAAAGAGCCTGGCCCTCCGGAACGGTATCTCCCGAAAGGCCAGGCTCTCTGCCTGTCTTCTTGTCTTCTTGTGTGCTTGCCTGTATTCCTGTCTGTATTATTTTCCTTTTTGCCCTTACTTCTTCTCCACCTTCTCCGGGATGGAGCCGTCCCGGTAGGCGTCCAGCAGGTGGTTCAGGTCGTCGATCTGCCGGGCGATGTTGCGGCCGATGTCCGTGTCGCCCACCATGACCCGGTAGGGCTCCAGCTCGAACTGGTCCGCCTTGGACTCGATGTCCACGTTCTCCGAGAGCACCTTCTTGACGCTCTCAAAGGGGGCGTGGGACTTGATCCGCATGCCGTGGGAGTTGTAGATCAGCGTGTAGCCGGCAATGCCGGTGGTCTTGTGGTAGGCCCGGCTGAAGCCGCCGTCGATGACGATCAGCTTGCCGCCGGCCTTGATGGGATTCTCTCCCGCGGAGGCGTGCACCGGGGTGTGGCCGTTGATGATGTGGGAGAGGTCGGACTTCAGGCCGAAATCCCGCAGGATCATGCGGCTGGTGGCCTCGGAATCCAGGTACTTGTAGTAGGGATCCTGTGGCTCCTTCCAGGTGGACTTGTCGTCGATGTAGGTGCGCTCGAAGGTCTTCACCACACGGCCGCACATGGGCGACTTGGGGCCGCCCCACAGGTACCACATGAAGTCCAGGTGCCGCTCCAGGTGGCTGTGGTAGGCCTGGCGGGCCACCCGCTCGCAGCAGTCGAAGAAGGACTTGCCCCGGTGGAACTGGCCGAAGAAGTTCACCTCCTCCATCTGGCCGTCCTCCGTCAGCGGGACGCAGCCGTGGAACAGGAGGTTGTCGTTCATGGTCTTGTAGATGCTGCCCACGGAGTAGAGGAACTCGATGTGGGTCCGGAGCCGGGGGCTGCTGCGGAAGGCGGTGCGGAAGCCGTCCATGACCTCCTCCTCTTCCTCCGTCAGCTTGTAGGGATCCTCCCAGTCCACGGTGGGGAATTCGGTGGTGTTCATGGGATAGTCGGTGCCGCCGATCCGCACCGTGCCCTTCTCCCGGTCCACCTGGTAGAGGAAGAGCCGGTCGTTCATCTCGAATTCCGGGTGCCGCTGAATGGTGAGTCCCTCGGTCTTCGTCACCAGCATGTTGATGGCCTTCACCATGGCGGTGTGGGGGTCCCCGGTGTAGTACTTCTCGGCGAAGAGCTGCAGGGGCCGGAGGGAGATGCCGTAGCCGCTCTCCAGGATGCGGATGTTGTGGTAGCGCACGTTGTTCCGGATCACGTTGGTGATGCAGGCGTCGCTTCCGCAGGCCGCGCCCATCCAGAGGATGTCGTGGTTGCCCCACTGGATGTCCAGGGAGTGGTAGTCCATCAAGAGGTCGATGATCCGGTCCGCGTCGGCGCCACGGTCAAAGAGGTCTCCCACAATGTGCAGGTGGTCCACCGCCAGGCGCTTGATGAGGGCAGCGAGGGCCACGATGAACTCGTCCCCGTTCTGGATGCCCACAATGGTGTCCAGGATCTTCGCGTGGTACTGGAGCTGGTTGTCGTCCTCGTCCGGCAGGGCGTGAAGGAGCTCGTCGATGATGTAGCCGAACTCCTTCGGCATGGCCTTTCTCACCTTGGAACGAGTGTACTTGGAGGAGACCACCCGGGCGATCTCGATCATCTCCCGCAGGGTCTGGCGATACCAGCGGGGCGACACCTTGCCCTTCTCGTGGATCATGCGGAGCTTCTCTCTCGGGTAGTAGATCAGGGTGCGGAGCTCCCGCTGCTCCTCCGCGGTGAGCCGGTCCCCGAAGATCATCTCGATCTTCTCCCGGACCACGCCGGAGCAGTTGTTCATGATGTGCAGAAAGGCCTCGTACTCCCCGTGGATGTCGCTCATGAAGTGCTCGGTGCCCTTCGGCAGGTTCATGATGGCGGCCAGGTTGATGATCTCGGTGCAGACCGCCTGTCTCGTGGGGAATATTTCCGACAAAAGCCTAAGATACTTCAGTTCATCCGTCATGATCTGATTCCTTTCAGACTGTGAAAATGTTCGGCACCCAGGAAAACGGCAGAAAGCGGAGCATTCTGAACCCTGGGTGCCAGATAACTGGTTCTTATAGCCGTTTAAGCGGTTGTATTACATGTCTCATCTTACCATTTCGCAGGATATGCCGCAAGTGTTCCGGGATGCGTCACTGCTTCTCCTGCTCCGGCTGTTCTCTCCTCTCCTGCTCCTGTTTCTTCAGCTCCTTCTGCCTCTCCCCCGGCTTCTTCTCCGGCACCACCGCCGACTCGTTCAGCGTCATCATATCCCGGAGGTTGATGTGCTGCTCCATGTTGTCCCTGGGCACCTTGAAGTAGTGCTCCAGGATGGGCAGGAGGATCAAGGCCGCGACACCGGTGGTGAAGCCTCCGTTGTACAGCATGAGTCCGCCGTGCAGGGCCGAGGTGGCGGTGCAGAGGGATGCGCAGAGCCCGCCCGCCAGGATTCCGGCCAGGCTCCCGTAGCGTCCCACGATGGGGCAGAGGCCGGTGGCGAAGGCCACGCTGTTGATGTAGGCCTGTGTGGAGATGGTCCAGGAGGTGTGGCCCCCGACCAGGAAGTTGAAAACCGCCGCCAGGATGGACAGGGCCGGATAGCCCAGGAGGATGGGCCACATGTTCCGCACGTGCTGCCCCATGGCGGTAAAGGTCAGGGCCGCCAGGATCACCCCGAAGGTGGGGCCTGTGAAGCCCGCTCCGTCTGTCAGTTCCACCGCCACGTTGATGTAGGCGAGGAAGAGGGCTCCGTAGAGGCCCGTATTGATGAGGCACAGGGGCATGCCGTACTTGCTGGCAAAGTTCGACTGGTAGCCCGTGTCACGGAACAGGTGCTCCAGCCCCTGGAAGCTCCTGCCGTTCAGGTACCAGCCCGCCGCCGTGCAGCAGGTAAACACCAGCAGGAAAAACACGTTGCCGAAGAGCTCATAGTTGCTCCCCATGGCGTCGTAGAGGGGATTCACATACTCCGGAACGGTGGGGGCGGGAATGCCCATAGTCTTGTAAAGATAGTTGAAGATGAGGAAGCCGAGCATGCCGTAGGCCAGGCCGCCGTTGTACAGGTTGTAGCCCTTGTGCCAGGCCTTTACGCCGGGCAGCACCGCCGGGGCAATGAAGGCGATGATCAGGATGAAGGGAATCACCAGCAGAATCCCCTTCAGCGTGATCTGCACCTCTCCCGCCACAAACCGGTCCCCCAGGGGGTAGCGGAACAGGAGCTCGCTGACAAAGGGGCTGAAGCAGGTGGCGAACATGCAGACGTGCAGGTTCTCGTTGAAATCCAGCCGCCGGAGCTTAAGGTACAGGAAGGGGGCCAGGAAGCAGGGCCACATGTTGAGGAAGTTCAGCCCGTAGAAGCAGTGGGCGATCACCAGGAAGAAGCCCGCCAGGGTGTTCACGTGGGAGGGCCCGGGCAGAAAATACATGAAGGCCCCCATCACGTAGCCGCAGAGGGACGCATTCAAAAAAGCCGCCGGAAGGCTCCCGATGCGGAAATAATCCGTCACCAGGGGCCCCGGCGTCGTGAGGATATGAAAGAAATCAGCGGGCAGATTCCGGAAGGAGCGGGTGTAGACACACCCCGCCAGCGCTGCCAGGAGCAGCGCCGTGGAAAAGCCCAGTGTGATTCCGTCGATGATCTGGCTGTTGCGTTTGACTGAGACCTTTGCCATAGTGATGCCCGCCTGTTCTGTAAATCGCTTAACAAATGCTTCTTTTACCAGAAAAGTATACAGAATTTCGGCAGGATTGGCAATGAACGCGCAAAGAAAACCGGCGCGGTCCTCAGATGGAGATCAGCCCGAAGACGCTTCCCAGGGAGCTGAATAGAATCACCGCCACAAAGAAGGGGCAGATGTACTTGATCATGAAATCAAAGATCACCTTCCTCCGGAAGGGTGCGCCGTCTGCCGCCACCTCCTCCGCGATCCTGTCAATGCCGATCACCCGGACGATCAGGAGGCAGGTGGCCATGGCGGCCAGCGGCATCATGCAGGAGTTGGTCAGGAAGTCAAAGAAATCCAGGAACTGCATGCCGATCACCGTCACCGCCGCCAGGGGGCCGTAGCCCAGGGCAGAGAGGGTTCCCAGGCCCACCATCAGGAGTCCCATGACCAGGGTCGCCTTCTGGCGGCTCCAGTGGAACTCGTCCTCAAAGGTGGACACGCCGCTCTCCAGCAGGGAGATGGCGCTGGTCAGGGCCGCAAAGAGCACCAGCACAAAGAACAGGATTCCCATGATGCCCCCGATGCCCATGGATGCGAAGATCTTCGGCATGGTAATGAACATGAGGGAAGGCCCCGCCTTCAGGGTCGCCGGGTCTCCGCCGGAGAAGGCAAAGACCGCCGGGATGATCATCAGGCCCGCCATGATGGCGATGGCCGTATCGAAGAGCTCCACGTGGGTGGTGGCCTGCTCGATGCTCACGTCCTTCTTCATGTAGGAGCCGAAGGTCACCAGAATTCCCATGGCGATGGACAGGGAGTAGAACATCTGTCCCATGGCGGAGACCACTGTCATCCAGCTGAAGTTCTCCGGCCGGGGGATCAGGAAGTAGGCCACGCCCGCCATGGCCCCGGGGCGGGTCATGGAGTACACCGCGATGATCAGGGCCAGCAGCACCAGGAGGGGCATCATGATCCGGGAGACCCGCTCAATGCCGTTCTGCACGCCCATGTAGATGATGACGAGGCCCGCCAGGGAGAACACCAGGAACCAGAACTCCACCGAGACCCCGCTGCTGATGAACTCGCCGAAGTAGGTATCCGCCGCCAGGCCCTGCACATTTCCCTTCATGTACTCCGCCAGATACTTGCAGACCCATCCGCCGATCACCGAGTAGTAGGGGCAGATCAGGATGGGGATGATGGCGTTGATCCACCCGCCGCCCGAGAACTGCCACCCATGCCCGTAGGCCGCGTAGGCGCCCACCGGGCTCTTCCGGGTCATTCTGCCCAGGGCCGTCTCGGCCACGATCATGGCGTAGCCGAAGGTCAGCACCAGGAAGATGTAGACCAGCAGGAAAATTCCCCCGCCGTACTTAGCCGCCAGGTACGGAAAGCGCCAGATGTTTCCGAGACCCACCGCGGAGCCCGCCGCCGACAGCACAAACCCCAGTTTTCCTGAAAAGCTGCTTCTCTGTTTTCCTTTTTCACCGTCCATATTTCTTTACAGACCTTTCTTCTTATAATACAAAAACTGTATTATTATATCACACATTTCTGAAAAGACACCACCCTTTTTTCTCCCCTGTCATCAGCGGAAAGGGGAGGATGCAGCCCCGCATCGGAAAAGCGCGCAGGAGGCTGTTCTCCCGCGCGCTTCTCTTCTGCTTTCCTGTCAGCTTCCCCGTCGGTCAGCTTCCCTGTTCGTCAGCTGCCCTGTCTGCCGGTTCTCCTCTCACTCTTCCTTCTTGGCCTTCTTCCGGGTGGCCTTTTTCGGCTTCTTCAGCTCAAAGGACACGGTGTCGGCGTGGGCCTCCAGGAAGGGCCTGATCCGCTCCTTGATGATGTCGGTGCCGCCCTTCTTCTCCGCCTCCAGGTTGATGGGGATCACCGGGTCGTGAAGGGACATGCGCATGAGCATCCACCCCTTCACCTCCTCGTCGTCAAAGGCGGCGCGGATTCCCTCGTAGTTCGGCTCCACGATGTGGAAGCGGCTGTCGGCCTCGCAGAAGGCCCTGAAGTCCTCCAGGAGCGCTGCGCCGGCGGTCTTGAAGTCCTCCGGGAGAATGCCAAGGCGCATCTCCACGGACTCCGCGGGGGTCTTCAGGTCCGCGATGAGGGACTCGATCTTCTTTCCCTCCTTCATGAGGACCGCCATGCGGCAGATGATCTTCAGGGCGATGTAGGCGCCGTCGTCGGAGAAGTGATTCTCCTTAAAGGCGCCGTGGCCGGAGGTCTCGATGGCAAGCTCGCAGGTCTCTCCCGCGGCGTTCAGCTCCACGCCCTTGTCGATGACGTTCTTGTAGCCCCGCTTGAAGCGCAGGTGCTTTAAGCCCAGGTTCTCTGTCAGGAACTCGGCCAGCTCGTCGGAGGTCACGGAGTCGGTCACCACGGTGGAGCCCGGGGCCTTCTCCGCTACGATGCAGGCCAGAACCGCGATCAGGGTGTTCCGGTTCACCTCGGTGCCGTCGGAGAACACCACCGCGCCCCGGTCGCCGTCGCAGTCGAACACCACGCCCAGGTCCGCCCCGGCGAGGAGGGTCGCCTCTCTCGCGGCCTCCATGGCCGCCTTGTCCTCCGGGTTCGGCACGTGGTTCGGGAAGGTGCCGTCGGGCTCCAGGAACACGCTGCCGGAGATGTCGGCGCCCAGGGGCTCCAGGATCTCCGTGGCAAAGAAGCCCGCCGCGCCGTTGCCCGCATCCTCCACGATGTGAAGACCGGCCAGGGGATGGTCGTGGTCCTCCGCCTGGACCTCCGCCTTGATCAGGTCCTGCATGTGGCGGCAGTAGACGCCCCGCATGTCAAAGACCTTCGTGCTGATGCGCCCCTTCGGGAGGGCCGCCGCGCTGACCAGCTCGTCCGCATCCTCCTCGCCGTACTGCTCTGCCAGACCGGTGGCGAGGGCGAGGATCTCCTTCAGGTCCGTCTTCGCGATGGCGCCCTGCTTTGTGAAGAACTTCATGCCGTTCCGGTTGAAGGGCAGGTGGCTGGCGGTCAGCATGATGGCGCCGTCGAAGTCGCTGTCCGGCAGAACGGTGGACTGGAACATGGCCGGCGTGGTGATGAGGCCGCAGTCAAAGCTCCGCACGGTGGAGAGGCCGTACAGGCAGGCCTCCTTCATCTGCTCCGCGGTCACCCGGCTGTCGTGGCCCACGCCCACCTTGATGAAGGGCCTGGGCAGGCCGGTGGTCTTCTCCAGATACATGGCAAAGGCCCGGGCAATGTAGCGGACCAGGGACACCGAGATGGTCTTCGCCTCGGTCTCCGTGGCAATCGCCGCGCCGCGCACGTCGTTCCCGTTCTGAACTCTCAGGAACATGCTCTCAAACTTCTTCTCTTCACTCATCTTAAGTTCCCCCCTGGTGGTTTCTTTGGGCTCTGCCGCCCCGCGTAACTCTGTGAGACTTCTGCTGGTATTTTACCATTTCGCCTATGCGGAATCCATACCGGAATTCCGGTGCCCGCAGCGTCCCGCTCCGGGCGGTCCCGCACCGCCTCACTCCGGGCTTTCCTGGCCTTCCTCCATGTTCTGCTCCAGGACCCCGCAGAGCGTCACCATCATCTCGTCGATATTGACCGGTTTCGAGATATGGGCGTTCATGCCCGCTTCCCGCTCCAGCTCGATGTCCTCCCTGAAGGCGTTTGCCGTCATGGCGATGATGGGGATTCTCGCGCGGGCCGGGTCCGGAAGGGCGCGGATTTTCCGTGATGCCTCCAGGCCGTCCATCACCGGCATCTGGATGTCCATGAGAACCGCCTCGTAGTACCCCGGCTCCGCCTCCGAGACCATGCGGACTGCCTCTTTTCCGTTTTCCGCCACCTCCAGCCGGAAGCCCGCCTCGCTTAGAATCATGGAGGCGATCTCCTGGTTGATGGGGTTATCCTCCGCCAGCAGGATCCTCATGTTCCCGAAGTCAAAAATGTGCCGCTTGAGGCCGCCGGCGGGCTCAAGGCCCGACCGGTCCTGCCCCTCCGCCGGGAACGGAAAAGTGAGGCGGACGAGGAATTCGGTCCCCTTGCCCGGTTCGGATTGTACATCGATGGTTCCGCCCATCAGGTCCACAATGTTCTTTGTGATGGACATCCCGAGGCCGGTTTCCTGGATTCCGCTGACGGTGGAGGTTCTCTCCCGCTCAAAGGGTTCAAACAGGTGGACGAGGAAGTCCCTGCTCATCCCGATTCCCGTGTCGGTGACCCGGAATTCATAGCTGCCGGCATCCTCCGTCCGGCCGGTCTGGGAGAGCTTTACCGACACGCTGCCGCCCCTGTTGGTGAACTTGTAGGAGTTTCCCACCAGGTTCAGCAGAATCCGGTTCAGAGAGTCCTTGTCGCAGAGCACAATCGGCTCGGTCACATCTGCCGCATCAATGGAAAAGGCCAGCTGCTTCTCTTCCATCTGGGTCGAGAACATGTCCCGGAGCTCATCCATGACGGCGTTCAGGTCCATCTTCACCGGGTCCAGCTCCATTTTTCCGCTCTCGATGCGGCTCATTTCCAGCACGTCGTTGATCAGGGACAGAAGGTGCTGGCTCGCGGAAAAGATCTTATTCAGGAAGCCCCGCATCTCCTCTTCCCCGCAGGCCGGCCGCCTCGCGAACTGGGTGTATCCGATGATCGCGTTCAGGGGGGTCCGGATGTCGTGGGACATGTTGGAGAGGAAGGCAGTCTTTGCCCGGCTTGCCTGCCGCTCCTCGGCGAGGGACAGCTCCTTTTCCTGGACGCGGTCCACAATGTAGTACAGAATTCCCAGAATAATGAGGACAAAGAGGCTGCCGCCGAACAGGATCAGGGCCACCACCATATCAGGCTTCCCGAACAGTCCGATGGCAAGATACCCCAGCAGGAACAGGATCAGAAGAACCAGCGGCGTGTGCAGCGCCAGCCGGTTCTGGTCAGAATTTTCCATCCAGCTCATCCGCCTGATAAATCCGATATAGCGCATAATGTTGTATACCATCATCGCGCTTCCAGCATAAATCAAGATCTGCAGCATGGCCGTTTCTGTCCTCCGTACGAAGCCCTGTCAACTCAGTGGGGGAGTTCCCCGCCTCTATAGGCAGTGGATACAAGAAACAAGCTTGACTCAGTGGCGGGTGACAATCCCCCACTGAGTTGAGCCTCCGGCGGATCGCAGGTCAGGACAAAGGAACGCGCGCGCACCGCGGGCGCAAGCGCCCCGCGCACCGCACACGAGATGGAAAGCGCGCAAGCGCGCTGTCCTGACCGCGCGCGCTCGGCAAGCCGAGCACGATTGAATGATCAGCACACAAGTCTCAGAACACTTCGTATTCTGTATCACGGACGGCCAGGGTCCGTTGATGACGTATGGCAAAATGCTGAACATACACATTATATAATATATGCAGCTGTTCTGGGGCTTTTTCACAGCAAAAATTCCAAAAAGACGGCAAGGCGGCGAAACGGCATAAGAAAAAGACTGGAAAACCAGTCTTTTCAATGGATTCAGGGTACTTAAATCAGCTGAGGCCTGCCATCTCCTGCACCAGCCGGACGGCCTCCAGCACAATGGCGTCGCAGTGGGGCTTCTTCGGAAGTCCCTTTTCCTCGTTCATGCGCAGCAGGTCCGCGCAGTCCTGGCAGCCGCTGTGGTTCTTACGGATGGCCTCGACAAAAGCGAGGCAGGTCTCCTCATCCCCCTTTCCAAAGAGGCCCAGGGCCATGAGGCCGCCGGTCACAGCGCCGCAGACAGAGCCGATATGCATGCCGCCGCCGAACTGGGCCGGGATGCGGTACGCCGTCTCCGGGTCCATCCCCGCCTTCTCCGCGAAAGGAATAAACACCGACTGGGCGCAGTTGTAGTGGGGGACCTGGACGGCTCTCAGCTGTGCCGCTCTCTTCTCATAGGGACTCATTTCTCTCCTCCTCCAGCCTTTCAGCTCTGGTTGTCTGTTCTTTCTGCTCTTGCTGTCTGTTCGTTCTTCCGTCTGTTCGTTCTTCCGTCTATTCCTTCTTCTGCCTCCCGACCGCCTTCTGAAGCCGCTCCAGGTACTGTCTGAGAGCAAATACCGTCTCCTCCCGCTCCCTGCCCAGGTTCTCCTCCGCAATGCGCTCCAGATAGCCGTAAAAGGCGCGGCACAGGTTTTTCTCGCGGACCTCGAAGCACACGGAGGGCGGGCAGGCCCGCATGAGCAAGGCCTCCTGGTTCTGCTGGGCGTATAACATGATGTTCTGGGGAATCGCGGACGACAGGATCACCTGGTAGGCGGGCTCTCTCCGGATCATGCGGATGCAGCCGCGGATCAGCAGCTCCAGGAGCTCCGCGGTGAGCGTCTGACTGTCCTGTCTGTCGCTGAAGGGCAGCGGGACTTTTCCTCCCGCCACCTGCTCCGGATCCGGAAGATTCAGGATTTCCACGATCTCCCCGCCACGGCTCAGGCGGTTCCTGTACAGCGCGGCCACCTTTCCATAGAGATCTCCCGCCTGCCGCACAGGGAGCACACCGGCAGTGGGCATTCTGTGGGCCATGATGATCCGGTCCTCTCTCTCCAGGCAGCCCTGGAAGACCGACATCAGCGTGTGGCCCATGCTGTCGTTTTCCCGGTGGACCTTCATGAGGGGCAGGCAGAGCCCCGCGTAGTTCCAGTACTCCTTCTCCAGGGCCCTGACCGCCGCCCTGTCAGAGATCAGCAGGTTCAGCATGCCCCCGGTTTCATTCCTCACAGAGCTTGAAACCAGGGCCGAATCGTCCGCCGCCACAAACAGGGACCTGCGGCAGATGCCGTCCCGGTACCCCGGGAAATACAGCGGCTCGATGGCACCCGTCATGTACAGGGGAATCCACTTCTGCACCGCCTGGAACATCTCCTCGCTGCCCCGGGTGATGTTGTGGGGAATCCGGATCCTGCTCCCGGTTGAGAGCAGCTGCTTCAAAAGTGCAGCCCAGCGGCGGGCAAACACCGGATCCTCATAGAGCCAGGACATCTCCTCGTCGGAGTAGAGCAAAAGCTGGAAGGGTCTCTCCTTCAGGCAGAGGTGACCCAGAAACAGCTCCACCGCGGCGCGTTTTCCCTCGTTCCCGTAAAAATATCCCCCGGAGGGGGTCTCTTTTTCCAGGGACTCCGTCCGCTTCCGGATTTCCTCCAGGGCCCGGGGATCGGGAAGCTCGGCCTGAACCGGCGAAAGGGAGAAATCCTTCAAGAAGGCACCGACCGCGCTGTCCGGGGACCGGGTCTCCTCTTTCAGCCACTTCAGGATCCGCTCCTTCAGCTTTTCACGGTCCCCGCTGTCCAGCTCCGGACCCCCGATGGTCTCCCACAGCAGCATGCGCTGCCCCTCACTCCGGATGTTTCTGGCGAAAAAAGAAGCTGCCGGCTCCAGAAACTGGGGAGAATTGGGGATTCCCCGGCTTCCGTTCCGGATCCGGCTGATGTAGGAGGGGTCGAAGGACACGATCTTGCTCAACACACTGTTTTTCGTGTCTGTCAGACGCATCAGAAAATCCAGCTTGTTTTCCATATTCCCCGTCCCTTCCTGGTATTATTGTACATAAATCTTAGCATTGATTCCTTTTTTTATCAACACAGCGGGACAGAGCCTCCGGCGCCCTGGCAGAGCTGGGCGCTTGTGCTCCCGGGAGCTTCGTTCTATAATGAAACAGTGCTTTTGTCAAACAGCTTTTTCCGGAGGTTTGACCCCATGAATCTGAACCTGTTTTTCAGTGTCGGCGCCGTCTACACCCTGGCCATGTTTGTCCAGCGGATCGCGGGCTTTGGCTCCGGCATTGTCGCCATTATCATTCTCCCCTACCTCATTGGCTCCCACGCCCACACAGCGGCCTTTACCAACATCTTTTCCGCCTTCAGCTCCACCTATCTCGCGCTGAAGTACCGGCAGAACTGCCGCTGGCGGCTCTTTGTCCCGATTCTGTGCGGCAGCTTCATCGCCACCATCTTCGCGGTGCGGTTCCTGTCAAAGGCCTCCTTCGGCGTGCTGGAAAAGCTCCTTGGCGCCGTGCTGCTGATTCTCTCCCTCTACTTCCTCTTCCTGAAGGGAAAAATCACCATTCCTCCCAGCAGGCGGAACGGCTTTCTCACCGGTCTCTGCGGCGGGACCCTGAACGGCCTCTTCTCCACCGGCGGGCCGCCCGTGGTTATCTATCTTCTGGGGGCCACCGCCGGCTACGCGGAGTACCTGGCCACCATCCAGGGATATTTTGCCTTCAACAACACCTACGCCACCCTGATCCGCTTCCTGAACGGGCAGATCGACGCGTCCATCCTGCCGGGCGTGGCCGGCGGGTTCCTGGGCATGATTCTGGGCAATTTCCTCGGGGGCAGAGTCATCAAATACGTCCCGGACGAAAAGATCTTCCTGAAGGTGATCTACTGCGTCATGGCCTTAAGCGGTATCATGATGCTGCTGTGAGTCCCGGAACCCCTCCCGCGCTTCCCAGGCACAGGAAGCGGGGGATGATCTCAATGGGTCAGAAAACCGCCGCTCTCAAATGGCAGTCCTGCCTCGGGAGTGGCGGTATTTTTCTGTCTTTCACTCAGCGGGACATCACCCGCCTCTGTAAGGCGGTAAGTACAGATTCGAGTTCCGCGCTGCTGTTTCTCCGGTCTCCTTACTTCACCGCCGGTCCGTCGCTGTACTTCTTCTGGAGAACGCCACGCATGATGTACTCCGCCAGGGTGTTGATATCAAACACCGGGAGCCCGGTGGCCTCTGCCACCGCCGCGGAGTAGGGCGGCATGTTGGTGCACTCGAAGACGATGGCGCCCACCTCCGGGTGCTCCGCCTTCATCTGCAGCGCCTTCTCCACCATCTCCCGCTCGGCCTTTTCCCGGTCCAGCACCGGCCCGTTCATGGGGAACACGTCGTAGAAGTGGGTCCCCTCCATCCCGTAGATAATAGGCCGCTCGTTCTCCGGATTCTCCGGGTCTGCGTCCTTCCAGATTCCGACCCCCGCGAAGTGCCTGGGGCCGAGCCCGCCGCCCTTCGCGGTCATGATGCCCACCTTCTTCCCGGCGGGAAGCATGGTCTGGATATAGGGAACCTGCAGGAGGGAGGATGCAAACACCGGCACGTGCACCCTGGCGGCCAGCTCCTTCTGGAACATGGCGAGGAAGCCGCAGCTGGTGGTGATGGCCGCCGCCCCCTCCTTCTCCAGCTGCTCCGCCGCCTGGAGGAAGGGCTCCAGCAGGGTCGGATCGGCCTCGTGCACCACCCGCTGGGGGTTCGCGTTCTGCACCACCAGCTTCCTCACCGGGAAGGAGTAGGTCTCGGGGTTCCCGATGTCACCGGGGATCCGGGGAAAAACGGTGTCCAGCATCAGAATACCAAGAAAGCGCTCCATATGATCCTCCTTTCAGCACCCGGGCTGCCGCTGCCGCCGCCTGGGCTT
>Ga0256404_1003158_pt1 | contig 34492 bp, 23 predicted proteins | sample RumenRJG_01DNA_FD_185990 | JGI IMG/M metagenome (GOLD analysis project Ga0256404, IMG submission 185990) | Bovine rumen microbial communities from Lethbridge, Alberta, Canada - RJG_01 | ecosystem: Host-associated > Mammals > Digestive system > Stomach > Rumen | place: Canada: Alberta | collected... | reverse complement strand
AAAATTGAGAGCGCAATCGATACTCTAAGAATAATGATGTGGTGGCTTCCTTCCTCCCTTTCAGGGAGGACCGAGGAGGGTCTTCTCTCTAAGGCTATCGTGACTACGCTCAGATGCTGTCTGAACAACTCACAATTGATCAAAAACTATTAATTTTTACTCAGTATAGCAGAAAACGGGGTACACGAAAGTGCCCTGTTTAAAGGCGCTAGGCAACAATTGGACGCTTACTTTTTAATCAAACAAAAACATGGATGAAGACAAAATATATACAAAAATCCAAGAAGTTGTCAATGCTAGCTATCCACCTGTTATAGTTTTGGGTAGCGGGGCATCTATACCCTACGGTGTTGCTTCCATGGGATTTTTGGCAACACAATTGGCAAATTTCTTCAAGAGCAAGCAATACACATCAGATGATTCTAATAGTGCTGTCGCTGAATTTCTTAATAACCTTACAAGGGGAAAAGGATTGGAGGAGGCTCTTCTTGATGTAAGAGTTCCTGATGATGTAGAAGCAGACATTATTGATAACGTTTGGAAAATAATATCTAAACAAAACACCGATGTTTATCAAAGACTGTTAAATGGCGAAGAGATAAACCTGAAGGCTCTGTTTGAGCATATCATTTATAATAGGCAGGGCATAGTCCTCAACGTAGTTTCCACAAACTATGATAACATAGCTGAGTATGCAGCTTCTCAAACTGATGCATATATAAACAATGGGTTTGCTCCAACGTATTTTGGTAGGAGGAAGGAGCGTTTAGATTCTTGTCCTACTAACATCAAAGAAGCATATACAGGGAAAATCAATATATGGAAACCTCATGGTTCTATTGATTGGTTCACCAAGGGTGATGAGACTTATTATCTTCCTAACATTCATCAAATCCCTAGTGGTTACACCCCTTGCATTATAACTCCGGGAGTTAACAAATATTCCAAGACACAGCAAACTCCTCATCGTGAATTGTTGACAAAAATTGACGAATGCTTTAACCATGCAAGTGGCTTCCTGTGTTTTGGGTATGGGTTTAATGACAAACATATTCATCCTAAACTTCTCGATAAAGCAAGAAAGAAAAATCTTCCTATCATTATAATCGCGAAGGAAATAACTCAATCAATTCAGAAAAATGTTATTGATGGAGGATATAACTATATAACGCTTTCGGATGATATGAATGACGGAACAATAATTGCAGCAAAAGATCAAAGCCAATTAGTTATTAAAGGAAAAAAATTATGGACTATAGATGAATTTTGTAAAATTATATAGCAAGAATGGAGAATAACATATTACATTACGAAGTTGACGAGGCTATAGGCGTAATTGACTCAGTAGATACAGGAACCGCAACTGCGAGCATAACTGAAGACGAAGAACTTTCAAAACTCCAAATCAATCAACTCTTAGCTATTAAAAGTCCTCATCCAGGAAGACATATTATTGGCATGATTGTAAAGATCTTCAGAAGAGCTCTTTTAGATAGAAATGATTTTGAAAATCCAGATTCAAACGAAGAGGAATTAACCAATTCTTCAAATCAGATTAGAATAGTCTTCGTTGGAGAGTTTATTGACAAGTTAGGAATAAAAAATAATGTTTTTCGGAGAAATGTCACAGCTGTTCCATCCATAGATGCGTCATGCTTCAAAATCGAAGGACCGAGACTCTCCAACTTGATGAAGACCATTTCTTCTGAGGCTGCAGGAGTAGACAATCCTCTTGTCTTTGGAAAATATACGATGGACGAAGATTCAACAGCTTTCCTTGATGGCGACAAGCTATTTCAGCGTCATGCTGCTGTTGTTGGTTCGACGGGAAGTGGTAAGTCATATTGTGTTGCCAAGTTGGTAGAACAAATGGCAGAGCTGCCGAATGCGAATGCTATTCTTTTCGATATTCATGGAGAATATTCAACAAATTCATTTGAGAAAGATGGAATATGCCATTATAAAATTGCCACTCCATCCGATTTGCATACTACAAACAAGTTGGATAGTGGCATTTTAATGATACCTTATTGGCTACTGACTTACGAGGAGATGCAAGCATTGTTATTGGACAGGAGCGACCAGAATGCCCCAAATCAGGCCATGTTGCTTTCGAGGGAAGTGTTTTCAACAAAAGAAGAAAGTGTATCAGGTTCTGAATATGATGGTAAAATAACATTGGATAGCCCCATTCCCTATGACCTTAATGCAGTTCTTAAAAAACTTCAATATCTTGATGTAGAACGAGTACAAGGCTCAAGAGGTGAAAAAGATGGGCCTTATCATGGAAAACTCACCCGTTTCAATCAAAGACTCAAAAACAAATTGGATGATAAACGGATGGGATTTATGTTTAGTCTCACTGCAGAAGAAATGGCTAATGATTGGCTTGCCAATTTTTTATCTGCTATTATGGGCATACCTTCAGGTTCAGATAAACGTATTAAAGTCATTGACTTCTCAGAAGTACCTTCTGATGTACTGCCATTAGTGATAGGTCTATTTGCTAGACTGGTATTCTCAGTACAGCAATGGAGCGACACAGACAAAAGGCAACCTATTGCTCTGCTATGCGACGAAGCTCACTTGTATGTGCAACAGATGGACAATAAGGATTCCGTTGCGGAAATTGGGCTGAAGAGCTTTGAACGCATTGCCAAAGAAGGAAGAAAATATGGTGTAGGGCTAGTGATAATTAGTCAACGTCCTTCGGAAGTAAACCGTACAGTTTTGAGCCAATGCAATAATTTCATAAGCCTTCGATTAACCAATGTAGAAGACCAGAATGTTATCAAGAGACTTCTTCCTGACAACTTAGGCAACATTGCCGACAATCTATCCCTATTGGATGTTGGCGAGGCTATTGTTGTTGGCGATGCCATATTGCTGCCTTCGAGGATAAAAGTAGATGCTCCTTCTATTAAACCATCAAGTCAGACAGTACCATTCTGGAAAATCTGGAGTAAGAAGGCAAACAACCAAGATTTGAAGACGGCTATCAATAATATGATAAAACAGAGCAAATCATAGTAACCTAATTTTTATGTCCCAGTTCCATAAATCACCATTCTCTATTATTTGTGTTCACATCCTAAAAGGTTGTCCCGAGAAGTTTCGTAAAGTGTTAGATGAGGATGCATTTTATTTTTTCAACAATTGGTATAAACAAGTTGATGGGAAAATAATAAATAACAACGTAAGCACTTTTGAAAAGACGTTCTTTGGAGAGAATATCTCTATTCAAGCTGTCGTGGGGATGAATGGTAGTGGTAAAAGTTCTTTGTTTGAGTTCATTTACCGCATTCTCAATAATTTCAGCTATGTTGCCTCCGAAGGCCTGTATAGAGCGACAGCAGAACCGTTATACTACATACGTGGATTAAAGGCTGAGCTCTATTTTGAAATGGAAGGGCAACTTGGAGTTGTTAGTTGTGAAGACGACAAAGTTTCTTTCAAGTATGGTGACCTTCCTAAGCAGGAGCTCCAATTCCCAGGAACACTAAACTATAGGGACGAAGAATTCGTACAAAATGGACGTATGGGAGACGTTTGGGTTCAGACAGTAGAAAAGATTCACGAAGATACGCTTCACAGAAGCATAATCAACAAAACCCTTAAACACTTTTTCTATACATTGGTCATAAATTACTCAATTCAGTCCCTTTCCCCTTGTGATTTTGAGGATGAAGAAGCCTGTGGTGAGGATGAAGAAGATAAATGTCCAGATGGTTGGATTACCAGCTTGTACAACAAGAACGATGGTTATCTTGTTCCTTTCGGTATAGAACCTTATCGCGCTGGGAATATTCTGGACTTGAAAAACCAGAAGGAATTGACGGAAGACCGTCTAATTGCTTTGCTTCTCTATGCTAAACAAAGAAACAAGGCCTTAAATGGTAATGGCAATGAGATAACATTAATCCCAGGGTACGAATTGGATGAGGTCTTGTTCTCATTAAACAAGTTATTTTTCAAGAAATCACGAAAAGATGACAAAGATAAACAACATCTACTAGATATTGTCAACAATCCCAATGATTCAAGATGCAATACATTCATGATTGGTTACGGCATAACAACCCAATACACGGAGGATGACAACTATAAAAAGAAGTTGTGGATCATTGGGATGGAATATCTTATTAATAAGACTTTCTCAATAGCAAAGAATTATCCTTCTTACGAAGAGTATAATGACTTAGCCGAAGATTTCTTTGATATAGATACGCCCCTCCCTGCCGACTCTTTAGAAAAACTTGAACAACTAATCAAGAAGATCAGAAAAGAAAAATCACACATAAGTACAAAAATACAACAAGTGGTTAAATTCTTGAACGGCCTTGAGGGCATCAGCGAAGAAGATTCTGAAGTCCTTTACGGCAGTTCTTTTATATACGATAAATATACCGATATATTTGATTATAGAATAGTTGAAGATCAAGAAGATGAACTTACCCACATTTTACACTCTTTGCCACCTTCTATATTCAAACATACAATTTTTCTTATAGATAAAGTGACAGGTCATAGAGCTAAATTTTCAAAATTGAGCTCTGGCCAACGTCAATACGCCTATACTATTGCCTCTTATATATACCATTTGCAAAACCTCATTTCTGTTCCAGATACAGACAACAGAGTGAAATACAATAATGTCAATTTGATTTTTGACGAAATAGAGCTTTGTTATCATCCCGAATATCAACGTTCCTATATTTTTAATCTCATACAATCCATCCATAATTTTGGCTTGGACAATCATCTGAATATCAACATTATCCTCTCTACCCACTCTCCCTTTGTGCTGAGCGATATACCTTTGTCAAACATTTTAATGTTAAAAGATGGCCATGTTCAAAGAGATGATGATGGATTGCTCTTTAATCCTTTGGGAGCGAATGTCAACGACCTTCTCAAACAACGTTTCTTTCTCAGCCATGGTTTTGTAGGGGAGTACGTCCGCCAAAGAATCAATTCTTTGGTTAATTATTTGGAAGGTAATCAAGAAAACACATGGATATGGGACGACAAATCTTCTTACCAATTCATTTCCTTGATAGGAGAACCTTTCATCAAGGAGCAGCTGATGGGTCTTTATGCTGAAAGTGAGCGAATTGATAAACAAGATAAAATTCAAATGTATCAACACGAATTAGATAAACTAAAGGGGGACGCATGAAAAGGATTCTTCTGACACCACATGTAGAGAGATTGGCAGAGGACTACCTTCGCGATCTCAAGAATTTGGCTGATAGTCCTATAGCGAGATTAGAAAGACTCGAATACGATTTTATCAATGTAAATCTGCCCTCTGCTTACGTAGATTATATTGAAGCGATCATTAATAACTATGACGATATCATAACGAAGAAGCCAAATACATTTTGCTTAATTGACCTGATATTTGCTCGATTTAACATCAATTTAAGCCAAAAGATCACAATTAACATTACCCAATCAGATCACTCTACAAAAAGCAAAACACAGTCTTTGTATATGTTTATTGTTGATGCAATGGCTTATGATGATGTACAAGAGAAGATTTTCCCTAAATATGTCAAAAGACTTGGGATAAAGTCTTGTGTATATTGTAATGCACAGTACGCTATCTCAAGCAAGAAAGGTAAATCGGATAACTCTAATAGATATAGGGCTAACTATAATATCGACCACAATGAACCGAAAAGTAAGAAGCCTTACCTCTCAACGAGTTTCTTTAATCTTTATCCTTCTTGCCCAAGTTGTAATCAAACAAAGTCGTATAAACCATCAATATATAATCTGTACATACTCCCATCAGACTCTCGGGTAGAGCTTAATCCATACTTTTTCTATTTGGACAAAGCCTCTATCTTACGTTACAACTTTTCGGGAAATTCTGATGACTTGAATATTTCACTGAAACAAAAGACTGGAGTTAAAATGACTCCAGTATCGAAGTTCGATGAATATTTTCACATCAACAAAATCTATGCAAACTTCAACGATACTGTTGAAGAGATGATATGGAAGTACAGGACCCGAAATACGTCTTTCATCGAATCTTGTAAGGATGCTGGGTTCAAATTTTTAAACAACAAATGCGACTTTGGACGTTTTATCTTTGGTAATTATACAGAAGAGAAGGATATTCTAAAACGTCCATTGGCTAAGTTGGTCCAGGATATAGGAAAACAATTGGGGATGCTCCCCTAAAATAGTTGATCAGTTAGAAATATTGTGAGGAATGAATTATAGTTCAAATAAAGCAAATGATAGCTTTAGTAAACGTGCTCTTTCCCGACATGCGGCTAATAGCTTAATCCATAAACTTTGTGGCTTGAACTTTAAATTCAAATTCATGTCAAAAATAAACAGAGTTCCCTCGAGACGGATATAAAAAAAGATTTCCGGAGTTCTATGATCTCTATAAGATGTGCTGCGAACCCAACGTCCTACACAAGTACTGTATTGAATACGGAGTTATCTTCGACAAGTTTATAAATAACAGTGTCAATATTAATGGATAGATAATAAACACCACATGAAGAATAATATTTCAATCATCCTTGGCAATGCGCCTATCAACAATGGTAATAGAGGATGTGTGGCATTAAGCTATACATCTATATATCTTATTGATAAGGTGCTAAGTGAGTCAGGAATCGAGTATAAGTTGTTTTTGCCAAATTCAGGCTTCCGTGAACTTGGAGAACAAACGATAACTGTGAATGGCAAGGATGTGCCCTATACTGTCATAAGACATGTCTTGTCATATGAAGGAGTTAAAGGAAAGCTAAAAAATTTTGCCCATTACAGAGATTATAAGACATCTTGCAAGATTTATAAGGAGGCTGACTTTATCTTAGATATAGGTCAGGGTGATAGCTTTGCTGATATATATGGAGTCAATCGGTTCAACGGTATTAATCTCATCCATCGGGAGGCCATCAAATATCATAAGCCTTACTGCCTTCTGCCTCAGACTATAGGACCATTCAAGAACGAGGCCATTCAAGATGAGGCTGTAAAAGCTATTACGAGGGCTGACATGGTGATGGCGCGTGACAAGCAGAGCTATGATTATACAAAGGAGATTGCCCCTGACCAAAAGCATTTGAAAGAGTACATAGATGTGGCGTTCTTCTTGCCCTACACGAAACAGCAGTTTGATAAAAACTATATCCATGTCGGTCTCAACATCTCTGCCTTGTTGTGGCATGGTGGCTACACTCAGGACAACCAGTTTGGATTGAAAGATGACTATCAGACATGTGTTTGTAACATTATCGCCTATTTCCTTAAGCAGCCCAATGTCAAGCTACACTTAATACCTCATGTTGTGGGAAGTGAGCGAGGTGTAGAGAATGACTATGCTGTATCTTTCGACTTGCAGAAAGAATACAACCATCCAAACTTGATTCTGGCTCCATTGTTTCTCAGTCCGGTAGATGCCAAGAACTATATATCCGGCATGGATTTCTTCATGGGAGCACGTATGCATTCCACTATCGCAGCGTTCTCCTCTGGTGTTCCTGTTGTGCCGATGGCATATAGCCGTAAGTTCAATGGCTTGTTTATCGACACGCTCGATTATAATCATCTTGTTGACTTAAAAAAGGATGATAGCAAAACCATTCTTGAGAACATATCAAGTTCATTTGGGAGCAGAGAATCATTGCAAAAAGAAATAAAACAACAGAATGACACGATAGTATCAGAACGCAAGAATCTGTTGATCCAGGATTTAAGGATATTCTTCCATGCAGACAAATAAGATACTTCTGTTAGGCGGAACAGGGGCAATTGGGTCTTATTTAAGTACCATACTTGCCAAGAACGAGCTTGATGTTTACATAACATCACGTACTAAGCATCTTGATAATGGCAATATACATTATATAGAGTGCAATGCAAAACTGGGGGGGGCATTATCTAATTTATGCAAAAACCACTGGAGTACAATCGTCGACTTTATGTCTTATAAGACGGACGAATTCTCAAGGAGATTAGATATACTGCTTTCGGCTACAGATCAATATATATTTCTAAGTTCGGCCAGAGTGTTTGCAGACGAGGAACATCCAATAAAAGAATCATCTCCAAGATTGTTGGATGTCTCAAAAGACAAAGAATATCTTAAAACTGACGAGTATGCCCTAACAAAAGCAAGGCAAGAGAACATATTACAATCATCGAACAAAAGAAATTGGACAATTGTAAGGCCTTATGTTACATACGGAGACAAAAGATTACAACTAGGTGTCCTCGAAAAGGAAGAATGGTTGTATAGGGCTCTTCATGGAAGAACAATAATTTTCACCAAGGACATTGCCAATAAGATAACCTCATTAGCAAATGGCTATGATGTCGCTTTAGGAATTTCTCATCTAATTGGCAAGAATGAGGCTTTGGGTGATTCATTCAATATTACGACTCCCGAACGTTTAAGGTGGTCACAGATATTAGAAATATATAGGAAGATAATTAGGGAGAAGACAAGCATTGACATAAAAGTCAAATATGTTGATGTGGCGGACTTTATTTCTTGTAGAGGAGAAGGCCTTCGCTATCAAGTTATATACGATCGACTATTCAACAGGGACTTCGACACAACCAAGGAAGCCAAATTCATAGACACAAGGAGGTTTACCAATGTTGAGGAGGGATTAAGCGCATGCCTGTCTAATTTCATCAATATGGGGACACCCTTCAAAACTATAGGCTGGAAACAAGAGGGAAGAAAAGACAGACTATCCAAAGAGAGAACTCCCCTTCATGAAATCCCTGGCATTAAAAACAAGATTAATTATTTAAAATCAAGATACTTATAAGTATGTATTTTCCAAAGTACAAATCATTTCAGCTTTTGATTCCATTATTGAAAGCTCATAACATTAGGAACATTGTTATATCTCCGGGCAGCAGAATGCGTGAGTTTGTTCTAGCTGTTGAAGAAGATCCTTATTTCAAGACATACGATGTAACGGATGAGCGGAGTGCTTCCTACTTTGCGCTCGGCATGTCTCAGCAACTCGAAGAACCAGTTGCTATCACATGCACATCAAGCACAGCAACAGCCAACTATTATCCAGGCATTACGGAAGCCTTCTACCAGAATGTTCCCCTTGTCGTGCTCACAGGTGACAGAGACCCATATATGCTTGGACAGCAAGAAGACCAAATGATCAATCAAGTAGGCATGTATGACCGTGTGGTCAGGAAGTCTGTCACTCTACCTATTGTTAACAATGACTTTGATGCTTGGTACTGCGAGCGACTTATCAATGAAGCATTGCTTGAACTGAACCACCATGGTAAGGGGCCTGTACACATAAACGTACCAGTGCCAGCTGTAATAACATGGGATAAGGATAAAGAAATCACGTCTTATCCTGAAGTCAAAGCTATCCATCGAATAGAACTAAATAATGCAAACACAGACTTGCTGAAAAAGGAAGCAAAAGTTTTGGCTTCAAAGAAAAGAATATTAGTCATCGCCGGTCAGAAGCAGGATGATTCCGATTTGTCTTTTCTTTCTGAATTCTTCAGGAAATACAACTGTGCCATCCATGCAGAACACATGGGTAATGCACAACTATCAGAAAGACTTAACTTAATGGCCATTTCCTCAAGTTTACCACAAAGCCAATGGGAAGAGTATCTGCCAGATTTGATAATCTCGTTCAATGGAACCTTGGCAATTACCCGTAATCTCAAAGAAACTTTCCGAACAAAAAAACTCGAGCATTGGATTATTAATGAGGATGGAGCCGTAGTCGATGCTTATCGAAATCTAACAACGATTTTTGAGGGTTCACCTAAGTTGTTTTTCGAAAGCATGAATAGTTTTGCCCCCTCAAGCTCAAACAATAACAAGGAATATTATAATCTTTGGAAGGATGCTATTGGCAAACATGTGGAACCTGAGCTACAGTATTCCAATGTTTATGCCATCAAGTCAACAATTGAACATCTTCCCTCGCACATCAACCTGCATCTCAGTATCCTAAATAGCATACGTCTATCTAATTACTTTACACTCCCGTCGGATGTAAAGGTTTATGCAAATGTAGGTACAGATGGAATCGATGGCTGCATGTCATCTTTCTTCGGTCAAGCTGCTGTTACTGATAAGGAATGCTTCCTATTTATCGGAGACCTTAGCTTCTTCTATGACATGAGTTCCGTGCGTATCAAGCACAACAAGGCTAATGCTCATATCTTGCTGATAAACAACCATGGAGGTAATGAGTTCTATTTGCAGCCAATAATGCCTACAACCGATCAAGGATTGGGTGCCAAACATGGCAACAATGCAAAAGCCTGGGTTGAGAGTTGTGGATTCCGTTATTTGAGTGCACGAAACAAAGAAGAATTTGATAAAAACGTTGTTGAGTTCACCAAAGGCAATCAAAAACAACCTGTATTGTTTGAGGTGTTTACTGATCAGATGGTTGATCGGGAAACCATTGGGAAACTACGATCCTCATATCGTGTCATCTTCGATAAGCATGCGGCTGCAAAGCAAGCTGTAAAAAATGTTATAGGCGAAGACACTGTGAAGGGAATTAAACGGTTCTTTGGAAAGAAATAAATGGGAAGTGCCAAGAAAATAGCAAGAGGTGCCGTTTGGACAACGATGGCGAACATCGTCAACGGAATATATGGGTTCGTATCCGTTCCGTTGTTGATAGCATATTTCGGGAAGAGCAATTACGGACTTATAGGACTTGCTCTCTCCGTGAATGTCTATCTTAACTTGATGGATTTAGGTCTTAATTCCACCAATATCCGTTTCTTCTCCAATTGGTTGGCCAAGGGAAACCAGGACAATGTTAATAAGCTGTTTGGTACCAGCATGTCGTTCTATGGTATTATCGGTCTGTTGAATGCCATTATCATGTTTGTTATTGGCCTTTTTGCCCAAAGCATTTTCCATCTGAATGATGAACAGGGAACGATACTGATGCATCTGTTCTTTATCCTTGCCATCAGTGCGTTCATCAGTTGGTACACATCATGCTTTGACCAGCTCATCCAAGCCAACGAATACGTAGGATGGACCAATCAGGTAAAACTTCTTGCAAAACTCCTCCAATGCGTCGTCCTTATACTGACCCTCACACTGAAGTTCAATATAGAGGTCTTCTATGCGCTTACGACATTCTCCATGTTTATCGTGATACCCTTCTGTGTCCATAAGATAAGGAAACTGTGCCCATATATACAGTTCAAGCCTCATTTTGACAAGGCGGTCTTCAAGGAAATACTTCCTTATAGTCTCAATATTTTCTCCTTTGGTATCTTCCAATTTTCGTTCTATAACCTGCGTCCTGTCTTTCTTGGCTTGCAAGGAACTCCGGCAGATGTGACCGACTTTAGAGTAATGAACGGTATTGTAAATATTGTGATGATGTTGGGTGGCTCATTTATGGGTGTTTTTCTTCCTTCGGTAACTAAAGCTGTGGCACAGAAGAATACCGCAGCTATCAATCATGTAACGTATGATGGTACCAAATACATTTCAATTCTTTTATGCTTTTGTAGTTTCGGTGTGATTAGTGTAGCACCTGAATTGATAAATATGTATGTTGGCCCATCATTCAGTTATCTTTCCCTGTGGTTGATTATATGGCTGCTATTACTCACTTTGTCCCACAATCAAGCCATTTCGGCTTTAATACTTGCAGGATCCGACATTCGCGCTATCACGTATTCCTCAATCTGTGCTTCAGTCTTAGGATTGTTGGTGTGTTGGTTCACGATCCCCCATTATAATGTAGGTGGTACAGTTTTAGGTTATATAGTTTATCAGATCTTTCAGGTACTTTTTTACTACCTGTATTATTGGCCACAGAAAATGCAGATCAATAGTTGGAAAGTATTCCGATATTCATACGCTCCATATCTCATAGCCGGTGCTTTGATAGCTTGGGGCTGTCATTACATTAATGTGGTCAGTAGCCAATGGGCAGAGTTCTTCATCAAAGGAGTCTCCTTTGCCATCCTCTATGCGCTCGTCGTCCTCTTGCTGCTCAATAAAAACGACAAGGCATTCTTCATGAAATTAATAAAGAAATAACATTATGGCTGAACTCACATACCTCGTCAACTGGGGAAAGAATAAAGAAACGGCTTGGAGTGGAACTAACTACTCTCTATATAAGGCTCTTCAGAAGTACTATTCCATAAAGGATGTCAACCTTAAAGGGAATCGTTGGATAAATGCTTTCCTTCGTAGAATCTTGCGACTGAACACATCTGTTATAGGGTTCTATCAAAAGAGCGTGCAAAGCTTTAGGCTAAGGAACAACAAGGGGAAAGTGTTTCAATTCGCCGAAGTACTTTTTAACAGGCCAGGCAGAGATACTTATATGTACGTAGATCTTACCGTCTCCCACGTCAATTATCTCAGAAAGCACCAGCCTGATGTATATGCCGTCTCTGCTTACCAAAACTCCGACCTACGGATCTTTGAGAAGCGAGCAAAGGAACAGGACGAATATATCCGCTCATGCTCAGCACTGTTTACTATGGGACACTGGCTACGTGAATGGCTTATCAGCCGTGGCTTTCCATCCGACCGCATATACGCTGTAGGGGGGGGTACCAACGTTGACACAAAACTGATAGCTCCTCAGCCAAAGTCGCATAACAAGATATTGTTCATTGGTAAGGACTTCAAGCGAAAAGGTGGTTATATCACCTACGAGGCATTCAAACTCCTGCGTGAACAAGGTGAGAAAGTAGAACTATATGTCATTGGCCCCAAGCAAGATCCAATAGACAATCCTGTAGATGGCTATCACTTTGTAGGCCAAATACCATTCAACGAGGAAGCCAAGTATTACAATATTTGTGATGTATTCTGTATGCCCAGCTATTTTGAGGCTTATGGTCTTGTCTTTATCGAGGCTCTCACATTTGGCCTTCCCTGCATTGGCCGCAACTGCTATGAGATGCCCTACTTCATTCAGGATGGCGAGACCGGCCTCCTTCTCAAGCATGACGACCCTCACGAACTCGCCTCGCTAATGCTCCAAGTCCTCCGCGATGACAAGTATGCCAATAACGTCGCAGCCCATCACGCCCAATACCTCCGCGACTATTCCTGGGATGCAGTAGCTGAGAGAATGGCTAAAGTGATAGGCTGAAATTTTAAAGACAAGAAAGAGGCTAAATGAAAATGTATATAAAGTAAAATGACTGACTTGGAATATACATATAAATTGCCGAATGAAAATGCTTTAAGAGAGGCCATACGAGCTAAGCTAGATGGTTTTCCTTCAGACTTACACGACATGGCGGCGTCTTTGTTATCCGTATCTTCTTTAGAACTTCAGCAACTAGACGCACATGCTAAAGATATATTGATCCGTGATATAGCAATTATTTTGCGGGTACCTCTCTCCGTATATAAAGATAACGAATGGGAAATCACCGATATAGAAAATACAATTTCAGAGACCGCAAACGATGTGCTACCCCGTGATTGTGGGTTCAAGGTGAAATATACAGATGCCAATCCACTTGTCGTGAAAGATAATAGCGATGCTCGAGACATTATTAAAAAGTCTGTTGACAAGACAAAGTTGAATACACTCGCTGAAGATTTGATAGAAAAGGGTACGGAAATGGCAAATGCCTATATAGTCTTATATTGTCTTGAAAATCTTCTTAGAGAGTATATTGACAGAATGTTTATCCAGACTTATGGCTCTGATTATGAATCCATGAACGTCATTCCATCTAAGGCAAAGAAAAAAGCAATAGATAGACAAGAAAGTGAATCAGAACATAAATGGTTGCCTGTACGTAATGATAAAATTCTATATTACTTAGATTTTGCAGAACTTGCCGATGTCATTACGATGACAGATAATTGGAACAATATCTTCAAGAATTCATTTCCCAATCAAGCATGGATTACAAGTAAAATTGACGAGCTCTACCAAATTCGAAATAGAATCGCGCATAACAGCTACCTCGATGAGAAAGCTTTCAAGACTCTGGAATTATATTACGATTTGATAGTTAGTCAGATAGGATAGAACAAGTCATAAGAAGTAAATGTACGCTCACATTTTGGCGAAACACTAATTTCCCAACATGCCTGCTATCAAGCATACAAAATGACTTCACACCTTTTATAATATGGTTGACGAACACCTACATAGTACTTTTCAACTCCAAACAGGAGACCATTCCATCATTGTGAATAGCAATGGCGGTGGAAACGTCTATGTCAACAATGAGCAAAAAGTCATTGTTGATTTAGACTCTTTGGAAATGGCTTCTGCCGGTTTGAGCAGTTGGAACACTCAAATCAACGGATTACACTTCAACCGACAAGAGACAAAGAAACTCTTAGATTGGGTTGAAGAGAAAAGCGACAAAGCAGACAAACGAGTATCGGTACTCGTTGGTAATGCTGGCATGGGTAAGAGTGTAGTAATGCACGATGTATTGGAGGAACTTCTAAAGAAGAATGTTCCTGTGTTAGGCATCAAGATGGATCAACTCAACTACCACACTACTGATGAATTGAATGCTGAGGTTGGCTTGAATGGAAATATTTCAATCACTGAAGCTTTCATGTCGCTAAACAAGGAATATCCTCTCTCTGTGCTACTTATTGACCAGATAGATGCTTTGTCAATGTCGCTGTCATCCGACCGTAGTCCCTTGGAGATTGCCAATAAACTGGTCAATAAGATATCACATCTACCGAATGTCAAAATTATCATTTCGTGCAGACGTTTTGATCTGGACTATGATTATACGCTGCGTCAATTTTCGCGGTTTAACACCGTTTACCTAAACGAGTTACCCGCGGAACAAGTTGATGAAACCCTTAATAGTCTGAAAGTGAACCCTGATACTGTCAATCCATGGGTTAAGCAGTTTTTGGCAATACCAATTAACCTATATCTCTACAGTCTGATCAACAATCAAGATTTACTCATGGGTGAAACGCTGACCCTTCAGAAACTTTATGATGAGTTGTGGTCACGGAATGTGGTACGGTCGGACGAAAAAGGAATACAGCATGAGAAAGTGATAGAAGTGCTACGAGGCATCGTAGATAAGATGTATGAGCAGCAGTCGCTCATGGTATTGGGCAAGGAATTTGAAAACCAATATAGCAAGGAGTTGGGCTATCTGCTTTCATCAGGATTTTTGACAGGCAACATACAAGACGGTTTGCAGTTTTTACATCAGTCGTTGTTTGACTATACCTATGCCCGCCTATTTGTGGAGTCGAAGCAGTCTCTCACTAATTTGCTTAAAGACAATCACCAAGGTTTGTTTATCCGTGCTCGCGTGCGCTCCATCCTACTCTATCAACGGGAAGATACGTCAGTATATCTAAGGACTCTAAACGAATTGCTCTTTGGCATCACCGAGACAGGTAAGCCCCTTGCCCGTTTCCATCTCAAAATGCTGGCTCTGAACACCATTGGACTCTGTGAGAATGTGTCAGACGAAGAGAAAAATTATTTCAAGGAACATGTCCTGACTGACAAAGTATATGGCCCCATATTTCTGGACTCTATCTATAGCAGAGATTGGTTTAACATTATTACCAAAGATATCGACATAGAAGCCATGCTAGGCAGACAGAATCAATATATCATCGAGAAGATGATGGATATCTGCTGGAGGATTTTTTCTATGGACGAGGAACTTGTGGACAACTATCTTGACAAGTTGGCTTCATGGGGGCTGCCAGAGATCAACAATGCCGTATTTAAGTTTGTTAATCGAATTGGACGGTATGCGAAGAATCCAGATAGGCTTATAACAATATATAAAGCAACCGAAACTGAGAATACCACTATTACATATAGCGATTTTCTGGAATCTGTAGTAGGGTCTCATCCCGAATTTGTGGCAGAGGCACTGGAGAAGGACTTGAAAAACAACTTGACTGGCTATACCCATACATCCCCTAACAATTTCAAAATGGGATATGAAGCAAAACAAGTCTTCGATAGCCTCCAACGAGAAGACCCTAAAGTTGCTTTCAAGGTTTCTCTTCATGCCATTCATGCTATTTTTGACGTAGCCGTCATGAAATACAAGGATAAAGGTATTTCTTTCTCTTGGGAATTCTATATGTACAGTAGAAGTAATGAGCATATGGGTAGTACGGGTGAAAACATGTTGGATTATGCGTTGTCTTACATGGAGGAATTATCCGTAACGAACCCACAAGAAGCTGACAGTGAATTGGCTCAACTTCTTCCACTCACCCGGAGTATTGATTGGTTAATCACACTGGTATCCTATACTGTCAACACCTATTATTATAGAAAGGCAATATATAAGATTTTCACAGATACAGAAATACTCGCGGCATTGGATGATGACTCGGTGCTGGAATATTATGCCATCATGCTGTTCGCTAAATCGTTCATGCAGTATGAGAAAGTTCAGCAAGGACAAATACTTAACACTTTAAGACAGACCCATCCCGATTGGGAGAGTATGGTGTTTAAGGACTATCATCCTGTGGATTATCCTATGCTGAGACAAGGGGAAAGTTTTGGAAAGTACCTTAAAAAACTTAATAAAGATAGTTATATAGAAGCTAATTTCCATGACATATACTTGGAATACAGGAAAATCAAGGAAAAATATGTTCATTTGGAATCGGAAGAACCAAATAAGATGGAAGTCCATTCAGGATGGGTCGGCATGGATAGGCAAGCATATGACCACATGGATGATGTTCAGTGGTTGAAGTCTATGAAGAAATACGACAACAACCAGACATGGACAGATTTTTACAAGCCTACATTAACAGGTCATGCCATGCAACTGAAAGAGTGCGCAAAGAAGGATCCTCGGAGATACTCTGATCTTATTGTAAAGGCCGCTCAAGATGAAAACATACAACTGACTTATCCCTTATATGGATTTGAAGGTGTTACTGAGGCAGAAGACAAGGAAGAAAATCGTGAGTATGTACTTAAGTGTTTCAATGCCATTAAGATTCGGTTTGATGGTGATGTTAACAAAAACGGAAGTGCACAACTATGTCAGATTCTCCGCCCCCTCAAATATTTCATTGAACATGGTCCTATGCCGCAAGAGGTTTTCAACTTTATCTGTGAGGCAGTCATTAATGCCAAAGAAGATGATGATAATAATGATCCAAACGATAAAGAGCCATATCAGAAAGGATTGAACCGTGCACGAGGTATTGCCGCAGGGTTGTTGGTGGACTGTAGCCGATACAAAGAACAGTATGGAGAAGCAATATTCAATACCCTTTTTTCTATAGCAAAAAATGCATCTATCGTAACAAGGGCTGCAATAATCCTCAATGGCGCTCAACTCAATAAAATCGATCCCGATCGAAGTTTGGATCTTTATATTGAGTTGATGTATGACTGTCAGCCAAGTCTCATTAATATTCCACTGCACAATTGGAATCCAGTTGTCTATTATATCAATTATGGTTTTGATAGATTGATTCCTCTTTACGAAGAAGCTATTAAGAAGCCCGCTTGCCATCAAGTGCTTACTGAAACTTTATGGATAGCTTATGTGAAGGAAAAGGATGGAGCGGAGCAGCTGCTTAGGAAAATACTGAAAAAATCTGCATTCGCCGCCACAAGTTTTATCAGGACTGTTTTGCGATTCTATTCTTCGGCTCCACTGTCAAAGTCATTGAATCTCCTTGTCATGTTGATGGACATGGATAATGAGGAAACGAATAAAGAATTAAATGACATTTTTGACCGGCATGAATATTGGATTGCAAAGGACATCTATGATTATGCCGAAGAATTCATGTCACATCCTTGCTGTCAATATGTCGATCGCTCATTTTTCAACTATCTTTCTGCATTGACGAAGGAAAAGCCCAAGAAGGCCTTGGAGTGGGTTTTGAAAATCAATGAGAATAATGTGGATGAGCAGGATGATCGTAACAACACACAACAAATATTGCAAGTACTGACGCAGGCATACAACTGCGTAAGAAGATACTCTCCGACGGATCGGTTGGTGGAGGAGGCTATGGATGTCATGGACAAGATACTGGAAGATCCAGAGAAACGCCAATACCTAAGAGGATTCATCAACGAGCTGGATAATAGGTAAGGAATATGGATATGTCTCTCCTTCCACAGGGCAACAAACCTTCTTCGGAATTCAACCAATCTTTTTGTGCCGAGGAAGATTGGGCACAAGTTGCTGAGAACCTCAACAATAACAGGTTCTATATTACCTTCAAGGAGACATGGGATAAGGAGAAGGTAAAGACTTTCTTCAACAATAGTATGAATGGCTTTGTAGATGACTGCACATTTCTTTTTACTGATAATATCTTTTCCCAAATAACAAAGACACTTGTTAGGCAACATGAAAGCAATATACCAAAGATAAAAGAAATAGCCAAGGAGTATAGAAGCCAAGATTGGGAGCACGTCAATCGGGATCGTGAAATAGAAGATATATTTCTTAGAGTATGCCGAGAGCTGTGCAGCACCAGTGAACTCATAATCTTACTTGATGACACTTTTTTGAACGGTCTTTTTGCAGATGATATTGTCATACTCCATCATCTTCAAAATGAATGCAGTTGTAAACTACTGATAGTATCGGCAGACATCGAGGTCTATAAAAAAACGAAAATCAAATATAAAGACATTTTTAAATTTATGGATGATATTGATAATATTCCCAAGGTGTACATTTCTCATCATTGGGATGAAGATAGCGACAAATATACTAATGGAATTTGTAGTGCTTTGGACTCTTCTCATATTATATATGGTATAGACAAAAATGATGCTAAATATCGCACGAAATTGACCGATATGGAAGAGAAAATTGGTAATGGTTTCATTGTAATAGCCATTATCAATGAAGAATATTTGAGATCAATAGAATGCATGTATGAGCTTGCAATGACATGTAAGAATGGCCATCTTGCAGATCGGTTCTTTCCCTTTATAACCTTCGATATCAAAAGAACTGGTGAGGAATTGAAAGAGCAATTAGACTATTGGAAGCGAGAACACGACAAATGTCTGGAAAGTACTCAAGGACTTGGGCTTGGAAATGGTAATATAGAAAACGAGAATATAGTTCGAATAGATACTATCGCGAACCAGCTACCAAATATCTGGGAGTATTTTAAAAAATATTTGACTTCTAGCAAGGATGAACTAGCTGCAGATAATTTCAAAATTCTCGTCAATAGTATCAAAGAAAGGTTAGCTACGTTACCTGCTGGTAATGGGATTACCTCAGATAATAACACGAATGGTACACTCACTCAGATTCAATATGGCGATCACAATACTATTATTAATAATGTGGGTAATATAACTATTCACAATTAATGAAGTTGATAAATTGCCATGGTCTTCACATAGTAGGCCAACACTTTGTCGGAAAGTCTTTCAGCTACTATGGACAAGCATTTAAAGAATGGTGAACATAAAAATATGTGATTATAGTTCCTATGCCATCTTAAAGTAAGACTTTGACTGTAAAGGTGTTAGTCTCATTGGTAAGGGGAAAAGCAAAGACAGCCTCCATTTACTATTGCATATTATGAGTGGAATCGGTCAGCATACTCGTAAACGATTTACGGAAAATAGTAAGTTTAAATAAAAGAAATAATACGTTCCTTTTTATACTGCATTTTATAAACTTAATAAAACAAAATGACGAAAATCATAAAAGATATAAAACAATCCTTAGATACAATTAGAAACTTCATGATAAATGAGGTTGCTATTGATGGCGTCCCTTATTTGCCGCCTAATACAAAGGGACTACTTGAAATTAAGGAAAATGAAGTGAAATTAAATATTGAGGATGTTCCAGCTATGTCAAGTAGTGTATATGAGAATGCCCCCTTAAAAGATATTCTGATACAAATTTCCGATAAAAAGTATGTTACTAAAGACAATTTCATTCCCTTAAAAATAAACACGAAGATTGATGAGGTTCGAAGTGAAGTTAGCAATACGCTTAATTGCTCTTTTAACTCCTTGTATGATCGTGCTGTAAACTTGTCTGAAAAATACTTTTTTAGATATGTGGTGCCAATAGAGAAATGTAATTGGTACAATGACATTCAAAACTCTGGATATAGCTATGGTCTAAATAGAAATCATGCAGGATTGTTGGTTGTAAATTTAAAAGGAGTAGACCTTCATTTATTTCCAGTCGATGAGAGCGGAAAAACTTATTTGTTTATGGAATCATTGGAGCCTTGTACGATACAACAAATGAACGATTTTTATTACCCAATTTCCTTAGTGTTAGGGCTTATTACAGGCGAGGCTCCTTTTGGATCGACTTTCATTCTAACTTCAAGAAATGGGAAATGGGAACAAGAACAAATGGTAAGTTACATAAAACAGCGTCCTACAATTACCTGCTCGACTGTTTTCTTTACAACGAATGTTTATTCTTTAAATATAGTTTTAAATGCCAATAAAGCTGCATATGCTATTAATCAAATTAAAGACAAGAATGGCAAATTAATTGAAGAATTGCTGGATTGGATTCACATAGAAACTTTCCAGAAAATGGTAAGTGCATTGTTAGATGATCCTCGGTTGGCACGTGCATCCTTAGTCTTGCTGGAATCTTCTAACGCCACGTTAGAAGTACAAGGAGGAGTTGCATCTGTCGTATTGGAAACTCTGGGGAATATATATGGAGAAAAATCAGGTCATTATTTTGAAAAAAAGACCTGGAAAGATCACATAATGCCACTTTTCGAACAATTTATTAATACTAATGACTGGCCTGATATTGTTACAGATGAAATCAAGCAGAAGTGGATAAATAAGCTCGGAGCTTTCAATAATATCCCCAATCAAGAAAAACTAACTCGGCCTTTCCTAGATTTGGGCTATGACCTGCAAGAATATGATAAAGAAGTGCTTAACGATAGAAATCGTTATTTACATGGTGACATAAAGGGGAATACATTCGAAGAACAATTTGAAGAGTTGTATTATTCAAGTCTCGAACTACAGAAATTATGTGCCATCTTGATATTTGGTGCATGTGATTACCATGGATATTTAGTCAATCCTGCAACGTTAACTGGTCGTCCTAAAGCGATACAACATAATGAACCAGTGCTTGTGAAAATATAATATGATAATTTGTAATTGATTTGTTCATAAACACATGAATATAGAAAAATATACAAATGAGATTAAGCAAAGAAGGGAATGGATATACCTCTTCTTAATTTTAGCTGTTTTAATACTATATACAAGTGGTCTCAGCTATGTGAATTGGAATCCGACGACTAGTGGATGGACAAAGCAGATAGTATCATTGATACTTTTAGCTTTTTTCCTACTTCATTTTCCAAAGAGCAAGAGCTATCATTTCCGAGGTGAAGTAATGTTGCTCATGCTGATACCCTATCTCTCATCTTTCAACACTAATGCCCTCTATGGTCAGTCTTTTTATGATAGTATCAGAGTCCTATCTTCAAACTTTGTATGGATATTTTATTTCATTCTACATAGGTATAAACTAAAGGAATCCACAATACTAAAGGCCTTTCTCATTTTTTCATTAGCAATTGTAGCGATTCAGATTATACAACAGTTTACTTATCCGAATGCTTTTTTCGGTGTAGCAAGTGAAGATTCTTTAATCGAAACAGGTAGAACAGAGGTCGCTGAACAGCGAAATGGACTATGGCGCTTCCGAATGGGAAACAACGCTTATTTTACTTGTATTTGTCTTTTTGCTATGCTAATGTGGGCAAGAAAGAAAATGAGTAACACCTTGATATTTCTTATTGCATTAATGTTCGTTAGTGTATATTTGACATTAACCCGTCAGGTAATCGGAGCATGCCTCTTAGCTGTTTTCTTCTCCTTTTTCTTAGGAAAGAAAAATGGAGGAATGGGTAAGGTGCTGATATTTGGGGCTGTACTCATTGGCTTGCTATACTCCTATTCAGATGTCCTATTTGGTTCTTTAGCAGAACAAACAGGCGAAGATCTGAATGATAGCAATATTAGAATATTATCAGCTACATACTTTTGGACAGAGAGCGTTTCGAGTCCGTTAGTCTTTCTTCTTGGTCATGGTTTACCAGCTGGGAATGGCTCTTTCGCACAGCTAACAGAGCAACTCCAAAAAATAATGGGATTTTTTACCGTAGATGTTGGCTTTGTTGGAATGATTTATAACTATGGTATTATCTATGTATTCCTATGTTATAGAATTCTTTGGAAATTGTTTTTCTCCTATAAAGAAGGGGTTCCAACGTATATTAGGCTTTTCGTAATATTCGCTGGAGTGATGTCTATAATGATCTTTCCTATGACACGCGATACGTATTATATTGTTTGGTGTGCCTTAATGTATATTGCGGATTTACACATCAATAAAACGCAAAAGGTTGTGCTCGGACAAAATCATAAGCCAATAAGCCATGTCAACGTCTGAAAAATATCTTTTCTCCGTAACTGTTCCTGCATTCAAGGCTCAATACCTTGCAGAGTGCATTGACAGTATATTGGCACAGACATACAAGAACTTTGAGGTGATAATCGTCAATGACGCTTCGCCTCAGGACTTGGATAGTATTGTGAGCCAGTACGATGATCCGCGGGTTCATTACTATAAAAACAAAGTGGGATTTGGTGCCCAACATGTCGTTGGTAATTGGAACAAGTGTTTGGATTATGCCAATGGCAATTTTGTGATCTGCATGGGAGATGATGACAAGCTGTTGCCTAACTGCTTAGAAGAGTATGCCAAGTTGATTGCGAAATATCCTGGCCTCAATGTCTATCATGCCCTGACTGAGATGATTGACGAGAACAGCAACTTCTTACGAATGCAGGAGATGCGACCAGAGAGGGAAGGCGTTTATTCCATGATTTATGGCAGACTTGTAAACAACCGACAGCAATATATTGGCGATTGGCTCTTCAAAGCAGATTGGCTTAGAAGTAACGGAGGATACGTTGATGTACCCATGGCATGGGGTAGCGATGACCTTACAGCTTATGCTGCTGCGATTGGTAAAGGTGTTGCCAATTCCCAAATCCCCATGTTCCAATACCGTATCAATTCCCAGACTATCTCGACTCAGGGCAACATCATGGTTAAATATCAAGCCCGCAACATGACATTCCAAAAGATTAAAGAGTTGCTGAACAAGGACTGTCCCGATGAACTTGACAACAAATACCGTCTCTGCTGCTTGGACATCATTGGCGAGAAACAACGCATGAGTACTGCCGGCATTATCATGTCCGACATGATTTCCAATGGCAAGTTCACCCGCTTCCTTTGGTGGCTTCGTCATCACGCGGAACTTGGTGTACCAAAGAATGAGATCATCAAGGCTGCCATCAAGACTATAAACAAGTAGAAGATCATGAATAGAATCATCGCATTATACAGTCACGCCAACTGTGGGAAGAGCGCAACACGGAATATTCTCAGAGAACTATTGCGCCAACATGGTCAAAGCATATCAAAGAATGGTCCACACTCTGGTGATACGCCTGAGACATTCTTATACAAAGATCAAATAGTTTGCGTAACTCCAGGTGGGGACAACGAAGAGATAATTCTCTCCAACTGTGAATACGCGGATAGTGGAAAAGATTGAGCTCTAACAGCATGGATAACGCGGCTTGCCATGCTCCTTTCTACTACAAAAAACGTAAGTAATATGATCATAAAAACCCTAATTATTGACTATTAAATGAAAATACTGATAGTTTCGAAATGTCCTACGCATCCGACAGATGCCGGCAACCGCCAAGGGATATTGGCGCAGGCGGAGACACTCAAGCGGATGGGATGCGACGTCCATTTTCTTTATATCGAAGAAAGAGGACTGAAAACACCCAAGGAGCAATATGACCGGGATTTAAACGAGACCGAGGCTTATTGGGGCGACAAATTTCATCTCTTGAAAGTAACGAGACTTCAAAAGGCACTGTTCAACCTCAACATGAGATACCGAAAGCTTTTCTGCCATTGGCATTATCATGTTGATGACAACTACCCATGGGGATTGGAGAAAATGGTGAATGCGTTGGATAACAAATATCATTTTGATATCTGCATCATCAATTACTATTATCTCTCCAAACTCTTTATACAAATCAACATTCCCAAGAAGGCGATCATGACACATGACCTGATTGCTTACAAAGATATCAAGGTTGGAGAACCTACGCTCTGTATCACTGCCGACACAGAGGCTAAAGCGATGCAACGATGTCCTCACATCTTTGCCGTGCAGACAGTTGAGGCTGACTATTTTCAGATGCTGTCACCCAAGAGCAAAGTATATAATATCTTTGGAAAGTTTGACTATACCCCGCAGCCTGTAGCAGGGAATCACAATATAGTGTTTCTTTCAGGTGGCAATGGCTTTAACCAGAATGGCATCCGCTGGTTTTTGAAAGAAGTATTTCCTGCGATTCGAAACCGGTTTGACGATGCTCAATTGCTGATTGGCGGAAGCATTTGTAAAGCCATGCCCGGACTTAAAAACTATGATGGCGTTGACGTACAAGGCTATGTTGACGACCCTGCAGCATTTTATGCACAGGCAGATGTCTGTATCAACCCATGCTATCAGGGAACGGGGTTGAAAATCAAGACCTTTGAGGCTATCAGTTATGACAAGGTGACGATGGTCCATCCCCATTCCATGGAAGGAATCTACGATAAGGATCATGCTCCCCTCTTTGCTTCAGACAAGGCAGAAGACTGGGTCCGCTTCCTTGAAAAGATCTGGGGATCCACACGTGCAATTGAAGATATCAAGAAACGTGATAAAGAATACTTGGAAGCAATGGAGAAGTTCGTGGATAGTGAATATAAGCGGTTCTTGGACGCATAGATTCTAAAATGAAATAGCTAAAAAATAAGCGTTTTCTTTCACGTTCTCACATCTTTTTTCTACTTTTGCAGTATGAATACGATAAAAGACATATTGCTAGACATATTGACTGTACCCAGTCCGTCAGGGAGCGAGCAATTGCTTACAAAGAAGTTTGCTGATTTCATTGCACCTATGGTGGACAGAGTGACAGTTGACACGATAGGGAATGTTATTGCGTATAGGAAAGGAAATGGCAGTGGTAAGCGTGTGATGATCGTTGCCCATGCAGACGAAGTGGCAATGATGGTGACATATATCGACGACAATGGCTTTGTACATTTTCAGGAAGTTGGTGCAATAGATACCAACATCCTTCCTGAGCAGTTGGTGGAAATACACCACAAAGACAAAATCGTCTATGGCGTAATAGGAAAGAAGCCATTACATTTACAGGAAAAGTCGGAATACGCTAAAGATTGGGCTACAGAGGAACTCTGGATCGATCTCGGAGTGAAGGGTAAGGATGAGGCTGAAAAACTTGTCGAAGTGGGTGATTATATCACTTACAAAACTCAACCGACTATCGTTCAGAACAACAATATTGTTTCGAAATCTCTTGATGATAAGAGCGGGTTGGCGGTTATTGTGAAAGTAGCTCAGGATTTGAAAGATAAAATTCTGGACGATGATCTTTACTTTGTTGCATCCGTACAGGAAGAGCTTGGCGCAAGAGGCGCGCAGGTTGCTGCACAAAGTATAAAACCGGATGTGGCAATTGCTGTTGACACGACTCATTCTGTAGATTACCCATCAGTATCGCCGGAGAGAAATGGTGATATCAGTTTAGGCAAAGGTGTCGTTGTTACCAAAGGTCCCAATATAGATCCGATGCTGGCTCAACAACTAACGAAGCTAGCAAAGAAAAACGATATTCTGTTTCAGACACAAGCGATCTCCCATCAGACGGGATCGGATATTAACCCGATTCAGTTGGTCGAGACAGGAGTGAAGACCGCTTTACTAAGTATACCGCTAAGATACATGCACTCTCCTAATGAGGTTGCAAGTATGGAAGATATGAAGCGTGCAGCAGAACTCTTGAAGGCGTTCTGTTTGAGAAATCAAAATAGTTTATAATAGTTATTCGAATAACAAATACTAATTTTAATTTTTAAAGTCATGACAAGAAAGAAAATCACATTCAGTTGGGAGGAGAAAAGTTCATTGGATACAGAGCGCGTTGGAGCTATGTACTGCTTCAAACGCTGTGATGTCAACCAGAACTAATTAGTTTTACCACATTCGCAGATTCCACATATGCCTTTAAGCGTATGGTGGAATCTGCGAATCAAAACCGTTTTTTATGACACAAAGGCAGGCCTCCTACAACATCGACGACATACTATTGTTTCCTCAAGGTATAGAAATAGTACCTTATAACAATGTGTTTGTAGCTATAAGTGTAGAGACTGCAAACTGGATTGTACTCTACAATCCTGTTCAAAAAACAATCTTCGAAAGTCTTCTCAATGGGCATACTATTGGGGAAGCTTATGAAAAGGTTGGCGAACAGGGACTTCAAGATCTTAAAACTGTTCTAGCAGGTATATATGCGCGTAAGCTTGCAGGAACAGTTAGTGCTCCTATAAAAGAATACTATGATGCCACTAAGCATCTGAATATCTATCTCACAAACTCCTGTAATCTCCGTTGTGTTCATTGCTTCATGAAGTCAGGATTAAAGTATGTCAATGAACTTCAGAAGAATGATTGGAAAAACGTGTTACAACAATTCTCAGACATTGGAGGAACAAATGTAACCTTCACCGGAGGAGAGCCGCTCATGAATCAAGATTTTGAGGAGATTGTGGAGTTTGCCCACAATATAGGTCTTGAGGTTACCGTACTCTCTAATGGTGTACTATGGACCGACGACATGATTCATCGTATGGTTCCATATATTACAGAGGTTCAATTTAGCATTGATGGAGTGAATGAGCAGGACAATGCTAAAGTTAGAGGCTCCAACCACTTTGAAAAAGTCGTCCATACGGTCATCTCATTTGCTAATTCGGGTGTAAGGACCTCCGTGGCTACGACCTTCACGCTGGACAACATAAGTTCTGCTGAAGCCTACAAACGATTTATTGACAGCATAAAGGAAGCTACTGGCAATAAGGTGTTCTTCAAACTCACTAAGAAGATTCTTCTTGGACGTGATATCGTTTATGATGATTCTGTCAACCAAGATTATTACCAGAAAATCATCAATATAGAACGATTCGTCGATCCTCATGCGCCAGAAACCAACTTCATGGAAGGACATGAGCCAAACAAGGCGATGCAGAATTGTGGATACGGAGGGTTGTCCATTGCGGCCAATGGCAATGTTTTTCTTTGCAACCGCATCCTTGAGCTTCAGAGTTATGGCAATGTGAAAACCAAGCCTTTAAAAGAATTTATAGCTATTGGCAAGAAAGCACTACAACAAAGTGCCGTCGATCAGGTTGAACCTTGTAGAAATTGTGCGTTGAGATATATTTGCGGAGGTGACTGCCGCATTGACCATTTCAATTTTAAGGGTAAGCTCCAAGGATGGACGGGGAATATCCGGCAAATAGACTGTGATGAGAAATTCCGCCACAGCCTACTAAAGAGAATGGTAGAAAGTTACAGCTATTATTACCACGTGCATGGAATATAGGTTGCTTTGCATTTATAAGTGTAACAGAAGAGTTGTGGAGCAGGTTGATATTGAAGTGAACCGTGAGATGGGCTCCACTCATTTGGCTCCATTTATCCGCAACATAAGTGTTGAGGACCTGGCTTATAGCGCACTGAATAGTCCGAGAGAACTGGTTTATCTGCTTAACCAATGTGGCTTCACAAAGCAACCTTTTATACTAAGTCCCAAGGTGTTGGCATTCACAAGCGTACAAAAGGTGATTACAGAAAATGGCTGGACGTACGGTAAGGAAGGGCATGGTAGCTTAAAGAAGACAGAACCTATTCAGATAAAGGCAACAGCGAGCTCATTGCCATTGGGTGTATTGAATGGTGGAGAACTGTATATTCAAGACGCGGTCCATTGGAAGAATCATATCAAGATTAGGCTGATATATGATCATGCAATCGTACCATTTTTTCCAGTATACAATGAGTTGCCATGCCGGACGACTTCAAACACCTACTTTAGAAGAAATCCTGTGGCTGAAGCTCAGTTGCTTCACGACTTAGAGCCTTTCATAGACGAAAACAAGTTGGAAATGAGTTTGCCCACTTACAATGTCGATTTTCTTAAATTGCTCGCTGACAAGCATTGGAAAATTTTCGTTGAAGGACAAAAGAAGCAGAGGTCGGAAGTCTATGCACATCAAAGCCAATCCGGGATTGTGTGGTTTGATAAAAACGAACATGTCGACGATGAAAATGGCATAGTAAGCCAGCTGCTCAACAGCTATCTGCAGGGTAAAAATTATAAAGAGGTCGGAAGTAATATTTACTTGTATCGATCTAACGACGTTATTAAGCAAGATAGAGAATCTATTACAGCTGGCATTCTACCTGACGGTGAAGCGTTGAAAGATATTTATACAGATAATGCTCTTCTGTCAGACAGTGAGAAAGAATATATAGAAAGCAAGGTGAAGCAAGGTGTTGCGACCACGCTCCGCCCCTATCAATGGGAAGGGGTTCGATGGCTTGCTACGATGCGTAAGAATCGGAAAGGTTGCCTGCTTGCAGATGAGATGGGGCTTGGCAAGACCTTACAGGTCCTCGCTCACTTATATTCGCTTAAAGCGCCCAAAGGACCTTTTCTTATCATAGCGCCAACTTCACTACTCCCGAATTGGGAGAATGAGATAAAGAAGTTCATTCCATCGTGGGCGGATCATATCGATATACAAGATCACAATCCGAATCAAGCAAAACAAATTATTTTAGTGTCGTATGACATATTAAGATTGAATATCTCGGTTTACAAGAAGCTATACTATGACACGATTGTCATTGACGAGGCGCAAATAGTAAAGAACCGTGACACGAAAAAATACCAGACGATCAAGCAACTGAAGGCTTACCATCGCATCATCCTAACGGGCACGCCAATAGAAAATAGCCTCAGCGATATATGGTCGCACTTTATGATTCTGATTCCATCCTTAAGCAGGATTTTCAAGACAATCACTAAAAACAAAGTGAGCATTGACAGTCCTCAGTTCATGGAATTATCAAAAAAACTACTGAAACCATTCATCCTGCGTCGCACAAAAGACGAAGAGATGAAAAATATGCCAGAGCTGAAAGTGAAGAATGTATGTATAGAACTGACGCCACGCGAACGATCTATATATAATCATGTGAAGGCCTTATTTCTTAAAGCTCTACAGACCGGTGTTAGTGGCAGAATGAACAGCATCGTTCTTGAAGGTCTACAACGTCTGCGGCAGACATGCATAAGTCCTTCGCTTTTACCAAGCTCTATCAACCATAACGCTCTTTTCATGTCGTCTAAGATGAAGAGCGCTTTGGAACTGATAAAAAAAAGTATTGACAACGGTGAGAAAGTACTCGTGTTTTCTCAGTTTGTAAAGGCACTGGAAGAACTGGATAGATATCTGACAGAAATGGCTTTAGGTCATGTTCATTTATACGGTGATACCACGAACCGTAAGGCGTGCATTGACGCTTTTCAGCATGATGATCGTATCAAAGTTTTTCTCATCAGCCTCAAAGCAGGAGGTGTCGGCCTCAATTTGACGGCTGCCAACAGTGTCATTCTCTTGGATGACTGGTGGAATCCTGCCGTGGAGGACCAAGCATTCGCCCGAGCCCACCGTATAGGTCAAGAACACGAAGTGACGGTATATAGGCTTGTGTGTAAGAACACTGTTGAACAGAAAATTCTTCAGCTGCAAGAGCAGAAACGCAAAACCGTGGATATTTTCAATGCCAGTGGCAGTAAACTGACCATGGAGGAGATCAAAAATCTTATAGACTAAAAATTTATGGAAAACCTAAGTAAGGTTATCATGGCATTGTTTACCGGAATAGACGGTGACAATGTCCTCAAAAACGCAGGGTTACTTGAAGGTTCCGGTGATACTATGTCTGAACCAAGACATATGGATGCAGACTTGAAGGAATCCGAACTTTTGAGATGCTTACTAAAGATAGACAAGAAGAGTACCATTGACCAAATAGAAATGCTCTGTCAAGTTTGTCAGACGAAATGGATGGAATGTAATAAGAATTGTGTAAACCTTAACTTTCATCAGACTGACTCCGTATTCAATACGCTTCTTTATTTCGCTACAAATTGTATATCCGTAATAGACCGGGATCCCGTTTGTCACTATAGTCAATTGCTCAGGTGGCATTTGCTCACGACAAGAGTAACAGAAGACCTTCTCACGACTTCTTATCTTGCCGCTCAAGATCTGCAAAGAAATACGAAGAGACGAAACTTTGATTGGCCGGCGTACATTAATCATGACAATAGAGAGATAAATAATATCTTGTCAAAGCCTCTTAGTGAATTACACATGCATCTGAAAGGTTCTTCTTATAATTTTGACTTGAGCTGGATAAGCCTGATGAACAACATCTGGCAAATGCAGAAGTGTTTCGAAAATGCATATAAAGGACATGAATATAAGAAGAAAGATGAACACCTATACGAGAAAATAAGGCGAGCAGCTGTCATAAGGTATTATCTTGCGGGGGTTGTTAAGCTTATACCACTAAATTGTACGTTAGCCCAATTGAATGATGATTTCAATAATGGAGATCTTAAAAGGTTTGAGGATAGAAGAAAAGTCTTTAAAAATGATTATAAGATAACTGATTTCCAAGAGCTTATCAAGGACCAAGCAGTGAGAACAAAGGATAAGATTCTTTCTGATTTTAAGATGCCGGATATCAATGATAAGAATAAAAAAGAAGAATATGAAAAACTGAGAAGAGAAGATATCGTTGACTATATTCCTATAGAACATTATTTGAAGGAGACTGTAGAGAATAAGGCTTTAGCTTCTGAAAGAAGGTTTATGTATGAGGTGTTTAAGTTCATATATAATGATAAAGACAATCATTCAGAAAATGTCGCAACACTTTTTTACGCCTACATCCTTTACAAAAATTACTTCCGCAATGAAATCATACAACTTAATGAGAGAACAGGTTTTGACAACTTTGCAAGTTATGAAGAGCAAAAAACGAACTATATGCTCGATGAATATAAGTCATTGCTCTATAAGGCTGCAATAGAAGGTTTCTTGCAAAGGGGGGAAGACAGGTATATAGAATGTCGCATTGTTCCTAAAGATACTGACGAAGATATAGAAAAGTCGTTGTCTGAAATAGCCAGGTCTGTGAATGGTATATATTATAAGCATTATGGCTTCATCTTCCACTTTATCAAAAGCCGTGATGAACGGGATCATAAGGAACTTTATCGACATTATAAGCTTCGGAATGAAATAAAGAAAAAAGCATACGCTATCTTCAATTTCCGTAATAATCAACAACTGAGAAATAAGAAAGACAGTTTGGTAGGTACTGTTGTAGGTCTTGATGCAGCCAATTCCGAAATATATTGTCGTCCGGAAGTATTTGCACAAGCATTCCGATTCTTGCGCAGACATGATATAAAAATCAATGGAGACAATGACAATGCACCAGATGATCTCAATATCACCTATCACGTAGGAGAAGATTTCCTGGATATCGCAGATGGGCTGCGCGCCGTGGAGGAGGCGATATTATTCTTGAATCTTAGGACGGGTGATCGATTAGGCCATGCTCTAGTTCTTGGCACGGATGTCAGGGAATATTACGAGAGCCGCTATCATGCAATATGCATGAGAAAACAGGTTATACTTGACGACTTCGCATGGTTATACCACGAGTGCATCCGTTTGATAGGATATACACCCTTATGCGGATGGATGCAAATGAAGTTTCTACATTATTTTAATGACATCTACAATAACAATCAGAAAAAAGGACAGAGCATCATTGACTCGTTTTTCAAAGAAAAAGATGAAGATGACGGATTGTTGTCAAGCAACATCGATGACTATTACCTATCGTGGTTGCTCCGTGGAGACTCTCCTACGATTGGTGAAGATCTTGACAGTGCAAATCTTGAAAAGTTGACAACGACGATTGATAGGGAATGGGCTTTCGCAGGATTTAATCATCATTCATTGGCTGAGGCAGCGTTGAGGAATAGTGCCGCACGTCAGTTGTTCGATGCTTATCATTCCAACAAGTATTATGAACGTGGGAATGAGGCCGATGAACTTGTTATCCCAAAGGAATATCGTGAAGAATGGTACAAACTGCTTGAAAAAATTCAGCAAGACTTGCTGGGAAGTTTGGAGCGAAAGCATATTGCAATCGAGTGTAATCCTTCTTCAAACTATAAGATTGGTGAGATGACACGTTATGCTGACCATCCGATATTCCGGTTCTTCAATGATGGTATCTGTACCCCATTTCCCCAGCGCGAGATAGCAGTGTCTGTCAACACTGATGACCAGGGCGTATTCTCGACATCTCTGGAACGAGAATATTCATTACTCGCCCTCGCATTGGAAAGCAATCCTTTCAAGGGCTGTACAAATACCCCAAGGGACATAGACAACTGGCTGGATAAAATCCGCGAAATGTCGATAGAACAGAAATTCGTAAAGTAACAAATAAAAATATATTGAGCATGAATGAAACAATATTTCTAAAAGAATGCTACATTCTTGGTACCAACCATTATCATGCGCTGGACTGCTGGGAAGAACTTAAGATTGGCGTATCGTTGGATCTTAAGTATGAAGAAGGAAAAATATACCTTTATCATTCACAATATAAGATTGGATATCTTTCTGACGAAGATGCTATGGGTTTAATTCCTTACATGAAAGCAAGAATAGTAGAAATCTATAATACTTGCATATCCTATAAAGACAAAGAGGGAAAAGCTGACGAGAATACACGACTTAAAGTCGTCATAAGAATAAAAAAAGAAAAAAATAATGATTAGAATACGGCAAGCAAGATGATGGTATGGTGAGGCAAATTTTTATTTAAAACTTTGTCCATATCATTTATTTAACTTAACTTTGCAGAAGAAGGCTTATAATACAGTTTTCACTGCATATTAGCGAAAATGCGAATGTACTCGATGCCAACACGGACATGCAAAGAACATACAACTGGTTTAAGAGAAATACTTGGCCAATGGTTAATATTCAATATAGAACCGCCCAGAAAGGATCAGCGGTAGCTGGAACCTTCAAAGACATAAAATGATGGGAACCGTAGACGCTGCAAAGCTCCAGGGTCTTTATCATAAACCAATGGAAGAACCTATTTTCCATTCAGGTACATGCATCATCAGAACTGAGCCTCTGTTCGGTTTTGAATCTAGAGAGCATGCACTGAACCGATGATACAAGAAGCCGATAACAACTCTACCTGGGGATAAATCTACCGTCATCCGATGAAAGTAGTCCGATTCCCTGCTGAGATGAACTTGGTCCAGGCAGAAGCCAGTGTCAGCCCGGATGCCATCTCCGTTCCGCGTTACTTCATCCATATAAGACCATTCAGGCAGTCATGAAGTACACGACCGTGCGGGAGATGGGAGGAGATCACCAGTACTAATTCTCACAGATCCCACAGAGCCTATCTATTATAAATCCGTGAAATCTGTTTAATCCGTGAGAAATAAAAATATCCTCCGTGAGAAAGCTCTCACAGATTTCACAGATCTACACGGATGCAACAAGATAATTCCGTGAAATCTGTCTAATCCGTGAGAAATAAAAATATCCTCCGTGAGAAGGTTCACACAGATTCCCACAGATGCAACAAGAAAGATCCGTGTAATCTGTTTAATCTGTGAGAAAAAAAGCCCTCGGTGAGAAAGGTCTCACAGATCTCACAGATTTCCACAGTTGAATCAGTATAAAAATCCGTGTAATCCGTTAAATCCATGAGAAAAAAGCCCTCGGTGAGTGTAGTGGACGGGAAGTAAGACATTTACTATTAATCAAACACGAGTTTTGATTATTTTTTTATAGTCATCATACTATACTTTTCAAATAATGATTATCAGAAGTAAAGCGCCCCTTCGGCTTGGATTAGCAGGAGGTGGCAGTGATGTATCTCCATACAGTGATATTTATGGAGGACTGGTTTTAAACGCAACTATCAATCTTTATTGTTTCTGTACCATTGAGGAGACAGATGACAATAAGATAACGATAGATGCCTACGATGCTCATACGCATGAAAGCCATCCGGTAAGTAGCCATCTTGAAATAGATGACAATGCTCCACTTATTAAAGGAGTATACAACCGCGTCATAAAAGACTTTAGCATCGAGCCGCCGGCGTTCAAGATTACTACATATAATGATGCTCCAGCAGGATCCGGACTTGGTACCTCATCAGGCATGGTAGTGTGTATTCTGAAGGCTTTCGTCGAGTGGTTCAACCTCCCTCTCGGTGATTATGAACTTGCCCGACTGGCCTACGAGATTGAGCGCATAGATCTTGGCTTCCGTGGCGGCAAGCAAGATCAGTATGCCGCTGCTTTCGGAGGCTTCAACTACATGGAGTTTTTAAAGAACGACATGG
>Ga0256404_1003157_pt1 | contig 34504 bp, 27 predicted proteins | sample RumenRJG_01DNA_FD_185990 | JGI IMG/M metagenome (GOLD analysis project Ga0256404, IMG submission 185990) | Bovine rumen microbial communities from Lethbridge, Alberta, Canada - RJG_01 | ecosystem: Host-associated > Mammals > Digestive system > Stomach > Rumen | place: Canada: Alberta | collected... | reverse complement strand
AGAAAAGGAGAAAGATACAACCCGGATCACGACTATTATGCAGCACTAAAGGCTGCATGAACGTCAAAGTGTTAAATATATAGTTAAAAGGAGAAATATATTAGGAATTTAACATAGAATGCAGAAATTTTCAGCCTATACGGCTGATAATAAAATGAACACGGATTGCACGGATCGCACGGATATAGCCTGTACGGCTAATGATTTAAATAAGTCCCGCAGAAATTGCAGAAATAGCAGAAAGGGACTACGCCCTAAGCCATGCGGATTGTAATCATATTATCTGAAAAAAGAATTTCTGCCATTTCTGCAATTTTTCTCTCCGCTACGCTATGAGTGACCGTTGGTTCTGCGGGACCTTTAAAATAAAAATATTTTCTGGAACCACAGCCGTATAGGCTGAAAGAATTCTGTGATTTCCGTGTTTTCCGTGTGAAATAATAATAAGAATTTCTGTGTGAAATAAGGTGAACAATGATACGAGGTGAAAAGGAATTTTTGGAGTTATTGAAGGCGGGGCTATGGAATGCTCCGCTGGACCTGTCACTGTTCTCTCCCAACACCGATTGGGAGCGGATCCAGCAGTTGGCGAAGGAACAGACCGTGATGGGCATCATCACCGACGGCCTTTCCGGTGTGCCCAGGGAGAAGCAGGGGGCGCGGCCCGTGATGATGCGCTTCTATGCCCGTACCATGGCCTTAGAGGATGAGAACCTGAAGATGAATGCCTTTGCGCCGCAGCTGATGATGCAGCTGGAGCGCAAGGGGGTTCACTCCCTGTTGCTGAAAGGGGCTGGCGTGGCACAATGCTATCCCCAGCCTACGCACCGCGTGGTGGGTGACATCGACCTCCTGGTGGCTGATGAGCAGGAGTATGACAAGGCCCGTAAGCTGATGCTGATGATTGCCAAGGAGGTGGAGGGTGAGGACGTGGGGAGGAAACACTCCGCGTTCCATTATAAAGGGTTTACCATCGAGGTGCATGGTGACTTCCGTTTTTATATCAACCAGACCTGTCGGACAAGGACACCTGCCTGGAAACGAAACCGTCTGTCGGAGGAGGGGTGTCGTGTGAAGGAAGGGGTATTGGCGGGTGCCATGCTGCCCCCCTTGCAGTTTGATGTCATCTTTATCTTCGCTCACATGCTGGGGCACTACATGGGTGCTGGTGGCGTGGGCTTACGACAGGTTTCTGACTGGATGATGTTCCTGAACAGGCATTTTGAAGAAATAGATCTCCAGGAACTGGAGGATGACTTAAAATATTTAGGCATACGACGCTACTGGGAGGTGTTCGGTGCGATGGCTGTCAGCTATCTGGGATTTCCGAAGGAAAAGATGCCGTTGTATGATGGCAAGAACACGAAAAAGGGTAGGATGGTGTTGGAGAATATCTTCAAGACCGGGAACTTCGGGGCGTTGCAGAAGCAGGAGCAGCTGAAAGGGGATGCGAACCCGGTGCTGAAGAAAATCGTGACGTTCGTGGGACAGGTTCCTGTCTATGCCAGAAACCTGCGGGTTTTCCCCAAGGATACCCTGTGGTGCTTCAGACAGTTCATCGCCTCGGCGTTAAGGGGGTATCAGTCGAAGCCCCTCCCCGAGTAGTACCTCACACAGAAATCTTTTTGTCACACAGAAAGCATTTTTGTCACACAGAAAGCACGGAAAACACAGAAATATTCAGCCTATACGGCTGATAATAAATTGAACACGGATTGCACGGATCGCACGGATATAGCCTGTACGGCTAATGATTTTAATAAGTCCCGCAGAAATTGCAGAAATTCTTTTTATATGATAACTGTCCGCATGGCCCTGGGCGTAGCCCAAATTTCTGCAATTTCTGCAATTTCTGCGGGACTCTTTAAAAGCCAGCCGTATAGGCTGATAAATATCTGTGATTTCCGTGCTTTCTGTGTGACATAAAAATATTTTCTGTGTGAGATAGAATTAGATACTATGAGGAACGATTTCCACCTTTTTGATGAAATGATTAATGATGGCATGCAGTCCTATCCATAGGGCGAAGTCGATCATCAGTATGTAAGTGACATTGAGATAGGGGTTGATCAGGTAGTTGAAGATCATATAGAACACGGAGAGTCCGATAATGGAAATCAGCACGGACCGTTTGCGCATGCCCGCCCGCAGCAACTTATGATGGATATGGTTGCGGTCGGGCTTGAAGGGGTTACGGCCTTTGCGGATGCGGTGCAGGGCCACGCGGAACACATCGAACATAGGTACCAACAGGGCACTGATGCACACAATGACATGGTTGGTGGCACCATCCGCTTCTGCCCCTGTCAAACAGATACGCAGGGTGAGGAAGCTGATGATAAAACCTAAGGTCAGACTGCCCGTGTCGCCCATGAACAGCTTGTGCCCATGTGCCTGGTTACCAAAGACATTGTAGAACCAGAAGGGAACAACCACTCCCAACGTAGAGAAGGATACCAGGGCATAGATCAACTGGCGTTCTTTGATAAAGATCAGACCAAAGGCGGTGAGGGCCACGATGACCAGACCGGAGGCCAGACCGTCAACGCCGTCGATGAGGTTAAAGGCATTGGTGATATAGACCACGATAAAAACGGTGAGGGGGGCACTGTACCGCATGCGGATAGCATAGATGCCAAAGATACCGTCTAAGTTATGCAGCCAAAGACCCGAAAGTACCAGGAGTACCCCACAGATAATCTGGGCGATGAACTTGGATCGGTAGGTGATGCCAATCAGGTCGTCTCCCACGCCCACGACATAGAGAATCATGGTGCCTGCCAGGAGGAACAGGAACTCAACGAGGACAATACGCTCAGGGATATAGATCACATCGTAGCCCAACAGGTAACGCACCGCCATGCTCATGGCGAGGGTGACCACGATGACGGGGAAGAACGACAGACCGCCTAACCGAGGGATGGGCGTGTCGTGAATCTTCCGTTCATCGGGTAAGTCGTACAACTGGTGCTTGTGAGAAATCACCAGAATTCGCGGTATGATTATGCATCCCATGATGAATGACATCAGGAAGGCCGCGATCATGAATATATAAGCTGCAGGCACTGTTTCTTTGAACTTTGAACTTTGAACTTTGAACTTTTTATCGAGGAAGGAGGGTCTACCTGCTCCACCACTTTTTCCTGGGTGGCGGTTCCTGATCGGCCCCCCGGCGTTCACGGATGATATCACGCCAGGTCTTATGTTCGGAGATCATACGGTAGATCGTGCCCCAGTCTGGCAGACCACCGATGTTACGGTCATCAATGAAGAGATCGACTTTTAACTTCCGTGAGAAATGTTCGTTTCGCTCAATATCCTCCTCTGGGAAGTCGCGGTTGACGGCATAGAAATCGACACCGCGCTCATGGCACCAGTCAATGGCATCTTGTAAAAGTTCTCCCTCACGGCATGACCAAAGGATCAGTTGATGCCGGTCCTCAATGAGCATCCGGAGGGTATCGGTAGCGAAAGGTATTTCGCGACCGATTTCCGGGTAGGCGTGCTCGACGATGGTTCCGTCAAAATCTACAGCTATTGTCATTACTTATTTGTTATTTGTTATTTGAGGACTGTGGAGTTGTTTCGAGGAGTTGTTTCGAGGAGTTGTTTCGAGGAGTGTGGAGTGTGGAGTGTGGAGTGAGAATAGTACTGAGATTCTGTATTCATTATCAAACCACCTGTATTTGAAACATATCTCACTCCACACTCCACACTCCTCGAAACAACTCCTCGAAACAATTCCTCACTCCACATTTCCCACTCCACACATTTAACGTTTCACCGAATCATCCTGCTTGTCACTGTAACGGCTGTTAGAGTAGTTTCCGTAGGTACCGTATGTGCCATAGCTGCCGTAAGAGCCATAGCGACCGTAGGAACCATAACGGCCATAACGACCACCATAGCGACCGTAACTGCCGTACCGGCTGTACTTGCCATAGCGTCCGTAACCATAATAGTAGCCGTACTTCTTCTTCGACATGTCGATGCCGTTAATGACGATGGCCATATTCGGTAACTTCTTTTCGGCACTCAATCCGTTGATCAGTTCGAAACTGCTCTTCGGGGTGTAATCGGCACGGCACATATATACGGTGACATCACAGACACGACCAATCTGCAGGGTGTCAGAAACCAGACCAACCGGGGCGGTATCCACGATGATATAGTCGTACTCGTTCCGAAGGATCTGGAAGATCTCTTCTAAGGATGAACGGGATACCAACTCGGTGGGGTTGGGAGGAATCGGACCAGCCAAAAGGAGGTCGAGGTATTCGTGCACGCCTGACGGGAGAATCTGTTCCTTTACATCTTCTTTTGTGGGATGATCATGTTTCAATACCGTGGTGATGCCGTGCACCTCATCCTCGATGTCGAACTGCTCGGCCAGACGGGGCTTACGGATGTCAAGACCCACTAAGATGACTTTCTTGTGCAGCAGGGCAAAACTTACCGCGAGGTTTGCGGCATTGAACGTCTTTCCTTCTCCCGACGTGGTGGAGGTGAACATGATTACCTTGTCGTTCTCCTTCATCATGAACTGGAGGTTGGTCCGCATGGCTCGGAACACCTCTTCCATCTGACTGTTCTTGTTCTCTCGTACCACAATGTCGGCCTTTTCCTTGGCAGAGTCGTTGGCTACCGCCACATCGGCTAATATGGGCAGGTCGGTGAGCTTGACGACATCGTCATGACCTTCGATACGGTAACGGAAGAAATAAATCAGGAAGAAGATCAAAGCGGGTATGGCTAAGCCAATGCCGGCGGCAATCAGATATTCCTGGTTCGGGTTCGGTGACACCTGACCGCCGTATTTCGGGTTGTCGATCAGCTTTCCTTTGTCGGCTGTGGATGACAAAGAGATGGAGTTCTCTTCACGCTTCTGGAGCAGCATCAGGTACAGGCCGGATTTCACTTCCTGCTGACGGCCAATCTGAGAGAGCAGACGCTCATGCTCGGGTGACTGGTTGGCTGCACTCACATATTGTCCGTGCTGCTGCATCAATAGGTTACGACGGAACTCTGCATTGTGACGAGCCTGATCCAGTGTCATTGTAATACTATTGTATAACTCGTCCAATTGTTGGGTGAGTGGCTCTACGGCAGGGCTGTTCTCAGAAGCCGTGCGAAGTAAACGGTTACGTTGTCCGACGATGGTGTTGTACTGTGCGATCAACTGGGAAACAGAAGCATCAGTCACATTGGCTGGCATCATTTGGTATTTGTTCTTTGGCTGACTGATTGTGTTGGACAGGTCATTGATGAACATGAGTTGCATGTTGATTTCGTTCATCTGCTTCTGGGTCTGGTCAGCATTTTCTGATGCTTTCTGTACCGTGGCCTTCATCTCATTCAGTGCCTGACGGTTGCGGTAACTCTCAATGGTACTCTCCGTACTGCTTAACTCACCGCTGATCTTGGCGATACGGTCGTTGATGAACTCCTCGGTGCGGACAGCTGCCTCGTTCTTGTCTTCGTTGGCCTGACGGTTATAGCTAATCACGACCTGACGAAGGTAGTCTATGGCACGTGTGGGTACATCATCCACCAAGGAAAGGGTGATGATGGAAGACTCTTCTGAATCCATTACTCCTAACCGGGAAGCATATCTGTTGGCTACGCGAGCTGGGGAGTTGATGGTAACCTGTATGGATTCTCCATCTTCTAAAACATGGTTTGTTGTGTAGAAAGTAAGGTCACCAGCCTTGGTGCGCATGGTGCAGGGAAACTTGGTGAGTTTGCGGTCAATACCGTATGGACCTTTGGAGGAGACCTCATCCACAGGGATATAATAGGTTCCCGTGACATGGTAGGTATCACCGTCGCGGGTGATGGTCATGGCGATGGGGGCATTCAGCCTCTCCACACTCACGGGGTCGATTTCCACCATGATGGGGGAGTCTTTGTACAGACTGCGGTTGCGGATCAATCCCACAGAATTATAAGTGGTATATAGCTTTAGATCTCGTACTGTCTCCTCGGCTATACCTGTAGATTTGAGAATCAATTTCTCGTTCTCCATACCGTAGCTTTGTACTACCTTTCCTAACTCGTTGGTAGTACGGAGGCTGTTCGTGTTGTTGGTCTTCACGTACATTTTAGCATAAGCACTATAATAAGGCGTGGTGTAACGAAGATGCAACCACGCAATGCCAAGGCAGATAATAAGCGAGAGCACAAACCATTGCCAATTGAGAATCAGCACATCGATAATGGCACGAAGATCAAAGAATGATCCACCTTCTTCCTCTACCTCTTGGGGAGTCTTTACAATTTCTTCTGACATATAATTTTTTATTGTTGATTTCTAAATTAATAGGGTAATCTCGTACCTCCGTACCTTCGTACCCCCGCACCCACGAGGAATTTTAATCCTTGGCCAAGCTCAGCAGGTAACGGCCGTAGTCGTTCTTGGCCATGGGAAGTGCCGCCTCCTTTAATTGTTCTCTGGTGATCCATCCCCGTTTGTAAGCAATCTCCTCTAAACAGGCGATTTTCAACCCTTGGCGCTTCTCAATCACCTCAATGAAGGTGGAGGCTTCAGAAAGACTGTCGTGGGTGCCGGTGTCTAACCAGGCGAAGCCACGCTGGAAGGGTTTCACTAAAAGAGCCTCACGCTGCAGGTATTCCTGATTCACTGTGGTAATCTCCAGTTCTCCACGAGCACTGGGCTTGATATGCTTCGCTATCTCCACCACACTGTTCGGATAGAAATAGAGACCGACTACGGCATAGTTGCTTTTGGGACGCTGGGGCTTTTCCTCAATGGATAGACATTTGCCATCGGCATCAAACTCTGCCACGCCATACCGCTCCGGGTCGTTGACATAGTAGCCGAACACGGTGGCCTGGTTGTGCTGTTCCGCATCAATCACGCTCTGCTTTAATAAAGAGGTAAGGCCGGCTCCATGGAAGATGTTGTCGCCTAATACCAGACAGACACAGTCATTGCCAATGAACTCTTCTCCGATGATGAAAGCTTGGGCCAACCCGTCGGGAGACGGTTGTTCGGCATAGTCGAAATGTACACCAATCTCCGAGCCGTCACCCAACAGTCGTTTGAATCCAGGCAAGTCGTGAGGAGTGGAGATAATCAGGATGTCCCTGATTCCTGCCAGCATCAAAACAGAAATGGGATAATAGATCATCGGCTTATCGAAGATGGGGATAAGCTGTTTGCTGATGCCCTTGGTTATTGGGTAGAGGCGGGTGCCACTACCACCAGCGAGAACAATACCTTTCATGTCGTTTCGAAAACTTAAGTTCGCAATTTTGATGCAAAGATAATAATTTTAAATAATAGATGATGCATATTATATGGAAATTTTGTAATTTTGCAACGATTTTTTGAGGAAATAGGGTTTTGAGGAGCGTAATCGAGGAGTAACTTGAGGAGTGTGGAGTGAGGAGTGTGGAGTGAGAATAGCACTGAGATACAGTGTTCATATACAAAATCACTTGTACTTGAAACATATCTCACTCCACACTCCACACTCCTCACTCCACGAAACGTCCGCGAAACGTCCACGAACCGAGTTCCATAAGAATAAAGAAACAACTAAAAAATAATACAATGGGAATATTTGACAAGCTCTTTGGAAAGAAGAGCAATGAAGAAGAGAAGAAAGCTGGTGGCATGGAAGACTATATGACACTGATCCGTGTGTATTTCCAGGCGGCCATCGCAGAGAACGTAGGGATTACAAATCTGGCCATGCTGCCAGACCTTCGTATCTTCAAGAATACATTGAAAGTACCCACCTTGAAGAATAAGTTAGGTGTGGGGGAGCGTATCCAGTGTAGGAAGATGCTGAAAGATATTTATAAGACTCCTGATGCCTTCTTTCAGGAGATTGATCAGAGTATTAAAAAGAATTGCAGGAAACTGCAAGATGTACAGACTTATCTGATTCAGTTCCAAAACTTTACACAGGATCTTATGATGCTTACAGGGAACTTGATGAAGTTCAAACTCCGTGTACCCTCCATTTTCAAGAAAACCATCTATGCTGCCACCGAAAAGACAGTGGATGATATCTTTCATAAGAATGATTTCAACGATGCCGGTGTGCTCAAGACGGTCGCTGCCATCCGTACCTACGACAAACGTCTGGGATTCAGTCAGAAATGGGTCACCGACTTTGTGTATCAGGTGGTGATGCTGGCTAAGAAGGAGAAGAAGCCCGCTGAGCAATCATAATCATTCTCACATTGAAAGCAATTATTGTCACACAGAAAGCACAGAAATCACAGAATATTTTCAGCCTACGGCTGGTTTTTAAAATCAATTGCCGCAGGCTATATCCGTGCGATCTGTGTTCAATACTCTCAGCCGTATAGGCTGAATAATTCTGTGATTTCCGTGCTTTCTGTGTGAAATAAACTGCTTTCTGTGTGCCAAATCATGCTTTCTGTGAGATATTTACGAAAAATTGTTTGAGAAATTTTGTCATTTTAAGATTTTTCTTTAACTTTGTAGGCAAAATTCAAATCCATGGCTGAGGAAAGCAATACTTTGAAGCTGTTCACAACCCGCATGCGGCAGTTGATTCTCCAGTACCAAGCTACTAAAAAGGAGAACGAGGAACTGTATGCGATGGTGGATCTCCGTGACAAGGAGGTTCAGCAGCTGAAAGAACAGCTTGACCAAGCCAGGAAAGACTATCAAAGCCTCCAGATGGCCAAGATGATCGAGATAACCGACGGTGACATGGATGCCGCCAAGAAACGGATTGCCGGGCTCATCAGAGAGGTGAATAAATGTATCACGCTGCTAAGTGATCAATAGCGATGGCTGAAGAAAGACTACACATAAGATTGCATCTGTACGATACGGACATGGCGGTTGTCGTTAACCGCGATGAGGAGATTTTTTATCGTAACGCTGCGAAACTTATCAACGATACAGTCAATACCTACTCGAATATCCTCAAAGGAAGGAAAAGCGAGAAGGAAATCCTGTATGCCGCTATGCTCGTCATTGCCTTGGAATATGAGAAGAACAAGGACAATAACGACACCAGTGCGTATGATGGTATTCTTGAAAAGCTGACGCAAGAGATTGAGGCGGCGCTGAAATAGGATGGGCTTTTGCTCCCTGACAAGAATACGTATCATACATTAATAATAAAAAAAGAATAGAAATGACTTTAGTGATTATCGCTGCTGCGGTTGCGCTCATCCTGGGCGGAATTGGCGGATACCTGATATTCCGTTATGTTGCCAAAGGCAAGTTTAACGAGATGATGGAGACGGCCGAGAAGGAGGCTGAGGTGTTGAAGGAAAAGAAACTGCTGGAAGTGAAGGATAAATTCCTGAACAAGAAGGCAGAGTTGGAGAAGGAAGTACAGATCCGGAACCAGAAAATTCAACAGAACGAGAACCGACTGAAACAGCGTGAGATTAGTCTGAACCAGCGTCAGGAAGAACTGGGCAGAAGAAAACAGGATGTGGATCAACAGCAACAGCGCGTTGATAACGAGAAGAAACTGTTGCAGGTGAAGCAGGACGAGGTAGAAAAGATGCGTCTGCAGGAGCGTGCCAAGTTAGAGGAGCTGAGTGGACTGAGTGCTGAAGAGGCGAAGACCCGCTTGGTGGAAAGCCTGAAAGATGAGGCACGTACCGATGCTGCCAGCTACATCAATGAGATCATGGACGAGGCGAAGCTGAATGCTAATGCCCAAGCCAAGAAGATCGTGATCCAGACCATCCAGCGTGTGGCTACAGAGACGGCCGTGGAAAACTCCGTCAGCGTGTTCCACATTGAGAACGATGAGGTGAAAGGCCGTATCATCGGTCGTGAGGGACGAAATATACGTGCATTAGAGGCTGCCACTGGTGTGGAGATTGTAGTGGACGACACGCCCGAGGCCATCGTCATCTCAGCCTTCGATCCCATCCGTCGTGAGGTATGTCGTCTGGCCCTGCACCAGTTAGTGGCCGACGGCCGTATCCACCCGGCTCGTATCGAGGAAGTTGTGGCCAAGGTGAAGAAACAGTTGGAGAACGAAGTGATTGAGACGGGTAAGCGTACTGCCATCGACTTGGGTATCCACGGTTTGCATCCTGAGCTTATCCGCATCATCGGAAAGATGAAATATCGCTCTTCATACGGACAGAACTTGTTGCAGCATGCCCGTGAGACAGCCAATCTCTGTGCGGTGATGGCATCGGAGTTGGGACTGAATCCGAAGAAGGCGAAACGTGCCGGTTTGCTGCATGATATCGGTAAGGTACCTGATGAGGAGAGTGAACTGCCTCATGCTTTGTATGGTGCCAAGATTGCAGAGAAATTCAAGGAGAAGCCGGATATCTGCAATGCCATCGGCGCTCACCATGATGAGATGGAGATGCAGACGCTGCTGGCACCCATCGTGCAGGTATGCGATGCCATATCAGGTGCTCGTCCCGGTGCCCGTCGGGAGATTGTGGAAGCCTACATCAAACGACTGAATGACCTGGAGGCTATTGCCATGAGTTATCCTGGCGTCACTAAGACTTACGCTATTCAAGCTGGTCGAGAGCTCCGCGTGATTGTAGGTGCTGACAAGATGGATGACAAGGAGACGGAAGCACTCTCTGGAGAGATCGCTACGAAGATCCAGAATGAGATGACCTACCCCGGACAGGTGAAGATCACCGTGATCCGAGAGACACGCAGTGTTGCTTACGCGAAATAAGAAATATGAATGAGGGTGCGCTTCGCGCAGAAATCCAACAAAATCTATACAAAATCCAACAAAATTTACCCAAATTCTTACAATAATCTTTATTATTTTTTGTTTGATTTTTTTGTTTGATTTTGTATAGATTTTGTAAGATTTCTCGCCGAAGGCGACAATCACCATCCTTACCGAAGGCGGTGATTTTCAATTCTCGCCGAAGGCGATCCCTAAAATTAATAATAAGGTAGTATGAGAAACCAGAAGATGTACGAGGCCGACGATAAGATGATCAATCTTATTGCCGATGATTACAACCTCTTAGAGAGTTTGGGACGTTTTGGAATCAACTTGGGGTTCGGTGACAAAACGGTGAAGGAGGTGTGTGAGGATCAGGGTGTGGATACCTATACGTTCCTTGCCGTGGTGAACTACTCTATCAATGGCTATAAGCAGATGGACGACAGTAACCGTATGTCGGTGCCAACCTTGTTGCATTACCTGAAAGCATCTCATGAATATTACCTGGATTTCCAGTTGCCGAACATCCGAAAGGAACTGTTGGAAGCTCTGGATGAGAATGACAACTTGGCGCGGTTGATCATGAAGATGTACGACTCGTATGCCCATGAGATCCGGGTACACATGAAATATGAAGAGCAGAATGTGTTTCCCTATGTTGACAAGTTACTGAATGGTGAGCAGACGGGTGATGATGACATCGACACGTTCTCTAAACATCACAACCAGATCACCCAGCGTCTTCGTGAGTTAAAGAATATTATCATCAAATACCTGCCGTCAGACACACAGCGAAATAACAAACTCACCGCCGTGCTATATGACCTATATAAGAATGAAGTGTGGCTGGGTCAACATTCCGAAGTCGAGGATTATATTTTCGTACCGGCCATCCGAAATCTGGAGCGTCAGCAGAAACAAAACGATGTGAGTGTGAAGATCTCGAAGATGATCAGTCAGAACCCTGATAACAGTGAGGCGCTTAGTGACCGTGAGAAAGATGTGATTGTGAGCTTGGTGCAGGGTATGACGAACAAAGAGATTGCTGATCACCTGTGCATCTCGATCAATACAGTGATCACACACCGCAGGAATATCGCCCGGAAACTGCAGATTCACAGTCCGGCGGGATTAACGATCTATGCTATCGTCAATAATCTCGTGGATATCAGTTCCGTGAAACTGTAGAACTATATCTGGTTGATATCCACATAACCGTGCATCACGGCATAGATGGTGAGGGCACTCACGCTCTTCATCCCTAATTTCTCCATGATGTTTTTCCGATGGGTAATCACCGTCGTCAAGCCGATATTCAGCTTGTCGGCGATTTCTTTGTTGATATACCCTTGAACAATTAGTGCCAGTACTTCCAGTTCACGGTCGGACAAAATTTTCTGTTGGAGCACCCGGGGGATAGGGGGCAGGTTCTTTCCTTGTGGATGTGCCCCTTTTATCATGGCAAGGATGGAACGTACCAACTGCTTCTCGGGCACGTTGATACAGAGACAATGAAAATCGGTCAGTGGTGAGTTTTGGGAAACGGTGAGCACAATGGTCTTGCGCTTCCGGTCTAAGAAAAACTGTCGGTTGTCCAATACGATGTTCATTGCCACGAAATAATGGAAGAACGACTCCGGTTCGTTGGCCATGAGCTCAGCGAAGGAACCGAAGGTCTCGACGGTCATGATGGGCATGACATTCATCAGCATCGACTTCAACCCCAATGCCGAAAGGGTATTGGGGTCGATAATCGCTACTTTGGGTCGTTTGTTCATCGTCTTTATTTTTATTCGAGGAGTGAGGAGTGTGGAGTGTGGAGTGAGAATAGTACTGTGATAGTAGCAAGTGGATATGAACAATTGTATCTCATTGCATATCTCACTCCACACTCCTCACTCCTCGAAATATAATTATGATAGGAATCCTAACAACGCACCTGCTGCTACGGCAGAGCCGATCACACCAGCCACATTCGGACCCATGGCGTGCATGAGCAGGAAGTTATGACGATCGTACTCCAGACCGAGGTTGTTGGAGATACGTGCTGCCATCGGCACGGCCGACACGCCGGCGTTTCCGATCAGCGGATTGATTTTCTTGTCTTTCGGCAGGAACAGATTCATGATCTTCACAAAGCCCACACCACTGATGGTAGCTACGAAGAATGCTCCGGCACCGATGGCAAAGATGTAGATGGTATTCATGGTAAGGAACTCACTGGCTTGGGTGGAACATCCCACGGTGAGACCTAACAGCATGACCACAATGTCGTTAAGGGCAGAACCGGCGGTCTTGGCCAGACGGGTGGTCTTGCCTGATTCCTTCAGCAGGTTGCCGAAGAACAGCATTCCCAACAGAGGCAAACCTGACGGTACGATAAAGGTGGTGAGTAACAGTCCGATAATCGGGAATAGAATACGCTCGGTCTGACTGACATGGCGCACGGGTTTCATCCGGATCAGACGTTCCTTCTTGGTAGTCATCATGCGCATCACCATGGGCTGGATTACCGGTACCAAGGCCATATAGGAATAGGCGCAGACGGCAATAGCTCCCATCAGGTTCGGGGCAGTCTTAGAAGACAGGAAGATAGCGGTAGGTCCGTCGGCACCACCAATGATGGCAATACCTGCGGCTTGGTTGGGTTCAAACCCTAATGCTAAGGCCAGCATGTATGCACCGAAGATACCGAACTGTGCCGCAGCACCGATCAACACTAACTTCGGGTTCGCGATGAGAGCGGAGAAGTCGGTCATGGCACCGATACCCAGGAAGACGAGTGGGGGATACCATCCCTGACGGACTCCCTGATAGAAGATATTCAGTACGGAGTTGTCCTCATACAGTCCGATCTCCAGTCCGGCATCAGCACGGAACGGGATGTTTCCGAGGATGATACCCAGACCGATCGGAACGAGCAGCAACGGCTCGAAGTCTTTTTTGATGGCGAGCCAGATAAAAAAGGCTCCCACGGCAATCATAATGAGGTTGGGAATCGTCGCATTGGCGAATCCTGTATAGGTAAGGAACTCATTAAAATTGTTTGCGATGAATTCTGTGAAACTCATAATTTACTTGTAACTTGTAACTTATCACTTTTAACTTATCACTTACCCAATCGTGATCAGCGTTGCCCCTTCCATCACGGTGTCGCCCTGACCTACCAATACGGAGGTAACAGTGCCAGTGGTTTCTGCTTCGATGTTGTTCTGCATCTTCATGGCCTCCAGAATGATGACAGTTTCACCAGCTTTCACGGCCTGTCCTACAGCTACTTTCACTTCAGTAATCGTACCGGGCAGCGGAGCTGTCACCTTGGCACCCGATCCTTCCTGAACGGGAGCGGCTGCGGGCTTGGCGGCTGGTGCCGGGGCTGCTGTAGCCACTGGAGCAACCACAGGGGTCACCTTCTTGGGCTTGGTGCCTTTCACCGGTTCTTTCATTTCTACCTCAAAAGGCTTTCCGTTGACGGTCACCTTGGCCGTTGTACCCTCAATCTCCTCGATCTCTACTTCGTAGTCAATACCATTGACTTTATATTGATATTTATCCATTTTTCTTTATTTTTATTCTTTGATTTCTGAACTTGATGATTTCTGATTCTCATCTTCCCTTCCCTTTGGGGAGGGTTGAGGTGGGTTTTACAACTCGTTATTCCACATGGTGTGGTGAGGACGGATGGTGATGATACCGCTTTCTTCATCATGCAGGTTGTCTTGGTACTCCTTCAGAGCCATGGCGATGACAGCAAGATAGACATCATCGTCTTCCTTCTTCTTCTTGCTGGGCGGAATCTTTGAATCCTTAGCTTCTATAGGCATACGGGCCGTCTTTGTCTTGGAGGTCTTCACCCATCCCGCTTCACGGCTCTCCCTGTCGGATTTCTCTTTCCGTGCCATATATTTCCCTAACAGACTGAAGAACACAAAGAGCAGGGCCAGACAAGAGAAAACGATACCCATGGAAAGAACGGTGATACCGAAGCCATGAGGATCATCGCGTTTCAGACGGGCAATCTTTGTTTCGTTGATCTCGATGTAGTTGCCGATACCAGGGGTGACGGCCTCCACTGCCTTTACGTCCCATTTCATTTCCCCGTCCTTGATTCGGGCATAGGATTTGTTCTCACCAAGAGATGGGACGGAGATGGAGTCGATCAGGTCAACACCATTGCCGTCGTAGAGGGCGATCCAGAGAGGCTTCCCGTTTTCTACCTTGGAAGCAAAGTGCATGGCACCCTTGGCAGGATTGGAGTTCAGGAAAAGGAGCAGGTGGTCACGCCCTGCCATGATGGTACGCTCATCCCCGTTAGGAATGATTTGCATCTTGGCAATGCGTTGAGGTGCAGAGAGCGAAGCGTTGAGTACGCTGCGGTCGGTGGTGATGAACATACCTCTGATGTTGTAAGTGGAAAAAGAGGTGTTCGCCAGCTCCACCCATGGCAGGTGCTCTCCGAATTCGTCTTGCAAACTGGCGGTGTTGTTTGTCAGCACCTCGTTGATTTTGATGTTCTTCGCTCCTTGTGCGAACATCATCGAGGTGGATGTCATCAACATACCGCAGAGCAGTATTCCAAGTTTTCTCATGTTGTTGAAAAATATTATGTAAGTTTATTATTCTGATTGTCAAAGGTATTCCGTCAATGTATCTTCAAGGCCGTTCCAGGCAGACTGCTATCCGCCGCAGAAGAAGAGGACGATGATCTGCGCGGTGAAGATACGCAGGAACATGGAAAGCGGATAGACCGTGGAGTAGCCCACGGCAGGAGCCTCCTTGGAGCACAGACTGTTGGCATAGGCAAGTGCTGGCGGGTCGGTATAGGTTCCGGCCAGCATACCCATGATGGTAAAGTAGTTGAACTTGTACCGTTTCCGTGCAATCGTACCTATTATTAATATAGGGATGGTGGTGATCAGGAATCCCGATGCCACATACAACAGTCCGTCTCCTTGAACCACGGTCTCCCAGAAACCGGCACCGGCCTTGATACCCACACTGGCCAGGAACAATACAAGTCCGATCTCACGTAACATCATGTTCGCACTCGTCGTGGTGTAGGTGACCAGTCGTATTTTATAACCATATCGGCCGATGAGAATGGCGATGATCAGCGGGCCACCAGCAATACCCAGTTTTACAGGAACAGGCATGCCGGGGATGGCAAAAGGCAGGGAGCCAAAGATAATACCGATGATAATGCCAATGAAAATGGTAGCGATGTTCGGGGCATTCAGACGATGGGCGGAGTTTCCCATCAGACTGGTGACACGGGCCACTGCATCTTCCGGACCAACCACCATGATGCGGTCGCCTACTTGTAACGGCAGACTGACGCTGGCAAAGAGGTCGATGCCATGACGGGTGACACGAGTCACGTTGACACCGTGCACACTGGAGAAGTGCATCTTTCCCAAGGTCTTACCATTGATGGAAGGATTGGTGACGATGATACGGCGGCTCACCATCGGCTGATCCTGCTGTTCCCAGTCTATCTCAATCTCCGGACCGATAAAGGCGATGATGGCTTCGGCATCGGCTTCAGCGCAGACAATGTTTAGCTGGTCATCCAGATGGAAGATCGTGTCGCGGTTGGGAATGCTGACATGGCCGTCGTGCAGAATCCTTGAACACACAAAGTCACGGTTCAGGAAGTCGTGCACCTGCAGCATGGTCTTTCCTTCTAAGTACTGGTTTGTCACCTTCAGACGCAGACGGTAGGGCTTCACCGCACCGTTGGCCTCGTCTTGCTGTTCCAGTCGCCGTTCCTCGTTGGCGAACTTGATGCCGCAGATGTAACGGATGGCGATGGTGGCACCGATGATACCTAATACACCTAATGGGTAGGCACAGGCGTATCCAGAGGCTATCTGTGGGGCATTGTTGGTGAACACACTGTTCAAGGCCTCGTTGGCAGCACCTAATCCCGGGGTATTGGTTACTGCACCATATAATGTTCCCACCATCATCGGCAGGTTATTGGGATCCGATGTGTCGAAGAAAAGGTAGTAGCAGCCGAACATCACGGCAATGTTCAACAGGATGGCAGCGGTGGCTAACCCGTTGAGCTTGATGCCTGCTGTACCGAAACTCTCAAAGAATCCCGGTCCTACCTGCATACCGATCATGAAGACGAAAAGAATCAGTCCGAAGTCCTGCATAAACGTGAGGATGTCAACGGGGGCGGTGAAACCGATGTGACCCGCTACAATACCGGCAAACAGCACGAACGTGACACCTAAGGAAATACCGCCGAATTTCACTTTTCCCAACAGAACGCCAATAGCAATGACGATAGAATACAGTAACACGATATGCGCTACTGATTGCGTGTTTGTAAATATCTCAGTTATCCAATCCATAACATATTATGTATGACAAAAGGCAGGCTCCAGCACCTCCCTCCTTGATTTCGCAAATTTGGTGCAAAGGTACTCATAAATTACTCATTTAAAGAATTTTTGTGCATTTATTTTAGGCTGAAAAATAACTTTTTGAATTTTTAATGATTAAATATAAATTTCTTCGATGAATATCGCGTTATCTCGGAAAAAAAAATTATCTTTGCAGCGGAATAGGGTGGTGATTACTCTCACTACACTTATAATCATGACAACTCACTTTAATAACTTATTATATTAATACACAACGCTATGTCAAACAGTAAAGAAAAACTCTTTACCGAGTTCACAGCGCCAACCACCCAAGAGTGGCTGGACAAGATTGAAGTCGATCTGAAAGGTGCAGATTTCAACAAACGACTGGTATGGAGAACTAATGAAGGTTTTAACGTACAACCTTTCTACCGCCGCGAAGACGTGCTGAAACTGAAGACTCCCGACTCCCTGCCGGGTGAGTTCCCCTTTGTCCGTGGTAACAAAAAGAATGACAACACTTGGTACATCCGTCAGGATATCCATGTGGATGATGCTGCAGAGGCTAACAAAAAAGCCTTGGACATCCTGAACAAGGGTATCGACTCACTGGGATTCCGTATTCCGGGAAATAAGGTGAGCGAGGCATTCATCGACCAACTGCTCGATGGAATTCTCTGCGATGTGGTTGAGGTGAATTTCCACACTTGTCAGCGTCATGCCTTGGAGCTGGCCCAGATCCTCACGGCATACTTTGAGAAGAAAGGTTATGACAAGGAGAAGATCGTGGGTTCCATCGACTTCGACCCAATGGAGAAGATGGTGATGAAGGGAAAGGATGTAACTTCCGCTCTTGCTATCGCTCCCCAGTTGGTAGAGGCTTTGAAAGATTATCCTCATTTCCGCTGCATCTGCGTGAACACCATTGCACTGAACAATGCTGGTTCTTACATTGTGCAGGAGTTGGGTTATGCTTTGGCATGGGGTAATGAGTATCTGCAGCAACTGGTGGATGCCGGTGTGGATGTGGATCTTGCTGCCAAGAAGATCAAGTTCAATATGGGTGTTTCTGAGAACTATTTCATGGAATTGGCTAAGTTCCGTGCCGCCCGTCTGCTCTGGGCTCAGATCGTGAAACAGTATGAGCCGAAGTGCGACTGTGCCTGCATGATGTGTGTGAATGCCGTTACTTCCAAGTACAACCAGACCTTGTTCGACTCGTATGTGAACCTGTTGCGTTCACAGACAGAGGCTATGAGTGCCGCCCTTGCCGGTGTACACTCCATGGTGGTGACTCCGTTCGATGTGACATACGAGGAGCCGACAGACTTCTCAGAGCGTATCGCTCGTAACCAGCAACTGCTGTTGAAAGAGGAATGCCATTTCAATACGGTGGTTGATCCGGGTGCAGGATCTTATTATATCGAGCATCTCACCGACAGTCTTGCTGTTGAAGGCTGGAAGATCTTCCTCAAGGTAGAGGAGGAGGGTGGCTTCTTAGCTGCCGTGAAGGCCGGAACCGTACAGGATGATATCAATGCAACCAACGTGAAGCGTCATGGTGATGCTGCCAAGCGCAAAGAGTTCATCTTAGGAACCAACCAATTCCCGAACTTTATCGAGAAGAGCGAAGGCAAACGTGCTATGGGTAAGACTTGCTGCTGCGGCTCTGGTGCTGAAACGACATGCGAGCATCCTTTCAAGGCCATCGAGAGTACTCGTTTGGCAGCAGACTTTGAGGATCTGCGTATTCACACTGAGGAAACCAAGGTGCCCACAGCTTTCATGCTCACGATCGGTAATCTTGCCATGCGCCAGGCACGTGCCCAGTTCTCTTGCAACTTCCTTGCCTGTGCGGGTTACAAAGTGATCGACAACCTCGGCTTCAAGACAGTAGAAGAGGGTGTTGATGCTGCTTTGGAGGCCAAGGCCGACATCGTGGTGATCTGCTCCAGTGATGATGAATATGCAGAATATGCTATCCCTGCATTTAAGTATCTTGATGGTCGTGCCATGTTCGTGGTAGCAGGTGCTCCTGCTTGCATGGAGGATTTGAAGGCTGCCGGCATAGAGAACTTCATCCATGTGAAGTGCAATGTTCTTGAAACTCTTAAGGAATATAATGCTAAGTTAGGTATATAATTATTGGAGGACAAAAGATGAGAAAAGATTTTAGAAATATCAATATCTATGCCGGCATTCAGGTCAAAGACGGTAATGCCTGGCTGAAGGAGAATAATATAGTACCTAACTGGAAAACTCCAGAACATATTGAGGTCCGTCCTGTTTATACAAAAGAAGATCTGGAGGGCATGGAGCATCTTGACTTCACGGCAGGTATCCCCCCTTACCTCCGCGGTCCGTATTCCATGATGTATCCCTTCCGTCCGTGGACTATCCGTCAGTATGCCGGATTCTCCACAGCCGAGGAGTCAAACGCGTTCTATCGCCGTAACCTGGCTTCTGGTCAGAAGGGTCTTTCCGTGGCTTTCGACCTGCCGACTCACCGTGGTTATGACCCTGACAACCCCCGTGTGGTGGGTGATGTGGGTAAGGCTGGTGTGTCTATCTGCTCTTTAGAGAATATGAAGGTGCTCTTTGCCGGTATCCCTCTGAACAAGATGTCTGTGTCGATGACCATGAATGGTGGTGTGCTGCCAATCCTGGCTTTCTACATCAACGCTGGTCTGGAGCAGGGTGCCAAGCTGGAGGAGATGGCAGGAACCATCCAGAATGATATCCTGAAGGAGTTCATGGTACGTAACACCTATATCTATCCGCCAGCATTCTCCATGAAGATCATTGCCGACATCTTCGAATATACTTCGCAGTTCATGCCTAAGTTCAACTCCATCTCTATCTCTGGCTATCACATGCAGGAAGCCGGTGCTACGGCGGATATCGAGTTGGCATACACGTTGGCCGATGGTATGGACTATCTCCGTACAGGTGTGAATGCCGGTATCCCGGTGGATAAGTTCGCTCCGCGCCTGTCGTTCTTCTGGGCCATCGGTATGAACCATTTCATGGAGATTGCCAAGATGCGTGCCGGACGTCTGCTCTGGGCGAAGATCGTGAAGAGCTTCGGTGCCGAGAACCCGAAGTCGTTGGCTCTGCGTACCCACTCACAGACCTCCGGATGGTCGCTCACCGAGCAGGATCCGTTTAACAATGTGGGTCGTACTTGTATCGAGGCTATGGCTGCTGTGCTCGGACATACACAGTCGCTCCATACCAACGCCCTCGATGAGGCAATCGCATTGCCTACTGACTTCTCCGCCCGTATTGCCCGTAACACCCAGATCTATATCCAGAATGAGACCAAGGTGTGCAAGCAGATTGACCCGTGGGCAGGTTCCTATTATGTGGAGACCCTCACAAACGAGTTGGTGCACAAGGCATGGGAGCACATTCAGGAGATTGAAAAATTAGGAGGTATGGCAAAGGCCATCGAGACCGGTCTGCCTAAGATGCGTATCGAAGAGGCTGCAGCCCGCACTCAGGCTCGTATCGACTCGGGCGTCCAGACCATCGTAGGTACGAACAAGTACCGTCTGGAGCATGAGGATCCGATCGACATCCTTGAGGTGGACAACACTGCCGTGCGTCTGCAGCAGGAGGAGAGTCTGAAGGAACTCCGTGCCAACCGTGATGAGGCAGCCTGCCAGGCGGCACTCAAAGAGATCACCGAGTGCGTGCGTGAGTTTGCCGAGGGTAAGAAGAGCAAGGACAACCTGCTGGCATTGGCTGTGAAGGCTGCCGGCTTACGGTGTACGTTGGGTGAGATCAGTGATGCCTGCGAGGAGATCGTTGGTCGTTATAAAGCAGTAATCAGAACAATTTCAGGCGTGTATAGCAGTGAAAGTAAGAACGACTCAGACTTTGAGAAAGCCTGTGCGTTAACCGAGGAGTTTGCGAAGAAAGAGGGCCGCCGCCCGCGTATCTTCGTGGCAAAGATGGGACAGGATGGTCACGACCGTGGCGCGAAGGTTGTTGCTACAGGTTATGCTGACTGTGGTTTTGATGTGGATATGGGACCGTTGTTCCAGACTCCCGCCGAGGCTGCCCGTGAGGCTGTGGAGAACGATGTGCATATCGTGGGTGCTTCTTCGTTGGCAGCAGGTCACAAGACACTGATCCCGCAGCTCATTGAGGAACTGAAAAAGCTCGGTCGTGAGGATATCATGGTCATTGCAGGTGGTGTGATTCCCGCCCAGGACTACGACTTCCTCTACAAGGCCGGCGTGGCCGCTATCTTCGGTCCCGGTACTTCCGTTGCCAAGGCCGCGGTGGAGATGATGAATATCCTGCTTGAAAAAGAGTAAACCAAGAGTACTTCCCCAGCCAGAATAATCTTGGCCAAATGGGCAAAGTGAAGCTTGCTTCAACTTTGCCATGGCAAGAAAAGGTAGGATGTAATCCAACATAAAAACAGCGCGATCCATTTGGGTCGCGCTGTTTTTATCAGGTGTGGAATGATGGGGATGCTCACCGTTTATACATGGAAGGAGTCACGCTCATCGGCCTTGTAAGCCTTGCCGTCTTCTTTCATATACACCATCAGGTCACCGAAATAACCTGTTGTCTGCAACTCTTTTAAGTCGGCGGCAGCACTCTCTTCCTGGCTGTACTCCTTGGCACTTGCCAGATGATTGGTAAACTCCAGTTTCTTTTTCTCCGTGTCGAGAACAGATATCCACTCGTCTTTCACACGGTCACCGATTACAAATTTCTTAGCCATAATTCATTTCCTTTTATAGTAGTTCGTTATTTCTGTTGCAAAGATACAGATTATTCCTGCTCGTTGTGCTGACGAAGGAACATTTTTTACCGTTAACGTTTGCGCTTGGCTTAGCCTTCCTGACTTTCTTCCTCTATAAGATCTTGATTCACCAACATAGGTTTTGAGTATAAACAAACGCCATTTTGCAGGAATAACAATTACGGGTTCCGTAACAAAACAAATTGTTTTGTTCTCAAAGAAAGTATCTTTTCATGTGTTAGTATAGGCTTTTTACATGACAAAACAAATTGTTTTGTACCAGTATCCCTCCTATTCTTGGTTCCAATCCCCGTAACGTGAAACGGCTATACCGATGATAATCAAATGAAATATGTGTAAAATACGACTTGTTCTAATAAAAGTCAGGAAAATGTAGTATCTTTGCAGAGAATTATAGATGAAGAAGGGTACTTTTTATAATGAGTGTCAACGACATCTTCGATTGGGATTGTTAATTATCATGATGAAAGAAAATGAAGAAACAACGGAAGCTATTCTGTGAGATCTCACCGCTGACATATCGGATCTCTGTGGAGAAGGGAATCCTGCTGCGACATGTCAGTGATCTGTCGCACGGTGTGAGGTTTGCGCGGAAACGACAGGAGAAACATTTACCGGTACTGGTGTATCGGCACGGTTCACTGATTCGCCGACGGTTGGGTAACGTGGATATGCAACTCCAGGAGAACAAAGCGGTGAACCTCTCCATAGCCGCCCCCAAGGTGAGTGGAGTGTTAATCCGACCGGGAGAGACCTTCTCTTTCTGGAAACTGGTGGGGAGGACGACGAAAAGCCGTGGCTACCGGGAAGGATTGATGATTGCCCGAGGAAATACGTCACAGGGTGTGGGAGGAGGCATGTGTCAGTTTACCAACCTGATTCATTGGATGGTGCTGCATTCCGAGCTCACCATTGTGGAGCATCATCACCATGACGGAGTCGATCTGTTCCCTGATTTCAACCGCACGATACCTTTTGGAACGGGTACCAGCATCACGTATAACTACTTGGACTATCGGGTAAAGAACAATACCCAAAATACCTACCAGTTGCTGACCTGGGTGGATGGAGAATATCTGCGAGGAGAGTTACGTGCCCTCAGGCCACAGACTTTCTCATTCCATGTACATGCCGTCAATGAGCATTTTGTTCACGAAGAGGATGGAACGTATCGTTGTGGGGAGGTGATGCGTGATCAGCTTGACCGTAAGACAGGAGAGATCGTCAGTCAGCAGGTCATCAGGAAGAATCACGCGAAGGTGATGTACGAGCTCGATGAATGAGAACAAAAATAGCGCAGGCCCTCAAGACCTGCGCTATAATTATAATAATGTGTAGGATTATTCGCCCTTGATGGCAGCCACACCCGGGAGCACCTTACCCTCGATAGCCTCGAGCAGCGCACCACCACCTGTAGAGATGTAGCTAACCTTGTCGGCCAGACCGAACTTGTTCACACAAGCCACAGAGTCACCACCACCGATCAGAGAGAAGGCACCGTTGGCAGTAGCCTCAGCGATCGCCTCACCGATGGCACGGCTACCAGCTGTGAAGGCATCGCACTCGAAGACGCCTGCAGGACCGTTCCACAGGATGGTCTTGGCACCCTTGATAGCCTCGGCGAATGCCTTCTGACTCTCAGGACCGGCATCCACACCCTCGAAACCTGCGGGAACCTTGTTGGCGGGGCAGTTGATGATCTCAGAACCTTCCTTGACTGTCATCGTACCGAAGTCGAGACCGTTGGTAGCGGTGCAGTCAGAACCCAGAACAAGTTCCACACCGTTCTTCTTGGCCAGCTCTTCTACGCCGAGAGCCACATCTAATTTGTCGAGCTCCACGATCGAGTTACCGATCTCACCGTTGTGAGCCTTGGCGAAGGTGTAGGTCATACCACCGCAGAGGATGAGCTTGTCAACCTTACCCAGCAGGTTCTCGATGATACCGATCTTGGAAGAAACCTTAGAACCACCCATGATGGCCACAAACGGACGGTTGATGTTAGAGAGTACGTTGTCAACAGCCTTCACCTCTTTCTCCATCAGCAGACCCAACATCTTGTTGTCAGCATCGAAGTAGTCGGCGATAACAGCCGTAGAGGCATGCTTACGGTGAGCAGTACCGAAGGCATCCATCACGTAGCAGTCAGCGTATGAAGCCAGTGTCTTGGCAAACTCCTTCTGGGAAGCCTTCATGGCTTTCTTAGCCTCGTCGTATTCAGGAGTACCCTTCTCAACGCCTACGGGCTTGCCTTCCTCCTCGGGATAGTAGCGCAGGTTCTCCAACAGCAGGGCCTCACCCATCTTCAGGGCGGCAGCAGCATCAGCAGCCTTGGCGCAGTCGGGAGCGAATGCCACGGGAACGCCGAGTGCTTTCTCCACAGCCTCACGGATCTGTCCGAGAGACAGCTTGGGGTTCACCTTTCCTTTGGGCTTACCCATGTGGCTCATAATGATGGTGGCACCACCGTCAGCCAGGATCTTCTTCAGGGTGGGGAGGGCACCGCGGATACGGGTGTCGTCTGTGATGTTACCATTCTCATCGAGGGGTACGTTGAAATCTACACGTACGATTGCCTTCTTACCGGCAAAGTTGAATTCGTTGATTGTCATAACTTTAATATTATTGGTTTGAATCTTCTTATCCTTTAAGCAGCTGCAAAATTAAGAAAATAAATTGAGATACATGCATACCGATGAAGAATTTCAATCTTTTTTACATATGAAAACAGAAATACCATGTGTGAGGTATTTTGAAAAAATAGTGGTCTGATGGCGGTATGTTATGGAAAAAAGCAGTATCTTTGCACCGTGAAATAAAGATATTCAGGAGTTCATGGCATTAGAACAAGCTATCTTCCGCAGATCGGAATTACTATTGGGTGATGAGGCGATGCGTTCCATCGCTGAGAAACGTGTGATCATCTTCGGTGTGGGCGGTGTTGGTTCATGGTGCGCAGAGAGTCTGGTGCGCAGTGGTATCCGTCAACTGACCATCGTTGACTCCGATCGCGTGTGCATCACCAATATCAACCGTCAGCTGATGGCCACCTCCAAGACTGTGGGTCAGGTGAAGGTGGATGCCCTGAAGGAGCGTCTGCTCAGCATCAATCCTTCAGCTGAGATCACGGCTATTCAACAGATCTTCACTGATGAGACGGCAGAAAGTTTCCATATTGAGAGTTACGACTATATCATTGATGCCATCGATTCACTGAAAGATAAAGCGTTGCTTATTTTGATGGCAACGAGTCTTCACACAGATCGGGGAGGTAGGGGAGCAACCAAGTTCTTTTCGTCGATGGGTGCTGCATTGAAGTTAGATCCTACCCGCATCAAAACCGCAGAGTTCTGGAAGGTGCAGGGCGATCCGCTGGCCCGAGCCCTTCGTAATCGTTTCAAACGTAACAAGGTATTCCCCAAGCGTAAGTTCCAGTGTGTCTATTCCGACGAACTACTGCAGAACAAAGGTCATAACGCCACCTGTGGTACAGAGCAGTGCATGTGTCCCAAAGCAAAGATAGGCCCTGGCGACCCCTCGTTGCTCAATCACGAGTGGTGTTCGTCAAAGGCCCAGATCAACGGTACCCTGGCTCACATCACCGCCATCTTCGGTTTTATGCTGGCGGGATTGGTGATCCAGGATATCGTTAAGAATTAGTTCTTTTTCTTATTTCGTTACACGGTAGTCGAGGGCAGGCTTCCTGTCACCGAGCAGTGGGACATATTTAAAATCGGGTCCCACCGACTGCTTGAACTCATCTTTTACAGCTTGAAGCAACTTGGCATCAGTAAACAAGTCGACTGCAGTAAGGGCGAACACCCGACTGGCGTTGAGCAACCCTTTGGTACCAATAGTGGTGCCATCGGCAGCCACGTTCTGCCAACTGTGGCCCGGACTGCCAGGGACAAAAGTGGCAGCTCCGAAACTGGCCAAAGGAACCACCCACGACACATCGCCTACATCGCTACTGCCGCCACTACCTTCCTTTGGGAAGGCTGCCAATGGATACACCTTAGCGGCCTCGTTGACCAGTGAGTCGGGGTTACCGGTGGCACGAATCAGGTCGAGTGCGAACTGGCGCTCACGGGCATCGTAGATCACACCACCTACAGTCTCCAGATTCTTCTGTATCACCTTGGAGAGGGTCTTGTTGTGCAAACGTTCGTAAGTACCAGCAATAATCTCTTTTTCAACGCGGGTCTGTGTGCCCTTTGCGGCTCCCACAGCAGCCGAATCGATCCACTCGGTAAGGGTGTTCAGGATGTCACGCTTAGGACTACGGATATAGTAAGATACACGAGCATACTCTGGTACTACATTAGGTGCGAAACCGCCATCGGGAATGACGTAATGGATACGGCTTGAAGTGGGCACATGTTCGCGCAGCAGATTCACCATATAGTCGAGTGCCTCTACAGCATCAAGAGCAGAACGTCCTTTCCAGGGATTGCCAGCAGCATGCGCAGGCTTACCATAGAACTTGTAGTCAACCATCACCATAGCCGTACCGCCATTGGTGGTAACGGCATTCACGCTGGAGGGATGCCAGTCGAGCACCACATCGACATTTCTAAATAAACCCTCGCGAACCAAATATACCTTACCAGCTCCACCTTCTTCGGCAGGAGTACCATAGACCTTGATGGTACCGCTTTGCTTGTTGGCTGCCAGCCATTTGCTTAGTGAGACAGCTGCAGCAGATGAGGCTACACCGAAGGTGTTGTGACCGCATCCCTGACCCGGTGCATTCTCCTTGACAGGTTTGCGATAGGGAACAGTGTCCTGTGACAATCCGGGAAGAGCGTCGAACTCTGCCAGTAAGCCAATGACAGGACTACCACTACCATATGTGGCAACAAAGGCAGTAGGCATACCAGCCACACCATCTTCGATGGTAAAACCATTCTCGCGTAAGTGCTGTTTCAACAGACCGCTGCTATTGTTCTCCAGAAATCCTAACTCGGGATTGGCCCAGATGGTCTTCTGAAGTTGATCGTAGGTCTGAAAATGACTGTTGAGGTAATCAATAGCTACTTTGGCCTTACCTATGTTACCTGCTTTCTTCTTTGCTTCTGCGCTGCCGCAAACTGTGAGTCCTGCAAGCAGCAGTAATCCGAGAATCTTTTTCATATTTTCTTTTTTTCTTTAGTTTTCAATATTTGATGGCGGTGCCGTCTTTTGGTATCTGACTAAGAATAAACTGACGAATATCCTCATTACCTTGTTTCAGATCTTCCTGACGTACATAGATCATGTGTCCACTTCGATAGCCTTTGAAGATAAAACGATCCTGGAACTTACCACCACGGTCTATCTGCCAGAAATTATACTTCGCATTAAAATAGTCGCAACCACCATCATAATAGCCCGACTGTACAAGCACCTTCAGGTCGGGATTCTGCGACAGTGCTTTACCCAGATCTTCGCCCGTATGGTCGTTGTCGCGGTTCCAAGGCGACACATTGCCAAATAGCAGATACTCCACGTCTGTCTTATAGTTGAGCTGATTACGTACATAATAATTATAAGCAGTTGTGAAGGCACGGTTCCAGGTCGAGAACTCAGCACTGTAGTCTGGAGACTCTCCTGAAGTTTGAATGTCGCGACCGGTATAACGAGAGTCGAGCCGACCAATGTGGAGATCACGATCACGAAGCAGCTCTTTCCAGTAGTAACGCGTAGGGATGATCAGGTTGTGGCGTAATACTTCCTGTTGACTGATGCCAGAGTAGCGCGCCACTTTTGTGGCAATGTCATTTCTGCGAGCCTCGGGCAGACTACCACCCCAAGCCAATGCAGGGATATATTCTTCAACAGTAAATTTCTCTACCTCAGGTAAGATATCATCCAGGTCTTTGTTCTGGAGGTCGGCACTCAGTGCTTTGTGGTACCATGATGTGGCAGCCATATAGGGTAGGGTGAGTGCACGGCGATTGACACTACGCGAATCGACTCCCAGTTCGGTTGGCGACAGAAGGATCACACCGTTCACGTAGATCCAGTGCTTTTGTTGAAGACTATAGGTAAGTCCTGATGCACGTGTAGTGCCATAGCTCTCGCCAATGATGAATTTCGGAGATTCCCAGCGGTTATGTCGATTGATAAAGTTTTTAACCCAATCACTGATATAGTCGATATCTTCATTCACCCCAAAGAAAGGAGATGAACTCTTGGAACTCACGTTTTGTCTGTTCCCGCGACTCGCTCCTTGGGAAGGAACTTCTGTACCTTCTTTATTCTCTTTATTAACTTTTATTGCCCGTGAGAAACCTGTGTTTACAGGACAGATATATACGATATCGGCTACATCAAGCACGGAATAGGGATTATCATGTACGCCGTAAGGCTGAACCACTTGGCCATCGTCATCGAGATTCAGCAATACAGGACCGGTATAACCGATCTCCATCCATAGTGAGCCAGAACCAGGACCGCCGTTGAACGAGATGAGCAGTGGGCGGTGGCCCTTATCCTTTACACCATTCTTTTCATAATAGGTGTAGTTGAGTCCGGCAATAATATTCCCGTCTTTATCCCATACAGGCTGATGACCGATAGTTGCGGAATAGGATACAGTCTGTCCGTTGAATACCGCCTGATGCTGAGTTGTTACCGCATCTTCTGGGTCGATCGTCTCTTGAGCCTGGACTACTACCGAAACTCCCAGAAATATAATCTGTAATAGAAATACCTTTATGTTCACAATTTATATATAGATTATTATTTTGCCAAATAACTATCGATGATATCAACCAAGGACTTAAATTCTTCTTGGTTAAAGAGACGTGTACGTTTGATGATACGCCCAGACTTGTCAATGAGTATGTTGCGGGTGATGCCTGACTTGCGCAGAGCGTATTTGGCATAGATGTTGGCACCAGGATCAAGTCCGAGTGGATAGGTGACGCCAGTCTTCTCTGCAAAGCCCAGCACTTTCTCCAAAGGTTCATCACGGTCGATGCCGATGAGCACAAAGTTGGGGTCGTCCTTATGATTCTGCCAGATGTCTCTTTCAATGAAAGGCATCTCTTTGCGGCACACGCCACACCAGCTGGCAGTGAACTGCAGCATGACGAGCTTGCCTCTGAGGTCGGACAGCTTCACTTGTTTGCCGTCTGTCAGCTTGACGGTAAAGTCAGGCGCTTCATCGCCATCGAATACGACATAACCATTTGAGTCGGCCTTTTCTTCTATAGCGGTGGACTGTGCGTGTACACCATATCCCCATGCCAATAGGCATAGAATACTCATAAATTTATATCTCATATTCATAATGTATATTTTTATAATATTCGTGAAATGTTATTCAGATGCTTTCCAACCTTTGTCGTAGGCAGTAGCTACTTCACCAAAGATACCTCTTTCGCCAATATACTCCTTTCCACCGAAACTGTACAGTTCCTCGCCAATCAGTTCGAGTTGCTTTTGTGGAATGGGATACTCTGTGGGAGTGCCGCCAATCAGAAGGTCATTGCGACGCATGAAGGTAAATGGCACAGTGACACCACCTGCAGCGTCAATCTCAATGGCATACTCGTAATGGAGAGCTTGGCGGATGGCATCTTCGGTGGCTGCTACATCGCCTAAATGGCCTGCTGACTTACGAGCTGCATTGGCTTCGTTTAGAAGGGCTGCAGCACCAGTATAGTCCTCGAGCCAGAGACGTGCTTCAGCCTTTAATAGCCTAATCTCTTCGCTCAGAAAGTATGGATTGATAGATCCAACCTCTGCTAAGCTATTGCTGCTGTTTGTCCAACGCTCACGAATGTAGTTCGAGAATAAACCGCGTCCACGTGACTCCATTAAGATGCCAAAATTGGGTGTATATGAGAAGTACTGATAGAAACGATCATCATCGGTGGTGATTGGACCTAGGATGGTTGCATCAGTAGGATAATACTTAGGATAAGTATGCGTATTGTCTGCCAAATAGGGAACCTTGACATCGACAGGCCGGTTGCTATTTCCTTTGAAGTTCAGATTGTTGAGCAGGGCGTTATAGTAGCCTCCCGAGGTGGTGGTAATCAGAAAGTCGCTGGTAAAGCCTTTTTCTGCAAATGCCAATACTTTCTTCCAATGAGCAGAACCTAATGCCGTAGCCTCTTCCTTGTCGCGTGCCACAGAAGAAAGGATGCGGGCGGCAATAGAGTTGGCCAACTTCAGGAAATCGTCTTTGCTGATGACAACGCCTCTGAGGAAGTCGAACAGCAACGCACTTGAGGCTTGAGCCAGTTCGATAGCTTTCTCGAGGTGCTTGACACCATTCAGGGTGAGCTCCTTATAGGAATTGGGATAGCCTTTCTCTGTCTGGTTGATATCATCGACAATAATGCCACGGTCATAGAGATTGCCTAAATAGCCTTGTGCCACACCTTTGGCGTAGTAGGCTCCTATAAGACAGTCGTTGGTGCGGTCTTTGCCAGCATCATCATAAGCCTTGCCGCCTTGGTTTTCAATGATATCAATAACTTTTGTTGCATCCAGATTAGCCTGATAGAAACTGCTGTAGAGCGCATTGAGAGAGGCACTATACGAACGCTCAGAACTACTATTGATAATTCTCATACGAGGCTCTTGCGCATAGTACCACCAGTTAGAATTACCGTTTGTATTGGTGGTCTGGTCGGCCAATAAACTGAAATGGACACCCGCTGTACTCGTGGTGGTATTGAAAACTGTTTGCACACTACTGGTAACAAGCGAATAGCTGAAACTCTTAATAATGCTGACAGCTTCTTCGTTAGTGAGGGTGCTGGGATCGTCGAAATCAGTCTTTTCGCATGCTGTTAATAATACTACTGCAGCGATATATGGTAGGATGTTATGTCTCATTATTTTATTCATTTAAAAATTAATCGTTAACTTTGCTGAGAGGGTGCGATATGATGGATAATTGAAGAAGTCGGATGTACCGGCACTACCGTCATAGTCGTCGCCATCTACATTTACGCCAGTGAATTTTGTGAGTATGAACAGGTTGCGCCCAAGTAAGGCGAAGCGGGCATTTTTGATCCACTGACCCAAACCCAAACGGGATACGGGGATATTATATGAGAGCGACAACTCACGCAATGCAACGTAGCCTGCATCTTCGACCCAATAGTCGGTGGGCAACTCTGCATTAAATACCTGTGTGGCAAAAGTGAGGGGAAGTCCTGCTTTGGCTACCTTGTCGTCAAACTCAGAGCGTGACACGTAGGCCAGATACTGTACGGTCTCGTTATACTTCTGACCGCCCTTCTTCCAGTCGAGTGAGGCATAGAGTGAGAAAGGCCCACAGGTAAAGGTGTTGCTGAAGCCAACGGTGAAATCGGGCTGGGCATCGCCAATCACCTTGGTGTTACCTGTCTTCTCATCGACGTAGAATACAGGGTTCTCATTCTTAGTACCTAATGCAGACTTTTCGACAACGAATCCTAAGGAGTTGACAGTATAATCGTTCAAAGTCTTGGTACCATCACCGGCATTAATCACATAGCCGGCTTCATTGGTGCGCAACTGGTTCAGGTTGGTAAAGATGCCATAACCCCAGATGGTAGAGGTGCTCAATCCTTTGTCACGACGGTAGTCACCATCGGTAAATGCAGGGATATCGCCCATGTCGGTAATCTCACTGCGTACACGACTGAAGGTGAGACCGGCATCCCAAGAGAACTTCTTGGTGTTAATGATACGCCCCGAAATCTCTAACTCAAGTGAGTTTGACTTAACCTTTCCAAGATTATCATAGATTGTGGCAGAACCCTGTAATGGTGTGAACGAGGGTACGGAGATGAAGTCGTTCTTACTGCGAGCAAAAGCATAGTTGAACTGTACGTTCAGCCAGTTCCAGATAATGGCATCGAATCCTATCTCTGTCTCAGCCGTGATGGCACGTTTCAGATTGGTGTTCGCATTCTGAGTAAAACTGACACCACCCGAGTTGGTCAATGTAACGCGGCTGTCCTTGGCACCGTAAGGAGGAAGGCTACCGGCCTCACCATAGGCCACACGGAGCTTCAACTCATTGACGGGGCCCAACTTGAAATCCTGAGTGAGACGATAAGCCAGTGAAGCGCGTGGGAAGAAAGCCCAACTGACATTGCTACCGAAACGGGAACTCTTGTCAAGACGTCCTAATACATCAAGGAACCACTTGTCGCGCCAGCTACCTTTAAAGTTCAGGAAATAGCCATAGTTAGCGGTCTTCTGCCATGTAGAGGAAATACTGCGTGTAGAGGCATCGGTGATGCTCAACGATTTGACAGGTGCTGTCAGGTTGTAGCCATTAGCACTGAAGCCATCAATCTGCTCGTTTTCATATACACTCTTGAAGGCGGCACCCAAGTCGAAATCACCTACCTTCTGGTTGTAGTTCAGCTGGAACTGCGCATTTCGGGTGTTGGTTTGTCGGGTGGTCTTCTCGTAATAACCGTTATTCTTAGTGGCATCAACAGCCAGTGTCTCGTAACCTATAGGATAATAGTTCTCTGTCAGATAGTCGGTGCGCTGGATAGAGTAGGCCACCTCGGCGCTGAACACCTTAGAGAGCTGATATCTGGCTTTCCAACCGAGTAACAGGTTTTTGGTGGTATAGGCATACTGACGGTTGGTGAACTCATACAACGGGTTGCTGAACTGACTGGGAACCAACTCCAAACCATCAGGAGCCACCAAGTAGTTGCCTGTAGCATCTTTCTGTGCGAGATTGATAAAAGGCTCTAACAGCAGGGCTGAATAAACAAGACCATTGGCACTTGAGTTGTTTGCCACAAAAGATGGGTTGTCGCTAACACTGTATTGGGCGGTAAACTCTGTTGTCAGACCTTTGATAGGTTTGTAACCGATGTTAAACAGAAAACTCTGTTTCTTATCAGGATCAATGGCATTGGTGATGCCACCTTTCGATTGGTTCTGGAAAGAGGCGTAGATGTTATACAAATCGCCTGAGGCACCGAGCGATATGGTGTTGGTATAAAATGGCTGGTCGCTCAGTAGGTTGCTGATGTTATCAACAGGGTCTACATATGGGTGCAGGTTCACAGAATAGCCGTTCTCCTGATAATCAATCACGCGACCGCCTTGATTCAGTGCAAACGAACCATCGCTATTCACCTTATAATGGTGATACTGAGATGTCTTAGGGATATTGATGGCATGATTGAAACCAATCTCATTATCGAGTGTGACACTGAGCTTGTTGCCTTTTCCCTTCTTGGTGATAACCTGGATGACACCACCTTCACCACGGGTACCATAAAGAGCGGATGCGGCTGCTCCTTTTACAACCTCTATGGTCTCGATATCCGTAGGGTTAATATCTGAGAGCGAGAGTGAGGTTACAAAACCATCTATGACAATGAGTGGTTCGATATTTCCATTGATAGACTTTGCACCGCGCAGATAGACTTTCGCACCAGCGTTACCATTGGATTGCTCTATTCTGATACCTGCTACCTTACCACGTAGCGTTGTAGAGGCATCAGATTGTGGTACGGTGTTGATTAAATCGTCACTAATCTTTGTAAGTGCAAACGACAGTCCCTTGCGGGTTGTGCCTTGCGCAACACCTGTAACAACAATACCTTCTATACTATAATAATTTTCGGCTAATGCTATTTCCACTGGTTCCTCGAAGTCATAGACATCAACATCAAGGGCGCGATAGCCTACATACTCTACACGCAGGGTCAACGGCGCCTCTACATTGGTCTGGAGGCTGAAGTTTCCATCGATGTCGGTAACTACGCCTTTTCCCTTTTCTGATTTCACGATAACCGATGCACCAATCAGCGATTCGCCTGTGCGGACGTCCGTGATATGGCCGGTTATGACGTTTTGTGCAACAGCCAACAAGGGGCTGATTGCAACAAGTGTTGCAATTAACAATCTTTTTACCATAAAACTATTACCTTTTAAAATTATCCTTACTATCTCTTTTTTATATTCCCACATTGGGAACAAAACATGCGATGAATCATGCAGGTTACTCAATTACCTAATTCTGTGCAGTAAGTGTATTCTTTATTTTGTCTATCTCATTCTGTGCTACTTTGTTATCCAGATTCAGCAGTCCGTATTCATGATTATACTTCGTACCGTTGGTGAGCACCCACTGCAGGAACTGGTTCAAGGCTTCGTCCGCCTCATTGTAGCTCACACCGATCTTCTCGATAGCTACTTCCGACACCCTGTCGTTTTCCAGGATGGTAATGAGCTCATCCAGTGTGGCTTTATCGGAGAAGTTCTCTTCGAGGTTCTTCTTCACGTCAATGCCGATGATGGTGAGGTCGCTCTTTACGTGTCGGCTCTGCAGGTCGAAGATGTTAGGCAGGGCATTGAACGAAACCCCCAGCGGATCCTTTGCCAAAGCGGTGTTCAGGAAAAGATCGTCTCCCGAGATACGCTTACCGCGGAAGTTACTGCTCTCTTCACCGAAGTTATGGGCGAACGATGAGGCCACTGATGTGGCGTTACTACCACTATATATAACAAGTTGTTCAAACTGTTTGATCTTCTTCACGTCCTCATCGAACTCATCGGCGAGGAAGAAGAGCTGCTTCAGCTTCTTCGAGTTCAGGTGCTTGCCTTCCAGCACTTTGGCAGCCTCACTACCGCTGGCTGTGATAGGCAGCACGGCGAACTCTCCAAAATAAACAATATGGCTAAAGTCTTTTGTA
>Ga0256404_1003156_pt1 | contig 34509 bp, 26 predicted proteins | sample RumenRJG_01DNA_FD_185990 | JGI IMG/M metagenome (GOLD analysis project Ga0256404, IMG submission 185990) | Bovine rumen microbial communities from Lethbridge, Alberta, Canada - RJG_01 | ecosystem: Host-associated > Mammals > Digestive system > Stomach > Rumen | place: Canada: Alberta | collected... | reverse complement strand
AATCAACCCGGCAAGAAAAAGTCGCCCCCTGCGGTTGCGAAATGAACCCACCTCTCTCAGGTGGGTGCCCTCGTCGTCTGTTCCAGCTTCCTCAGCAACGGAGGATGCCTGTACTGGGAACGATATGTGGGCTCCCTCAAAACGCTTGTCGGTTCACCCAATTGTGTCCGCAGGGGAACGACACCTATGACTATACGGGACCGCTGCCGAAAAAACAGTCTTGACTTGAAGCCTCATCCTGCCAACATTAGGAAGTGTGGCCTACCGCTTTCGGGAGGCCTGTTTTCATATTTGGGGGCCGCGAGCCCGCCGTGCGGGCACATCCTGTATCATTGCCATGTTAGCTGTTGTTTCTGGCGATGCCTAAGCGGGAGGAGGGTGCATGTATCGGCCTTGGCTGCCATACCTCTGCCTCTTCGTCGCGGCGCTGCTTGCGGCGCTGGTCACGACCCCGCTCGCGCGGCGCATCGCCTGGAGGCTCGGCGCCGTCGACTATCCGGACAAGCGCAGGATCAACACGCGCCCCATTCCGCGCATGGGCGGAATCGCCGTCTTCACCGGCATCATCGCGGCGCTCGTCGTGCAGTACCTCGGCACCAGGTTCCTCGGCTGGCCCATGGTGCTCATGCCGGCACCCTTCCTCCAGAACGTCAACTACAAGCTTCTTGTCTGCGGGTTTGCCGCCATATTCCTCACGGGCGTCCTGGACGACGTGTTCCAGCTCAAGCCCCTGCAAAAGCTCCTCGGACAGGTCGTCGCATCGCTTTTCGCCGTCGCGGCCGGCGTCGTCATCGGCGTCATCGTGAACCCCGCGACGGAGGGCGCGTTCTACCTTGGCATCTGGACCTACCCCATCACCATCGTCTACCTCGTCGCGTACGTGAACATCTTCAACCTCATCGACGGGCTCGACGGGCTCGCCTCCGGCCTCGCCTGCATCGCGAGCTTCACGATGTTCATACTCTCTGTCATGTCCGGCAGGACGGACGCCGCGGCGCTTGCCATCGCGCTCTCCGGAGCCACGCTCGGCTTCCTGCGCTACAACTTCAACCCGGCGAGCATATTCCTCGGGGATTCCGGATCGCTCCTGCTCGGCTACACGCTCGGCATCGTGTCGATGCTCTCCGTCACGCGCGTCGCCGGCCTCACCACCATCATCGTCCCGCTCGTGATCGCGGGCATCCCCATCATCGACACGTTCTCGGCCATCGTCCGCCGCAAGCGCGCCCACGTCAGCATCGGCCAGGCGGACCGCGGCCACATCCACCACCGCCTCATCGCCGAGGGCTTCAACCAGCGCCAGGCGGTCCTCATCATGTACGCGTGGACGGCCCTGCTCTGCCTCGGGACCTTCCTCATGACCCAGGTCTCCGTCATGCCCCGCATCGCGATCTTCGCGGCGCTCCTCATCGTCTCCGCGCTCATCGCGGGCAAGCTTCACCTCTTCAGGCCGGTGCTCCTTCACCACACCGATCCCAAGACCGGCGACGACGAACTCGTGTCCCCCCAGGACCCCGAGTTTGTAGAAGAAGAGGAGAAGTTCGAGGAGCGCCAGGCCAAGCGCCTTCACAGGCACCACTAGCAAGCCTCCTACCTCGCGTTATTCAAGACATGACGCACCGTGAAAGGCAACTGCAACCCAAGTAAAGCCTACTGCGAGGCCCATGTCCTAGCCTGTTCCCACCATCAGCCACGACGGAGGGAGCAAGGCATGGCAGCATCCGCGCAGCACGATCTTGTCCGGGAGGTCCTCGGCCACGACGAGAGGCTCTTCTCGGCATTCCTGCGCCACCAGCTTCGCCAGGAGGTGGCGCGCAACCTGTTCCGCGAGGACGGAGCGCCCGATGGCGCCACATCGCGCACCTGTACCAGCGGCGGGAATCCGGACGATTCGAGGGACGAGTCCCCGTGCGACCGCACAGACCCGTTTCTGCCGCCAAGCGACCCAGGGTTTGCCCTGGATGCCCTCCGTGCCCTCCGCCTCGAGAGCAGCCTTCACAACCCCCTCGAGGGCGTCCTGAGGACCATGTACGAGGAGGGCTTTGACGACGGCGGCCAGGCCACGCTCGACATGGTGAGGGAGCTCTATGGGGCGCTGGGCGAGAAGGGAGACTTCTCGGCGCTCGAAGACGCCCTCGAGGGGCCCGAGGAGCTCTCGGATGCCATCGAGCGCGTCCGTCGCGAGGAGCAAGACGACCTTCGCAACCAACCGCATGAGGACGAGAAGGACGGCGTCACGCCAGCTGACGCCTCGCCGGAGCAGAGCGCATAGGTCAATCTGTCGCCACCACACGCAGGCCGCATGAGCCGCCACCAGACGCTGCGGTCATAGGCGCCACGGTATACGCACAAGAAAAGGGTCCCGCGGACTTCTCCGCGGGACCCCATCACACTCTGAGCGAGAAAGCTACTCGGCGAGGGCCTTCTTCGCGACCTCTGCGAGGTCTGCGAACGCAGCCTCGTCCTCGTAGGCGATCTGTGCGAGGACCTTGCGGTCGAGCTCGACGCCCGCGAGCTTCAGGCCGTGCATGAACTTGCTGTAGGAGAGGTCGTTCATGCGGGCGGCAGCGTTGATGCGCTGAATCCACAGGGCGCGGATGTCGCGCTTCTTGTTACGACGGTCGCGGTAGGCGTACTGGCCACTGTGCTGCGACTGCTCCTTCATGCCGCGGAAGGTGCGGGAGGAAGTTCCGTAGTAGCCCTTGGTGCGCTCCACCAGGGTCTGACGCTTCTTACGGCCGGCGACTGCGCGCTTGACTCGTGCCATATCTAATCAACTCCTTGAAAATGCAATCAAATGACGCGTGCGCGCCTCGTTAGTTCTTGGAACCCATGCGCTGGGAAACGACCTTCACGTCGGCCGGAGCAAGCTCCGCCTCCTTGCGGAAGCCGCGGATGCGCTTCTGGGACTTCTTGGTCAGGATGTGGCTCTTGAAAGCCTTGGCACGCATGATCTTGCCGGTGCCGGTGCGGCGGAAACGCTTTGCCGAACCCTTGTGAGTCTTCATCTTGGGCATGCTAGTTCTCCTTCTCGCTCTCGCTGTCGTCCTCGAGGTCCTTCTCGTCGAAGGCGCCCTTGATCGGGGCGACGAGCATGTGCATGTTACGACCTTCCATCTTAGGCTTCTGCTCGACCGTCGCGTACGGCTTCAGGTCGTCTGCAAGCCTATTCAGGACGTTGAGGCCCTGCTCCGGGTGAGCCATCTCGCGGCCACGGAACATGATCGTGACCTTGACGCGAGCGCCCTTCTTCAGGAAGCGCATGACGTGGTTCTTCTTGGTCGTATAGTCGCCCACGTCAATCTTGGGCCTGAACTTCATTTCCTTGACCTCGACCTTGACCTGCTTCTTGCGTGCGGCCTTGGCCTTGCGGTCCTGTTCGTACTTGAACTTGCGATAGTCCATGACCTTGCATACCGGAGGCTCCGCGTTCGGAGCGATCTCCACGAGGTCGAGGTTCTGCTCGTCGGCGATGCGCTGTGCGTCGCGAATGCCGAACAGTCCAAGCTGGGAGCCATCGACGCCAATCAGACGGCAAGTACGTGCGGTAATCTCGTCATTGATGCGAGGACCCTGGTTCTTGGCTATCTTTGACACCTTCCCTTCATCTGCGACGTCTCCGCCGCAACAAAAAAACTCCTGGCGCATGACATGCGTCCAGGAGACAACGTCCGCCCGCAGGCGGTTAAGAATCTTTGTCTGACCAGACAGCAGCCACGAGGCGCCGTGTAGGTGGGGGCCAAAGCCCCGCTTTGCAACACACAGGGGTAACAATACCTCATCACCCCACTGCGGACAAGAAAAACCTGTCCAAAACAGCCACTTCACAATACCACGACATCTACCAGTACAGGTAAAAGATGGTGCCCGAGGTGGGACTCGAACCCACACGCTGTTGCCAGTAGCAGATTTTGAGTCTGCCGCGTCTGCCAATTCCGCCACTCGGGCAATCAAGCGGCCTGCGTGAAAGACTATACCAGAGCTTTCGCGAGGCCGCCGTCACAATTAGCGAAGGTACGGGTTCTGCGCAAGCTCGTCCTCCATGGTCGTCGGGTCGCCATGGCCGCAGAACACGTTCGTGTGGGCGGGAATCTCCCGCTTTAGGCGCGCAAGCGTCTTCTGCATGGTCTCCTGGCTGCCGCCCGCAAGGTCGGTCCTTCCACACGAACCCTTGAACAGCGTGTCTCCCACGAAGCAGACGTGCTCCGCAGATCCGCTGCCGAGAAGGACTATGCCTCCCGGCGTGTGGCCCGGTGCCTCCAGCACCCTGAACTCCGCGGTCCCGACCTTGAGGACGTCCCCCTCCGACAGCGTGAGGTCGGGGTCGGGGGCGTTGTCGTCATACGAGCGGCCAAGCTCGCTCTTCTCGCCCGCGTGCTTCGCGAGCTCCGCGTCGAGGGCAGAAATCGCGTACTTTGCGCCCGTGGCCTCCCTCAGCGCCTTGACGCCGCCCACGTGGTCGCCGTGGCCGTGGGTCGCGACGATGTAGCGGACCGTCACGTCGGGCGGAAGGTGCTCCGCTATCGCCTGGCCGGAGTTGCCCGGATCGACCACGAGGCACTCCCCCTGCGAAACGTACGCGTAGCAGTTGGTCTCGATGGGGCCCACGACGAACATGGCAATCTGGTCGCGGTCATCCGCACCGCAGCAGCCCCCGCCGCAACAGCAGCCGTCGTCGTGACCACCGCAGCAGCCTCCGTCGTGCTCGTGGTCGTGGCCGCCGCAGCAGCCACCGTCCTTCTGGTGGTCGTGGTTTCCACAGCAGTGGTCGTGCTCTTCTCCGCAGGCCATCAGACCCTCCTCTTCATCTGGTTGGCGCCCTCGCCCGGAAGTATGCGGCGGGCGCTGTAAACCGACGGCACGCGGCCGACCGTCGCCAGAAGCGGCGCTAGGCGCGATGCGTCGGAGATCGCTATCAGGAACCTCAGGCGCGCGGCGCCGGACTTCGCCGTCTGCGTCGCCGCCGAGAGGATGTTGCCGCCGGAGTCGCCGATCGCGATGGTGACGTCCTTCAGGAGACCCATGCGGTCCGTGGCCTCGACCACGATCTCCACCTGGAACTCCGTGGCGCCCGTCGTGTCCCACTCCACGTCGATCATGCGCTCGGGGTGCTGCATGAGCCCCTTCACGTTGGGGCAGGTCGCGCGGTGGACGGACACTCCCCTGCCACGCGTCACGAAGCCGACGATGTCGTCGCCCGCGACGGGGTTGCAGCAGTGCGCAAGGTGAACCAGCAGGTCCGGGTCGCCCTTCACCACCACGCCGCAGTTGTTGCCCTGGCGGCGCTTCGCGAGCGAGCGCGAGTTGCCGGCAAGCGGGGCGAGCGGCTTGTCCTCCTCGATCGCCTGCTGCTTCGCGGCGTCCTTCTGACGCTCGGACTGCTTCTCGGCGCTGTCCTTGCCAAGTGCGGCCTCGATGCGGTTCGCGATCTGCTTGGACGACACCTTGTTGCTGCCGACAGCCGCGAACAGGTCGTCCACGCGCACGTAGTCCAGCTGGCGCACGACCTCGTCTATGGCCTTCACCGTGCGGGGCGTGTTGATGCCAAGGCCGCGCTTGCGAAGCTCGTGCGCGACGTCGCTCCTGCCCTGCTCCGCGTCGTCGGTCTTCGTGGCCGTGGTGAAGTACTTGCGGATCTTCGCCTTCGCGGACGGCGTGGCCACGATGTTCAGCCAGTCGCGGCTCGGCTTCGAGTTCTTGTTCGTCAGGACCTCGATGCGGTCGCCGCTCTCCAGGTGGTACGTCAGAGGGACCACGGACCCGTTCACCTTCGCGCCGACGCAGTGGTTGCCCACCTCCGTGTGCACGGCGTACGCGAAGTCGAGAGGCGTGGAGTCGCGCCTGAGGCTCATGACGTCGCCCTTGGGCGTGAACACGAAGATCTCGTCCTCGAACAGGTCGACCCTCAGGTTGTTCAGGTACTCGGTCGCGTCGCCCATCTCGTCGTCCGTCGCCCAGTCCAGGCTGCGGCGAATCCAGTTGATCTGCGTGTCGATGTCCCTGTCGGAGCTCGACATGGCGCCCTCGGAGTTGCCGGCCTTCTTGTACAGCCAGTGCGCGGCGATTCCGTACTCCGCGCGGTCGTGCATCTCGAACGTGCGGATCTGGATCTCGATCGGGCGGGCGTCCGCGCCAATGACCGTCGTGTGCAGCGACTGGTAGCCGTTGGGCTTCGGCATCGCGATGTAGTCCTTGAAGCGGCCGGGCAGTGGGTGCCACAGTGTGTGCACCGCGCCGAGCGCGGAGTAGCAGTCCCCCACGGAGCACGCGAGCACGCGCAGCGCTATGAGGTCGTAGATGTCCGAGAACTCCTTGTTCTTGCGGGTCATCTTCTGGTAGATGGACCACAGGTGCTTCGGGCGGCCCGTGATCTGGTAGCCGGAGAGCCCCACGCGCTTCAGCTCCGCATCGAGCACGCGGATGGCCTCGCGCGTGTTCTGCTCGCGCTGGGCACGCGTCTCCTGCACCATGCGCGCGATGCGCTCGTACTCGTCCGGCTCGAGGTAGAAGAACGCGAGGTCCTCCAGCTCCCACTTTATGGAGCTGATGCCGAGCCTGTCCGCGAGCGGCGCGTACACGTCCATGGTCTCGCGCGCCTTGAAGCGCCTGCGGTCTGGGGGCAGCGCCGCGAGCGTCCGCATGTTGTGCAGCCTGTCCGCGAGCTTGATGATGACGACGCGGATGTCCTTCGACATGGCCAGGAACATCTTGCGCAGCGTGAGGGCCTGCTTCTCGTCCATGGAGCTCACGCTGATGGAGGTGAGCTTCGTCACGCCGTCCACGAGCTCCGCCACGGTGTCGCCAAAGCGCTCGCGCACGTCGTCCAGGGTGACGGGCGTGTCCTCCACCGTGTCGTGCAGCAGCGCGGCGCAGATGGGGTCCGCGTCCATGCGCAGGTCCTTCGCCAGAATGAACGCCACCTCGACGGGATGGTTGATGTACGCCTCGCCGGAGCGGCGGCGCTGGTCGCGGTGGCACTCCGCCGCGAAGTTGTACGCGTCCTCGACCTTTGCGAGGCCGTCGGCGTCTAGGTACTCGGCGCAGGTGCTGCGCAGGATGCGCCAGTTGTCTGCCTGGGGAACGTTCCTTCGTCGGCTGGGTTCCCCCGTGGCCACGGAAGTCTCTCCCATGAAAACCCCTCTCGTCGGTTACGACTAGCCTACCACGCGGCCGAAGCCGGGTGTGATGGGCTTGTTGATGCGCTCGAGCAGCTCGGTCTCGTCCGCGCCCAGGACCCACTCGCAGAACCTGGCGAACGCCTCGCGCGAGCGCAGCCCCTCAAGATAGCGAATCGAGTCGCCGAGCTCCATCTTGCGCGGCGAATCCACCATCGCTATTCGGCGAGCGGACCCATATCCGGAGGTGGTGAGGAACCCCAGCTCCTTGAAGACGGACACCCCGCACGACACGCCCTTCTCGTCCAGGCGCGACCGTGGGTCCGTATCGAGCGCGAACTGCGCGATGTCGGCGTTTGATGACGAGAAGGACCCGTCGCCTCCCTCGGCGGCCGCCTGCGAGACCAGGCTCCTGAGGGCCCGGTACAGCCTCACGAGGTCGTCGCGGCCCGGCGCCGACGAGGAGACGATCCTGTCGTTGATGCGTGCGTCGCGTGCGCCAAACAGCAGGAAGATCTGGGCGTCGGCGCCGTCGCGGCCCGCGCGGCCGCTCATCTGGTTGAACTCCGTCGCGCCGAACGGCATGTGGTACAGCATCACGTTGCGGATGTCCGGCAGGTTCACGCCCTCGCCAAACGCGCTCGTGCTCACGATGCAGCAGAGCTCGCCGGAGCGGAACGCCCCCTCCACGCGCAGGCGGTCCTGGCGCGAAAGGCCGGCGTTGTAGAACGCGATGCGGTGCGCGAGCTCGGGCACGCGCTGCCTGAGCATGCGCGCGAGCGAGACGGACTGCTCGCGGGAGTTGACGTAGACCACGGTCTTGAGTCCGCACGACACGACGTTCACGAGCACGGCCTCGCGGTCGCGGAGCTCGCGCAGGTCGCGCAGGTGCAGGTTCTGCCTGACGGAGCGGTCAATCACGACGTCCTCCTCCGCGATGCCCAGAAGGTCGCAGATCCTGCGCGCGACGTCGTCTGTCGCCGTCGCCGTGACCGCGAGCGTCGTGGGATGACCGAGCGCCTCGAGCACCTGTGGCATCTGCGCGTACGCGCCGCGCCCGCCCTCGCCGGCGTGGTGCGCCTCGTCTATCACGAGGAAGGACACCCTGCCGCCCGCGGCGAAGCGGTCGCGGTGGATCGCGAGGAACTCCGGCGTCGTCAGCACGACGTCCACCTCGCCCACGGCGAGCGCGTCAAACGTGCGGGCGCGCTCGTCCAGCGAGGTCTCCCCCGTGAGCACCCGCACGGCCATGCCAAGCTTCCCGAACGAGTCTGACAGGTGGTACGCCTGGTCCGCCACGAGCGCGCGCAGCGGGTACACGAACACGCTCGCCCGCCGGTGCAGTATCGCCTCGCGCGCGGCGTGGATGTGGAAGATGAGCGACTTGCCGCGCCCCGTCGCCATGATGGCGAGCGTGGACGTGCCGCGGCCAAGCTGCTCGATGGCGAGCCTCTGGGCGTCGAGCAGCTCGTGCTCGCCGATCATGGTGCGCCTGAGCTCGTCTGTGAGCTCGGAGCCGGAAAGCGTCTCGAGGTAGCCGCGGACGGCACCTGCGGTCGCGCGGGCGGCCTCCTCGCCGGCGGCGGCCGACGTGCGCTCCACCACGACGTTCACGCCTCGCGAGCGCTTCTGCTCCGTGCCGCCCGTGACCTCGCTCACGCGCGCGGCGTACGTGGCGCCCGCGTCCATGAGCGGCGCGAGCGCGGCCGCGATCTGGCGACGCAGGTAGCCCACCTGCGCGCCGTCCGCCGTCGTCACGGCGATGGCGTTCTCGTCGGCGGGGTTGTCCGTCTGGCGCACGAGGGCAAGCTCTTCTCCCCCGCGAAGCGACGCGGCGGCGGACTGGCGGTCGTCGAAGCTCACGCCCACGACCTTCGTCGAGAAGCTCTTCGCCTCCGCGATGCCCGCGTACTCGTCGCGCGAGAGTATCTCGCCGGCGCGCGAGAAGAGCTCGTCCGCGAGGTCGTCGCCATCCGTGGGTGCGTCCGGCACCGGGTCGCGGTACACGATGTCGCGCACCATGAGCTTTGGCTTCGTCCTGCCCTGCCACGTCTCGCTCACGGGCTCGAACACGAGGTCGACCGCGCCCTCACAGTCCACGGCGCGGTCGATGTGCGGCGTGCGGAACATGATGGCCGCGACGCTGCTCACGCCGTCCGTCGCCACGAAGCGCAGGTGGTTGCCCTTGCCGCCCACCTTCGCGCGGTTGCGCATCGTGACGCCGCGCGTGCCAAACAGCGGCTTCTTGTTGCCCTGGCCAAATGGCTGCATCACCTCGAGCGCGTCGATGTTCTCGACCGTCATCTCGTCCAGTCCCACGAGCGCGGTTACCTCGCCGCGGTCCTCGAACTCCTCCTCGGGAAGCGCGTCCATCACGTCCTCGAGCGACTGCCTGAACGAGTCGAGGCTCGCGGCATCGCACGTGACGCCGACGGCGCCCGCGTGCCCGCCAAAGCGCACGAGCTCGTCCGAGCACTGCTCAACCGCGTGGAACAGGTCGACCGACCCGACGGAGCGGCCGGACCCGCGGGCGATGCCGTCCGAGATGGAGAACAGGATCGCGGGCACGTGGTAGCGGCTCGTGATGCGGCTCGCGACGATGCCCTTCACACCCTCGTGCCAGCCCTCGCCGCCGACGACGATGACGCGGCCGCCATCGTAGGTGGCCTCGACCTTCGCCATAGCCTCGTCCGTGAGCTGCGCCTCGATCTCGCGGCGCTCCGTGTTCACCTGCTCAAGGCGGGCGGCCAGCTGCGCGGCGCGCGCGGGGTCGGACGTGAGCAGCAGGTCGAACGCGACGTCCGTCGTGCCCATGCGCCCTGCCGCGTTAAGGCGCGGTATGAGCGAGAAGGGCAGGTCGTCCGAGGTGATGGTCGCAAGGTCAACGCCGGCGGTCGCGGCGAGCGCCACGATGCCCGGGCGTCGGGTGTTGCGCATGCACGCGATGCCGTCGGCCACGAGGGCGCGGTTCTCGCCCTCGAGGAGCATCATGTCCGAGATGGTACCGAGGGTCGCGACCTCCGTGTACGCGCGCCACAGCTCTGGCGCGCCCTTGCGGCGGCCGAGCTCCTGCGCGAGCTTCAGCGCGACGCCGGCACCCGCGAGCTCGCGCGAGACGTTGTGCTCCTCGAGCTTGGGGTCGCACACGGGCACCCCCTCGGGCACGAGCTCCGCCGGCTCGTGGTGGTCGGTCACGACGACGTCGATCCCCTGGGTCTTGAGCCAGTCGACCTCGGCCTTGGACGCGATGCCGTTGTCCACGGTGACGATGAGGTCCGGGTGGCAGCCCTCGATGACGCGGGCGAGCGCGTCGCGCGAGAGGCCGTAGCCCTCGCCGAAGCGGTTGGGGATGTACGGCTGCACCCTGCCGCCAAGCTCGCGCAGGGCGAGCGTCAGCAGACAGGTCGCGGACATGCCGTCCACGTCGAAGTCGCCGAAGACCGCGATGGACTCGCCGGCGTCGAGCGCACGCTCCACGCGGTCCGCCGCCTCGCCCATGCCGGGGATGAGCAGCGGGTCGGCCCAGTCGCGCTCGAGCGACGGCGTGAGGAAGCGCCGTGCCTCCTCCACCGTCGCGATCCCTCGGGCGGCGAGCGTCCTGGCCACGATGGCCGGGACGTGGCAGCCCTCCATGAGGGCGCGCTCCGCGGAGGCGTCGCCGGGAAGGATGTCCCACCTGCGGCTGTCAGCGAGCCCGGGCACCCCTACTCAGCGTCCTTGGCGGCGACGGGCTCCGCTGGGGTGGCGACGACGTCCCACCCGTACTTCTCCTCGAGCCTCTTCCACTTCTTCTCGCGCGTCTTCCAGATGGAGAGCAGCGGGCTTGCAACGGCGAAGCTGGAGTACGTGCCCAGGAGCTCGCCGACGAGCATGGCGAACGCGAAGTCCTTCAGGGTCGAGCCGCCGAGCGCGAGCATGCAGATGACCGGCACCACGGTGGTGATGGTGGTGTTGATGGTGCGCACGATGACCTCGTTGATGGAGAAGTTCGTGATCTGGTGGAACGTGCGGTGCACGCCGTCCTTCAGCTGCTTCGCGTTCTCGTTCACGCGGTTGAACTCGACGACGGTGTCGTAGAGCGAGTAGCCCATGATGGTGAGCAGCGCCGCAACGACGTTTGGCGTGATGGGCGTCTGCGTCCACGCGTACACGCCGAGCGTGATCACGAGGTCGTGCAGGAGCGCAACGACGGCCGTGATGGACATCTTGAACTCGTAGCGCACGGAGACGAACGCGATGATGAGCGCGATGGCGATGCCGAACGCGAGCGCGGACGAGCGGGTGACGTCCGAGCCCCAGTCCGGGCCGATGGTCGTGACGGTGTAGTTCTCGGACGTGAGGCCGAGCGCCTTCGCCGCGGCGGCCGCGTGCTTGTTTGCCGTGGACGGGTCCGTCGTGCCGGTGCGCACGAGGAAGCCGCTCTTGGCATCGCTCACCGTGGTCTGGACGCTCGCGTCCTTCTCGCCCGCGTCGGACAGCGCGTCCCTCATCTGGGCGATGGTGACGCTTCCGGTGTTGGTGAAGTCTATCTCGGTGCCGCCCTGGAACTCGATGCCAAAGACGAGGCCGCGCGCGACGAGCCCGACGACGGCCAGGACGACGAGGACGACGGACAGCCCGAGGAGCTGCCTCCTGTGCTGGATGAACGGAATCTCGTGTGCGAAGTGGCTACGCATTCCGGACACCTCCCTTCTTCGCCTGGGCTTCCTGCCTGCGCTTGGCCTCCGCGAGGTCCTGGTCGACGCCCCAGAAGACGGGGTGGCGCTCGATGGTGCCGAGGGCGAGCAGGCGCAGCGCCGGCGCCTTGAAGCAGAACATGGTGACGACGTCGCAGGCGATGCCGAGGGCGAGCGTGAGTCCGAAGCCCTTGACGGAGCCGATCGCGAAGAGGAACAGGGCGAGGGCGGTCACGAGCTGGACGGCGTCCGCGTCGAGCGACGTCATGATGCCGTGCTTCGCGCCGGAGACGGACGCGGCGCGCACGCCACGGCCCATGCGGATCTCCTCGCGGAAGCGCTCGAGCACGAGGATCGAGGAGTCCGCGGCGGAGCCCGTGGTCAGAACGACGCCGGCAAGGCCCGGCAGCGTGAGCGCGAACAGGCCGAAGTGCGAGAGCACGGCGAGGATGCCAAGGTAGACGATGCCGAACACCGCAAGCGAGCCCAGCGTGAGCAGGCCGAGTCCACGGTAGAAGACAAACAGGTACACGACGACGATCGCGACGCCGACCGCGATGGCGACGACGCCCTGTGTGAGGGAGTCCTGGCCGAGCGTGGGGCCGACGACGCGGCTCTCGGAGTACTTGAGGGTGACGGGGAGCGAGCCGGAGTCGAGCACGGTCTTGAGGCTCTGGGCCTCCTTGAGCGTGAACTTGCCGGTGATGGAGACCTCGCCGCCGGTGATCTTGCTCTGGACGGCCGGCGCTGACTTCACGACGCCGTCCAGCACGATGGCGATCCGGCCGTTCGTGGGGGCGAGCTCGCCCGTGACGTCCGCGAACTTCTTGCTGCCCGTGCTGTCGAGCTTGATGTTGACGGCGTAGTCGCCGGACAGCGAGTTGCTGGACTGCCCCACCTGCACGGAGTCGATGTGCGAGCCCGTCATGAACGGCGTGTACGTGCCGCTCTTGAGCTTGACGTCCTCCGTGCCGGCGTTGATCTTCGCGAGGGCGTCCGCGTCGCCTATCTCGTCCAGGCGCACGAACTCGAGAAGGCCCGTCTGCCCGATGGTCTTGATGGCCTGGTTGGCGTCGGTCGCACCGGGGATCTGGATGAGGATGGACTTGTCGCCCTGCTTCTGGACCGTGGTCTCGGACGCGCCGAGTGAGTTCACGCGGTTCTGGACGATGGTGGTCGCGGTCGCCATGTCGTCGGCGGAGGGCGCCGACCCGTCCGGCTTGCTCGCAGTCATGATGACGGACACGCCGCCGCGGATGTCGAGTCCCTGGGTGATCTTCTCGCCCACCGGCGTGAACGCGATGACGCACGCCACGAGCACGGCCAGCAGCACCACGAGCGTGGACGCGTAGCGCCTGCGGCGCGGGTCCGACTTCCTGCCCCGGCGTCCCTTGCGCGCGGGCTTGGGGCGAGCCGCGCCCTCCGTGGCGTTCCAGCGGTCGACGCCGGAGAGGGACTCAGAGTTCTTCTTCTCTCGAGCCATAGCAAAGCCTTCTGTCTGTGGGGGCTAGGCCCCCGATTGATTCAACCTGTCCATAATAGCCCACTTGGTGGACGCCCTACCAGTCCTTGGCGGCCGGAAGCTGGTCCCACTCGCTCACGAACTGGCCATAGCGGTGCTCCACGATGGCCTGGCGCGCACGGCGCATGAGCTCGAGCAGGTAGTAGACGTTGTGCAGCGACAGCAGGATCGAGCCCACCATCTCCTTCTGCTTCACCAGGTGGTGGATGTAGGCACGCGTGTAGCCACCCGCGCACACCGGGCAGGTGCAGTCGGGGTCGATGGGGCCGTGGTCGTGCGTGAAGCGGGCGTTGCGGAAGTTGAGGCGACCCTCGCTCGAGAACGCCGAGCCCATGCGCGCGGTCCTGGTGGGCAGCACGCAGTCGAACATGTCGATGCCGCACTCCACGCCGTGCACGAGCGTCGTGGGGTTGCCGACGCCCATGAGGTAGCGCGGCTTGCCCTTGGGCATGTACTCGCTCGCGAGCGGCGCGAGCGACTCGAACATGGTCTCGTGGTCCTCTCCCACGGAGTAGCCGCCGATGCCGTAGCCGGGGAAGTCGCCGCACTCCTCCAGGTGGCGCAGCGACCTCAGGCGCAGGTCGAGGTCCATGCCGCCTTGCACGATGCCAAAGAGCGCCTGGTCGGTGCGGGTGTGCGCCCTGGAGCAGCGCTCGGCCCACATGCTGGAAAGCTCCACGGCGCGCTCCACGAACGGCCGCGGCGACGGGTAGCCGGGGCACTGGTCCAGCTGCATCACGATGTCCGCGCCGAGCTTCTGCGCGATCTCCATGTTCTTCTCGGGCGTCCAGAACACGTGCTGGCCGTCGTAGTCCACGGTCCTGAACTCCACCCCGTCGTTGGTGAGGCGCGTGAACTCGCCGTGGCTGAACACCTGGAAGCCGCCGGAGTCCGTGAGTATCGGCCCGCGCCAGCGCATGAACTCGTGCAGGCCGCCCATCTCGGCCACGAGGTCCTCGCCCGGCCTGTTTGCCAGGTGGTACGTGTTCGCCAGGATGATCTTGGCGCCCAGCCGCTCGAGCTGGGACGGCAGGATGCCCTTGACCGTTGCCTTCGTGCCGACGGGCATGAAGATGGGCGTCGGGATGTCGCCGTGGGGGGTGTGCAGCACGCCGGCGCGCGCGTGCGTCGTCGGGTCCTCCGCGACTATGTCGTAGGTGAACCAGCGGCTCTCTGGGGTCTGGGATTCGCTCATGGGTGGGATTCCTCGCACTTCTCGCCTGTCTTTTACGCAGTCGAGGTTACCACCCTAGGGCCGGCGCGGCGCGTCCGGACGGCGCGGGCCTATAGAAAAGCCCGACGTCCGGGCACGGGACGCCGGGCGATGCGCCGGGCACGCGAACAGGGCGCCGGGCGAGAAGAGCCGCGCTACCGGCCGATGCTAAAGCCGTCGGCCCCGTCCACCTCTATGTCCGCGGCATAGAACTCCGTGAGCGCGCGGATGCCGTACGCCGTGTCCTTTACGCCGGCGGTCTCAAAGCTCGAGTGCATGGCCAGCTGCGCGAGGCCGAAGTCCGCGGCATGCACGCTCACCTGCACGTTCGAGAGGTTTCCCAGCGTCGAGCCGCCCGCGGAGTCGCTCCTGTTCGCAAACGTCTGCACCGGCACGCCCGCACGGGCGCACACCTCCTTCAGCACGGCGCGGCTGAACGCGTCCGTCGTGTAGTGCTGGTTCGCGGCCTCCTTTATGACGATGCCGCGGTTCATGAGGGCGCAGTTCTCGTCGTCCGTCTTCTCCCTGTGGTTTGGGTGCACGGCGTGGGCGTTGTCGCAGCTCACCAAAAACGAGGCGGAAAGCGCGCGCAGCAGGTCCTCCTGGCCCTTGCCCAGCGCGGCGTTCACGCGGCGCAGCACGTCCGCAAGGAACGTGGAGAGCGCGCCCTGCTTGGTGTTGGAGCCAACCTCCTCGTTGTCGAAGCACGCAAGCACGCTCACGTCGCGCGGGTTTCTTGCCGCGAGGAACGCCTTGAGCGACACGAAGTCGCACTGGAGGTCGTCTAGCTTGGGGGATGACACGAATTCGTTTGCGAATCCCCAGACGCGGCCCTCCTGGCGGTTCACCAGAAACAGGTCCCTCGCCACGACGTCCGCGACGTCCACGCCCAGCTCGCGCGCGACCATGCGGTCGAAGTCGCCGCGGCCAAGCGCGCCCGCGCTCACAAGCGGGCACAGGTCCACCTGGTGGTTCAGCTCCACGCCCTTGTTCACGTCACGGTTCATGTGTATGGCGACGTTCGGGATCAGCAGCACGTCGCGGTCCACGCTCACAAGGTGGCTCCTTACGGCGCCGCCCTCGCGCACCAGCACGCGGCCCGCAACGGAAAGCGGCCGGTCCAGCCACGTGGAGTCGATCATGCCGCCGTAGCCCTCCACGTTCAGGCGCAGGTACTCGCCCGGCCCCGCGAGCTCCGGCACGGACTTCACCTTGTACGTGGGGGAGTCCGTGTGCGAGGCGCACATCTGGAAGTGGTAGCGGTCGAGTTCCTCGCCCACGCGCCACGCGATGAGGCTCGAGCCGTTCCGCACGGTGTAGTACATCCCGCCGCGCTCAAGACGCCACGCCTCGCCCTCCGGCAGGTACGTCGCGCCCGCACGGTCCAGGTAGTCGCGGATCGTCGCGACGGAGTGGAACATGCTCGGGCTCCGCCGGATGAACTCCACCAGCTCGCGGGACGCTTCCACATCCTCTTGCGTCACCTCGCGGTACCGCGTCGCCTCTAGCTCCCGCGTCGCCCCGTCCAACGTTTCGCCCTGCATAGCCGCTCCCATTCTGACGAGTCCAACGGACGTCTCTGTGACCACCCGAGTATACGCGCAACCGCACCCCCTCCCCTCCGCGCGCTACCATGATGGAATGACACGCAGCCACGGCCAGACAACGCATAAGCGAGGAGGGACGATGCCACGCTTTCTGTTCGCATCGGATTCGTTCAAGGGCACGCTGAGCTCCGCCCAGACGGCAGAGCTCCTTGCCGCCGCGGCGCGACGGCACTTCCCCGGCTGCCGCACGCAAGCCATCCCCATGGCAGACGGCGGAGAGGGCACCGCACGGGCGTTCGCCCTCGCACAGGGTGGCCGCATGGTGCACTCAGCGGCGCACGACGCCCTCGGCAGGCCGATCGTGGCCTCCTACGCGCTCCTCCCCCACGGGCGCGCCGTGATAGAGATGGCCGCGGCGGCGGGCCTTCCCCTCGTGGCGCCGGCAGAGCGCGACGTTGAGGCCGCTAGCACCGCGGGCGTGGGCGAGCTCATCAAGGACGCGCTCGACCGCGGCGCGCGCGACGTCACCATCGCCCTCGGCGGCAGCGCCACAAACGATGGCGGCATGGGCTGCATGCGCGCGCTGGGGTTTCGCCTGCTTGGCGCCGGGCGAGAAGAGCTTGCCGGCCGCGGCGGAGACCTCGCGCTGGTCCGCGCCATCGACCGCTCCCATGCGGACGCGCGCCTTTCGCGAACGAGCTTCACCGTGATGTGCGACGTGGACAACCCGCTTCTGGGACCCGACGGCGCCGCGCGCACGTTCGCCCCGCAGAAGGGCGCGGACGCCGCGTGCGTGGAGCGGCTGGAGCGCGGCATGGCAAACTACGCCCGCGTGCTCGAGCGCACGTTCGGCGAGAGCTTCGACGTGCCCGGTGCCGGCGCCGCGGGCGGCATGGGCGCCGGATGCCTCGCGTTTCTGGGCGCCCGCGCAGAGCCGGGCGTCAGGCGCGTGCTTTCGCTCGTGGGCTTCGACCGGCTGCTTCAGGACGCGGACCTCGTGGTCACGGGCGAGGGGCGCCTCGACGCCCAGACGGCGCACGGCAAGGTCGTCGCCGGGGTCGCGGCCGCATGCGCCCGCGCGGGCGTGCCGTGCGTGGCCGTCGTCGGCTCCGTCGAGCCCGGCGCCACGCCACCGGCGGGCGTCACGGCGGTCTTCCCCACTGCGAGCGGGCCCATGACCCTGGACTACGCGCTCTCCCACGCCACCGAGCTCTATGCCCAGACGGCAGAGCGGCTCTTCTCGGCCCTTGCCGCGGGCGCCCGCCTTGGCACGCCCGAGACCGCGCCGCCGCGCCACGAGGTGCCGCCGCGCTAAACTGCTACCCTAGTTAGACCGACCCGCCACGCCGCGACGGAGGCGCGGCCGGCAGAGCCTCACCGTCGCACGTTAGGACAACGCATGAACCTCGCACAGGCCATCGAGCACGCAGACGCGCTGGCGTTTCCCGGCTTCCTCGTGGACGACCAGTCCCTCACGGACGAGCGCCGCAAGAACGAGGAGGCAATCGGCCTGCTGCTCGACGCCTGGAAGGGCGCGCCGGCCGGCCAGGAGCCGTTCTCGTTCGCCCTCATCCAGTCGCTGGCCGATCAGAACCGCGTCATCTGCGACAAGTACGGCGCGGCGCGCCTGCGCAACGACTCCAACGACTTCAGCCTCGCGCGCAAGCTCTCGGACGAGGACCTGGTGCGGTCGGTGGCCGCCATGCAGCACCGGCCGGAGGCGGACGTCGCCGCGTCGGCGGGGCCGCTCCTGCAGGATCTGGGCGTCGCGTACACGGAGGCGCCGGTCAGCGGCACCGTCATGGGTATCGACCTCGAGACGACGGACCGCTACCCAGACCGCGGCTACATCATCAACCTGGGCATGGAGTTCATGGACCTTTCGCCCAAGGCGAAGCCGCACGACGGCCACACCGCGTACTTTGGCATCCCGTCGCTGTACCAACAGGCGGGCGTGCCCCTGAGCGACATCCACCACATCACGTGGGACGACCTTGCGGGCAAGCCGGCGTTTCGCGATGCCCGCCGCGAGCAGGAGGCGCTGCTGACGGCGTTCAAGGCGTTTCCCATCATGGCGCACAACGCCGCGTTCGAGGACTCGTGGCTCACGCTGCACCTGGACGGCTACGCCGAGGCGCGCAAGGCCGGCCAGATCGTGGTGATAGACTCGCGCGACATCTGCCGTCGCGTGGACCCGGACTACAAGACCCTCCCTCACGACTCGCGTCCCGCGGCGCTCGAGAGCTGGGCAAAGCGCCGCGGCGTCCTTTCCGGCGACGAGGCGGAGGTCCACCTGGGCCTCGACGACGTAGACCTCATGTTCAAGACGGTCCAGGCGGAGTTTGCCGAGCGCAACATGTTCAAGTAGCGCCGGCTGCGCCTGCGCCCGCGGGCGAGAGGGACGCGGCGCCGCGCTCCCGGCCGTCTGCCGACCCCGGCGTCGCAGCGTCCGCTAGTCCACGAGCACCGCGTCGCGGCCAAACACGTACGCGCGCGTCTCCCACGGGCGCAGCGTCAGCTGGTTCGCGTCGTCGGCCTCCGCGTCCGTCACATAGTAGTTCGAAAGCGCCAGCACGCCGTCGCCCAGGTCTCCGTACGTGTCCGGCACGTGAAACGTCACGGGCTCGTCGGAAAACGAGCACATCACCAGCAGCCGCGACCACGTGGACTCGCGCGCGTACACGTACAGCTTCGAGCTCGCGCGCTTGAACTCGTGATACCTGCCGCTGCGCACCACGGGCAGCAGCCTGCGCAGCCGTATGGCGCGCCTATAGAAGCTCAGGGGCGACATGAGGTCGTCGTCCTCCGCCGCCACGTTCACCTCCACGTGGTTGGGGTTCACGGCGACCCACGGCCCCTCGTGGGCGTCCTTCGGGCAGAAGCCCGCGTCCTTCTCGCCCGTCCACTGCATGGGCGAGCGCGCGTTGTCGCGCCCGGCACGGTTTACCAGGGCAAGCGCGTCCTCCGGGGACTTCCCGCCCTCCACCACGCGGCGATAGTGCGCGTGTGCCTGCGGGTCTGGCACCTGCTCGATGGAGTCGAAGCGCACGTTGGTCATGCCCAGCTCCTGGCCCTGGTACACGAAGGGCGTCCCCCGCTGAAAGAGGTAGCTCGCGGCGAGAGACGCCGCGGACTCCGCGCGAAACGCCTCGCTGCCGTAGCGGCTCACCACGCGCGGGTGGTCGTGGTTCTCGAGGTACAGCGCGCACCAGCCGCTCTCTCCCAGCGCGTCCTGCCACTGCGCGTACGCGCGCTTCAGCTTGCGCAGCGAGAACGGGCGCGGCAGGTACTCCGTGTACATGCAGTCCGCCTGCATGTGGTCGAAGCCTATCACCAGGTCGAGCGGGCGCTCGCCGCGGCGGGCGGCCGTCAGGGCCAGCGCCTTGCGCGCACCGAGCATGGGCGCCTCGCCCACCACCACGCAGTCGTGGGAGTCCAGCACGTCGCGACGGAACTGCATCAGGTAGCTCCGCAGGCGCGGCCCGCAGTTGTACAGCCGCAGCCCACGCGAGCCCGGCAGCCCCAGCACGTCGCTCGGCAGGCCCTGCGGCTTGCTCACGAACGTTATCACGTCCTCGCGAAACCCGTCCACGCCGCGGTCCAGCCAGAAGTGCATCACGTCCTCCACCTCGCCGCGGACGGCGGGGTTATCCAGGTTCAGGTCCGGCTGCGCCTTGTCGAACGTGTGCAGGTAGTACTCGTCCAGCGCCTCCACGTACTCCCACGCGGATCCGCCAAGCAGGCTGTCCCAGTTGTTGGGCGGCATGCGCCGACCCTTGCGGTCCACGCTCCCCCTGCGGAAGAAGTAGTAGTCGTGGTACGGCGAGTCCGCGTCCGCCAGCGCCTGCCTAAACCACTCGTGCTCGCTGGAGGTGTGGTTTATAACCAGGTCCATGACCACCTTGAGGTCGCGCTCGTGCGCGGCGGCAACCACCCGGTCAAACACGCCCAGGTCGCCGTACGCGGGGTCGATGGCGCAGTAGTCGCTCACGTCGTAGCCAAAGTCCGCGTTCGGGGAGGGGTACAGCGGGCTGAACCAGATGCCGGTCACGCCAAGCGACTTGACGTAGTCCAGCTTCTGCAGCACGCCCCACAGGTCTCCCACGCCGTCGCCGTTGCCGTCGCAGAAGCTGCGCGGCCAAATCTGGTAGAAGACCATGTCCTTGTACCAGTCCGTCCGAGCCATGCACCCTCCTAAACGCACGCCCGCGCACGCGGCGCGGGCACCATCGTCTCCCCCATCATTTTGAGTCCGCCCCCAAAAAACGCAAGGCGTCGCGGTGTAAAAAAGGGCGAGAAGTACGCGTCCTTCTCGCCCCTAACCCTTTATCTAGCGGAGCCAGTCCGCATGACCGTTAGTGTGGTATCCCTCCTTGATAGGCCGCCCCCTACCGGGGTGCGGCTCCTCCTTCAGGAAAGCCCGGGCCTCTGCCCGATCGAATCAAAACTTTGGTCTCACCCTCTTGCCGGCCCCGTGGCATACGGGACAAATCCTATCCCTCAGAGCGAGTGGCTGCCCTCGCAGCCAGCTACAGGCTCGTAAAGAATCCCGACAGGGTCAAGGCGCGCCACGCCGTTTCGTCATCTTCCGGGCAAGCGCGAAGCCTGACGAGTGGCCCGCCCGCGCGTCTGCCTTCCGGATCTTTGCTGGAAGCCCACAATCTGGACCAAAACCGCGGTGCCCAAACGCTATCGCAAAGGAAAGAAGCTAGAGGTCCATGGGCAGACGCACTGGATGGCATTCATCTAGGCCCATTGGACTCACCCCCAAAGCTCGAGGCCGTCGCTCACGTTCCGACGCCCTTCTGTAACTGTTGTCAGTCTACCCACTCGCGCACAATCGATACGTCGGGACGGCTGGGAATTTTACTTTTCCAAGGCGCTTTCGGAAACCCTCCGGAAACGCCAGGCCAGGCGCCCTAGCGGGGCTTCCGGTGCGTCAGGTGCCAGCCGCCGCACAGCTCGCAGCGGTACGCATACAGCTGCGGCGCGTCCTTGCGCCGCGAGCCGCGGCTCGCGGCCTTCTGGGCCTCCGCCTTCGACTCGAAGCGCCGCTTGCGCTCGCATGCGTGGTACGCGCGGTCGTGGACCATGCCCTCGTCCGTTGCCTGTCCGTGTATCACGCGGCCCGCCGTCGGCCGTCCCTTGCGCCGTCCCGCCGTGGCAGACGGCCTCGTCACTCGCTCGCCTCCGCACCGCCTTGCTTCGCCTTGCGGCCCTTTTCGGCTTTCTTCTTGGACTTCTTGCCCTTCTCGGCACCCTTGTCCTTCTCGCCCTTGCACTTCTTGCGCTTCTTCTTGGGCTTGGCGTCCTTCTTGTGCTTGCCGCCCCTCCCGGGCTCGCTGGCAGACGCCCCCGCGGCGGGCACGTCGGGGTTCCATGCCTCGTGGAGCGTCCTGCTCATCACGTCCCACGGCAGCTCCATGTCGCACCAGAAGCTCATCTGCAGCACCCACAGCTGCACCGCGCGCGCAAGCTCCACAAACGCCTCGTACGTCTCCGCTCCCTCAAGGTAGCTCGCCGCCTCCGCAAGGATCAGCCGCGTGTCCACCATGTGCGCAGAGCTCCCAAACACGTCCGAGAAGAACCGACACTGCTCCGCCGCGACGGCACGCAGGGTCCTGACGCCGCCGTTCTTCTGGCGCGCCATGCGCATGAGCACGAGGAGCATGTCCGAGAGGTTCACGAGCTCGCCCCAGGCATACGCCCATACGCCCAGCTCGCGGCCGGTCGTCGCGTTTCGCTCCACCATGTCGTCGAGCTCGACGGGGCGCTCGAGCCATATCTCGCGCAGCAGCGCCTCGAAGCGCGCCACCGCGGGCGGGGCAATGTGCCGCGGCGTGCTCGCGGGCCCAAGATGCCGCTCGGTCCCCGCCTCGTCGCACTCCACCACCTCGCAGCGCAGGCGCACGCCCTGGTGGCACCACACCCTCTCGTACAGCTCCTGGAACGCCGGCAGGTCGATTGGCCTTATCTGGGCTACCTTCGCGCCTGGCGCAAACTGCTCCACCCTCTGCGTGAAGATGCAGACGGAGCTCCAGTCGTTGTAGAACGTCACGTCACCGGGGAGCGTCTCCTCCCGTACGTTCTGCTCGTCCCAGTAGTCGCTCGCCGGGGTCGCAAACGTGAGCTCGCCGTAGCAGACGTCAGCCGCAAACAGCACGGATTCGAAGCCTCCCGCCTGCTCGAGCGCCGCAACGGCGCCCGGCGCCTCTGCCTCGCACAAATCCGCATACAGCGCCTGCCCGTCGATGGTGATCTTCAGTCGCTTCGACATGTGGTTCCCCTCTCCGCCAGCTCGGGACACGTCACGTGGTTGACTAGTTTAGAACACGGTAGTGCGCAGCGCCGCGGCATTCGACAGGCGGTGCCCGGCACCCGCCTTCCAGTGCGTCGTCGCTCTTCTCCGCGCAAGGGAAAAGGAGCCCCCACCTGCGTCGAGGTGGGAGCTCCCTCTCTGGGGGCGCATTGCCTGTGCCCTAGACGTCACGGCGTCAGCCGCGCCGCCCTTCGGCAAGAGCCGCTGCTACTTCTGCCAGCCGATGTCCTCGGAGCGGACGCTCTGGTACAGGGCGGGGCCGTAGTTGGCAAGGCCCTTCTTCGTCACGACGACGTCGGCGCCGGCGTAGACGGGAATGAAGCCGTAGGACTCCATGGCCTTCTTCTCGGCCTTGTTGAGGGCCTTGATCTGCTCGTCGTGGTCCTCGATCTCGATGACCTTCCCGAGCTCCTCGTCAAGCTCCTTGGAGCCGAGGTGCGTGAAGTTGGACGCGGAGTCCTTGCCATAGATCTGCGGGCCGTTCCAGGAAGAGGTGGCCGTGGAGACCCAGCCAAACAGGGTGGCGTCCCAGTTGCCGCCGGTGAGGACGTCAGAGAACTCGGATGCGGGGTGGTTGTCCTCGCTCACCTTGATGCCGGCGTCCTTCGCCATCTTGATGACGGCAGCGGCGCGGTTCTTGACGGTGTTGGAGTCGCCGAACGTGGTGAAGCTGAAGGAGACCGTCTTGCCATCCTTCTCGTAGTAGTCGCCCTTGAGCTTGTAGCCGGCCTTCTCGAGGGTCTTCTTCGCGGCGGCGGTATGCGACGCGGCGTCCTTCAGGTCGGAGACGTCGGACGGCATGCAGTTCTCGTAGCCGTCGGCCCAGATCGGGGTCAGGAGCGAGCCCGGGGTCTCCTCCTTCCAGTTGACGCCCTGGTAGACGACGGAAAGGATCGTCGGCATGTACAGGCACTGCGTGAACGCCTTGCGGACGGCCTTGTCCTTGAGGGCGCCACGGGTGCTGTTGAGCTCGATGTTCGCGACAGAGGCGGAGTCGGAGCGACGGACCTCGGCGTCCTTCATGTCCAGGAAGTTCGAGAGCATCTCCTTGGAGCCGCTCTGCGCGCTGCCCGTGGCGTCGATCTCGCCGTTCTTGAAGGCGTTGAACAGCGCCTGGGAGTCCATCTGCTTGAAGGTGACGGACTCGAGCTTCGGCTTGTCGCCCCACCAGTTGGGGTTCGGGACGAACTTGCACTGCGTGGTGTCGAAGGACTCGATCTTGTACGGACCATAGCCCCAGTCGTCGGAGTGCGGGTTGTTGTTGAAGCTGTTGTACTTGTCGTAGTCCGTGGCATCCGGGTGCAGGACGAGGTTGAAGAGGAGCTCGGCGGGATAGACCGGGTCCTTCATCGTGATGACGACGTCGTAGTCGGAGTCACCGCGCTCGACGGATTCGATGCGGTCGTAGCCGTCGGTCGCAGCCGGGGTGTAGTGCTCGTCGGTGCCGTTCATGACGGTCCAGACGGCCTTGTAGGCGCGGTAGTCGATGGGCGTGCCGTCGTTGAAGCGGGCCTTGTCGTTCAGCTTGTAGTGAACGATCTGCTTGCCGTCCTTCATCTCCGTCTTCGCCTCGGTGATGAAGTCCGGGTTGGGCTCGAACTTGGAGGCGGTGGCGTCGGTCATGAAGATGTAGGTGGGCATGTAGAAGTCCCACAGGTTGTGCATCTCCTGCGTGTTGCCGTCGACGGAGAGGTAGTTCCAGGCGGGTCCGATCTCGCCGGAGGGGAGCACCAGGGTGCCGCCGTCCTTCACGTTGTCGCGCTTCTGCGGGTTGTTGTAGACCTTGCCCTTCTTGGGAAGGGGCAGCTTGTCGAGCGGGGTGTTCGCGGGGGTGCCGTTCTGGGGCTCCGCGGAGACGACCTTAGCACCGTCGGAGGAGTTGTTTCCCCCACCGCAGCCGACGAGGCCGAGGCCCAGGATCGCGGCCGCGCTGCCGCTCAGCCCGACGAACGAGCGACGGGACAGGTTAGACATGGACATATCGAATCTCCCTATTCCTTCTATGCATGCCTGCAGTTACGCGCGCCCACAGTGCGACGCGCAAGCTGAACTAGTACTAAGCATACCAATATTTGAAAGAGAAATGGAAAAAATTCCGCTATTGTGCAAACGAAAGGCACCTTAGCGGTCAATCGCCAAGGTGCCCCTCATCAGCCCCTTAACCTCGCGACATGCACGGAGTCGCCTTCGCGAGAAGGGCGTTTCGTTTCCATTCTTACACGTTCGGCAGAGCGCCAGCGCCTGCTCCCCTACCCGCGCCTCGTAAGGCTCGATGCGCTCACGAGCTCGCCGTCCTTGTAGACGAGGCGCTCGCGCGTGCGCTCGACCTTCGGGTCCGGGATGGGAATGGCCGAGAGCAGTGCCTTCGTGTACGGGTCCTGCGGGTTCGTGAAGACGTCCTCGGTCTCGCCGTACTCGACGATCTTTCCCAGGTGCATCACGGCGACGGTGTCGGAGATGTGCCTGATGACCGCGAGGTCGTGCGCCACGAACAGGTAGCTGATCTTCAGCTCGGTCTGCAGGTCCTCCAAAAGGTTGATGATGCCGGCCTGGATGGAGACGTCCAGCGAGGCGATGGGTTCGTCCAGAAGCAGGATCTTCGGGCTCGTCGCGAGCGCCCTCGCGATCGCGATGCGCTGGCGCTGTCCTCCGGAGAACTGCGACGGGAAGCGGTCGACGTAGTCGGGGTTGATGCCGACGAGGCTCATGAGCTCGCCGATGCGCTTGTTGATGTCGCCCTTCTTCCAGCCCTGCGCCTCGAGGGGCTCTGCGAGCACGTCGTAGATCGGCATGCGCGGGTCGAGGGAGCTCATGGGGTCCTGGAAGATGACCTGCAGGTCACGCCTCAGCTCGCGGCGCTCGCGGTTGCTCTTGAGGTCGGCCGTGTTCTTGCCAAGAACGGTGATGCTGCCATTCTCGGGCTTCACGAGGTCCATGATCTGCATGAGGGTCGTGGACTTGCCCGAGCCGGACTCTCCGACGAGCGCAAGCGTCTCGCCCTCGTGGATCTGGAACGAGGCATGGTCGACGGCCGTCATCGTGCCCTTGTTCCTGCGGATGAGGCCCTTGCCCTGCACCGGGAAGGTCTTCACGAGGTCCTTCACCTCGAGCACGACCGGACGCTGGTCGCGTGGGACCTCCGCCCACTTCGGCTTCAGCGGCTCGAGATCGGGGTAGACGTCCTCGAACGTGAGGCTGTTCTCGCGAATCTTGTCCATCCAGTGGCAGGACACGAGGTGTCCCTCGGACGGCTCGATGGGCAGAAGCTCCGGCTCCGACTGGGCGCACTCGGGCGTCGCCATCGGGCAGCGCGGGTGGAAGGGGCAGCCGGTCGGGATCGCGGCGAGCGAGGGCGGGTTGCCCTTGATGGGGACGAGGCGCGTAGTCGCGGCGACGTGGGGCTTCGGCACAGCGCCGAGGAGACCCATTGTGTAGGGTTGCGACGGCTTGGCGAACACGGTGTCGATGCTCGCGCGCTCGACGGCGCGTCCCGCGTACATCACCATCACATCGTCCGCGGAACCCGCCACGACGCCGAGGTCGTGGGTGATGAGGACGACGGCCGCGCCGGTCTCCCTCTGGGCGACCTTCAGGATGTCCAGGATCTGGGCCTGGATCGTCACGTCGAGCGCCGTGGTGGGCTCGTCCGCGATGATGATGTCCGGGTTGTTCGCGATGGCGATGGCGATGACCACGCGCTGACGCATGCCGCCGGAGAACTCGTGCGGATAGGCGTCGAGCCTGTCCTCCGGGTCCGTGATGCCAACGAGCTCGAGGAGCTCGATGCAACGCTTGCGGACGTCTGCCTTGCGCATGCCGGGGTTGTGGATGAGCAGCGCCTCGGCAAGCTGGTCGCCGATCGAGAACATGGGCGTGAGGGCAGACAGCGGGTCCTGGAAGATCATCGAGATCTTCGTGCCGCGGTACTCGGACATCTCCTCGTCCGTCTTGCCGAGGAGCTCCTCGCCCCTGAGCTTGATGGACCCGGTGACATGGGCGTTGTCGTCCAGCAGCCCGATGAGCGACAGGGCGGTGACGGACTTGCCGGATCCTGACTCGCCGACGATGCCGAGGGTGCGGCCGCCCCACAGGTCGAAGTTCACGCCGCGGACGGCGTGCACGACGCCCGCCTCGGTGTTGAACGAGACGTGGAGGTCGCGGACGCTTAGGACGGGGTCGCCGGTCGGCGCGCCCTTGGGGCCGTTGGCCTCAAGGAGCTCGTAGCGCAGGACCTCGTCTGCGGCCATGGTGTTTTCGTTCTTCTCTGCCATTGGTGTCTCCGTTTACTTCTGGTCGCCGTCGTCGTCAGTGTCGTCGTCGACCGAGCCCGCGGCGCGGGAGTAGGGGTCGAACGCGTCGCGCAGGCCGTCGCCGATGAGCTGCATGCTCACGCACAGCACGACGAGGACCAGCGACGGGATGAGGACGATCCAGGGACCCGACAGCATCGCGGAGGAGCCCTGCGAGAGGATGAGGCCGAGCGAGGTGTCCGGCGACTTGATGCCGAGGCCGAGGAAGCTGTACGCGGTCTCGGAGTTGATGCCGGCGATCACGCCGAGGACGGTGTCGATGATGAGGATGGAGCCCAGGTTCGGGATGAGGTGACGCACGATGATCCTCATGGGGTGGACGCCCATGTACTTGGCGGCCTTGACGTAGTCGCGCTCGCGCAGCGACAGCGCCATGGTGCGCAGCGTCCTGGCGTAGCCGATCCAGCCGAACGCCGTGAGACCCAGGATGAGGATGAGCCAGCCGGTCGCGCCGGAGGCCGCGCGCACGATCATGGCGACAAGGAGGAAGCTCGGGATGACGAGGAGCATGTCAAGTATCCACATGCCGATCTTCTCGCCCCATCCGCGAACGTACGCGATGGCCGTGCCGATGACCGCGGCGATGATCATGGTCAAAAGCGCGTAGGAGATGCCGATCACGAGCGAGCGGCCCAGTCCGTGCGCGACGCACGCGAAGAGGTCGAAGCCTCCGCCGTCCGTGCCGAACCAGTGCTGGGCGTTGGGCGGCACGTTAATGGCCGCGAAGTCGGGCTCGGTGTAGTCGTACGGGCACACCATGGGGCCGACGACGGCGATGAGCACCATGACGGCGAGGACGATGAGTCCCGCGATGGCGCTCTTCTGCCTGAAGAACCTGCGGGCGATGAGTCCCGCGTAGCTGATGCGCTTTACCTCGCCGGCGCCGGCCGCGTCTGCCTGAAGCTCGAGCTCGGCGTTGGTGAGCTTCCTGTTCTCGTTCTGCTCTTCCATTGCCATCTCCTTAGCTCATCTTGATTCGCGGATCGAGCGCTGCGGCGAAGAGGTCCGCCAGGAGCGCGCCCGCCAGGGTGCAGACGCCACTGAACGCGGCGACGGCGACGGCACCGTGTATGTTGTTGCCGTTGATGGAGTTGATGAAGTACTCGCCCAGGCCGTGGATGGCGAAGATCTTCTCGGTCATGACGGCGCCGGTGAAGATGCCCGCGATGGAGAACGCGACGTTCACGGACGTGGGGATGAGGGAGGCGCGCAGCGCGTGCTTGCGGATGGCCTGCTTGCGCGTGAGGCCCTTCGCACGGGCGGTGCGCACGTAGTCGGCATGCATCTCGTCCAGGAGGTACGTGCGCTGGTTCAGGTGGTAGCCGACGGCCGAGATGATGGTGAGCACGATGGTCGGAAGGATCATGTGCTGCAGGAAGTCCAAGAACTCCAGGAACACGTTGCCGCCGGTGTAGCTCTGCAGGCCGGTGACGTAGAAGATGCGCGCTCCGGCCGCGCTGTTGATCTCGATCGCGAAGAACACGACGAGGATCGCGAGGACGACGGTCGGTATGACCAGGAACACCGAGGCGACCCCGCTCCAGAACCGGTCCTGCCATTGGTACTGCCGCTGAGCAGTGTAGACGCCAAGGCTGACGCCGATCGCGATGGACAGCACGGTCGGGAACAGCATGAGCTTGACGGAGGCCCCGATGCGTCCCGACATCTCCTGGTTGACGCTGCCGCCCTGGGGAGTCTTGCCCCAGTCGAACTTGGTGAGGATGTCGCCGAGCCACTTCTGGTAGCGCTCCATGATGGGCGTCTTGTCGTTGAGGTTCGCCCTGTCGAGCGACGCCTCGATCGACTCCTGCGGCGGACGGGGCGTCCGCGACTCGTAGTTCGAGCGCGGGCTCATGAAGGACGAGGCCAGAAAGTACGTGAGCGATGTCGCGACGAAGATCATCACTACGTAGTTCAGGACTCGCTTGGTGATGTACCAGACGAACCGTGCCATTGGTGCTCCTTGATCGGTGTCCCAGCGTCCCCTCGCACACAAGTCGCTCGCGGAGCTCGCGAGTCCGGTCTGCAGCGCAGGGGATGCCCTCTGTGTTGGCCGAGATGATCCCGAGGCCCGTCAAGCCATGGGTACAGGGCGGCCGTCATTGCGCCTCCGTTCCCGCCCCATTCGGACGGCCTAAAGGCACAATGAACCTGATAGTATCATTGCGGGCGTGTTGCTTGCATGTATCTTGAATAAAACTTGATGGTTTAAGATAAAAAAACTTACGAGAAGAGCCAAGGAAGGTGGCCCGTACCTGCTTTGTTGCAGGTACGGGCCACCTTTTTCGTAGAACTTTCTTTTGTTACGACTATGTTACGCAGCCGTAGCGAATCGCCCCGTGGGCACGCCGATCACCCTACATGAGCTCCGTGATCTCGCGCGCGAACTTAGCCGGGTCCTCCACGGGAAGCCCCTCCACCAGAAGGGCCTGGTTGTACAGGATGTCTCCCATCAGGGCAAGGCGCTCCTTGTCTCCCTTCGCGGCCTGGAGCTTGCCAAACACCGGGTGCTTCGCGTTCAGCATGAGAACGCGGCTCGCCTTAGGTGCCTGGCCGGCCTCCGGGGACTGCTGCAGGCGGCGCTCCATCTCCAGCGAGACGGGGCCTTCAGCCGTGACGGTCGCCGGCGTGTCCTCGTCCAGGTTCGCGGATACCTTCACGTCCGCGACCCTGCCGTCCAGGGCGTCCTTCAGCTCGCCAAAGAGGTCCTTGTTCTCCTCGGTGGCCTTCTCGGCCTCCTTCTTCTCGTCCTCGCTCGCAAGGTCGAGGTTCGCGTCGGCCACGTTCTGCAGCTCGAGGTCGCGGGCCTCGGTTCCCTTGTGCTCGGAGTCGCCCGCGACGGCGTCCACGTGGTAGCTGCGCAGGAACTGGAACATGAACTCGTCCACGTCCTCCGTGCACAGCAGCACGTCGTAGCCATGCGCAAGCGCGCTCCTCACGGCCGGCGTCTGCGCCAGGAGCTCGCGAGTCTCGCCGGCGGCGTAGTAGATCTTCTCCTGCTCCTCGGCCATGCCGGCGACGTACTCCTTGAGCGTCACCATCTTCTCGTCGCGCGCGGACCAGAAGAGCAGCAGGTCCGCCAGCTCGTCGGCCTTCGAGCCATAGCTGTTGTAGATGCCAAACTTCAGGCCGCGGCCAAAGTTCTTGAAGAACTTCTCGTACGCCTCGCGGTCGTTATCGCGCATGTCCTCGAGCTCCGCGGTCACCTTCTTCTCGATGCGGCGCGCGATGGCGCGCAGCTGCGAGTTCTGTTGCAGCGTCTCGCGGCTGATGTTCAGCGTGACGTCCGGCGAGTCCACGATGCCGTGCACGAAGTTGTAGTAGTCGGGCAGAAGGTCCGCGCACTTCTCCTGGATGAGCACGCTGGAGCTATAGAGCGCAAGTCCCTTCTGGTAGTCCTTGCTGTACAGGTCGAACGGCGCGACGCTCGGGATGAACAGCAGCGCGTCGTAGCTGATGGCGCCCTCGGCGTGGAAGCTCAGCGTGCGCAGCGGCTTCTCCCAGTCGTGGAACGTGGAGGTGTAGAACTCGTCGTAGTCCTTCTGCTCCACGTCGGACTTGCGCTTCTTCCAGATGGGCGTCATGGAGTTGAGGGTCTCGAGCTCCTGGTAGTCCTCGTACTCCGGCTTGTAGTCGTCAGGCTTCGGGTCGGGCTCCGGCTTCTGGCGGCTCTTCGTCACCATCATGCGGATGGGGTAGCGCACGTAGTTGGAGTACTGCGTCACGAGCTCGCGGAGCTTCCACTCGCTCAGGAACTGGTCGGTGTCGTCCTCCTCCGTGGAGTCGCGCAGGAAGAGCGTGATCTGCGTGCCGTGGGCGCGCTCACCGCGCAGCGCCTCGGGCAGGCCGGCCTCGGGCACCTCGTCGATGCTGTAGCCGCTGACGCCGTCGGACTCCCAGGCGTGCGCGACGTCCTCCCCTAGCGCGCGGCTCACGACGCGCACGCGCTTTGCCACCATGAAGCTGGAGTAGAAGCCCACGCCAAACTGGCCGATGATGTCGACGGCGTCGCCCTGGGCGTCCGCGTTCTGGCGCTTGAACTCCTGCGAGCCGGAGTGCGCGATCGTGCCCAGGTTCTCGTCAAGCTCCTCCGCCGTCATGCCGATGCCGTTGTCCGCCACGGTGATGGTGCGGGCGTCCTTGTCAAACGAGAGGTCGATCGCGAGCGTCTCGTCCACGCGCTTCGACTCGTCCGTCAGGCCCTCGAAGCTCAGCTTGTCCAGGGCGTCGGACGCGTTCGAGATCAGCTCCCTCAGGAAGATCTCCTTGTTGGTGTAGATGGAGTTGATCATCAGGTCCAGGAGCTTCTTGCTCTCGGTCTTGAACTGCTTCATGGCAGGCTTCCCTTCCGCGCGGCATAGTGTCTTGCGGGCGCCGCCGCACGGCAGCGCCCCGTTGTGTACAGGTATGTGGATACCCCAAGCAAGATATCGTATACGCGCCAAAACAGAAAACCTATGCCGCACGCGCTTAGGTCTGCGCGGGCGAGAAGGACGCGCCGCCTTGCCCGCCGCCCCGCCACGCGCGCATGCCGGCCGCCGTCGCTACCTGCGCAGGTCACGCGCCGTCAGTCCAAGGCGCGCGAGCAGGTCCTCACCACGCACGACAGGCGTCCCCAGCTCGCGGGCGCGGCGCAGCTTCGCGGTCTTGCGCCCCGCGCGCGGGTCAAGCTCCACCAGCATGGTGACGCGCCTCGTCACGCCCTTGCTCAGCTGCGCCCCGTGCAGAAGCGCGAGCACCTCCATGTCGCGCTTCGGCAGCTCGTAGCTGTTGCCCTGAAGCACACGAGCTCGCCGGCAAGCTCTTCTCCCCTGGGGCCCTGGTCCAGGTCCTCCACGCACAGCCGGCGCGAGGCGGCGTCCTTAAGGATCGCCTGGTAGCAGTCGCTCGTGGCAACGGCATCCGCCCACGCGCGGTGCGCCTGCGGGTTGCTCACGCCGTAGTGGCCGCAGATCGCCGCGAGGCTCGCGGGTTTTCCCACCAGCTCGCGGTAGAGCACCATGGTGTCCACGAAGCCGTTTCGCGTGGGAGACGCCACGCGCTGCCGTGCGGCCGCACGGTCCAGAAGCACGTTGTCGAACGCGGCGATGTTCTGCCCCACCAGCGCGAAGTCCTCCGCAAAGCGGCAGAACGCCCCAAGCGCCTCCGCCTCGTCCGGGGCGCCCGCCAGCATGGCGTCCGATATCCGGTTCACGGCCCGGGCGCCCGGCTCCATGCGCACCCCCGCAGGAAGCGCGACGAAGGTGTCGAACTTCTCGTCCTCCCAGCCGTCGATCACGCGGACGGCGCCGATCTCCACGATGCGCGCGTCCGGCGAGAGGCCCGTCGTCTCCAAGTCGTAGCACACGTAGCTGCGCGGAAGCGCGTCAACGCTCACGCGGCACGGTCTTGGCCGGTATGTCATGCGCGCTCCCCCTCCTTCGCCGCATCTGACCACCTCAGTCTACGCCGTGATGACCACCATGACGGTAATGAGCACAAAGCCCAGAAGCTCCGCGGGCGAGAAGGTCGTGGACGTGAGGACCACGGAGCTCACCGCGGACGTGAGCTGCTCGGACGTGCTCAGGAGCGTCGTCCGCACCGGACCGACGCGGTGGAGCCCCGCCATGAACAGCGCGCCGGCACCAAACGTGCCCACGAGCACGGAGAAGGCGAGAAGCGCCCAGTCTAACGGCTGGTACGCGAGCGTGGGGCCCGGCACCCACGGCCTAGCCACCGGAAGGAGCAGCACGCCCGCCACGAGAAATCCCACCGCGTTCACCACGAGGCTCCCCCAGCGCCTGACGTAGCCCTCCGTCAACAGCGACTCCGACGCCTGCCCCATGGCCGTGAGCAGGCCCAGCGCCAGGCCGGCTGCGGGCATCACGAGCGTCGTGGGGTTGCCGCCCGTCGCCATGAGGTACGTGCCCGCCACCGCGAGCACGAAGCACAGCGCCTCCGAGGCAAAAGGCAGTCGCCGCTCGCGCACGCAGATGACCCCAAGCGTCATGGGCGCGCCCAGGCTCTGCATCACCGTGGCCGTCGCCGCGTTCGTCACGGCGACGTTTGCGAAGTAGCTCGCGTTCAGCACCAGGTAGGCCATCACGCACATGAGAAGCACGCGTACAAGCTCCGCGGGGCGTGCGAGCGCGCGTGCGGCCCCGCGCAGGCGGTCGGGCGTCGCCGCGGCGGCGCAGCAGAAGAACACGGCCGAGCCCAGGAGCATCTTTACGTCCGTGAGCCACACGGCGTCCGTGCCGGTGCGGTCCATCAGGAGCTTCGTGACGGTGCCGGAAAGCCCCCACAGGCTCGCCCCGGCAAGCACCATGGCGGTCCCCGCCACCACGCGCCCTCTGCGCGCGTGGCCAGACGTGTCGCCCCGCCTTTCCAACGCATCCTCTTCCAACATGTCAGTCATGTAACCATCCCATGCGCTACCGGCGCACGAACGCCAGGGTGTCCGCCGTCGAGCGCGCCTCGTCCAGCACGTACCCGCGCCCCCGGTACTCCGCAAGCTCGGCTACGGCCGTCACGCCGCGCTCCGCGCACCACCGCACGAAGTCCCCGCGTGCGGCCTTCGCCTCCGTCGCACGCTGCACGAAGGCGCCGTCCGCGGGCCGCAGCTGCCCAAACTGGCACGTCACCACCGGCACCTTCCCCATGTGCGGCACGACGGCGCGCGCGTACTCCGCGGACGCCACGTTCACCAGGGCGTCGCACCCCTCCTGCCGCAGGCACCCCGCCAGCGTATCCCCCCACCACGCGTACAGGTCCTTCGCGGCGGGAAGCCCCAGCCTCGGGCACGCCGGCACGGCAAGGCGCTGCGCCATCTCCAGCCGGTACGGCACCACGGCGTCGAGCGGACGCAGCACGCCAAAGAACGCGGAGAGTATCCTCAGGTGACGCTGGAGGTACGCCAGCTGCCCCGCGTCCATCACCTGCGCGGCAAGGTGCTGGTAGGCGATGCCGCGATACGACGCCGCGGCGGAGCTCCCGCGCGCGAGCAGCCCGTCCAGGTCCATGCGCGCGTGGCGCGGGCACATGTCGCGCGCGATGGCGTCCGAGCAGCGCCACAGCGCCTGAAGCTCCGCCGGCGCCATGTGCCGCATGACCTCCGCAAGGTGGCGCGTGCGCTCAAGCAGCGCTGGCTCCGCGGTCGGCAGAGGCTCGCCCCCGTCCTCCGCCATGCGCTTTGCTGGCGAGAGTATGAACATGAGTGACATCGCGCCCTCCCTTGGTATGCTTGCAGGGCCACGCGAACCGCCCGCACCTCGACACGGAGGCCCCATGAGCCGCTTTGGACTTGACGACAAGAGGTACTCTACCATCAGCCGCTACGTGATCGCGACGGCGCTCGTGCTCGCGGTCGTGGCGAACGTGGGCGTGTACCTGCCCAAGATCCTCACCGCGCTCGCCGGCGCGGGGGCGTGGCTCCTCGCGGTCGTGAACCCCCTCGTCGTGGGAGGCCTCGCGGCCTGCCTGCTCTGGCCCGCGGTCGAGAGCCTCGACACCCTCCTTTCGCGCGTCCGACCGCTCTCGTCGGCGGACCGTGCGCGCCACGTGCTCTCCGTCGTGGCGGTGGTGCTGCTCGCGGTCGCCGTCCTCGCCGTCGTGGTCTCCGTCCTTCTCGCCTTCGTCACCGACAGCGTGCGATCCGTCTCGCTCGGCAACCTCGCCGAGCTCGCAGACTACGTCGCCCGCAGCATGTCCCACGCCTACGACGGCATCGTGCGCGCCGCGGCGACGCTCGGGTTCTCCAAGGTCGAGCTCGAGGACGCCGCATCGGCCGTCGCCGGCGTGTTTGGGACGTCGGGCGGCAGCATAGGGC
>Ga0256404_1003155_pt1 | contig 34511 bp, 27 predicted proteins | sample RumenRJG_01DNA_FD_185990 | JGI IMG/M metagenome (GOLD analysis project Ga0256404, IMG submission 185990) | Bovine rumen microbial communities from Lethbridge, Alberta, Canada - RJG_01 | ecosystem: Host-associated > Mammals > Digestive system > Stomach > Rumen | place: Canada: Alberta | collected... | reverse complement strand
AGCTCGTATTTGAAACAAAGGGAAAGACCTATCGGATTGAGCGTGTATTCGAAAAGAAAAATGACAGCTTTATGCTCTATGATGAGACGACGAATCTGCCCTCCACGGATTTCGGAGAGAATATCGGTGAAGCACTGTTCCGGATTGACAGAGAATCCTTCACAAAAACCGTTTTCATCGGACAACAGGACGTCGTAACAGCACCGACCGACAGCATTAGCGCAAAAATCGGCGGGATCAATGAGACGGGCGATCTTATGTCTTATGATCGAGCGATTGTCACGCTCACAGATGAGGCCAATGCACTTTCACCGCGGCGAGCGACGGGCGAGGTGAAGAAGCTTCAGAATCGGCTGGCAGAGCTTGATGCGGAGCTGCAGAAAAAGGATGATATTGAGGAAGCGCTTGATAAGACAAATGCAGAGATGGAGATGCTTCGCGCAGAGCTTGCGAAGGCGCAGGAGGAAAGAAAACAAAAGAGCGCGCTTAGGGATGCTTTGACGGCGTATCAGGCTGTTCTTACGGAGAAAAACAGCTATGCGGCGTTACAGGAGGAAAAGGATAAAGCGGAGAAGCGATACAAAGAAGAGCGAGATGCATTTTCGGGAGAGGTACCGACTGAAGCAGAGCTAGAGCCCCTTATAAAAGATGCAGGGCATATGGTTGCTATAGAAGACAGCCTTTCGAAAAATCAGCTGACACCGGAGCTTGAGAAGAGGCTCTCTCATCTTGAGAAGGAATTTAGCACCGGGATACCGGATCAGGCAGAGCTTGGTGCGGAGAAGGAGAAAGCAGAAAAGCTCCGGCAGCTTCGCACGAATATGCTGGCAGAAGCGCTGACAGATGAAGAGAAGGAAGCACTCGATGGATTTCGACGGACGTATCCGGATGGCATGCCATCCGAGGAGGAGATTTCTGCAGGCATCCGTGCATGGCAGGAGCGACAGGGCATCGAGAGCGCACTGCCTGCAAGGCGTGCGGGCTTCGAACAGATGAAACTTTCCGCAGAGGAAAGCGAACGAAGAGATCGGCAACCGATTCTTCTTGTGGGAATTTGTTTTTTTGTATTGGCTGTGATTCTCTTTGCGGTGACAAAGAAAACAGGGATGCTGTCACTTTTGATTCCTGGCGTGATACTTTTTATCTTTTATTTCATCAGAAATCATAATTCTTCCACACAAAAGAATTTTTCCCCGGCATTTCTTGAACTTGGCAAAAAGATCGAACATGATGCAGCGGAATCCACTGAAATCCTTCGGCAAATGGAAGCCTTCTTCCAGAGATTGAAGATGCCGTTTCAGGAAAACAATGTGCTGAACACGCTGTACCGGCTACAACAGGATAGTGTACGTTTTGCAAAGCTGTCCGATAAGGAGAAACAATACCGGCAGAAGCATTATGAGGAAAAAGCAGAGGCGCTGATCAAAGATTTGACGGATTTTTTCAACAGATTTGGCCTTTTGTTTGAGGAAGCGCATATGCTTGAAGATATCATAGCGCTTCGTGAGGATGGAGAGAAGTATCAGACGCTTCTTTCACGATCGAAGGATGCAGAAGCTGCTAAGAAGGAGCTTTCTAGGATTCATGAGGAGAGGGAGGCTTTTCTTATAAAGTATCAACTCCCGGAGGATACGGAGCTCACAACAGTGCGGGATCATGTTTTGGCACTTAAGCCGTTGAAAGAGGCGCTTACTGAGCGGGAACAGGCACTTCGGACATTTACAGAAGCGCATGATGTTGCCAGGTTTGAAACAATCCGGAAGCCGGAAACCGAGGACGACATCGATTCGCTTTCTAAAGCAATTTCTGTTATAGAGAAGGATACTACGGAAAAGGAGCAGACGCTTCGGGAATATGAGAAGCGGGCGGAGGAATATACGGATAAATTTGAAGCCATCACGGAGATTTCCGCCGAGCGTGAGAATCTGCAGGAGACCAGCGAGGAGAAAAAGCGGCTTTTTGATGTGATCAGCCTCACTGAGAAATATCTGACGGCCGCAAAGGATAATTTCCTAAAGCACTATATGGCACCGATGCAGGCGGCGTTTGATCAGTATTATGCACTTCTTACTGGTGCGAAGGATCCGGATTTTGTGCTGGATGCAAAGCTGTCGGTGACGAAGACGGAGCTTGGAAAGCAGCGGAATGTCAAGCTTCTTAGCGCGGGCTATCAGGATCTCGTCGGACTCTGTCACCGGATGGCGATGGTTGATGCAATGTATGAAGAAGAGAAGCCTTTCCTTCTGTTTGATGATTCCTTCGTGAACCTCGATCAGGAGAAGATGACGGATGCACTCAAGTTTCTTTCTGCAATATCAAAGGAATATCAGGTCTTGTATTTCACCTGCCATGACAGCAGGATGATGTGAAAGTAAAATTGTTGCAAAAACGACGTAAAGCAGGTTGCAATTGACTAACGGCATGTTAAAATAATAACAAACAGGAGGTAATCACAATGAAGGAACTTTTCTATGCTATCAATCTTCCGTTTGGTCTTCATGCGAGACCGGCGGCGCATGTCGCACAGATCGCGAGTGGCGTGAAGAGCCAGGTTACGATCGAGAAGGACGGCAAGCTTGCCAACGCAAAGAATGTGCTGCAGATTCTTTCGCTCGACATTAAGAAGGGCGAGGAAATTCATCTCATGATTGAAGGCGAGGATGAGCTCGAAGCGGCAGACAAGTTGGAGGCCTTTTTTAGGGATCACCCGGTTGAGAAGCTCGATAAGCAGAAGGTATTTAAGATCGCGTTCTTCGGCACGAAGGATTATGATAAGACGTTTTTTGCACAGCTTTCTCATCCGAAGGGAGACGATACCTATAACTCACATATTCATTATTTCGAAGCTCGTCTCACAGAGGATTCGGCAGGACTTGCAAAGGGCTATGATGCTGCCTGCATCTTCGTCAATGACGACTGCGGCCGTCGGGTGATCGAGATTTTGCATGATTGCGGCGTGAAGCTGATTCTGCTCCGCTGCGCAGGATTTAACAACGTCGATCTGAAGGCTGCGAAGGAATATGGCATGACGGTTCTTCGCGTTCCGGCTTACTCTCCGTATGCAGTAGCTGAGCATGCGATGGCGATCCTGCAGGCGGCAAACCGTCGGCTTCAGCGTGCTTACTCCAGAATCCGCGATAATGACTTTGCTCTGTCCGGACTTGTCGGCCTGGATCTTCATAACAAGGTTGCCGGAATTGTCGGCACCGGCCGAATCGGTCAATGCTTCGCACGCATTTGCAAGGGCTATGGTATGACGGTGATTGGCTGGGACGCTTATCCGAACCGGAAGCTTGAGGATGAAGGACTTCTCACCTATGTGACGAAGGAGGAGCTTTTCGAAAAGTCTGACCTTATTTCTCTCCATGCGCCGCTTATCATGGGCGAGGGAGGTACCTATCATATTATCGATGAAAAAGCGATCAGCCGTATGAAGGATGATGTGATGCTTGTCAATGCTGCCCGAGGCGGCCTCATCGATAACAACGCACTTCTCGAAGCACTTCGTGCCGGCAAGTTTCATGCGGTGGCACTTGATGTATACGAGGGCGAGGAGCAGAATGTCTACACCGACCACTCAGGTGATGTTATCACAAACGATATCACAGCAAGACTTCAGTTCTATCCGCAGGTTGTCATAACATCGCACCAGGCCTTCTTCACAAGAGAGGCACTGCAGGCGATCGCAACCACGACGATGGAGAATGCACTGAATTTCAGCACCGGCAAGCCATATGGTGATGCCGAAGTGAAGCTTCCGGATTAACAAATAACAGAATAGAGGTGTGAGAGCGAAGCTCACGAATAAGCTGCAACCGTAAAAAGGCGGAGTGGAGAATTTCTTAGCAGGTAACATTTGAAGGTCACCTGAAGAAATTCTCTGCTCCGTTTTTTATGCCTTAATGTGCCTTATGGCAGAAAGATTTCGTTACAAGTCTTTTCAACGTTTTTCAGTTTCATTTCAGCATGCACTGTTAAGATGAGGCAGAAAACAAAGGAAAGACAAGTAAAGATAGAAATTTGTTACATTTTGTAAAAAATCCGTAACGAATTTACCACAGAGAATTTTAACTAAATCCACGTATTTGCGTATTTAATTATGGTAGCTTCGAAAGGAGTCAAGTTATGCTAAATGGTGGAAGAAAAATAATAAAGAAAGTCATCACAGCCGTACTTGGAGCTGTCACAACAGCCGCTATGGTTTTCGGACTTCCGATGACCTCACTTGCTTCAAACCGTACATCAATCGGTTCAGTATCAATCACCGTCAGTTCGGAGATCGAGGTTGGCAGCAAGAGCTCGGATGTGGAGGTAACGTCAAATAATTCTCTTTATGATGTCTACAATGTCAGCGTCACCAATGTACCATCGGATGGATGGGATCCTGATGATAATCCGAAGGTACAGATCAAGCTTGAGCTAAGCGACAGCGATGATTATCAGTGGTCGGTTACAAAATCGAATATATCCGTTTCAGGTGATTCTGGTACCGTGTCTTCCGTTTCCGGTGGCAGCGGCCACGGGTATCTGACAATCGTGTATACATTGGCGGATCTCGATGAAATCGATACAGATTGGGAGGAGAACATGGATCTCGATATCGACGATACAGCATGGAATTCTAGCTATGGTATTGCCAAATGGAGTGCCGCCGAAGCGGCAAAGAAATATGAAGTGAAGCTGTATCGCGGAAGCACTTTGCTGACGAGCGTAACGACTACCAGCACTGCCTACGATTTCGCAAACTATTTCACACAGGCAGGTACCTATAGCTTCAAGGTTCGTGCGGTTTATTCAAGTAAATACAAGGGCGATTGGGAAACTTCAGATGATCTTTATGTTACGACTTCACAGGCGACGGCGATTGCGTCAACCTACAACGCAAGCTATAACTCGACGACCGTTTCCTATAACAGCTATGAAGGAAGTCTTACAAGCACGGTGACAAACAGCGGCTCCGGTCTGATACCTGGCAATACGACAGACGGTACCTGGATTCAGACACAGTACGGCTTCTGGTATCGTAACTCAGACGGCTCATGGACATCGAACGGCTGGCAGGAGATCGACGGGAAGTGGTATTATTTCAACGCCTACGGCTATCGCAAATCCGGTTGGATCTATTGGAACAACAAGTGGTATTACTGTGGTGCTGATGGTGCAATGCTTACGAATGCCTACACTCCGGATGGCTATTATGTAAACGCCGCCGGTGTCTGGACCACAATAGCGGCATAATTCAATAACATTCAGACAGTGACCCCGGAACTTCCGGGATCACTTTAGCCGGTTTATGAATAGATGCATAAAACTTTTATACGCTCAAATCTAAAAGAGTTGATGAAATAAGAAAGCAACAGGAGGAGAAAAAGAGATGAACAGATTCTGGTACGGTGCAGCGGCGGTGACAACAGCAGTAGCGGCAGTGGTCAGCTACATGCCGATGACAGCATTGGCTTCCACGTCTCTGGAACAGAGAAAAAAGGCGCTGGTCAGTGCAAACGTGATTGATAATTATGATGTCACACTGAATGATGTCAGCTTCACGCGGGCACAGTTTGCAAAGATGCTCGTGAAGGCCTCGAGCTATTCGAACAATGTTGCCCAGGAATCAAACGTTTCTGTTTATAAGGATGTACTCAAGGATTCGGAATATGCAGGATATATCCGCATCGCCGCTGAAAAGGGATGGATGACCGCATATCTCGGCGGTCTGTTCAAACCGGATCAGGGTGTAAAGCTTGCTGAAGCAGAGAAGGCGTGCCTGACCCTCCTCGGGTATACCAATGATGATTTTGCCGGCAATCTCGCGGCGAACCGAAACGCAAAGGCTACGAATATTGGTCTTCTCGAGAATATCCATAAAGGCTTGAATGAGGAACTTAGCTATGCGGATTGCGTCCAGCTTTTTTATAATCTTATGAAGACAAATCCGAAGACACAGGAGAATGCGACGAAATCTAGTCAAACAATTTATGGATCGTTGCTTGGGTTTGATTATTCATCTGACGACAACGAGTTGAATCTTCTTAGCACGCTCAATGCGAACCTTAGCGGTCCACATACTTTGAAAGCGAACCACGACCTGAATGGTATATTACCGTTTAGCAAGAGTAAGGGAGTCTTCTATCTGAACGGGGAAGTTTCAAGCTATGATGAAATTGAGGACATTGCCGACGATGATGGAGCAATTGCAGTTTATTACAATACTTCCACAAAGACAGTATACGCATATTCCTACAGCAACAATTCTGGCGATATGGGTTCTGCGCATGGTACCGTAGACGCTATTTATTATCAGTCAAGCTCTGTGATGACACCGACCTCTGTATATATTGGAGGAGAAGAATATCAGATTGAAACCTCTGACATGCAGTATGCGTTCTCTGTTTATGGTTCTGTGGATCAGGGTGATGAAGTTACGATTGTATGGACTCTGGATAATGATAATAAGAAACAGGTTATCGCACTTTCCTGATTGTTGTAAAACCAGAAATTATGAAATGTTACAAAATAAGAAAATATGAAAATTCTGTATCGGATATCGGAGAACTTACATGCGCGATATGGCATGTAAGCATTCGAGAGAAACTGGGAGGATGAGTAGAGGATGAAGTCTAGAGCGAAGGTAAAAGGAAAGAGAAAAATCCCGGTAAAGAAGATTATCATAACTGTGATGCTTCTCGCAGCAATAGCCGGCGGCGGATATTACTTTTATCAGAAGAAGCAGGCCTCGGCAAAGGCATCGGAAGCAGAGGTGAAGACCGGTACGGTTTCAAAGCAGGATATCACTTCAGAACTTTCCGGTTCTGGTACGATCTCGCCGAAGGACAGCTACACTGTCACCTCTATGGTTGAGGGTGAGGTCGTTTCCGCCGACTTCAGTGAAGGCGATGAGGTGACAGAGGGACAAGTACTTTATCAAATCGATTCTTCTTCCATGACCTCAAAGCTGAACTCTGCACAGAGCGAGTTAACCCGAGCACAGAAGAATTATACGGATGCTGTCAGCGATTATAATGAAGCCGCTTCGAAGTTCAGCGGTAACACAGTGAAGTCCACGATGGCCGGCTATATCAAAGAGCTAAACATCAAGGAAGGAGATCAGGTCGGTGCAAACACGCAGATTGCAGAAATCTACGATGATAGTACGATGAAGGTACGCATCCCATTCCTATCCGAAGAAGCACAGGCGATTTCGGTTGGTATGACAGCGACGCTGACGCTTTCTGATACGATGGAGGAAATCCAGGGATCAGTCACCAATGTCGGAACCATGGATACGACACTTACCGGCGGGCAAATTGTCCGCTACGTGACGGTTCAGGTGACAAATCCGGGCGGTCTCACGACCGATACGGCAGTGACCGCAAATATCGGCGGTCTCGAATCTGCTGGTGACGGCACCTTCGAGCCGGCCAGGGACCTTAATCTGATGGCAACCGATCTTACGAGCAGTGTAACGGTTTCAAAGCTACTCGTGGCCGCTGGCGATCATGTTGAGGTCGGCACAGCTCTCTTCACGATGGCGAGTGATGACGCACAGGATATCCTGGATTCGTATCAGGACAAGGTTGATTCGGCCCAGTCCTCCGTCGATAACGCCCAGTCCAGCCTTGATTCTACAAACGATAATTACGATAACTACACGATCACGGCACCGATTTCAGGCACCGTCGTGACGAAGAGTGTCAATGCCGGTGAGAACATCCAGAACGGCAGTTCCGCAACTTCTCTTGCGGTGATTTATGATCTCTCCGAGCTCACCTTCCAGATGGACATCGATGAGTTGGATATTTCTAATGTCAAGGTCGGACAGTCCGTTGAAGTCACCGCAGACGCCTTCGAAGGTCAGACGTTTACGGGCTCTGTCACTAATGTCTCCATGGAGGGCACAGCCTCTAATGGTGTTACATACTATCCGGTTACGGTCACACTCACAGACTTCGGAGGGCTCCTGCCCGGCATGAATGTGACCGGTGTGATCATTCTTGATGAATCGAAGGATGCACTCGCGATACCCGTCGATGCTCTTCAGCGCGGAAATAAGGTTTATGTCAAGGATGTCGACGGCGAGACCTACACCGATGATCAGAAGGGTGAGAATGTACCGGATGGCTTCCATTCTGTCAGTGTAGAAACTGGTCTTACCTCTGATGATTACGTAGAGATTACTTCCGGTGATCTAAAGGAAGGCGATACCGTTTACATTACTCAGTCAACCGTTTCATCGAGCTCTGACCAGATGATGATGGGCGGCCCTGGCGGCGGTGACATGGGCGGCGGCCCCGGCGGTGAAGGCGGCGGTAACCGTGGCGGTGAAGGCGGTGGCGGTAACCGTGGCGGTGGCGGCGGCCCGATGGGCTAAGGCTGAAAGGAGCCTTTTATGGCGGATGAAGAAAAGACAAAAATAGAAACAAAAGACGACGATGATGAACCGGATGAATATGCAGAGAATCACGAGGAGGTCGAGCGGCTGAAGGCCGCACAGGCGGCGATGGCCGCGCGGTCCGGCATCGACAACATGGACGGGCAGGCACCGCAATACACGCCGCCCGGGCATGAAGGTGCAACCCCGCTGCTCGAGATGCATGGCATCACGAAGATCTATCAGGTCGGTGATGAAGAGGTCCGGGCCAATGACGGCATCACCATCAATATTTATAACGGAGAATTTGTTGCAATCGTCGGTAAATCCGGTTCCGGGAAATCTACACTTATGAACATCATCGGTGCACTCGATGTGCCGACGAGCGGCGAATATCTCATTAATGGCCGTAATACCTCCGAGATGACAGATGATGAACTCTGCGAAATCCGAAACGACAAGATCGGTTTCATTTTCCAGCAGTACAACCTGCTTCCGAAGGACAATCTTCTCGACAATGTCTGCCTGCCACTTCTCTATGCCGGTCTCCCGAAGGCGGAGCAGAAGGAACGTGCGATGAAGCAGCTCGAGCGCGTCGGCCTTGCGGATAAATGGATGCAGCATCCGAACCAGCTTTCCGGTGGCCAGCAGCAGAGAGTATCGATCGCCCGCGCACTTGCCGGTGATCCGGAGCTGATTCTCGCCGATGAGCCGACCGGCGCACTTGATTCGAAAACCTCCCGGCAGGTGCTCGGATTTCTACAAAGTATCAACCAGGATGGTACGACCGTTGTCATGATTACACATGATAACTCCCTGGCGCTCGAAGCGAAGCGCGTCGTCCGGATTTCGGATGGCAAGGTGGTTTTTGACGGTGCGACAGAGGATTATGCGAAGATCATTTGATGGGAAAAAGTATGGCAGAACCAGAAGTGTTGTCTTGACGGTAGGAAATTTAGAACTTCATCAATAACGATAGTAATAAGGCTGTAGATAATATTACTTAGCCGGCATAGGGAGACAGAGTAGAATGCTGAATTCATACAAGCTTGCACTGAAAAGCATATGGGCCAATAAAATGCGGTCGTTCCTCACGATGCTTGGTATCATCATTGGTGTGGCGGCCGTGATCATACTTGTAGGCATTGTAAACGGAGAAATGAACTATATGACGGAGAGCTTCGCGTCGATGGGTACCAACCGAATCACCGTGAATGTCCGGAATATGAGTTCCCGGTCGGTTTCTGTCGACCAGATGTATTCTTTTTTCAATGACAACACCCAGTACTTTTCCTATATGTCCCCGAACGTGACGGTCTCCGCTACGGTGAAGGTCGGCAACGAGAATTCCACGAGTACGACGGTCACAGGCGTTTCCGAGGATTATCTCAGTATACTCGATGAAAATCTCTCACAGGGACGATTTATCCAGTATGCGGATCTCAGTGCCCGGCATAAGGTTGCTGTCATCGGTTATTATGTCGCGACGAACTACTATGAATCAGCGGAAAAAGCGATTGGAGAAGATATCTCTGTGAATGGCGAAAAGTATAAAATCGTCGGTGTCGTCGAGCGGCAGACCTCGACCTCTGAGTCGATGGAAGAAGGCGGCGATGATGATTTTGTCTACATTCCATACACTTCAGCGATCAAATTAAGTCGTAATGGAACCGTTTCGAACTATACCTTTACAGTCAGAGATGATTATGTGAAGCAGGCGGCGACCATCAAGACCTATATCGAGGATTACCTTTATACAATTTTTAAGAGTGATGACTTCTACAATGTTACCGCGATGAGTGAGCTTCTGGATTCGATGAATGAGATGATCGGTACGATGTCAATGATGCTTGGTGGTATCGCTGGGATCTCTTTGCTCGTCGCCGGTGTTGGTGTCATGAATATTATGCTTGTGTCCGTTACAGAGCGAACGAGAGAGATCGGTATACGTAAGGCGCTTGGCGCGAAGAAGAGTACGATTCTTTCACAGTTCGTCATCGAGGCAGCGGTGACAAGCTCCTTTGGCGGTGTGCTCGGCATTATCGTCGGTTTCATTGGTACCAATATCGCCGGCCGGATCATGAGCATCAACGCTTCACCGACCTTTGGTTCGGTCATCGTGTCCTTCTCGGTGTCCGTCGCGATCGGTCTTATCTTCGGCTATATGCCGGCACGCCGCGCCGCAGCCCTGAACCCAATCGACGCCCTTAGGTCAGAGTGATTTGATCCCGTAATACGCGTCCAGCATGTCTCCCACCATCTCCATTGGACAGGTCGAAGACATGCTGGACGCTCGTTTATTGGAAAACATACAATATTAATCCTTCATGCCATTGCGGGCGAGGTCGGTGAAGGCAAGGCCGTGGGTCAGGCGGATGCCGCCCTTCTGGGAGTTCTTCACGGAGTAGAGTGCAATGTCGGCTGCATACAGGAGATCCCAGTTTTTGTTGCCACCAGATGGAACGAAGCCACAGATGCCCTGTGAGATCGTGAGTCCGGAGATAACAGATGCCGTCTCGGTTTTGATCGTTGCGTTGCGGATACCCTTCTGCAGCTGATCTGCGACGTTCAGAACATCCATCTCACTGAGTCCGTGATACAGCACGACAAATTCATCACCGCCATAACGGAAAACCTCGACATGATCACCGGAAACGTCAGACAAAACCTTTGCTAGCGCGACAAGACAGCGATCGCCGGTCGTATGACCGTAGGTGTCATTGAAATGTTTGAAATTGTCGATATCGAGGATCTCGACCGCCATAAACTGATGCAGCTGATAGGCTTCTTCGAAGATTGCATCGATGCGCCTCCGCATGATGCTTCGGTTCTGGAGCCCCGTCAGCGCATCATAATGCGCTAATCTTGCCAGGCGTTCATTCTCCTTCTTTGCCTGTTCCATCGCCTGGTAGGTGGATAAAAAAGTCTGGTAATCACTGAGCTCCTCTGTGCGGTGCTTGTTATATGCATCAAAATACAGGCGGGAAGCCTCGAGTTCACGCGTGGGTTTGGTGATGGCCTGATAATAGTTGACAGCCATGCGGTAAAAACGGAGCTTCAGGTTTGTGATATTTGTTTCACCGACCGTATCCCACATGACATCGACAATTTTCGTTACTGCATCTGCATGGCTATGCTGGAGCAGAAAATCACCAAACAGGATAAGATCAAGGGCGCCGTCGATGACCATATCCTTATCTTTCAGGAGTTCGTAGACCTTTTCGAGTGTCTGTTTAAATTCGTTGTCATTTCCCTGGAGAAGATGATATTCACAAAGAACAATGAGATACAGTGAATAGTTCGCGTATTCAGCACGCTCTTCTTGCGACATTTCCGCCAGCATAATATGTGCGCGGCGGAGAAGTAATCCTGCATCATGGGTGTTATCTTTCTGGATGGAAGCATTGCACTCTTCGACCAGTGCCCAGAACTGAATCTGTGTATGGTACATGTTTTCCGGCGGCAGTTTACGCGCGGCAGCGGCAGCCCGATGGCAGTATTTCTTGCCATCCGGAAAGTCACCCATGCAGTTATACTGCGCACCCATGTTGAGATAAATTACGGCGGCGATTTCGTCATCATGCAGGGCGTCTGCATAGCTGCAGGCACGGACAAGGTAATCGAGTGAAGCCTCATCGACACCGTGATTGAAGGCTTCGATACCGAGAAGATTGTAGGTCCGCGCAATGAGCACATCATCGCCGCTGTCCAGAAGGTTTGTGATGGCCTGGCGGAGGTAGTGCGCGATCGGCTTTCCAAAGCCATAGAGGTAATCTGCCATGTAGTAGCAGGCGGCGCCATAGGCGTCCATGCGGTTTAAGGCCTTCGCCTCCTGCATGACTCTACGGCAGACAGTTTTATAGCCGCGGGGTGTCTGACGGCGGTAGAGCTTCAGATACTGAAGATCCTCTTCAAGCGCTTCTGTTTTTTGAATTTCTTTAGCAGATTTCTGCGCAGACATCCCGTCACCTCCTTTATTCATTCGTTTTCACCGAAAAGAATTTTCATATATTGTCAGCTTTTATGATTTGAGAATAGCTTAACGGGACATGGAGGTAAATGTAAAGATTTTTCGACAAATTTATCGAGATTTTTTCTAAAAATTGTCTGAATCATTTCAATGTTAGGATCAAAATAATCTCGCTATGGGAGACATGAACCTTTGAATGATTTATGTATTATTTCCGAAAAGGTTCGTGCGGTAGCGATGAATGAGGAAGGGAACCTCCCAGAGCATCATGCCGAGCCAGCCAGCGAGACAACCCCATGGCACGGCAGCGATATCGAAATGAAAGCCCATGACGAGGATGAAGGTTGCGAGAAAACGAATGCCCATATTGACCATGGAGCTCACGAGTGTGATTTTAAGGTCGCCGGTACCACGGAAGAAAGCCTGAATCGAGTTTGTGAGAGCGGGTGCCCAGTACATAAAGGCAATGAGGCGGAGATATTTTTCTCCTTCATGAATGACATACGAGTTCGTCGTAAACAGAAGTACGGCCCAGGTCGCGACGAAATAGAGAAGAAGTCCGGCGACGAGACCATAGCAGAAATCGAGAAGTGTGCCAGTGCGAAAGCCCTTTCGGACACGACCTTGGTCGTTAGCACCCCAGTTTTGTGCCAGCACGGCGGTCATAGCATTGGCAATCGAGCGGGTCGGAATCAGGGCAAAATCATCGATGCGGTTTGCGGCAGCGAAGGCAGCAGTTGTCGTCATGCCGAGAGAGTTTACGACGCCCTGAACGCCGAGGATACCGAGCTGGACGGTCGCCTGCTGGATCGCGGAGACAGAGCCGTACTGGAGTGTCTTCTTCAGCATCTTTGCGTCGAATACGAACCATGCTTTACCCATATTGAGAATCGGGACGTGTTTACGGATGTAGTTGATGCAGAGTGCGCAGGACACGGCTTCAGACGCGACGGTAGCAATCGCAGCACCGGCAATCCCGAGGCGGAACACCATGACGAGCAGGAGATCCCCGACAATGTTTACACTTGCGCTGATTGCGAGAAAAATGAGCGGCGTTTTGCCGTCACCGAGTGCCTGCATCGTGGACGAGAGATAATTATAGAGGAAGGTGAAAATGAGGCCGAACGCGATGATACGAAGGTAGCCGGCAGCCATAGGGCGGATGGAGAGATCCACCTGCAGAAGACCGAGAATCGGGTCCGCAAATACGAAGATGATGAGACTAAGACATAGGGCAAATACCGCACCGCTAAGCATTGCGGTCGAGATTTGGCGGTGGAGCTTGTCGTATTCCTTTGCACCAAAATAGCTTCCGATGAGGATGCCGGCACCGAGTGTCGTGCCGCGGAGCAGCATGATGAGTAGTGTCATGAGCGGGTTCGAGGTGCCGACGGCAGCGAGTGCCTCCGGACCTAAGAATCGGCCGACAATGATGGAATCGACCGCGTTATAAGTGAGCTGGAGATAGTTTGCGAGAATAAAGGGGATCGTAAAACGAAGCATCGGGCCGAGAAGGCTGCCCTTCGTGAAATCATGTGTCATAAATAAGCCTTTCGTCTTGAAAACGAACGATGTTCTTCTGCCACGGAACTACAGTTTGTCAAGACAGTCGTTCCGTAATTCTATTAATATGATAGGTTAAAAGCACAAAAATACGACTCTGTAAACGCTTACAGAACTCGAAAACAATATAGTGAGTGTTCGACGCCTCTGTCAAGTGGTATTTGATGACTTCGCATGTATGTAGAATTTGAGGACTGTGCATGTATACAAAATTTGAGAGCTACGTATATATGTAGAATTATGTATGTAAAAATGAACGTGAAATAAATAACTTTTGTTGACGATGGAAACAGCTGCATTTACCATTAATGTAATTTAAATTGTAGTGCAGTGGCAATCAATGAATTTGCAAAATATGGTGAATCACTGTTTTCCGAAGCCAACGTATTTCAAAAGGTGAGGATGTTGCGGCTGTATGCATTGGCAAAGAGCAGCTTAGGCGTGTAAGGGAGGATATTTATGGCAGTACATGTAGTAGATGAGGCGAATCGGTGTCTTCAGTGCAAGAATCCGCGGTGCAGGACGGGGTGCCCGATCAATACAAATATTCCGGAGATGATCCGTCTGTTTAAGGAAGAGCAGGTGATGGATGCGGCCATGATGCTCTTTGCAAACAATCCGCTGTCGATCGTGTGCTCGCTTGTCTGTGATCATGAGAAGCAGTGTGAGGGACATTGTGTGCGGGGTATCAAGGGCGCGCCGGTACATATTTCAGCGATTGAGAACTATATTTCTGACTCCTGCTTCGAGCGGATTAAGCTGGAGATGCAGCCGCGGAACGGGAAGAAGGTTGCGGTCATCGGCGGTGGCCCGGCGGGTATCACGATTGCAGTGATTCTCCAGCAGCGGGGCTATCAGGTGACAATCTTTGAAGGACGTGAAAAGCTTGGCGGTGTCATGCGGTACGGTATCCCGGATTTCCGTCTGCCAAAGACGATCCTTGACCGCTATGCGGAACGGCTTTACGAGATGGGTATCCTCTTTAGACCGAACTTCAATATCGGCGGTTCTGTCAGCATTCAGGATCTGTTCGATGATGGCTATAAGTCAGTCTTCATCGGTACGGGTGCATGGCGGCCTCGTCGTCTGCATATCCCTGGGGAGACCTTCGGTAATGTTGCGTTTGCAATCAACTATCTGAACAATCCTGATGTTTATCATATCGGGGAGAAGGTGGCAGTCGTCGGTGCCGGCAATGCGGCGATGGATGTTGCACGGACGGCGATCCGGAAGGGCGCGCGTGAGGTCAATGTCTACTGTGTGACGGAGGAACCCGCAGCTTCACCGAAGGAGGTCGAGTATGCAAAGCTTGATGGTGTGACCTTCCAGATGCTTCAGACCGTGATCGAGATCAAGGATCATGCGGTGGTGACGGCGCCGGTTTCCTGGACGGAGGATCATCAGATGGTCGTAGACAAGAGTGCGGCAGTTGAAGTGCCGAATGATTTTACGATTATTTCGATTTCGCAGGTACCGAAGGACCGGCTTGTACAGCGGGACAAGGAGCTCAAGTTGAATGCAAGTGGCACGCTGGAAACGGATGAAAACGGTGAAACCACGATGCCGGGTGTGTTTGCTTCGGGTGACGTTGTGACCGGTGCGAAGACTGTCGTGGCGGCAGTTAATGTTTCGAAGATGATCGCAGACGACATGGACAAGTATATGCAGGGGCTGGACGGGTGATACGTTGAGACCAAATGCTTGCGGGCGCTAAACGGGCAAAGCGCTGCATATCAATGTACGCAGAAGTTCGCTTGGTGATGCGTTATAGCATGAGGTTGTACGCTTTTCAAATATTTGATACGTGAAGATGTGTGCCCTGCAAGCTTAACAATGATAGGTGGCAGATAAAATCATGGTTTTCATGATTCTATCTGCTGCTTTTTTGCCTTTTCAGGGTCTCTATGCGTTGAATGGCAGATGGAATTAGATGTGAGCCGTTTCCATCTGCCTGGAGTTTTGAAATGTGACTGATGGATTAGGGGATTTGGTTAATATATCTGCTTGAATTTTAATATGCAGGCAGATAGGTTTGAGGAGAAGGGCTTTCCATCTGCTGGTTATCGATAATTTCATTGGAGCTATTATCAAATTAGGCAGATGGATAAGGGAAACTCGGAAATCCATCTGCCGATGTGAATTTATGACGACAGACGGATAAAGGTAGAGGTGCAATCCATCTGCCGATGTGAATTCATGACGACAGACGGATAAGGGTAGAAGCGCAATCCATCTGCCAGACGTGCTTTATAACGGCAGATGAAAAAGAGGTGCGGCCAAATTATCTGTTTCGTTTTTTCAGACGAGATTGAAAGCTTTTAAGCAGGAGTCAAAAAGACTGCAGCCACACCAAATTTAATATGAAAAGCTAGAAATTGCAGAAAAGGTGTAACCCAATGGGAAGAATTGCGTCCCTATAGGTGAACGGAAATGATCGATCAGATTCCGCGGGAGGTTTTTGTGAGCACGATAGATGAAAGAAAAATAGAAAATAAAGAAGAAGCGCAGCCATCCGATGAAAGCATCATCGAGCGATTCTTCGCGCGAATCGAAGAGGCCATCGGAGATCTGCAGCAGAAGTATGGGAAGTACTGCTTCACGATCGGCTTTCATATCCTGGCGGACGAGAGCGACACCGAGGAGTGCCTGAATGACACTTGGCTTCGGACCTGGAATTCGATTCCACCGGAGCGCCCTCAGTGCCTCAAGTCCTATGTCGGCTGTATCACCAGAAATCTCGCCATCAATATGTATCGGCGCGACACAGCGAAAAAACGCGAGGGCTCCCGCTACAATGTGGCGCTTGACGAGCTCACGGATTGTATGGTGCCGTCAAAGGACAATGTTTCCGAATCCGTCGACCACAAGGCTCTTTCTGATGTGATCAATGCTTACCTCGCAACACTCCCTGAGGAGAAACGAAATATCTTCGTGCGCAGGTATTTCTATATGGACTCGATCGAAGAAATCTGCGACCGATACGGTAGAAATGAAAGCTTCATAAAGGTGAACCTCCATCGCATGCGGGAGGGACTCCGAAAGGAGCTTCTGAAATCGGATATAATTGTTTAAGGAAGGGATGAGATAGATGAAACAGGAAGATCTGATGGATGCGATGAGTGAAATCCGTCCGGAATATATCGAAGCCGCGGCAGAAGAGCCGAAAATTATCCATATGAAGCGAACGAAGAGGGCCGTCTGGCCGGGTGCAGTGGCGGCGGCACTTGTGCTGATGATCATTCTGCCGAACACAGGTGCCGGTGTAGCACGGGCGACACAGGGCCTGCCGGTTGTGGGTGCCTTCTTCCAGGCCGTGACCATCCGGAATTATCATTATGATGACGGGAACCATACGGCGGATGTCGATGTGCCGGAGATGGCGATGTTTTCCGCCAATGATGGAACGAATATCGGCGATGAAACGGATGTTGCCGTCGCAGGTGCTTATGATGCGGATTCTGCTCCCGTGGCTGGTGTTTATAACAATGAAGCCAGTGAAAACATAATGGATGGAGCAGCTATAGATGGAGCAGCTATGGATGGCGCTGTAGCAGGCGTTTATGATGCAGATTCCGATACGGCGGCAAGTGCCAATAGTGGTGATGCTGCAGTGGAAGGCTCGCAGGATGGACAATCAGAGGAGATGATGCTGGGTGCTGTAACCCCGGGAGCTTCCTCACAGGAGCAGAATCTGAAGGCAGCGAATAAGTCTATCACGAATATCACCGCGGATATGCAGGCGACGACAGACCGGCTAATCAGCGAGTTCAAGGAGAGTCTGAAGTCCGAAGGCTATGGTTCCCTCGATGTAAAGACAGTGACAGTGACAGATACAGACAAATGGTATTCGATTTGCCTTGAAGCTTTCATGGAAAACGCAGACAGCTACACGGAGAGACATTACTATACGATCGACCGGACGACGGGTAAGCAGATGCACTTAAAGGATCTCTTCCCGACCGGCGATTATGTAAAGGTATTGTCTGATGATATCAAGAAGGAAATGAAGGCACGTGAAGCCGCAGACAGCAACATCACCTATTTCCTTGATTCGGATGTGCCAGAGGATAATTTCAAGTCAATCGATGCCGATCAGGAGTTCTACATCGATGAGGACGAAAACCTCGTGATTTCGATGGGGCAGGGCAATGTTGCACCGATGTACATGGGCGAGCAGACTTTCAGCTTCCCGCTGAAAGAGGTGCAGGCAGTAATCGAAAAAGATCGTTGACAAAAAATAATGTGTTGCGTACAATCTAATTGTAAACAAAATTAAAAGCACCGAGGAGGTTTGATATGGCGACAATCTATGATTACACATTACCGAAGCCGGATGGCTCTGAGGTTTCGATGGCTGATTTCAAGGGAAAGGTAATGCTTATCGTAAACACAGCGACGGGCTGCGGGTTCACACCGCACTATAAGCCGCTTGAGGAGATGTATGAGAAGTACCATGATAAGGGACTCGAGATTATCGATGTGCCGTGCAATCAGTTCGCTGGACAGACGCCTGGAACGGATGATGAAATTCATGAGTTCTGCCAGCTCAAGTACAACACACAGTTTCCGCAGTACAAGAAGAGTGAGGTAAACGGTGAAGGCGCATTGCCGCTTTATAAGTATCTTAAGTCGCAGAAGGGCTTCGAGGGCTTCGGCAAGGGTCCGACGGCGCTCATGATGAGTGCGATGCTCACAAAGATCGATAAGGATTATAAGAACAATGATGAGATCAAGTGGAATTTCACGAAGTTTCTTGTCGACCGGGACGGCAATGTCGTAGCACGCTTTGAGCCGACGCATGACATGAAGGATGTCGAGAAGCAGGTAGCAGCACTGCTGTAAGGCATGGTATGAATACTTACTGGCGTTGCAATGCTGCATTATCGTGACATACTGATATTTCTGATGACGTAGGTTTGTATATAGCTGGATAGATGTGTGATGCATCTATCCGGCTTTTCTTTTAGTGACTTTAGTCCATATCATCAGGGATGCTTTTCCTCTGATGATACAAAAAAACCACACACTTTAGGAGTGGTGGCGATTGTTTATAATGGGTTTTATGGTATGATGCATTTAATAAAAAGGAAATTAGATGAAGTGGAGGTACAGTATGGCGGTAAAGAAGGTTCTGGTGTATCAGTCGAAAGACGAACAGGATTGGGAAAAAGCCAAGGGAATTTTGGCTGAAGGAGGCATAGGCTTCCATGACTGGGCATCAGAAGAGGTCGGTGCCTGCGGGTGCGGCGCGAAGCTGGACATCCGAAAGTTCGGACGGAAGGAGCCGATTCCGACGAGAATTTTTCATATCGAGGTGGAGCCGGTGGACGGAGATGCAGCGAAGAAGCTTCTGAAGGGCACCGTGAAGCCGGTACTGTCGTACGGGTATAATTTTTAAGCACGCATATGAAGTGTTGAATCATGAAATTTCAGGGAGTATGAAAATATGAAACGAAAGAGAACGGCAACTTTAAGAATAATGGCGGTCATGGCATCGGCTATGCTGGGTTCAAGCTTCTACATTTTCACAACATATGCTGCGACCATCCGGCATGGTGTAGCGGCGGCCGTACATGCTGAAAACGGATTTGGCCCCGGCTATGTGACTGTATCCGAGGAAGCTCAAACCTCAGCTGCTTCAGGAGATACAACATCTACTTATGCCGTCAATGATCATAAGACTGTCAATGCAAACGCGGCGAGCGAATCCTCGATTGACAATGTTGCAAGTCTCTCAACAACTGACACAATCAACGATGCCTATAAAACAGTTGTCACGACTACAAGTGAAATTGGTAATGACAAGACGGTTACGGACTTCGACGGCAGCTACGACTACACCACACCGGTGAAGTCGGATGACGAAGCCTGGGCAGATCTTCAGAAGGCGCCCGCGGGCGGCGGCAACAAGGGCGGCTGGGGTAACTCCTACAGCGGTGCGAATTCCATCCCGCGTGGTAATATCGATGAGGCGACAATGCATACCTACAGCGGCTATTCACGTTCGTCTGACACCACCTCGAAGGTCATCTATCTCACCTTCGATGAAGGCTATGAAAATGGCTACACACCGACATTCCTTGATGTACTAAAAAAACATGGCATCCATGGAACATTTTTCGTGACCGGTTCTTACCTGAAGTCGCAGCCGGACCTCGTGAAGCGGATGGTTGCGGAGGGACATATCGTCGGAAACCACACGCTGAAGCATCCGTCGATGTCGACAATCACGACGCACGAGGCCTTCTGGAATCAGCTGAAATCAAATTCCGATCTCTTTTATCAGACGACCGGCTATCAGATGCCTCGCTTTTATCGACCGCCGGAGGGCTCTGTCAGCATCGCGCAGCTTCAGGAAGCGCAGGCAATGGGCTACCGGACGATTCTCTGGAGTGTCGCCCATCTCGACTGGAATGTGAAGAAGCAGCCCTCCCGGGAGACAGCATTGGCTACACTCAATCGGCGGATTCACCCGGGCGCGATCGTGCTTCTCCATTGCGTTTCCTCGACCAATGCCTCCATCCTCGACGAACTCCTCACGGGCTGGGAACAGCAGGGCTACACCTTCAGTACACTCGACAAGATTTCATAATGTGACAAATGGGGACGGTTCTCTCTGTCAGCTTTTTACATGTCCAAGGGACATCCAAAAGCTGACAGAGAGAACCGTCCCCATTGTCACATAATATAAAAATATATTAGATAAATATAATATACCCACAGTTCATACCGGAACGAACTTCGCCAAATAGTGCACGTCTTTCTTGGTAAACCGGTTAAATCCCTTATTGCGAAATTTTCGACAAGTGCTAACATGATAGCAGCAATTGGGAATCTTGCATAAAAATAAATGCAAATTCTCAAAAAATCGGTCATTTCCAACAAAAGGGAGGCATTTTTTATGAAAAGAAGAGCTTTATCGGTAGTTCTGAGTGCAGCAACGCTGGTTTCACTGGCAGCCTGCGGAAGCTACAACACACCGACGACCACGACAGCCGCACCGGCAGCGACGACAGCAGCGGCAGCCGCTGAGACAACCGCAGCAGCGGCAGATGCAAAGACTGAGACGACAGCCGCAGCTACAGAAGCAGCAGCTCCTGCAGCGGATGCCATCACGATCGTTCTCGGACACTTCGGTGCACCGGGCGAGCCGGTTACCAACGCAGCCGAAACCTTCAAGTCAGAGCTTGAAAAGGTTTCAAATGGTGCTATGACTGTAGAGATTCATCCGAACTCAGAGCTCGGTAACGCAAAGGAAATGGCAGAGCAGACCGCTATCAACGCGATTCAGGCATGCCTCATCTCTCAGGGTTCACTCGATAAGTATGATATTCGTTATGCACTGCCGATTGCACCGTATGTTTTCACATCCTACGAGCAGGCCTACGCTGTAGTTGACGGACCGTTCAATGACTGGGTGAGCGATGGCACTCTTGAGAGCAAGGGACTCCACAATATTGGTCCTTGGGACTATGGTTTCAGATGCCTCACGAACTCAAAACGTGAGGTTAAGGCTCCGGAGGATGTAAAGGGCCTCAAGATCCGTACGCCGAACGAGGTACAGAAGGTTGCCTGCTTCGAAGCACTCGGCGCAGACGTACAGCAGATTGCATTTAACGAGCTCATCACCGCTCTTAAGCAGGGCACTGTAGATGGCCAGGAGAACCCGCTTTCTACAATCTATAACAACAAGATGTGGGAAGCAAATCAGAAGTATCTGACACTTGACCGTCACACCTGGGAGGCTGTTAACCTGACCGTTTCAAACGATTTCTGGGAAGGTCTCACGGATGAGCAGAAGGGCTGGGTAACCTCCGCTGCAGACGTTGCGAAGAAGCAGATGCGTGAAGAGGTTCAGAGCGGCGAAGCTGATTACATCAAGAAGCTCGGCGAAGCTGGTATGACCGTAACCGAGGTTGATATGGATGCCTTCAAGGCAGCGATGCAGCCGGCATGGGACAAGATCGCAGAGTATGAAGGCTCCAAGGATGATATGGACAAGTTCCTTCAGATGGTAGCTGATACCAAGGTCTAATGCCTACACCAGCGGCTCACCGGTAAAACAACTGGTCTCCTAATCGATGAGCTGCACTTTAGAGCATCATGCATCGCATGATGCTCTATGTATATAGAATCCGTACGGGGTCAGGAGACGTTACGAATTTATTGCATTGCGTAATAAATTCGTCATGTCTCCTGACCCCTTTACAGAAAGGTTACGTTTATGGTTGCGTTTATCGTAGTTGTAGTGCTGATCGGACTCATGCTGATCGGCGTGCCGGTATGTATCGCCATGGGCATCACCAGTGCGGGTATCTTCTCGGCACTTGGTTATTCGAAGATTCTCGCAGTTATGGCACAGAGAATCTATAATGGTACCACCGGTTTCACGATGCTGGCGATTCCTTTCTTTATTCTCGCCGGCAATCTCATGAATACTGGCGGTATCACGGACAGAATCTTTAACTTCGCACAGGCGTGTGTCGGACACTGGCCGGGAGGACTTGGCCAGGTAAACATTTTTTCATCGGTTATTTTCTCTGGTATGTCGGGCGCAGCGGTTGCGGATGCAGCGGGTCTCGGTGTCATCGAGATGAAGGCCATGGATGATGCGGGTTATGATCATAGGTTCAGTGCCGGTATCACAGCAGCTTCCTCGACGATCGGTCCGGTTATCCCGCCGTCTATTCCATTTGTCGTTTATTCATCCTGTACTGGTGCGTCCGTTGCGAAGCTTTTCGCGGCCGGCTTCGTTCCCGGTGCCATGATGGCGATTGCGATGGCGATTGCGGTTTATATCACTTCCGTCCGGAAGCATTTCCCGGTACAGCCGAAGATGCCATGGAAGACAAGAGGCAAATATTTCCTTGAAGCCATCCCTTCCTTACTTACTGTAGTCATTATCATCGGTGGTATCTGGGGCGGCCTTTTCACACCGACCGAGGCAGCCATCGTCGCGACCTTCTATGCACTGTTCCTTTCGGGTATCGTATATAAGTCGCTGACCTGGAAGAGCCTCATGAAGATCATCTATGATTCGATCATCACGAGCTGTAAGACGCTGTTCATCATTGCGATTGCAAACTTCCTTGCATACTTCTTGATTCATCAGAAGGTGCCGAATCAGATCATCACAGGACTTCTCGGTATCACGAATAACCCGTATATCCTGATTCTCCTGATCATCTTCGTGTTGTTTATCCTCGGCATGTTCATGGAAGGCACGGCCGTCATCCTGATCTGCGCACCGATCTTCCTGCCGATCATCGATGCAATCGGTATGGACTATATCCAGTTCGGTGTCATCATGATCTTGGCTTCAATGATCGGTCTTCTGACTCCGCCGGTTGGTATGAGTCTGTATGCCGTATCAAGTATCACCAATGTCTCCCTGATTGACCTCTCGAAGGAGGTTATTCCGTATGTCATTGGTATCACAGTGGTTCTGCTTCTCTGCGCATTTATCCCGGCGTTTTCCATGACGCTGCCGGCGCTGATCTAAGGAGGTGCGGTTATGTTTAAGAAAATTGATAAGGTTATCGCACCGATCCTTCAGTTTATCGTGATGTTTTGCTGTATCGGTATCGCGATTATTCTCTTCATCCGCGTCATCATCCGTTTTACACCGCTGACCATTGAGCTTAGCTGGACCGATGAGGTCGTCGAATGGATGATGGCCTGGATGATCTTCACCGCGTCGACACTGATTTTCCGAGATCATTCACATTTCCAGGTAGATCTCCTTGTGAAGAAGCTCGAGGGCAAGAAAGCCGGTGTATTTTTTCGGATGCTCATCACGATTCTAAGCATCATATTCATCGCATCGCTGTTTTATTATGGCGTTCTCATGGTGAAGAGTACGGATCAGTTCTCACCGATCATGAAGGTACCGACGAAATTCCCGTACTCCAGCATCCCGATTAACTGTGCGCTGATGCTGTTCTATCTCTGCCACGATTTCATCCTGGAGTGTGGAGAGCTGAAGAAATAAAAGTTATAGGACATAGAAAAAAGAGGCATTCCGATGTTTATCGCCGGATGCCTCTTTTGTGCTATGATAATGCAGACGATTCGAAAAATTTCAGCAAAGCAGGAGACTTTGAAAGGTCTCCTGAACCATTAAAATTCGTAGTCTACGGCGATACGGTCAGTCATCTTGCCCTTCATGGAGTTCTTCATCGCGACATGTTCCGGATGATTGGCATACGTGTTGAGATCAGCTTCATTTGCAAAAATACCATCGAGCACGAGCTGATAGGCTCCGCCGTTTGTGTTGAGTCCGACCTTCAGATCCTTCACCTCCGGAATGATCTCGCGAAGATGATCGGTATCCTTTTTGAATTCTTCAAACGTAGCCTTCTTGGCGGCATCATCGCCGGCTAATTTCCAGATTACAATATGCTTGATCATACATGCCTCCTTTTTACACTGCCCTAAACATTTTTTACATGCAGTTCTCTTACTAGTTTTAGCATGCCATTCGCAAATTTCAATCGTATCGTTTCCGAAATTTTTAACTTTCTATGCTACAATGCTTACAGAATCGTAAAAAGATAAATCATCATCATTCAAAAGGAAAGAGGTTCAGTTATGCAATATAAGTCTTTCGGTAAAACAGGTCTTCAGGTTTCTACACTTTGCCTCGGTACCTGGGGTATCGGCGGTGCCGGCTGGGATTATAACACGGATGAGACGAAGCTGGATGCTATTAAGGCAGCAAAGGAAAATGGCATCAATATCTTCGATACGGCACCGGCTTACAATGGTGGTGCAGCCGAGCTACTTCTCGGGGATGCGCTGGAGTGTATGCATTGCCGCAAGGATGTGATCATTTCGACAAAATGTGGCAATGAATTTATCGACGGGCAGTACGTGCAGAGCGGAAAGCGGGAGAAAATACTTGCGGAGTGCGATGAGTCGCTGAAAAACCTCCGGACGGACTATATCGATCTCTATATTCTGCATTGGCCGCAGAAGGATGTCTCACCGGAGGAGACATTAAGTGCGATGATGGAGCTCAAAAAGGCAGGTAAGGTGCGGTTCCTCGGGCTTTCAAATCATAGCATCGCACAGATCGAGGAAGCGGAAAAGTATGCGGATATCGATTTTATCCAGGTGCAGTATTCGATGCTGATCCGAGAGCATGAAGAGGAGATGAAGTTTGCGAAGGCGCATGGCATGGGCGTCATGGGCTATGGAATCCTCGGCGGCGGCATGCTGAGCGGTCGCTATCGGACGCTGAAAACCTATGAGACGATGGATAACCGGAACCGCTTCTATAAATTCTTCCACGAGCCAGGCTGGTCGAAGGCGCAGGCGCTTCTGGCCGTACTGGATCGGGTTGCAGCGGAGAGAAATGTGCCCGTATCAGAGGTTGCAGTCAACTGGACAATTCAGAAGCCGTTTGTTTCGACAGCTTTGTTCGGGACACAGCATCGGGAACGGGTTATCGAGAATGTTAATGCACTAGACTGGGCGCTCACTGATGCTGATATTCAGAAGATTGATGCCGCAATCAATGAAATATTTGAGAATTAAGATTTTCGAAGCATAGTATATTGAGCTTCTGCACAAATCCTATGCCGCAGCAAAGAAGTTGATAAATCATATAAAATTGTCATCAATATATGGATGCAAATAATAGATGGAGGAACCGGTATGTTCAGACCGATGCGAAGATTTAAACAACAGGTCAGTGAAGAGGAGTGCATCAAGATTCTGCAGGAAGAACTACGTGGTGTTTTAGCTGTTCACGGCGAAAATGATTATCCGTATTGCTTTCCAATCAATTTTTACTATGACGAAGCAATCGGGAAAATCTACTTTCACGGCGCAAGAGAAGGTCATAAGGTTGATGCTATCAAAAAGAATAATCATGTCTGCTTCACCGTCATGAATCAGGGCTTCAAGAAGGAGAATGACTGGGCGTATTCCGTGATCAGTGTAATTATTTTCGGAAGAGTTGAGGATGTGATAGAACCTGAAGAGAAGAATCGATCTTTACAGGCACTGGCGGAAAAATACTATCCATCCAAAGAAGCCGCCACGAAAGAAGTTTTGAAGGATGGAAATCGAGCTAATGTCATAGCACTGGTAATCGATCACATGACTGGCAAACTCGTGCATGAAGCATAATTGTTTTGGAGTATTTTTGAATTAATATGGGAAAGAAAATTGTGCTTGATTGGCGCCCTTATATTGATTGTCAATTTATCGAAGGCGCTGAAAAAGATGAAGAAAAGGGAATCACCAGTAACGCATGGGTCAGTGAGAATGGTTTATCCGGAAAGTTGTCTTATCTGAATAAATACTTTGCGAGTGTATCGCTGCCAGAAACTTATTTGGAAGTAAAAGAAGGGAATTTTTATCATCCGTATACCTGGTATGGATTTACCTATCCATTTCGCTTTAAATGCACTTGTAAAAGAGGTTCCGATGGATATCCTTGCCGGCATGTTACATGTCTCTTACTGCATCTCGAAAAGCTTCATGGAGGCCCTTTTATTTTCGAGGAAACGCAGGAAGAAGAACAATACGAAAAAGAAAAGGCTGAGAAAGAAGCTGAGGAAAGACGTCAGGAAGAGCTTCGTGAAAAATTGAAAAACGATATTCATCCGATTGAGGATTATACCGGGATACCGAATCCTTCACTGAATCTGTATTTTGACTTACACCATATGGTGCAGAATTATAAAACCAACGCTTACGAAATAAAAAAAGCGAATGATATTGCGAATAAATCCTTTTCCTGGGCTAAATTTAAAATTATTTATTCATCAGATGGACATCAGCATTTGCGAGCGGAAGCCAATGTTCAGAATAATGAAGTTTCATTTGAACTTTCGCAAAATGAGCTTTCACAATGTCATTGTTCCTGCGGACATACTTTAGATGGTAAAAAGCGTATGTCATATTTTACTTCAAATGGGAAAACCGATGAAACTTTTTTCTGTAATCATGCTTTGATAGTCTGGAAAAAAATAATTCATAGAATTGAAGAAGAGAATCCCGGTGATGAAACAAGTTCAAGCGGTGATAAGTTTCTTTCTCTTTTCGCAAAGGAAAGCCTGCATACAGATGAAGTCCCTGAAGCTGAGGATGAGGCTATTATTTTAAATAAAAACATAGATTTATATCCCAGAATCGTAGATGAGGGTGATGCTGGTCTCTGCCTGGGCTTTTTGATTCGGCGACAAGGTGAAAAAGACTATGTGATGAAGAATACGCTCCATCTTCCGGATGCCATTGAGAACAAGAATATTTTCACTCTCACCAAAAGATTTTCTATCGATTTTTCAAAAGAACAACTGACGGATGCTTCACAGGTTTGGCTCGAAATCATTGAACGTGTACAAGAAGAATATTCAACACGAAGAAACAGAGTCTCATGGAACCGTCCCGCTCCAGTCATGATTGGTGAAAACATTATTCTGAAAAATTCTTTGCTGGATCGTGTTTATAATCTACTTAAAGGGCAGGAGGTTCCATACCTTACAGAAAATGAAATTCGAAGCATCTATTTTCAGCATAAAAAGGTGACTATTTATGTGAAGATCGCACCGGAGGAGAAAGCTCATGTGCTACAGGCTGTAACTGTCACAGGAAATCTTCCTCGTATCTTAAAAGGTAGGGAAAGTCAGTATATGGTCACTGACAATGTGATTAGCCGGATTGAAGCAGATGATAGGAAAGCTTTGGCCCCGTATCAACAGCTTTTCGGAAATACTGATTTCTTTACTGTTCGCATCGGAACGAAGCATCTTGCAGACCTCTACTATCGGATTCTTCCGGCAATGCGGGAATCAGGCAATGTTGAGCTCTCAGATCAAACCGGCGATCTGGCAAATGATTACCTGCCGGCAGAAGCACAATTTACATTCTTTCTGGACCTCGAGGATGATATCATCACCTGTCGTGGTGAAGTAAAGATGGGTGATGCAGTCCATACACTCCTTCAGCATGCGAAGGCAGATCCTTCAACAGACTATCGACAGGAGGATAGAATCGCAGACGAGGTTGCGAAATTCTTCCCGAAATTCAATGCAGAGAAATCGAGATTTGAGAATAAAAATAATGATACGATCCTTCCATGGATTCTTTTATATGGTGTCAATACGCTCTCCCGTTATGGTGTGGTAAAGGGGAGCGATCGGTTTCAAAATATCCATATCAAAAGATTTGAGCCGCCAAGAGTTTCCATTTCTTTGTCCTCTGGTCTTCTTGATCTGTCGATCAAAACAAAGGATATCGATGAAGAGGAGCTGCTTGATATTCTGAACAGCTATAAGCAAAGAAAAAAATGGCATCGATTGAGAAGCGGAGACTATGTTTCGCTGGAGGATAGTAAAAACAGCCTTGATGAATTTACCGGTTTTACCGATGCCCTCGGAGTGTCTCCGAAGGAAGCATTGGAAGGAACTATAGAAATACCGAGGTATCGGGCGGTTTATATCGATAAGTTGCTGGAGGAGCATGATCAGTTAGCAGCTTCGCGGGATCGGGCATTTAAGTCATTGATTCGTTCGTTCCGAACAATACAGGATGCCGATTACGAGGTGCCAAAGGAGGTTTCTGATATACTAAGGCCATATCAGCTTTATGGCTACCGATGGCTTCGTACGCTTGAAGCAAACGGCTTCGGCGGAATCCTTGCGGATGAAATGGGTCTTGGTAAAACACTTCAGATGCTGAGCACCTTGCTTGGCATGAAGCAGGACGGAGAGAAAAAGCCGAGTCTTATTATTTGCCCGGCATCACTCGTTTATAACTGGAAGGAAGAGGCAAAAAAATTCACTCCTTCTCTTTCAACGACGATTCTTGCCGGCACAAAATCAGAGCGAAGACAGCTGATGGAAGCATTAAAGGAAGGGGCCGGCACGGATGTATATATAACATCCTACGACACCTTGAAACGAGATGTGGTTTTATATGATAATGTTTCCTTCGCTGCGATCGTGCTGGATGAGGCACAGTTTGCCAAAAACCAAAATGCTCAAGTCACGAAGGCGATCAAAACGCTGAAGGCAAGCGCACGATTTGCTTTGACAGGAACACCGATCGAGAACAGACTTTCTGAGCTCTGGAGCATTTTTGATTTTCTTATGCCTGGTTTTCTCTATACGGCATCAGAATTTAGAGAAAGGTTTGAGACACCAATCATGAAGAATAACGATGCATCGGCTAAGGAAATTCTCTCAAAAATGACAAAGCCGTTTATTCTGCGTCGTAAAAAGGAGGAGGTACTGAAGGATCTTCCGGAAAAGCTGGAGGAGGTGCAGACTGCTGTATTTTCCGAAGAACAGCAGAAGCTTTATGATGCTGAGGTTGTTCGTATTAAGCGGCTTATTGCAGAGAAAACTGACAATTCGGGAGAAAGCCGCTTTAAGATTCTTGCTGGTATCACCCGTCTTCGGGAAATCTGCTGTGATCCATCGCTTTTATTTGAGAATTATACAGGGGAAAGTGCAAAGCGGGAAGCTTGTCTGGAACTGATTGAACGTGCCATTGATGGCGGACACAGGATGCTTCTTTTCTCGCAGTTTACATCGATGCTTGATCTTCTTAAACAAGATCTTGACGATCGAAACATAAGGTATTATGAAATTACAGGGGCGACGGATAAAAAGCTTCGCTTGGAGCTTGTGGATAAATTCAACACAGATGATACACCAGTATTTTTAATCTCGCTTCGAGCAGGTGGAACTGGCCTTAATCTGACCGGTGCGGATGTTGTCATTCATTATGATCCGTGGTGGAATGTTGCTGTCATGAACCAGGCAACTGACCGGGCACATCGTATCGGACAAACCAAAAAGGTCAATGTCGTAAAGCTGGTCGCATCCGGTACGATTGAAGAAAAAATCATGAATCTGCAAAAAGCGAAGGCAGACCTTGCCGATGAAATTCTGTCCGGGAAGGGAGAGTCCCTGGCAGCGTTATCAGACGATGAGATTCTTTCAATACTGAATTAGGCCAATTGAAAGCAGGATTCTAATATCAAAAAACACATATAACCCAAGTATTTAAGGAGAACTATGAACGAAGCACAAAAGAAAAATCTAGAACTCATAATGACTACACTTGCCGCATCGCGACAGTTTGATCATGCTGCGAAGATTGTGAATTTCGACCAGGAGACGATCTGCCCGCCTAAGGGGATGGCGGATCAGGGCGAAGTGCTCGCGATGCTCGAGAACCAGTCCTTTCGACTTACGAAGGAACCACAGTTTACAGCGGCGGTGGAGGCATTGTATCAAGAAAAAGAGGGACTTGATCCGCTGGACAGGGCGTTGATAAAACATCTTCATCGGGACTATAGCAAGTCAAAGAATATTACACCGGATAAGAACTTGGAATTTCAGAAGATTTACAATCAAGGCTTCGTCGACTGGATCAATGCGAAGAAGCATGCAGACTTTTCGCTGTTCGAAAAGTCACTTGCAAAGGTGCGGGATGCAAATCTCGAGGATTTGTCACTACGGGAATATGATGGTGAGAAGCCGAAGACCAAGTATGATGCTTTGTTCGATGACTATGAGGAAGGCATGACCGAGCAGGACCTTGATGCAGCGTTTGGTGCGTTTGCAGAGCGCATGACACCGATGCTTCGGGAGATTAAGACACATGGGAAAAAGATTCGAACGGATTTTCTAACGCGTGAGGTGACGGATGTTCAGCAACAGGAGATGGCGGATTATTTGCTTCATCTTCTTAAATTTGATTTCGAGCGTGGCGCCTGGACCACGACGGAGCATCCCTTTACGGATAATATCGGGAAAGATGATGCCCGCGTGACGACGCATTATTATCCGACGAATTTTCTGTCAAGCATGTTTTCCATCATTCATGAATGTGGCCATGCACTTTTTATGCAGCTGCAGCCGGCGGAGGACTATGATCATGATATCAATGACCTCCAGACGATGGGCATGCACGAATCGGTTTCTCGCTTTTATGAGAACCGTATCGGGCGTTCAAGGGCTTTTATTTCGCTGATCTACCCGAAGTGCTGTGAGATTTTTCCACAGGTTTTCACGGATGTGTCTGAAGAGGAATTCTATGAAGCTGTCAATGTCGTTGAGCCGTCACTAGTACGCACAGAGGCGGATGAGTTTACCTATACCTTTCATATTATCATCCGCTATGAGCTTGAAAAACGGATTGTGAATGGTGAACTCGAAGTAGACAGTGAGCTTCCCGATAAGTGGAACACCCTCTATGAAAAGTATCTCGGTGTGACGCCGGCAAATGACCGCGAGGGTATCCTCCAGGATGTGCACTGGGCATCCGGCTTCGGTTATTTCCCAACCTATGCCATCGGCAATATGTATAACGCGATGTATTATAATCGTATGGCACAGGACCTTAACATTGAAGAAACCATCCGGGCTGGAAGATTTGATATTATCAACAGTTGGATGGCGGAGCACGTCTTCAAGGAAGCAAATCGCCTGGCCCCGAAGGCTTGGATTCGTCAGGTAACCGGTCGTGATTTTACACCGGAGGATTTTCTCGCATATCTAGAGAAAAAATACTCTGCACTTTATGAAATATAAAACACAAAATCCGCCTGCAGCTACGACTTCTGTACCTGTAGGCGGATTTTTATGGAGGGTATAAGAGTATACTAAGAAATATCAGTATTTGCAGATGTAGGCATCATTACCCGGCTCATAGGCAAACATCTTCCGGTTTGCATGCGTGAGCTTAAATCTTGCGATAAACTCAGGATCAAAAATCATACGATCCTTGATGATAATATTCTTTACCTGGTTCAGGTTAAAGCCCTGCAGAATAAAGTAAGGCAGACTCTTCGCAAAAATAATATTGTGGTTATCCATGTAATAATGAATGGAATCATCGTCTTTAATGTGTCTAAAATCAAATAAGCTTACGAAGGATTCCTCAAGTTCCAGAAAATTATCCATAAGCACCTCACTTTTAAAAATAATCGAAAATTTGACTTCCTATATATTATTTATAACATTCGAAAAATACTTACACAACTTCCGATACTTTAACAATTTCTTTCAAATTTATTACGCTTTGCGGCGTATGACGAGATGAAATAGACAAATAAAATAAGCATCTCCAGGAATACGCATATTGGCGTATCCTTCTATAACTTCTTATTCTTAAATGAATTTGCTATACTAACCATATGAAGAAAAAAATTTTGATTATCGCTGGCTGGCTGTTGATTTGGCAGCTGCTGGCACTCATCGTACATAATGATATATTGATGGTCGGACCGATAGAGACCATTCGGGCGTTTGTGGAGATGGCTGGAACTACTTTTTTCTGGTTGTCTATTTGGAATTCGTTCAAACAGATTTTTACTGGTTTTTTACTTGGAAGCTTAGTTGGGATGGCGCTCGGGTTTGCTGCTTATCGACGAGCTTTGATACGGGAAATGTTGTCGCCTTTTGTGACGACGATCAAAGCGATTCCTGTAGCCAGCTTCGTGATTCTTCTCCTGATCTGGGCCGGGAACCAGCGGCTTTCCATGTTGATCACCATGCTGGTGGCATTTCCAATCGTGTATATGAATGTACTGTCCGGACTAAATAGCACGGATTCAAAGCTGCTGGAAATGGCGGAGGTTTTTCATATGCCATTTGGAAACAGAATCCGGTATATTTATCTGCCAACATTGATTCCTTTTTTTCGCAGCGCATTATCTCTTGCATATGGGATGAGCTGGAAATCCGGGGTAGCAGCGGAGGTGATCGGACAACCGCTACGGACGATCGGGAACAACCTCTATATGTCGAAGGTAAACCTCGAAACAGCGGAGCTGATTGCATGGACGGCGACGGTAGTGCTACTTTCCTATATGAGTGAAAAATTCCTGGCTTTTCTTTTGAAGATTATTATAAGAAATGGCAGAATCGGCGGAATGAGGGATTTATGACAATTGAAGTTGATCATATCTATAAAGCTTTTGATGGCGTTTCGATTCTAAAGGATATCACCATGCAAATCGCAGATGGGGATTCCATCGTCATAACCGGTATGTCCGGCATCGGGAAGACGACATTCATCAGGATTCTTTTGGGACTCGAAAAGGCGGATCAGGGCAGTGTACGTTTACTGGGAGATTATAAGTATGAACGGGTCAATGCCGGCGTCGTGTTCCAGGAGGATCGGCTCTGTGAGGATTTTTCTGCTATCAAGAATGTCTCCATCGTGAACCAGAAGCTTACGGATCAAAGAGCAGAGAATGAACTGCGCGAATTGTTACCGGAAGAATGCTTAAATAAGCCAGTGCATATGCTTTCTGGTGGTATGCGACGACGTGTAAGCATTGTCAGAGCATGCATCGTGCCATCAGATATTCTCGTGATGGATGAACCCTTTACGGGACTCGATGCGGAGACGAGAGACCAGGCAATTGCTTTTATCCGGGCGCGGCAAGGAAACAAACCATTGGTGATTACTACCCATGATACAGAAGGACTGTCCTTCTGCAGGGAGATTCATTTTGGATGAAATCAAGGCCTGCGCGACGGATAAGACCAGATGGGTGCATCGGCTGCTTGCGAAGGATATCAAAGTGAATATCGGTAGCCTTGCCATATACATGTTAGTATTTAGGAGAAATCCTTCAGATATTTCAAGAAGCTTTGTTCAGGAATGGGACGAGAGAAATAATATCCCTGCTCAAGTTGACATTGCATTTCGATGAGTTTTTGTGCCATTTCCTGTGTCTCAACCCCCTCAACCAGTATCTGGAGATTTCTGTTCAGAAACATGCGGATAATTTCTGGAAGAACCTGATCATTTCCCTGGAAATACGCCCATGCTATTGATTTGTCAATTTTCACGGTATGGAATGGGAGGGAAAGAACATTGATCAGATTGGAGAATCCCGTCCCATAATCATCGAGTGAGAAGAAAGATCCTGCGTTGATCAAACGCTGCATCACATTATGGAAAAGGCCGATATCCATCATCGAAGATTCGGTGATCTCGAAGTTTACCATGCGCATGTCAATATGGTATCTGTGTGCCGTTTCCAATAGATCTTCAGCAATAGAGCTGTGGAGACATTGCAGCGGAGACAGATTAATATTGATCGACTGAAGTCCGAGCTTTTGCATATCATGGCTGCTTATAAAGATACAGACCTTCTCAAAAACCTGCATGCCCAGCTGAAGGATCAGCCCATCCTTCTCAGCAATCGGTATGAAGACATCCGGGAAGATGATACCTCCTTTTCCATCAGGAATTCTGGCAAGTGCTTCAGCGGATACGATATAGAAGGCGGGATAATCGTCATATTGTGTGGTTAAAAGTTTTCCTATTTGAGAGAGAAAATGCCTTTTGGCATGACCTCCGGATGTTGAGATATAAGTTTGATATGCATTAAATGTAAAGCCAACACAGGTATAAGATCTCCCTTGCCTCAAAAGTTGTAACCGGTAAATATAACACGTCTACTATTGAAAATTCCCAGGTGTTATGATTTTCTGGGAATTTTTTTTGCTTCAATCACAAATCTTATGGGATGACGGGTTCCGGACATAATCCTTTCGACTGATGTCCATGATCCTGAGGAAGAAATACTCATCGTCAGGAAGTCCATAAGCCTGCCTCCGTAAAGTTTTG
>Ga0256404_1003151_pt1 | contig 34542 bp, 30 predicted proteins | sample RumenRJG_01DNA_FD_185990 | JGI IMG/M metagenome (GOLD analysis project Ga0256404, IMG submission 185990) | Bovine rumen microbial communities from Lethbridge, Alberta, Canada - RJG_01 | ecosystem: Host-associated > Mammals > Digestive system > Stomach > Rumen | place: Canada: Alberta | collected... | reverse complement strand
AGGAGCTAATTAAGCTCCTTCAATTACCAGTCAACTTCCTAGATCATAAATAACTAGTTGGTCTTACGCCACCCATTTATGATCTATCCCCGTGTATACTCTACATTATGCATGGGGATTTAGGTTATTACAGCCTTTTGATCTTTTGAAAATACTACAGCAAAGCGATAGAGATTTTTAGGAGGCAAAATCTTTCCATAAGCTTTGTCTTCGATTTGTTGTAGCGCTTCATTAAGCTTTTCATCTGCACCACTGTCATCACGAGAGATCTTAAATTCAAAAACGAATCTATCCTCGTCAGTTTCAATACAAAGATCGCATCTTCCTTTGGCATGGTACTTTTCTACAGAGCAATTAAGGCCTTTATCCACAAAAATTAAGTAGATAAGATCTCTTAAAGTATTCTCATCTTCAAAAAATTTAGAGCCGTAAGAGGTGCTATTTAAAATAGTCTCAAATATTTTTACAAATGCATCTAAACTGTGAGTACTACAAGCTTCAAGCATGAGAGCTTGAGTAACTGATTGTTCATACTTTTTCTTATCTGTTAAAGTTGATGAGAATAAAGAGGATACAAACAATTTAGATAAGAACTTTGAAACCTCAAGATTAGGAATTCCAAAAACAGCTATGTTGCCTTGTGTCTTTTTAATAGTTAGGTATCCAGCTTGATACATCAACACTCTTGAGTCCATATCTTTAGGATTTGAAGCTCTTGTTAAACTGTCAAAATCTAATTCAACACTTGCACCATTTTTAGGATTTAATTGATTAAGTGGCAGCAGTGAAAATTCTTTAAAATTATCAAAATGAGTCTGATCTTTTAAATAATTTACCACCAATGTTGAAAAGCCACCACTATTTGACCAGAAAGGTTTAAAAGGATTACCTTTAGAGAAATTTCCAAAAAAACTAATTATGGACCAAGTATTATATACGTGAATGCTTGCTGTATCCTCAAAGCAATATCCATAATAATGTTGTTTTAGTTTGTTTTTTAAACAGTCAACGCTAAGGTTTAACTTCTTTGAATCTTCTGTTAGATAATCCTTAAAATAGTGCTCTACCTCTTCATTTGTAAAACCTACGATTGCGCCATAATCTTTATTTGTAGATATATCCATTAAGTTGTTAAAAGCTGAAAAAATGCTAGCTTGTGAATATCTAGTGATGCCAGTTAAAAACAGAAACCTAATTTTGTCATCTTGGCTTTTTACTTTGGTATAGAAATTAGAAAGGCATCCTCTTACTTTTTCAAACTCACTTTTATTATTCATAAGTTCAGTAAGTGGTGCATCATACTCGTCAATAAGTAATACTACTTCGCAATCCTCGCACTCGCAAAGAAAGCTATAAAAATAGTCTTCAGGTAGATTAGTTTGTGGTTTAGATACTTCTATACCTAATTCTTTAAAACTAATTTCAAGTTTATGATTGAATTTATTAACAAATTCTTCGTAAGTTGTTGCACTGATATTTGAAAAGTCTAATCTGATTACTTTGTACTTATTATCATCTTGCCAAAGATCATAGATTTTAAGTTCTTTAAAAAGCTCTTTTTGACCATTAAATAAAGCTTCAAAGGTTGATACTAATAGTGATTTTCCAAAACGGCGTGGTCTTGATAGAACAATAGGAGCAAATTGACTTGCTAGCTTATAAACAAGATCTGTCTTATCTACATATAGTAGGTTGTTAGATATTATTTTGGTAAAGTCTGATACACCAAAAGGTAGCATTGGCAGATCTTGCATTTGTTTTCTTTAAATCCTATTTTCAAGAAAACTCTTCTTAAGACAGTCTCTTTAACTTAGCCATATAGAAGCCATCAAAGCCACTAGATGGTAAGACATGCTTGTCTTCAACTAATTCAAACTGACCTTCGTGAGCCTTTAAGAAGGTTTCAATTTGCTTTTCGTTTTCTGAAGGCATAATTGAGCAGGTAGAGTAAATTACAAAACCACCTACTTTAGCAATGTTACTGTAACGAGTTAGGATGTCTTGTTGAAGAGAAATTAACTCTTTGTAATGCTCTCGACCATCACGCCATTTAGAATCTGGCATACGACGAATTACGCCAGTACCTGAGCATGGAGCATCGATAAGCACTGTATCAGCAGTGCCTGCCATTCTCTTAACTACTTTAGTAGAATCGATGAGGCGAGTTTCAATATTAAAGGCACCAGCGCGCTTTGCTCTCTTTTTAAGATCTTCAAGTTTCCAGCTTTCAGTATCCATCGCAATGATGACACCTTTACCTGCCATGGAGGCAGCAAGCTGCAGAGTCTTACCACCAGCACCTGCGCAAGTATCTACAACTCTTTGACCAGGCTTTGCATCCACAAAAGCACCAATCATTTGAGAGCCAGCATCCTGTTGCTCAAAACGGCCTTCTTTAAAAGCTTTAGTTCTAAATAGGGCAGAGTTTGAGGTAACCTCAAGTGCTAAAGGTACACCTGCTACAGGTTTAGTTACTACGCCTTCTTCACTTAATAAGTGAGCAAGCTCTTCACGAGTACCCTTTAGAGTATTAGTTCTAATAAATCTTTTGGACTCTTGACCTAAAGCTTGACGTTGCTCATCCCATTTACCTTTAAGCTCAGCTACACCTAACTCTTGAAGCCAAAGTGGGCAGCCGTCTTTATACAATGGCTCATCATTTGCTTGAGCAATACGCTTTTTAAGACCACGTCTATCAAAACCTTCTTCACCTTCAAGCTCAGGTAAAGGCCAGTCTTTATAAGCACAGTAAGAGAAAGTAAGTCTACCTACATGACGCTCAAAGTCTGATGGTCTTTTTAGATTTGACACAAAAGCAAATAAAGATAGACGAGAGAACATGAAATTGATTTGACGGATTAAAAAGCCCTGCTCAACAGGATCAATTTTAACTTTGTTAAACCAATAAGCATAAGCTCTATCTAAAGAGTTATGCATTACTAATACATCTTCTAAAATAGAGTTTACTAAGCGTAATTGGAAAGGGGAGAAACCTTTGCGTCTTACAAATTCTACATGCTCATCTTGATGCTTGAAAGAAGCTTCATCGCGAGGAGCTTTTTTATCATAGTTACGAGCTTTAAAAGCTCTTTTAGCGTTTTCTAAAAAATCTTTTTTCTCTGTCTTTTTCTCAAAACCTTTGTTTTTTGAGAATTCTTTTTTAGCGCCTTCTTTAGTTTTAGCAAAGCCTTTTTTAAAGCCTTGGGTACGATTTACTCGTGCTTTTTGAGGAGCCTTATTGTCAAATGCCATGTAATGACCTCTATCTTAACTATGATTTTTTTGTCTTTTTTCCAAAGCCAGATTCTTTTAAGGAAAAACCTTCACGATTTGTCCAAACATCTAGCCCGTTTCTTACAGTGCCTGCAATAATTGCAGCTGCGGCACTAGCACTTTGAAATTGAGTATCTTTAGTAAATATAAAACAATTATGCTCAGGATCAAGCTGTAGGGTTCCATCTGAGAGTAATTCTTCTCTTAAATTCTGAATATGTGAAGGCACAGAATCTACTGGCATCAATACTGCTTGAGAATCTTTAGTAACTAAAAAAAATGGTTTATGTCTAGTTCCTTTTGGATAACCATGGGCAGTTACATTCTGACAGCTAAAGGTATAAAGCTCATTAGCTGAAAGAGGGGCTGAGTACTTGATTAAACTCTTAAGTGCAGTTAATTGTTTATAGATTTCAATAGGAATAATTGCATGAGTTTTCTTGCCATTTTTATTGGTAATAAAGGAAACTTCAAGATCTTTCATGCTTAAACCTATAGATACAAAATATAGCTTATTTTAGCATAGAAAGGCTTGAGATAATGGGAGGTGGAAATAATAAAAGCACTATTGCTAGTGCTTTTATTTTAAGGATTATTGACGATAAGTCTTTAAGAAGTGCTCTAATCTATCGCAAGCATCGTTAATCACATCGATAGATGGTAAGAATACCATTCTAAAGTGATTTGGCTCAGGCCAGTTAAAGCCTGTACCTTGAACGATAAGCATCTTCTCCTGACGTAACAGATCCATACAGAACTTCTGATCGTCCTTGATGTTAAACTTCTTATCAAGTTTAGGAAACATGTATAAAGCACCGTGTGGTTTTACCACGCTGATACCGTCAATAGCATTTAATCTCTCATACATAGCAGTACGCTGTTGATACAAACGACCACCAGGGATGATAAGCTCATTGATACTCTGGTAACCACCTAAAGCAGTTTGAATAGCATGTTGTAGTGGTACGTTAGCGCACAATCTCATAGCCATCATTAACTTAATACCGTCAACAAAGCCTTGATTACGCTTTTTAGGTCCAGTGATTAAAATCCAACCCTGTCTAAAACCACAAGCACGATATACTTTTGACAAACCGTTGAAGGTTACCACAGATACATCGTCAGCTAGAGTACAAATACTTCTGTGGGCTACATCATCGTATAAGATCTTGTCATAGATCTCATCTGAGAAAATAACTAAATCGTGTTGACGAGCAAACTCAACAATCTCCTGCAAAATAGGAGTTGGGTACACAGCACCAGTTGGGTTATTTGGGTTAATTAACACAATACCTACAGTTCTTGAGGTAAGTTTCTTTTTCATATCCTCAAGATCAGGATACCAGTTAGCTTGTTCATCACACATGTAGTGCACAGCTTTACCACCTGCTAGGTTAATAGCAGCTGTCCACAATGGATAATCTGGAGCTGGAACTAGAACTTCATCACCATTGTTTAATAGTGCGTTCATAGACATGGTAATAAGCTCTGAGGCACCATTACCAATAAAGATATCATCAGCATCAACGTTCTTTAAACCTTTTTGCTGATAGTATTGGGCAATGGCCTTACGGGCAGAGAAAATACCATTAGACTCACAATAGCCTTGAGAATTAGGTAAGTTACGAATAACATCGCGAACTACCTCTTCAGGCGCCTCAAAACCAAAAGTCGCAGTGTTACCAATATTAAGCTTAAGAATGCGTTGACCCTCTTCTTCCATACGAAGAGCTTCTTGGTGAATTTTTCCTCTAATGTCGTAACAGACATTATCTAGTTTATGTGACTTTTGTAATAACTTCATGTTTTTACCCGTTGAAAAAATATTATTGGTTTTGAGTGTAGTTAATCTTACTACAAAAAGCTTAATTACTCTAACAGTTTCAACTACAACTAAGAGGGAGCTTAAAGATTTGTAAAAATTTTATCTAAAAACTTAAAAGCTCATACTTAAAGTATGAGCTTTAAAAAAATTAAAAATCTACTCCCATGACTTTTTCGTCATAAATCTGTTCAAGTACGTATCTTTCATAGCGTAGGTGAGGGGATGCTATCTTGTGGTACTTTACTAAATCACGAGTTTTCTGATCGTAAGAAATAGAGTTAGTGTAGAACACAAAAGGAACTCTAACACCTGATTTAGTATGCATAAAGCCCATTAGGTTAGAGACATTTTGAATAGTACCGGTTTTAGCTGTTACGTTCTTAGCTAAAGGTGGATTTCTTGTAGAAGCTCTCCAATGTAAAGTACCTGACTCATCAGCAACAGGTAAGAGCTTTATAAAATCAAGCTTTTGATCGTTTTTGTTGATGAACTCTAGAATTTCTAGCATCTTATGAGGAGTTACTAAGTTGTGAGGGGATAGACCATTACCATCTACAAGATAAGTATTTCCTAAATTGATGTTAGCGTAACGATTTAATACTTGGCGTAGGGCATTTACAGTACGGTGATAGGTGGCTGGTAATTTATAAAATTCAGCTGCAACAGTTTTTGCAATAGCATCTGCGTACAAGTTATTAGACTTGTGCAACATGTACTTTGTAAGTTCACTTAAAGATTTTGATTCAATGGAGCCTACAGTTTGGTAACCTTCTTGCTCTGATCTTGCAAGTAAAATGCGTTTAAAACCAATCTTTTTCTCTTTTAAAATGATGTTGGTCCAATCTACCGCCCATTGATCAGGATCTGACACTGCTAAAGATAGTGGCCAAGGTTGATTATTACCAAGTACAGGTACACAACCTGTAATGTGGTACTGATTTTTCATATAAAGTTGAGCTTGAAGCTCGCAGTTACCACCATAATTTGCTTGCTTTACACCGATGGCATCGGACTCTAACACGATTGGACTTGCGCTATTTAGTTTAGCTGTTGCTACATTACCAATACCTTGAGGTTGTAATTGAGCAAACACGCAGTTTCTGTTGATAATGGCAGAGCCTGCTGGAGCTGTAAAACAAATAGGAGTGTCATCCCAAGACCAACCTTGACCTCTTGGCATACCTGCAAATCTGCTGATATCTAAGATGACATCACCATCAATTCTTTTAACCCCAAAATTAGCTAAGGTACCAATTAACGTACGGTAGCTTCTTGAGGTGAAACTTGGATCACCTACAAACTTAATTAGCACATTTGAATGCAGAGTGCCATTTTGATCTACCACTACCTTACCTTGGCTAGTTACTTTGTTAGAAGCTACAGCAATATTGGTAATAAACTTGTAGTCATGACCTAAATATAAAATTGCAGCTAAGCCTGTAATTACCTTTAAGGTAGAAGCAGGGTGCATATAGGTGTCGTAATTTACACCATAGATTTTATTGTCATGTGGTTTTAAGTAAGCTACACCAACTTGAGAGCCTTCAATTGGATTAGGGGAGGCATCAAGAGCGTAAGATGGGGTAGCAAAAAGTGAAATTGATAAACTTAAAAGAAGAGATTTTACGATGTTATTCATTTTTTAAATACCTTATCGAAGGTACAAATTTCAGCGTTTTTATAAAAAAATTAAAGCTACTTATGATACATCAGATAGCGTTAGTATTAAAGTGACTTAAAAGTTTTCAAAACTCTTTGAGCTTTTAAATCCTAAATTTAGTGATCTTGATTTAATCACTAGATCATAAAAGCACTTGAAACTAAGCATAGATCTGAAAATATGGTAAAATCTAACAAATTTTAAAACGCTTTGAAGCGTATGAGGAGAAAATTCATGATTATTGAACCAAAAGCACGTGGTTTTATTTGTGTAACCACTCATCCTACCGGTTGTGATGCTAATGTTTTACAGCAAATCAATCTAGTAAAGAGTAAGGGTGCTATTGCAAATGGTCCTAAAAAGGTATTAGTAATCGGTGCTTCAACAGGTTACGGTTTAGCTTCCCGTATCAGTGCAGCTTTCGGCTCTGGTGCTGCAACTATTGGTGTATTCTTTGAAAAAGCAGGTACTGAAAAGCGTCCTGGTACAGCTGGTTGGTACAACACCGCTGCATTTACTAAATATGCTAAAGAAGCTGGCTTATATGCCCACAACATCAATGCTGATGCCTTCTCAGATGAGTGCCGTGCTAAGACTATTGAAGTTATCAAGCGTGATTTAGGTAAAGTAGATTTAGTTGTTTATTCTCTAGCAGCTCCTGTTCGTAAGATGCCAAAGACTGGCGAAGTTGTAAGATCATCTTTAAAGCCAATTGGTCAAACCTATACCTCAACTGCAATTGATACTAACAAGAATGAAATCATCACCGCTTCTTTAGAGCCAGCTACTCAAGAAGAAATCGACAATACTGTTAAGGTAATGGGCGGTCAAGATTGGGAATTATGGATTGAAGCTTTAAAAGATGCTGATGTTCTAGCTGAAGGTTGTAAGACTGTAGCTTACAGCTACATCGGTACTGAAATCACTTGGCCTATTTACTGGCACGGTGCTTTAGGTAAGGCTAAAGAGGACTTAGATAGAGCTGCTAAAGCAAACCGTCAAAGACTTGAAGGTCTAAAGGGCGATGCTAAAGTTGCTGTATTAAAGAGTGTAGTAACCCAAGCTTCTTCAGCTATTCCTGTAATGCCATTATACATCTCACTATGCTTTAAGGTAATGAGACAGAAGGGTACTTACGAGTCAGTAATTGAGCATATCTTTAGAATGTTCTCACAATCAATTTATGGCGATAAAGCTGAGATTGATAGCGAGGATCGCTTACGTATGGATTCTTGGGAATTGTCATCAGACGTTCAAGGCAAGTGCAAAGAGCTATGGCCACAAGTTACTACTGAGAATCTATTTGAGATTTCTGATTACGCTGATTACAAGAAGCAATTCTTACAGTTATTCGGCTTCGAGGTTGAAGGCGTAGATTATACTAAGGATGTAAATCCTGAAGTTGCTATCGACAACTTAGACAACCTAGTTGGCTAATCTTTAAAAATCAAAATTAAACCTCTAAATGTAATGTTTAGAGGTTTTTTAATATCTTTTCACCATCATTTCAATTTTTTTTTCACCCTTTATTCTCTTTTTAATCTCAAAATTCATGATATACCTAGTGTTTTAGTAGGTATAACTAATAGCTATAGCTAAGTATAAAAAGATAGTATTATTAAAATGTTGCCTTAACCAAAAATTTACAATATTCTATAAACATCGAAAGGCAATAAAGAGAAAATATTATGAAAATCAATCTGTTACTTTATCGAATGTGTATTTACTGTAGTTAGCAAGTACGAAAAAACAAAAGAACTTAATTTTTACATACCCTAGTTTGAAATTTTAAAAAATAACAAAAATATAAAAATATTAATCTTAGATAAAGTAAAGGATTTCATTATGAAAAAGTCACAAATTTTAAAAACCGCTTTAGCTTTAGGTCTAGTTGTAGCAACCGAATCTGATGTAGCAAGTGCAGCTGCAGTTTATTCAAAAGACGGTACCACTTTGAATATCAACGGTCGTATCAGAGCACGTTTCTCAAATGGTGATGCAAAGGTAACTTTAGGTGCAGCAGGTAACGGCGATTCAACTTTAAAGAACAATGCTCGTTTTGGTGTAGATGGTCAAACTAAAGTAAATGACAATCTAACTGCTTTCTTCTACGCACAATGGGATACCTCAGATGGTAATGACAGAGACAGTTTCAAATCTCGTGATCAATACGTAGGAGCTGACTTTGGCCAATTTGGTAAGTTAACCGCAGGTCGTTACCTAAGCCCTGTATACAATGTGTTGTCAGGTACTGATGTTCACTTTGATTTTACTGGTAATCATTTAGGTGATGCTAACCGTCGTGGCGGTCAATTTAAGTATACCTTTACAGCAAGTGGCTTTGAGGCAAATATCGCTTATCAAACTGCAATTGATGGTATCAATGTAGCTTCCTCAGAAAAGAGAAAATTTGATGTAGATTCTGGATATTCAGCAAGTGTTGGCTACACCTTTGATAATGTAGTATTTGGACCTCTAGCTTTAAAATTAGGTTATGAATACTTGAAGGGACAAGCTAATGACGATTTAGTTTCTCTTAAAAATTCTCAATATGACAATTTAGGCGTATTTGCAGCTGGTATCACTTGGGGAACCTACGCTTCAGGTCCATATGCTGCACTAAGCTTTAGTAAATCAGATTATGACACTATTGAGAAGAAGGATGACTATAAGCTAGAAGCTTTTGAATCAGTATTTGGATACGGTTTCGAAAATGGCCTATATGCAGACGTTGGTTATGTTTGGCAGCAATTCTCACCAGAAGATCTAAAGACTAATAAGAAGTTATCAACTGGTGGTATCCAAGCTGTAGCAGGTTGGAAACTAACTCCTAACTTTGTAGTTGATGTTGAGTCATACTTTAACTTAAGCTCAGATGGTAAAACCTCTCGTGAAGCTACTGAAGATGATAAAGGCTACTACAAGGCAGCTTACTCAAACGGCGAGAAAGCAGTTTCTGTAAACGCAGTATACTTCCTATAGAAAAACAACCTAAGTAAATTTCCTATCACAATAAGCTCTGCTAAATAAAGCAGGGCTTTTTTCGTTTTTGAGTCCTTTGACAAACATTTTTCTCATGAAATTAAGCACAATACCATAAGTAAACGGTTACTTGTGTATTTGAGAGGAATGCCATGTTTGATTACGATTTATATATCCCAACTCATGTGATTTTTGGTAAAGGCAGAATTAAGAATTTACCTGCACAATTATCAAAGTTTGGTTGCAAGGTGCTATTAACTTACGGTGGAGGCTCTATCAAAAAGATTGGTCTTTACGATACTGTTAAATCCTTACTTAAAGATTTTGAGGTGTTCGAGTTACCAGGTATTGAGCCTAATCCAAAAATCGGCTCTGTAAGAGAAGGTGTTGCTATTTGTAAAAAAGAGCATATTGATGTCATCTTAGCTGTGGGTGGTGGTAGTGTAATTGATGCCTCAAAGAATATTGCCTGTGGAGCTTGCTTTGACGGTGATCCTTGGGATTTGGTATTAGATTGTTCTAAAGTTGAAAAAGCACTGCCAATTGTAAGTGTGTTAACTCTTACTGCAACTGGTAGTGAATATGATGGATCAGCTGTAATTTCAAATCCTGAAACTAATGAGAAATTACCACTATTTGGAACCGGTATTTTAGAGCCAAAGGTATCCTTCTTAGATCCTGAGTATACTTACTCAGTACCAAAGTCCCAAACCATTGCAGGTGCAGCTGATATCATCTCTCATACCTTAGAGCAGTACATCGTAAAGGATGGTAATATCCTTACTGATGCAATGTGTGAAGGTGTAATTAAGACTGTAATCAAATACACTAAGATTGCCATTGAAGATCCTTGCAACTATGAAGCAAGAGCTCAGTTAATGATGGTAAGCTCCTATGGTTGCAGTGGTAATTTAGCAGCTGGTAGAACCCCATCTCCTTGGGTATGCCATGCCATTGAGCATGAAATTAGTGCTTACACAGACATTACTCATGGCTACGGTTTAGCCATCATCACTCCTCATTGGATGAATTACTCTTTAAATGAGGATACTGTAGATAGATTCTATCAATTTGCAGTTAATGTCTTTGATCTTGAGAAATCTTCTGACAAGATGAAGGTTGCTAAAGCTGGTATTGCAAAGTTAGCTGCATTCTACAAAGAGATAGGTCTTCCATCTACCTTATCAGAATTAAAGGTTGGCTCAGAGCACTTTGAGGATATGGCAAACCATGTTTTAACTCATTGGCAACCTTTAGATACTGCTATTAGACCTGTTGATAAACAAGGTATTTTAGAGATTTTAAAAGCTAGCTTGTAAACTAAGCTAAAAATAAGGAAGCAATAGCTTCCTTATTTTTTAGGTGGAATTAAATTGTTAATCTCCTCAAGATCAAGATCTATTTTAAAATTAGGAAGGTGATCTTTAAAAAACATTACCATATACCAAGGATAGTAGGTGATTTTATCAACAACCTCGATATTGCCTTTACAAAATACAATGCCTTCAGATATCTTCCATTCACTTACGCTAAGCAAATTATTTAAAGCTGCATGACGATGATAATCGTTGCCAGATTTTATCTCTACTGCAATAATTTGAGCGCCTTGTTGAACTACAAAGTCTACTTCACCTATTTTCTGCTTATTAAAGTAGTACAAATTAAATTGGTTAGCTTTAAGATTAGTGGCAAATACATTTTCTAAAATAGAGCCTAAATTAACACTCAAATTGCCAGTTAGAATTTGAAATTGAGCGTTATCTAAACTCTGATTACATAAAAGTCCGTTATCTGATGAATACAACTTAAAATTTCTAGTTTGTAGGTTTACTTTTAAAGGTAAAACAGGTTCACTAACACTAAAACAAGGTAAGGCAACACCTGCATCTTCTAGCCAAGTAAAAGAGTCTTCATAATCTCTCATTTTCACATTTTTGTTGATAGATGATAATTTAAATTTTCGATTCTTATCGTTGAGAGATGCAGGAATTTGTTTAAATATATTTGTAATTTTATTTTTTCCTATAAGTGCATATTTTTGAATATCTTGTAGATAGAGTTCTAAAATATCATTTTGAGCCTGTTTTACCTTATTGATGTCCTTGTTTTCGATAAAAGACTTTACCGCTTTAGGCATACCGCCTACGACTGTGTAGTATCTGAATAATTCTAATAGTTTTTGGTGAATGGCTTCATGTACTTTAGTTTTTCTCTCAAAGCATTGCTCTAAATACTCAAAAGTTTGTGAAGATAGCTTATTTGCCAAACAGAATTCTTTAAAGGTCATTGGATACATGTGCAAAATAGTTTCGTATCCAACAGGATACGATGGAACTACTTTGTAATTAACTCCAAGTAAAGATCCTGATTCAATGTAGTCATATTGCCCATCTTCAACTAAAAACTTAATTGCAGTTCTGGCGTTTGGACATTCTTGAATTTCGTCAAAAAAGATTAGCGTATTGCCCTTCTCAAAAGGAGTAGTGGTATATGCTGAGATAAGCATCAATATCGTTTGGGCATCTAAATTGCCATCAAAAATTTCTCTTGCTTTTGGATCTTCAAGAAAATTAAGTTCGATAAAGTTCTTATAGTGCTCTCTAGCAAATTGCCTTATTAAGTAAGTTTTACCAATTTGCCTTGCTCCTGTTACGAGTAACGCTCTTTTGTTTTTGGAGTTTTTCCAATTTATAAGATCTTCTGTTGCAGTTCTAAACATGGCTGGTCCTTATTTATCCTTAAAAAGGCATAAATTATTGTGAAATTAGAAGAATATATAAAATCTACCCTTATAAAAATACATTATTTACAGTACATATTATAGTAAAAATACACGTTTTATAGAAATTTCTTAATAACAAAACACACTATTTTTAAATAAAATTGTTAGATAAATACACGTATTTCTAATTTAATTATTTTAATAATTACACAATTTTATTGATTGATGAATATCATAAACACACAAATATTTAATATGTAAAGCAATAAAAATACACCTTTTTGAATAACAAAAAATCTTAAAACTTGGCTTTATTATGAGTTTAGTAAAGATTGATAACGACAGGAAATTAGGAAGGATAATAGAATTGAGCGTATAGCCAAAGCTATACGCTCTTTGAAATTAGAGGTGGCTTAGATAAGCTGTTACAGTGTTTTGCATTAGGGTTGCAATGGTCATAGGTCCTACACCTCCAGGAACTGGTGTAATGTATGCAGCATGCTTTGAAGCCTTTTCAAAATCAACGTCACCGCATAGTGAACCGTCTTCAAGACGATTGATACCAACATCGATAACTGTAGCACCGTCTTTGATTAAATCACCATCAAGGAATTTTGGTTTACCTACAGCAACAACTACAATATCAGCGTTCTTAATTAGAGTCTTTTGATCTTCACTCTTTGAGAAACGGTGAGTTACTGTTGTTGTACAACCTGCTAATAGTAATTCTAAAGCCATAGGACGACCCACGATATTTGAAGCACCTACAACTACTGCATTTAAGCCTTTTAGATCATCACCTAAGGTTTTATGTAACAAGGTCATTACACCATGAGGGGTGCAAGCACAAAGGTAAGGAATTCTTTGAGTTAAAAGACCAACGTTGTAAGGATGGAAACCATCAACATCTTTAGTGTAGCTGATCTTTTTAACGATGCTTGATTCATCTAAATGAGAAGGTAGTGGAAATTGAACTAAGATACCATCTACTTCGTCATTGTTGTTTAATTCGTCAATAAGAGCATCTAATTGCTCTTGAGTGGTATCAGCACTTAAATCATAAGCAAAAGACTTAATACCAACTTCTTCGCAAGCTCTTCTCTTGTTACGAACGTAAACGCAAGATGCTGGATCGGAACCAACTAAAACCACAGCAAGACCAGGTCTTCTGTGTCCTTTAGCAACCATTTCATCTACAGTTACTTTTAATTGAGCTCTTAAGTCTTTAGCAATTGCCTTTCCATCAATAATTGATGCTGTCATCGTTAATTATTCTCCACTATAGATGAATTGTTATCTAAAACTTGTTCTTGAACTTGAGTGTTAGCAGTTACAGTTTGAGTATCTTGAAGATAATAGCTTAAACCACTGTATAGCATACGAGCGCTTATTATAAACAAAGCGATAGCAAAAATTCTCTTTAAGGTTGTAGGTTTAATATTTTTGCCAACATTGACACCTAATGGTGCACAAAGGTAAGAAACAGGAACTACACACATAGCAGCTAGTACATTAACTAAGCCGTAAGTGCCAATAGGTGCATGAGCTGGAGTTTCATTAGTAAGTAACATTAAGATTGCACCAGGAACACATACAAATAAAGATACAGCTGAAGAGGTACCAATAGCTTTGTGAGGTGGAACTGAGCAAGCGTTTAAAACAGGAACTGTTAGAGTACCACCACCGATACCTAGCATAGAAGAGAAGCAAGCTATGCAAAAGGAGATAATTGATTGACCAAATTTTCCTGGTAAGGATGCAAAAGCAGGTTTTGCTTTAGCTCTAAACATGGTATTTAGTGAATTTAAAATCATCACGCTACCAAATAACAAGGTGAGCCAGGCACCACCAAATACTTTAGAAACTAAGATACCAACAACTACACCTAGTAACATAAAGATGGACCAAGATTTAATTACCTCAATATCAGTATTACCTTTTTTATACTGAGAGCGCGCAGCAGAAATTGAGGTTGGGATCATGCAAAGTAGGGAGGTTCCGGTGGACACCACAATTGCAATATTAGGATCAATCTTGAAAAAACCTGTAAACACTAAGTAGAAGCATGGTACGAAAATAATGCCGCCACCAACACCTAGTAAACCTGCTAGGAAGCCAGCTAATACGCCACAGAGCAATAAGACACCGATAGTAATAGCAAGCTCTACGAAAGTAATTCCTAAAATCATTGTAAACCAGCTTATTTATGAAAATTTAAACTGCTTAATTTTACCAAATTTTGAAGGTACGATTAAGTAAATTTCGGTTTTGAAAAAATTGAAATAACAACGGCTTATTTATGCTAATTTGTTAAATATTGATTAACAATCATGAAAAAAAAATCAAAAAATTGATTGACGAGTATAACAAGTTCTTGTACTATATCACTCCGTTAAATCACTTCGAGAATGAAGTTAAGAGTTTAGGCAATACCTAATCCATAGCTTGCGTCCTTAGCTCAGTTGGATAGAGCAACAGCCTTCTAAGCTGTGGGTCAGAGGTTCGATTCCTCTAGGACGCGCCAAGCTGATTTAACATACTACGATGGTGGCTATAGCTCAGTTGGTAGAGTCCCGGATTGTGATTCCGGTTGTCAAGGGTTCGAGCCCCTTTAGCCACCCCATCTTAAGTATACAATCTCGCGGGAGTGGCGAAATTGGTAGACGCACCAGATTTAGGTTCTGGCGCCTTCGGTGTAAGAGTTCGAGTCTCTTCTCCCGCACCACCTTGATTGTATTCTCCACAAAAAAATCGTAGTTACCGATAGTTTAAGACTATTCAATTCTCGCGGGAGTGGCGAAATTGGTAGACGCACCAGATTTAGGTTCTGGCGCCTTCGGTGTAAGAGTTCGAGTCTCTTCTCCCGCACCACCATCTTTCTTCATCTGTTTAACAAACTCTTAAGTTCAAGGTGTTTGGTTTTATTTTGTAAATAAAACTCATCTTCGCTAATTCTATCAAAGACCCTTGCTCTGTTTTGCGCTTTAGTTTTATATTATTGACTAAACCTTTAGTTCATTTTGTATGAATTGATATTTTGCGAGGATTTTGAATGTTAACAAGAACCTTGTCTTGGCAGTTAGTTAAAGTTTGTAAGCAGTATCCTGTGGTATTTGTGACTGGCCCTCGCAAGGTTGGAAAAACAACTTTACTCAAATATTTCGCCTCGTCAAAATATCATTTTGTAAGTCTAAATGACTTAAATGAAAGACAGCTTGCTCTTACAGATCCTGTACTTTTTCTCAAAAATCATGAACCACCATTGATTATAGATGAGTGTCAGTATGCACCTATTCTGTTTTCTCATATTCAGTCTTATCTTAACGATCATCAAGGTGTTAATGGTCTTTTTGTACTATCAAGCTCAATAAAGTTTTCAAAAACTGAGCTAAAAAAGTCTATGTCTTGTGAGGTAGCAATTTTAGAGCTTCAAGGTTTATCTTTTGGCGAGTTTAAAAGCAAACCTTTTTCAGATCCATTTTTACCAAGTACTCATTATCTTAAGATTAACAACAGCTGTCATGATTATGATTTTCAAAGTTTATACCGTGATATCTTTTATGGCTTTAATCTAAGGATGGTAGCCAAAGATGCAGAGGATAGTGCAAGGCATCAATTCTATAATTCACTTTTGCAAGATTTTCTTTGTAAAGATATCTTGTACCAAACCTCAATTGGAGATGGTGTCGACTTTATTACTTTTTTGCAACAGGTTGCTAGTAGTACCGGTAAGCTTTTAAATTTGAAACAATTAGCTCAAGCTTCAAAAATTGATCTTAAAACTGCTAAATTGTGGCTTAATCTCCTACAAAAATTTGGTATGGTTTATCTGTTACCACCTTATTTAAAATACAGCTCTAGTTCAAAATCAAAATCTCCAAAAATCTACTTTCTTGATACTGGTCTTTGCTGCTATTTAGCAAAAATTTCAAATGCAGACCACCTGCAAATCTGCACCATGAATAAAGCTATATAAAAGACTTTTGTATTAGCAGAAATACTAAAATCTTACTGGTACAACTTTAAAGAGCCAAAACTATATTACTATCAAGGAAATGGAGGAATAGATTTTGTTCTTGAAGCAGATGAAATCTTGTTTCCTATTGAAGTAAATATGTCTGGTATTCAAAAGATCAAGCATTACCAAGATTTTGACATATTAAAATTCCTTGGAAAAAAGGTTGGTACTGGCGTTGTTTTATGTGGCAGAAAAGATGTAGCCTATCTAAAAGAAGATGTCATAAGTGCGCCTGTTTGGTCGATTACTTTAAATTGAAAGCATTTATCCTATATCTTAATGAAGTTTTTCTACCATCATTGCAGCTCTGTGACTAGTGAACTTAAAAAAACAAATAAGTAAAGCATACTCACTATGAGTATGCTTTCATAAAGCTTTCTTTAGCAGATCTTGCCATCATCTAAGGTGTAGGCTGTTAAAGAGTCTCGTTTTGCTTGGATACAGATGAAAATAAGACCACCTTCCTTGGCATCAACGCGTCTAATACCTTTTGGTAAAACAGCTGCAACACTACCTTCTTGCAAAAGATACTCTTTATTATCAACGCTAAGTTTTCCACTACCTTTTAATACAAGGTACAACTCCTCATTGTTAACGTGATAATGGTTAAAAGCTGCTTTTTCATTGGGTTTTAAAGCGTTGATACTAACCTCCATGGAGGATAAATTCAAAAGATCTTTTAAGAACAATTTTCCATTAGAGATTAAGTTTGCTGCCTTGCATTCCATTTGATATTGGCAGATATCTTCAAAGGAGCCTAGGTTTGCAAAGGCAAAATTGTTGTCTAAACATAAATCTTTTGGTTGCTTTGAATCAGCTGATAATTTAAATGATAAATCCATAAGTACCTTCACTTCTTAAAAAACGTTTAACGGTGTGCTAAGCTTAACTTCAATTAAACTCACATAAAAGTACGCACTTTTGGCAAACCTAATTACCTTTTGGTAACGATTGTGGTCAATTGTGGCCTTTAGCTTGAAAAATATTTTTTACTGATGAAAACTGAAGAATTATCAACCATCGAGTGTCCTGTAATTTTGACCATTAAACTTATTGGTAATAAATGGAAACTTTTGATTTTAAGATCTCTCTTTTTAGGCACTTGCAGATTCAATCAGTTGCAAAAGGAGCTTGGTGATATAAGTCAAAAAGTGTTAACTGAGAATTTAAGAGATCTTGAAAGAGCAAAGCTAATTTCAAGGACTGTTTATCCTGAGGTTCCACCTAGAGTAGAGTACTCTTTAACTCTATTAGGACAATCTTTGAGAGGAATAGTGCATGCAATGAAAGACTTTGGTGAGAATTATCAAGCTACTTTTTTGCAGAGAAAAAGTAAAAACTAAGGCCTTTAAGCCTTAGTTTTTAGGTTAGTTTTGGTGTTCAGAGTTTGGATAGCAGCCTAAAATCTTTAAAAGATTAGTGCAAGGCTTTAAGTCCTCAAGAATATCCTGCATTGCAGAGGAGGAAGCATTAGCTTCGATATCAGCAAAGAAGATCTCCTCCCAAGTGTCCTCATTAGCATTTATTTTAGGTCTTGAGATTAACTTGGTGACATTAAGATTATGCTTTGAGATCTCTTGTAATACATTCAATAGTGAGCCTGGTTGATACTTCTTAACACTAAAGGCAAGGGAAGTCTTAGCTGCAATATTCTCTGGCACAATAATAGAGTTCATGCTGATGACAATAAAGCGGGTGAAATTGTGGATATTGTTAGCAATATTGTCAGCAAGTGGTGTTAAGTCGTAGAAAGAGGCTGCCATGTGAGAGCCTATTGCAACATGCTTAGGATCTTGTTTTTCCTTGATAAGTTGCATAGCCTCTGAAGTTGCCTTAGTGTAATGAATAGTAGCATTAGGTAAGACATCTTTTAACCACTTTGAGCATTGAGCTACAGGCTGTGGATGAGAGTAAATATCAGTAATTTCTTTTAAGTCGATATGTTTGCAACCTAAAATTGCATGATCAATTGGTACAAATAGCTCACCTACAATTGAAGCTTTAGTAGTTTGAATAACATCTAAAACCTCATTGATAGATCCTGAAGAAGAGTTTTCAACAGGTAAAATACCATATTCGCATTTGCCAGATTCTACAAGACCTACAATTTGAGCGAAGGTCTGACAACCTTCAAATCTGATATTACCTTTAAAGCCTTCTAAATATTTGCTTGATGCAACATGAGAATAGCTACCAGTATTACCAAGATAGGCTACAGAAGTATCTCTTACTACAGAGCTTTGATTAGCTTTAGCTACGATATAGTGTTGCTCTTGAGCACAAGTATTTTTGATGATGGTTTTAAATACATCTGATACATAGGATGGTGGTAAACCTAAATCTTTAGCTTGAGCTCTTAACTTTACTAATTTTGCATGCTCACGAATGGCATCGACAATGCTTTGATTGTGTACTAACTTGTACTCGGCTATGTCATTAGCAACATCCATGCGTTCTTCTAATAATTTTATGATTTGGTTGTCAATACGGTCGATATCGTCACGACAAGCTAAAAGATCTCTCATATCAATCCTTGTTTTTATAATTAACTTTTTAGCTATATTTTAGCAAACAATAGTTAAAAAAAATGCAGGATCTAATCCTGCATTCTTTTAATTCAAAATTCTTAATCTTCACGCTTTGCTAAAAGCTTTAAGATTTCTACGTATAACCAGCAAATAGTTACTAGTAAGGAGAAAGCATTGAAGTACTCAAAGTACTTAGGTAAACCAGCATCTACTGCTTGCTGAATGTTATCAAAATCTAAGATTAAGCTTAGAGCTGCAACAGTGCAAACAATTAGTGAAATTAAAATAGATAATGGACCTGTTTGTGGTAAGAAAGAACCACCAAATAGGCTTACTACAAGGTTAATCATGTATAACACAAAGATACCAGTGATAGCACCTGTTATCACAGCTTTAAACTTTTGTGTTGGAACGATTACTTTGAACTTCCATAAAGCAAGCATACTCATTACTACTACAAAGGTAGATAACACTGCAGTAGTTACAATGCCAGGATACTTCAATTCAAAAATTGCTGATAGAGAGCCTAGAGCTGCACCTTCTAATACAGCATAGATAGGAGCTGTAATAGGAGCAGTAGTTGGCTTAAAGATAGTAATGAAAGCTACAACAACGCCAGCAATTAAAGAACCATACATCAAGAAAGTAGGCATTACACCATACATTAAAGAGTTCATGGTGTAGTTCATGGCAAATAATCCAACAACTAGAGTAAGTGCAACAAGAACGATAGCTTTAGTTGTTGTTCCTTGAATGGTTGCACCAAGAGCCTCACCACCAAAGTTAAATGTTCCAGCTTGATTTCTAGCTACAGCAATGGCTGGATTAGATGACTGCAATTGCATTGTTAAAGTCTCCAAAAAAATAATAACTCATACAACTATATAGATGGTGATTACCACCTAAAAGTTCAAGTATCTTGTATAGCTTTACCTCTTAGTAATGCTATTTTTTCAATTATACAATACAATAATAAAGTTATATAGAACTTAGTCCTTATTTATATACTGGAGTAATGATGGCAGATTGGAGTCAAATTATCGGAAATTTAAAGCATACAGAAGCCTTTGTGCATGCAAATAATTATCAATTGCAAAGACGCAATAGTGGTGCAGTAGTTTTCCCTCCAAAAGAAGATGTGTTTAATGCTTTTAAATATACTCCGCTTGATAAATTAAAAGTGGTGATTTTAGGTCAAGATCCTTACCCAGGTGTAGGTCAGGCAATGGGACTTGCTTTTTCAGTACACACCAAAATTCCAGTACCTCGCTCTTTAGTTAACATCTACAAAGAGTTAGCAAGTGATATCCCTGGTTTTCAAATCCCAGATCATGGAAATTTAATCCCTTGGGCAAGACAAGGTGTCTTGCTGTTAAATGCCTGTTTAACTGTAGAGGAGGGCAAACCTTTATCTCATCAAAAAATTGGTTGGGAGCAGTTTACTGACGGTGTGATTAAAGCTATCAATGACAAGTGTGAGAACCTAGTTTTTATGCTTTGGGGAAATCCTGCTCAGCAAAAGGGAGCATGTATTGATGCTAATAAACACTTAGTTTTAAAGTGTGCTCATCCAAGTCCTTTATCAGCAAGTCGTGGCTTTTTTGGTTGTCACCACTTTTCTAAAGCTAATCAATACCTTATTGAGCATCATAAGAAGCCTATCGATTGGCAGTTACCATTACATCTTGATGGTGATGAGCAGTTATAAAAATAAAGGCAGCTTAAAAGCTGCCTTTTATAAAACTTTAATCAAAGATTAGTTTGTTAGATTTGAACCGTTAGCAGGTTTAAGAGAACCTGTGCAGATTCTGATTAGATCGATAATTACCCAGATACCAGAGATTACAGCACCAAAACATGTAAGTGTTAAAATTAGCATTAGAATAGCAGTGCCTGGTCTACCTAAATAGAATCTGTGAGCACCAAATCCACCTAAAAATAAGCAAAGTAATAATGTAGCAATAAATGACTTGCTATTAGGATTTTCTACTTGAGCAGTTGTCTGAGAAGCTTGTTGAACAGGTACACCACAATGAGGGCATACAACAGCTGAATCGTCAATTTCTTTGCCACATTTTGCACAAAATGCCATATAAAACTCCTTTTTTAACACACTTTGTTATACTCACTTTAGCAAACTGTAATCTAAAGAAAATAGTCTAATATCAAAAGCTTGATTGCATTCACTAAATTTTTGATGATTTAGTAGTGCCAACCATCTTTTTTAATCCTAAATTTAGACTTATCCAAAAAATGTACATTATTTCTCACATCGTGAGATGAAAATATTTTTTAACAATGTTTAATTTAATAAACAAAACGTTTTAGTTTAGGTAAATAAGCTTTATATTAAGATTTTTTAAATTGTCGAAAACGCTTACATATAAGCCATATTCAAGTAAAAAAGATTATTTTGAGTTTAAAACAAGGTAAAATGTAAAGTATGATAATTATCACAAAACAATGTTAAATAATTTGTTAATATTTTAACGCTATGTAGTTTTTGTAGTGTTGCAAAATACGCTGCTAAAATGATAGCTTTCATAAAGGTGATTGAACGGGGGGGCGCGTATAAAAAAGTATTCGCATCCATCCGGTTTTTTTTATCTACCAGAGCTCTCTAGCAACTTTCTAATTTCAGCTACTACGTTTTTAAGACCTTGACCATTATAGGTGTGTTCGCAGTTGTGCTGATAAGTGTCAAAGTTTTCAATCAAATCTTGAAGGGCGGAATCGATACTCTTTGCATCACTAAGCTTTGCTACAGTTAAGCTATTACCTAGTCTATTATCAGTTACAAATTTTCCTACACCTGCCTGATTGTCGGCAATTTCGACATTGATAGATGGAATTTTAGCGATGATACGCTCTTTGAACATACCACCACAGGCACCTATAGCTAAGTCTGTTTGTGAGAATAATTTTGGTACATCCTCTGTGTGCTTGAGCACTTTTATCAAAGGAGTATCTTTGGTAAGTTTTACAATTTCCTCATAATTTGGATTTGACAGTCCACAAAGGATTGTAAAATCATATTTCTCATAGAGGTTTGATGAGAGAATAGCTTTAGTACAGCTAAGACAGCCGTGTACAGGATCAGATCCTCCAAAGTTTACTAAAACTCTATATTTGCCACTTTTTGAAGGTGTCTTTTCAATGTGGTTAAAGCTATCTTTAATGTAGTTATAATCCCCACCTATGCACAATTTACATTCTTTGTTTACAAGTGGTTTGTAGCTAGCTTCACTCTTACCTGGATCTTGATCAAAGAGTAAATGACATTGATGTGGGCGATTACACAAATCGTCGATGACGACAACTTTGGTATAAGGGTAGAGCTCTTTTTCAAATTCACTATCTAAATAATAATCATCGATAATTACTAGATCAGGCTCTTCGCATAAGGTCGAAGTTACAAGCTCATCTAGCTCATCGACCATTGAGAATTCATCAAAATTAGTACACAGCGGAAATACTCTTGTAGAAAGGGAATTTGATACAAGAGTTAGATAACAATCTTTAAAATTCTCTAAGATGGCATTTACTCGCATTAAATGGCCAGTACCAATTTTCTCGTCGGCAATTAGTACTACTGTAATAGTCTTTTTCTTACTCAAGGTTTAACTCTTCTAAAGCTTTGGAAATTGCTTGTGCATACACAAAGTCGTCTAAAGTATCGATATCGATAACTCGATATCTTGGCATTGCATAGCCAATTCTCTTAAGGTTTGCGACTTTGCCTTCTAAATTTTGAGCGGTGTAAAAGTAGAATTGACCGCAGTCTTGATAGCAAGGTTGGAGATCTTGAGAGCGAGTCATAGCAAATTGAGGCTCACGATAAACGATATTGCCATTAGGATCTTCAATAAAAGCTCTTTGAATAGGGAAAGGAAACTCACAGATGGAGGTTAGTGTATCAGCCTTTTCTTCAATAAATTTTTGGTAAGCTCTTTTTAGATGAAAACCATTTAATAAAGGTGCTGTAGCGTAGATACAACAGACGTTGTCTATGTTTTCTCCACTTTGCTTTAATCTTTTATAAGCATCGACTACCACATCATAAGTGCCAGTAAAATCATCGGCTAAACTTTTATCTCTTACAAAAGGAGCACAAGCACCATATTGTGTGGCAACTTCAATAATTTTTTTGTCGTCACTTGAGACGATTACTTTTGAAAACACGCCACTGTCTAAAGCTGCTTTGATAGAGTAACTAATTAAAGGAGCGCCATTAAAGTCTTTGATATTTTTTAAAGGGATCCTCTTAGAGCCACCACGAGCTGGGATCACTGCAATATTGTTCATAAATTCTATGAAATTTCCTTATCTAATAAACTACATAAGGTTGCTGCGCACATTTGTAATTGCACATGACTTAATTTTGGAAAGAGTGGAATAGATAGAGTGTGGCTAAAGAAATATTCAGCACCATCTAACTTTTCATAAGTTTTTAAGCTTTGATAATATGGGTGATCATAAATTGGTAAATAATGAATTTGTACACCAATATTATGCTTACGTAGCTGCTCGTAGAGGTGATCTCTACAATTGCCAGGTAATGACACTTGATATAGATGCCAAGAGCTTAAAGACTCTTTAGTATCTGCAATAGGCAAGACTAAACCTTTTTGATCTTTTAAAAGTTCACCATAAGCTTTAGCTTGCGCTCTTCTTTTAGCTAAAAAGTCATCTACTTTATTTAATTGACTAATACCTAAAGCCGCCTGCAAGTCTGATAAACGGTAGTTAAAACCAAGCTCTTGCATCTCATAGTAGTAAGCAGGGTAGTTTTGATTTACAAGTTTAGCTTTATCGTGCTCGATACCATGAGAGGAGAACTTCTTCATGATTTGGTAGAACTTCTCATTATTAGTCAAACACATGCCACCTTCTGCGGTAGTAATAATTTTGACAGGATGGAAACTAAATACAGTGATATCAGAGTATTTGCAACTACCAATTTTACTGCCGTGATACTCTGCGCCTAAGGCGTGAGCTGCATCTTCAAGAAGATAAAAACCATATTCAGCTTTAAGCTTAGATAGGCGCTCTAAATCAACAGGTTTACCTGATAAATGAACTGCAACTACAACTTTTGGTAGCTTGTTTTGAGCTTTTGCTTTGATAAGCATTTGCTCAAGTGCATCCACATTTAGATTACCAGTAAATTTATCGACATCGATAAATTCAACATTAGCACCTTGGTATCTTGCGCAGTTTGCTGAAGCTACAAAGCTTATGGCGCTAACATAGACGTAGTCATCTTTTTGCACGCCAAAAGCTATCATCGCAAGGTGCAAGGCTGAGGTGCAGGAATTTACACCTACAGCGTATTGAGCACCACAATAGTCTGCGACATTGTCTTCAAATTCTGTAATTAAAGGACCACAAGTTAAATAACCAGAGGTAAGAACATCTCTTACAGCCTCTAGATCATCTTGCTCAATTGTCTGAGTGCTGTAAGGAAGCATTATTTCACCTTGGCTAAAAAGTCTTTAATTTCTTCAACGTTTAAGTAATGAGGGTTGTTAAAGGAGTTGTACTCAAAGTCTAAAGGTACAGCCTTACCTTTTTCACCAAGAGCAGTCTTTGTAAAATTCTCACTGCCGAAATTGTTGAACACAATAGCAGGTCTAATGATAAAGAAATCATCAAACTCAATTACGTGCATGGAGTCATCACAAGGACACATTAACTCATGAATTTTTTCACCAGGTCTAATACCCACTTCTTTTTGTGGAATATTAGGAGCGATAGCAGTTGCTAAATCTACAATCTTAATGGATGGGATCTTTGGTACAAAAGTTTCGCCACCGTGCATTCTAACTAAGGATTTAAGTACGAAATTAACCCCTTGCTCTAAGGAAATCCAAAAGCGAGTCATCTTCATATCAGTGATAGGAATAAAATCTGCTTTTTCCTCAACTAGTTTCTTAAAGAAAGGTACTACAGAACCACGAGATCCTGAAACATTACCATAGCGCACTACTGCAAAGCGGGTTTTACCTTCCCCAACTAAGTTATTTGCAGCGGTAAATAACTTATCTGAGCAGAGTTTTGTAGCACCATATAGATTGATTGGGTTAGCTGCTTTATCTGTTGATAAGGCAATTACTTTTTCTACATTACAATCAATTGCTGCCTGAATAATATTGTCAGCACCACCAATATTAGTCTTGATGCATTCTTGAGGGTTGTATTCAGCAGCAGGAACTTGCTTGATGGCAGCAGCGTGAATCACAATATCCACTCCTTTCATGGCCATCTTTAACCTTTGCAGATCACGGACATCGCCAATAAAGTAACGAAGCTTTGAGCTATACGCTGCAAGTCTTTGTTGCATTTCGTATTGCTTTAACTCGTCACGGGAATAAATGATCACTTTTTTGATGTCATAATTATCTAATAAAGTTTTGACAAATTTATTACCAAAAGAGCCTGTTCCACCAGTTACAAGAAGGGTCTTACCCTTTAAATACTCTGCAACCTTCAAAAAAATATCCATGATCATTCCTTAGTTTGAAGCAACTATGCCATATTTTTTCATTTTTTCAACTAAAGTTGTGCGACGTAGTCCTAAAATTTCAGAAGCTTTTGCTACAACACCATTACTTTGCTCTAAAGCTTGCTTAATCATATTGATTTCGATATTAGAAACCATGTCTTTAAGATTGATACCCTCAGGGGATAGGGTTGGCATAAATGCTTGAGCCATGTCATTTTCACCTTCAATAATTGGTAGTGGAGGTAAATCAATTGGCTTGCTGTCAGCCTCTTCTACATTGAAATCCTCTTGGATTTCATCACCAGGTAGTGGTACTGAGAAGTTATCTAATAAAGCCATACGCTCAGCAAATGGATCGTCTTCAAGTTTTCCACCACGATAGGTTACAGGCAAATCGCCTACATCTACAACCTCGTTTGGATGTAAGATTAACAATCTTTCAACTAAGTTTGAAAGCTCACGAACGTTGCCAGGCCACTTGCAGGACATTAGTTCAAGCATTGCTCTTTGAGTAAACTTAATGGTGGCATTTTGCTCTTTGCTATGACGATTTACTAGTTCTTGAACTAGTAATGGAATATCGTCAGCTCTGTCACGTAGTGGTGGGGTTTCAATTGGGAATACATTTAGACGATAGAATAAATCCTGTCTAAATTGTTTTTCCTCAACCATCTTTTCAAGATTCTGGTGAGTGGCAGCAATCACTCTTACGTTAGCTTTAATTGGTTTATTTGAACCTACACGCTCAAATTGACGCTCTTGTAACACACGTAATAGTTTTACTTGCATCTGTAGGGGCATATCACCAATTTCGTCAAGGAAGATAGTACCACCTTCGGCTAATTCAAAACGACCTTCATGGGCACTAATAGCACCTGTAAAAGCACCTTTTTCATGACCAAATAACTCTGATTCAAGCAATTCACTAGGAATTGCACCACAGTTAACTGGTACAAAGGCTTTGTTTTTACGATTTGATAATTCGTGAATAGCTCTTGCGACTACTTCTTTACCAGTACCAGATTCACCTAAGATAAGTACTGAAGCATCAGTAGTTGCTACTTGTTCAATTAAACGACGTACGTTAGTAATAGCTTTGCCTTGGCCTACTAACATCTTAATTAAAGTAGTAGCTCCATTGCCTGATTTAGAGGAGTACTTTCTCATGGTTCTAAAAGATTGGCAATAGTGCAATAAAGATACGATCTCGTCATACTCTGGATCGTTACTGATTTTACCCATTAAGTTAGGGCAAGAAGAAAGATCTTCTTTAACGTCATCTTGGCAAAGTAAGAATGCAGTATCCTTATGCTCGTCAATAAGAGCTTTATAATCTGTGTCGATGCTACCTAAGATACAGTAATCAACATTGCTATCTTGGGCATTGAAATAAGAAATACAGTCGTCAATTTCACCACTTTGACATACTAAGCCTAGAAACTCAAAAATAGTCTCTAGAGATTTTCTTTTTTGACTGTCTTTCTCAAGAATTAGCAAGTTTCCTGAAAATTTCATTTGCTACACCGTAAAGTTTTTGACAATAACTTTTTAACTAAATTTAACTTACTAATATCATAACCTAGTTTTAGCTATCGACAAAATTTTGACAATCTTTAAAGATAATTTTTAAAAATTTTTCATCTAATCTGTGAGCTAAGACTAATTTTACTCCCATTATCTTGTTACTAAATCTCATAAAAATCGGTGTTTATCGTATCCGAAAACTTTGTATTACAAAATGATCTATTTGCGCACGGCAGTCAAAAATTTGAATTTTTGACTATGTAAAATTCTAAAAATTTAGTTTGGCATGATGCTTGCTTTAGATAATAAAAAGTTTGTTTAGTCAATTTTTTGTTAAAGGTGAGCTTATGAGCGATGAGGCAATTTTAAATCCTACTTCAAGTCTTGATATGGGACTTGTTGGGGATCATCGTAATCTAAGTAAACTAAAACAATTAGGTCGTGGTGATAAACGCTCACAGGCTTTAGCTTTAAAGGCTTGTGCTGAGCAATTTCAATCTATCCTCAATCAATATTGGGTAGATGCTATGCGTCAATCAAACGATACTATCAATCCTGATTCACCTTTACATTCAAAATACTCTGGTTTCTTTGAGGACATGCTAGCTCAACAGAATGTTTCAACCATGACTCAAAATTCAGGTATGAATAAAAACTCCATCACCTACCTTTTAACTAAACAGTTTGCAAAATCTTTAGGTGATGAGGGTAAGGAGTTATTAAAAGAGCTAGATAAGATGGCTGTATCCTCTCATCAAGGTGGATATATTAAAGGCTCTAATGTTAACGCTAGTGTCGCAAATCTCAATCAAATGCTACAAAATTCAAAAGTTGATCCAAGCTCTAGTGTTCAAAACTTATCTAAATTATTTAAGGATCTTCCTGATCCTAATAGCATGAGAGACTTTGATACCTCACAAGAGTTTGTTGAGAAGATGATGCCTTATGCCTTAAAGGCTGTAGAAGGCTTAGGCTTTAACCCATTAGTTTTAGTAGCACAAGCTGCTCTTGAAACTGGTTGGGGTAAACATGTCTCACCTGGTAATAACTACTATGGTATTAAAGCGACAAAAGATTGGCAGGGCCAAACCGAGAAATTGACCTCTGATGAGTATGAGAATGGTCGTTTTGTGGCAGAGCAGAGTGATTTTAGAAAATATTCTGACGTTTTAGCGTCAATGAAAGATTACATTAAGTTTATTAAGGAGAATCCTCGTTATCAAAATGCAGTGAATAAATCGTACAATCCAGACGAATATTTTGAGGAAATTCAAAGAGCTGGGTACGCAACAGATCCTAATTACGCAGACAAGTTGAAAAAAATTTCACGCAAAATTGCATTTATGGCATACAAATAGCATATAGAAAAATATAGAGGATAAAAAAAGGCAATTTTTTGCCAAAAGGGGTTTTAAGATGTCAATCGATTTAATCTACACTGGTAAATATGGTGTTCTAAACGCTCAGAAGTTATTGAATTCAACTTCAAATAACATCAACAACGTTAACACTGAAGGTTATGTCCGTAAGGAAACCTTAACCTATACCTCCTGTGTTGATTGGGGCGTTGGTGCTACTTATACCCGTCGTTTATATGATCAATTCGTACAAAAGCAAATGTATACCGATCAAGGCAATAAGTCTTACTATGAAGCTTATGCCTCTGGTATGGATACAGCTGACAGAATTTTGTCAGATGAGACTATGTCACTTGCTAATGCTACCACTAAATTCTTTGATGCTTTATCCACAGCTGCAAATTCTCCAACTTCTGCTGCTAATAGAAATGAGGCTAAAGGTCAATTAGAGAACTTAGTAGGCCGTATCAATTCAGCTAACAATACTTTAGTTGATTCTTTAAATGAAGTTAACGGCAAAATCTCTGATGAAGTTGCTGATATTAACTCCTACACTCAAGCTATCTGCAAAATCAATGACGAGATTAGAGTTTTATCCTTATCAGATGTAGCAACAAACAATGAAATCTACATGCAAATGTTAGATGAGCGTGATCGCTTAATCGGCAAGTTATCAGAGCATGTAGCTATCAATGTTCAAATACAATCTGACAATACTTATGAAGTTTACATGGATTCAGGTATGCTACTTGCTAATGGCGATACCTATGCAACTTTAGTACAAGGTCAAAACGAATTTGATGTTACTAAAAGTGAAATCCATTTAACTTACAATTCAATCGCTGGTGGTAGAAAAGATAATACTGACGTAAAGCTAACTAATAACTCTATTGGTGGTGCTTTAGGTGGTTATTTAAATTCTACAACCGAAATTCGTAATTCTATGCGTGAAATCGGTAAGCTTACTGTAGCTTTAGCCGATGCATTGAACGTTCAAAACAAAGCAGGTTTCACCCTTGAGGATATTGCAGGTTCTAACCTAATCAATGTTAAAGGTGTTTATGCTACCTCAACTAACGATACTCAAGGTTTATACTGCACCTTTAATGAAGGTCAAGGTTCCAACGTTCAAGGTTATGATTTTAAAGTTTCTTTCTCTGACGGTGATTTACACGTTTACAGAGTTGAAGAAGATGAGCGTATGGTGGAAATCACTGCTGATATTCCTGCAGCTGATATCGTAACTAACGGTAACAACACCACCATCAGTTTAAATGAATATGGTCTAACCTTTAATATGAATGCTTCTTTAAATCAATTAAAGAATGATAAGACTGTATTCTATGTACAACCAACTTTAATGGTAGGCTCTACTGTTGAATCAAATGTTTCAAAGCCAGAGGACTTTGCTTTTGCCTCAGCTGTAAGAACTGGTACTAAAGCTGACAACTATGGTAATGCAACTATCGTATTATCAAGCTGTACTAATACTGGTGCTGATTTTGGTGTTTCAGTTGATCCTGCTACTAAAAAGCCTGTATTTAACACTGGTGCTCCATCACAAATTAAGATTGATGCTCAAGGCAACTATCTAATTTATGACAATAACAATACCTTATTAGGTATGGCACCTGCTAGCACTAAGGGTACTAACGTATTTGCTAATGCAGTAACTTATGATCTGGCTACAAATAGTTTTACTAACACTCCACTTGCTGGTAATAACGGTTATCCTGGCTATGACGTATCTATTAACGGTACTGTTAAAGAGAACGATGAGTTCTATGTTGAGATTAACTCAGGCGGTCAAGCTGATAACTCTAACGGTAATGCTTTAATTGGTATCAGAAGTCAGTCTATTGTACGTTCAACTGGTTCAAGCCAAGTTACCACCTTTAATGACGGTTACGCTAACCTTTTAGGTGAACTAGGTACTTCAATTACCACTGCTACTGCTAATAAAGATGCAGCTGCTGCAAAACTTGAGCAAACCACTAAGTTATACCAGTCAACAGCAGGTGTAAATCTAGATGAGGAAGCTACAAATCTTGTGATGTATCAACAAACCTATCAAGCTTGTGCCAAGATTATTGAAGCTTCACAAACCATTTTTAATGCTCTAATTGGTGCATTCTAAGGAGGTGAGCTATGAGAATTTCAACCACCATGCAGTTTACTAACAGTTTGTCTTATATTCAAAAGTCAAACACAAGTGTAGATGAAGCTTCTAACCGTTACAATTCAGGCTTAAAGTTTCAAACTGCCGGCGAGAATCCATCAGGCATGGCCTCTAAGGTAAAGTATGAAGGTGCTATTAGCTCTTACAAGCAATACGCTAAAGACGGAGGTCTTGCTGCTAACACTTTATCTGAAGAAGAAACTGCATTGAAATCTATGTGGTCTGCTTTATCAAGCATTAACACCCGTTTAATTCAGTGTGTGGATGGTTCTAATGATCAAAACAGCTTGATTGCCTTAGCAGAGGAAATTGGTCAAACAAGAGATCACTTATATGATCTTATGAATACCCAAAATACTGACGGTGAGTATATTTTCTCTGGTGCACAAAGTGATATTCCAACTTACACTTTAACCTCAGATGGTCACTATGTATGCCAAGCTGACGGTTCAACTCGTAGTGTGTTAGTGGCACCAAGTATCACTGTACAAGTATCAGATTCAGGTTTAGATGTTTTTGAAAACTGCCGTTTAGCTGACACCATGACTGTTACTGCTACTCCTAATATTGGTAGTAGTGTAATTTCCTCATATGGAGATTTTGGTGATCTTTATGATAAGTATTATTCACCTGCTACAGGTGCTAACAATACTTTGACTATTAACGTAGCAAATGACAATTCCTTTAAATTGTTAGCACCAGATGGCACTGTAATTGAGACTGGTGAGGTAAATCTTGAGGATGGCACTATCAATGTAAAAGGTATGGAGTTTACTATTCCTGATCCTGAAAATTATGCTGGTACCATCGAGATTGAACTTGATCCTCCTAAGACTGACAACATCTTAAATGCTTTAACCAAGATTGTTGACATTATTGAGGATGAATCTATCTCTAATACCGACAAGATTGCAGCTATCACAGAAGCTCAAGTTAATGTTCAAAACGCTATGACTCGTTACGATTCATATCGTGGTAAGGTCGGTGCTAGACAAAACACCATTGCCACAATTTTAACATCTAACAATTCTTTATCTGATATTAAGACCGAATCAAAGGCAAATGTATCTGAGGTTGATGCCTTTGAAGCTGCTTCTGATTTGATTCAGTCTCAAAATCAGTTAAATGTTTCAAGACAGATTTATAGCATGCTTTCAAAGCAATCACTATTTGATTACATATAATAACTTAAGAGGAAGAGAAAAATGATTAACTTAAATACTGTTGCAAATGCAAACCATGTAGCTACCACTACTTTAGACAACAAAACTAATGTTGCAACTGCAACTGAGGTTAACAAGCAAGTTAACACTGGTGCCTCTGCAGTAGTTGAGTTACAAACCAATGTTGCTGATGTAAATGCAAAAAGCTCTATCAAAGTAGATGCAACTAATGCAAAAGCTTTTGTTGCTGATATCGCAGCTATGCTAGGTCAATCAAATGGTAGCGTACAAGCTAACTTAAATGGTTTTGACGCTGCAAGACTACTAGCTTAACCAAAGATTTGGCCTTGCCTTTGAGGCAGGCCAAAAATTTTTGTAAAAAATATTAAAGTTTGTAAAAAGGCTGTCCGTTATACAAAATAGGAGAGATGTAATACCTGTATTTTGGGTATAAATAACCGTTTATAAACTTCAGACTAAAAAACTGGAGGAATGAGTTATGACTATGACAGCTATCAATTCAACCTCATTAGAGAAAACTACATACCAAAATAAAATAACTCAAAAGCCTGATACCTTTAGATTACAGGATGTAATCGAGGATGAGGATAAAGTAGTTACTAGTGCTAAAGAGCCTACAACTACTAATGAAACCGAGGATACTAAAGTAAATCCTGACGATAAAAAGATCTCAAAGGCACTACAAGAGCGAAATGAGAAATTAGCTCAAGAGCGTATGAATGATTTAAATCGTCAGAATATCGGTTTGGCTTTTAGTTTTGATAAAGATACTGATAACACTATCGTAAAGGTAACTGACTTAAATACTGAGAAATTAGTTCGTCAAATTCCATCAGAGGAATTCTTAGAGTTATCTAAGCGTTTAAATGAGTATCAGCAAAACAATCAAGTAACAGCTCAAAGCAAAGAGAAATTTGCTAAAGGTCTGTTCCTAGACGATATTGTCTAATCATTTTTCTACTCTCACAACTCTCCTTTTTAGGAGAGTTGTGCTCTCATATCTTTAATTTTTTCTTTTCTCTTTCTTTAAAATCCGTCATAATCAGCTTCTATTTAGCTTTGATGAAAAAGTGTGGCATTGGTGACACTTAATTGTTAAAAAAACATTCAAGAAAAATCAGAATCGAACGATAATAAATATATAAGACATAAGTATTTTTGGTTTGCAGGAGATCCAAATGTACGGTAGAAATTTAAAAGCGTATAAAAAAACAAATTTAGAGGCTGAGTTATCAGTTGCTGATCCTCATCGTGTAATTCAGATGATGTATGAGGGCTTAATTGAGCGTTTATCTCAGGCTAAAGGTGCAATTATGCGCCATGACTATGAGTATAAGGCTGATAGAATTTCAAAAGCTGTTGGCATTATCAATGGTCTACAGTCAGCTTTAGATAACCGCTCAAACCCAGAGTTAGGTCAGAGGATGTTTGCCTTATATGACTATATGAAGGAGTTATTAACTAAAGCTTCAGTATCTTTGGATACAGCCCCTATTGATGAGGTTATAAACTTAATCCTTCCAATTAAGCAAGCCTGGGATCAGATCCCTCAAGATATTAAAGAAAAGACTAATCAGCAGATCTTAAATTCCCCTGATTACTAAACTAAAGAGTGCCTTACGCACTCTTTTTTCTGTTAGTAAGTTTTGCTCTCATAGAGCAAAACAAACCTAAAACAATAATTAATCCACCAATTGCTTCTTGAATTACAAATTTCTCTTTTAAAATAGTAATACCAAAAATAACGCCAAATAATGGAATTAAGTAAACAAAGGTTCCACCTTTGCTTGCTCCAACTTTAGTGATAGCTACATTCTAGGAAACAAAAGCCACCACGCCTGCAAGAATTGATAAAGTAAGAAAAGCTATAATATCAGTAGTATTAAGCCTATATAGTTCTAAAGAGTCAGTGGCAACTCCAGTGATTGTGCAATAAATGGCACCAAATAAACCAGTCCAAGCTGTAACTGTAATTGGACTAATATTCTTTGATAGTTTCCAACTTACAACTACGTATATAGACCACATTGCCTCGCAGATAATCACTAAGATCTCACCAAAGTTAATTCTTAAAGAGAGTAGTGCATTGATGGAGCCTTTACATACAATAAAGATAGCTCCAATACAGCAAAGAGCTATGCCTAGCCAGCCTAATTTGCTTAATTTCTCGCCAATAAAAATCAAAGCTAAGGTTGAGGTTACAGCAGGTCCGATACTTTCAATTAAAGCCGCATTAGAAGCAGGAATGGTTCGTAGTGCCTCAAAGAATAAGTAGTTATGTAGATAAATACCTACACAGCCCATAATCAATAGGATTTTAAGATCTCGCCAAGGAACAAGGATGGCCTTTTTGCCTTTGGCTAAATACAAAAAGGGAAACAAAATAGCTGCTACTAAATAAAATCTTGTTGAGGTTATTAGTAGTGGACTCATACTGTCTTTTAAGTATCTGCCACAAATTGGACTAAAAGCCCAAAAGATGCAAGCAACCATCAATAAGGCGTAGTATTTTGCAAGCTTATTAGTTCTCATAACAGTTCCTAAGGATTAAAGATAGACATCTATATGATAGTGGGTGCAAAGTTGTTGTCTTCAAAATCAAAAAAACATCATGAGCGGGATTTAGTATGTTCCGTTCACCAAGGCTATATGAAAGCATGATCTCAGCAATATAAACCAGTGTTAAAAGATCATAGACTAGAGAAAGCAGTTCATGCAGTCGCTGGTCTTAGAACAGTGGGATATGCTTGCGATGATATAACAGTTGAAGATATCGAAACTGGT
>Ga0256404_1003150_pt1 | contig 34560 bp, 29 predicted proteins | sample RumenRJG_01DNA_FD_185990 | JGI IMG/M metagenome (GOLD analysis project Ga0256404, IMG submission 185990) | Bovine rumen microbial communities from Lethbridge, Alberta, Canada - RJG_01 | ecosystem: Host-associated > Mammals > Digestive system > Stomach > Rumen | place: Canada: Alberta | collected... | reverse complement strand
TGGATTCATCGTATCTATCTATATGCTGTGCAACAAGGAGACACTGCTTGCACAGATCAAAAAGACGATCGTTTCGCTCACCAAAAAGTCCACCTGTGCAAAGATCATGGGTGTTTCATCTCAGGCAAACAAGGTCTTTTCGGGATTTATAATCGGAAAGATCATAGATTCGATAATCATTGGTCTGCTTTGCTTTATCGGCCTTACGCTGATGAACATGCCGTACAACATCATGATCGCTGTTATCGTTGGTGTTACGAATATCATTCCGTTCTTCGGTCCTATCATAGGAGCTGTGCCGTCAACACTGCTGATGCTGATAGTTGATCCGAAGAAAGCGATACTGCTGTTCATTTTCATTCTTATACTTCAGCAGTTCGACGGAAACATTCTTGGTCCTAAGATACTTGGTGATTCGACGGGACTCCCGGGATTCTGGGTACTTATTTCCCTTATCGTCAGCGGCGGACTTTTCGGCTTTGCGGGAATGGTGCTTGCAGTACCTGTATTTGCGCTGGTTTACAGCTTTGTTAGAACATATGTCGAGAACAAGCTGCGCAAGAAAAAACTGCCTGTCACGACAGAGTACTACAAGCAGGATATTGAGCATCTTTACACTAAGCCTGAAAAGAAAAAGCCTATGACAGCGCAGGAACTTGAAAAAATGGAGATCCCGTCAGCCGAAGAGGTCAATGAAGTACAGTTTGAAGACGGCGATAATGTAAAAGAATACAAAATAGGCGATAATTAAAAAAAGGGAGCTGTTGCACAAAAGCGACAGCTCCTATTGTTACCCTAATCGCTGATAAAATGTTGAAAACTCGGCAAATCCAGGCCAATTGTTGAAAAAATGCGCAAACAGCTCAAAACCCTCTTAAAAAAAGAGAGCTTTGAGCCGTTTTTCTTATGTGTTTTTTATGCTGTTTTCAACTCAAAAAGAGAAACTCCCAACCGGTTCGCTGAGATCTTTGAACATAGCTTCTTTATGTTGTAAGATACTGCAAGCACAAGCATCTCAGTCCTGATGTTTTTACTGCCTCTGCAAAGAAACCTTCGGAACCCCATATTCTGTTTGAGCACTCCGAACGCACCCTCTGACTGTATGCTCCTGTTCATCCTCAGTTTAGCTCCCAGGTCTGTCGTGATGTTTGCAAGGCTCTCTTCTCTCAGCTGCTTGAATCTATGAGATACTGCAAGCGTTTTGCTCTGCTTTGCTTTAGTGCAGTTCTGCCTGTATGGACACCCTTCGCAGCTTTCGCATCTGTACATAGCTTTTTCTGAAACAAATCCTGCCTTGGTCTTCTCGTGTTTTGTGCCTGCTCTGTACAGTATCCTTCCCGCTTTGCATACGAAAATATCACCTGTTTCATGGTATTCCATATTCTCTGGTCTGCCGTATTTCAGACTGTAGCTCTTCTTTCTGCTCTGCTCATAATTTGCCGGTTTTATGTATGAAACCATGTCATGCGTTTTAAGGTAAATGTAGTTCTCCTCGCTTTCATAACCTGCATCACAGATGATGTTTTTCAGCACGAATAATTCTGTTTTACTGAGTTTTTCAAGAAACGGTATCAGCGTATTTACATCGCTTCTTTCACTTGAAATATCGATACCTATGATATATTCTCCCTCTACAGCTGCCTGGATATTGTATCCCGGTTTAAGCTGACCGTTTTGCATATGGTCTTCCTTCATACGCATAAACGTTGCATCTGTGTCAGTCTTTGAAAAACTGTTCCTTCCGTCGAAAAGGCTGTTGTAGCGCTCATATTGCTGCAGCTTTTCCTGATACTCTTCAAGCTGTTCAAGAGCCTTCTGATATATGCTCTTGTGGTGACCTTTGCCCGAAACACGCTTTATGCCGAGCTTTAACATTAGAGATGACAGAGTACCTATCATCACACCGACATCGGCATTATCCGGAAATCTTATGCCGTATGCAGAATGTATCTCATCAAGTATACCCGGAAGCTTTGCTTTAAGTTTCTGCTCATTCTTTGAAACTGCCTTTTTCCAAACAAAAGTATACCTGTTGGCATTTGCTTCAAGCTTAGTTCCGTCGATAAACAGATTTTCTCCGCTTACCTCGCCATTATTCAGAAGATACTTTACAACTGCATAAAAAACACGCTCTGTCTTGTCTCCCATTTTCTGTCTGAAGCGTGATATCGTGCTGTGATCGGGTTTGGGGAAGCCATCGAGTAGCCACATAAAGTATATATCATGACCACAAAGATCTTCAATCTTTCTGCTTGAATATGCACCGTTCATATACCCGAAGATAAGCAGTTTCATCATGATATCTTCGGGGATCTTACCATTCCAATCACAGCCAACATCATATTCTTCATTGAAATACACCGTATCTAAGACATCATTAATTATCATCACAGGTGAGTTTTCTTTGATGTAAAATTCGTAATTCATGTTCAAACGTACTTGACAATTTCTCATTTTTGTGGTATTATCCTTTCGTTGTTTAATGTTGTTTGGCGATTACATTATACCACAAAAAGAAGAACTTGACTACCTTTTGGGGTTCGTCAAGTTCTCTTTTTTTCTTTCTGAGGCTGCAACAGCCTCTTCTTTATGCCTTTTTGGTAAAATTGATTTTCATCGGCTCTGCGTCGCAGACCTGTATCCAGCCTGTTATTGAGCCGTCACGGTAGCACAGGCTGTAATAATCGCCGATACACTGTTTCGCAGGGTCTTTGTCAAGGATCTGTACATCACCGCTGTCACAGCCGTTTGTGCGTGCTGTTACTATCTCTATCGAGATATCGGCTTTTTGCGAACCGTGACCGCAGATGCCCAGCTTATTGCCGTCAAAAACAAGGTCGGTGTACTTTGATTCCCACCTGCCCTGCAAAGCGGGGAGCATCTCTTTATCGACCAGTGCAACATTGCCGTAGCGGCTGTTTGCGGTCGGGAAGAGCCTTGTTTCGCTTACCCCCGAGAATCTGTAATCATCAACAAAAACAAGTGCAGTACCGTCAAAATAGCACTCCTTTATTACAGCGTACGGGTCAAGCGAGCCTGTGTTGCGCAGCCCTTTATGCTCCAGGTCGAAAATTATCTTGCCGTCCTGCTCGCACGTTGTAAAGGTCGTTTCAAGCACAGGTGCAGACATCCACAGCCTTGTCAGCTTGTTTCCTTCTATCTCAACACGAGGTCCTTTAACGCTGTTTTCTTCCCACGCGCCGTCAAATCTACCCATTCATTTTTCCTCCCTGTCACGCGAGATAAGCAGCTTTACCGCCTCAACGCTGCATCTGATAGCCCTGTCTGTATCAAGGGTTATGCTCTCGTCAGCACCCTCGTTGAGATTCTTCTGACAGTTCCACAGACTTGCAAGCACCGCACCGCAGCGCACATCACGCGCCTGACCGACTGCAAACAAAGCCGCACATTCCATTTCAGATGCAAGGCAGCCAAGCCGAATGTAAGAATCCCAGCGGCTTTTTACGCCGTCGCTGACAGGGGAGTTGTTAGGCTCCAGCTGACCGTAAAAGCTGTCCTTGCTGTGAACAACACCTGTATGCCACCCGTTGCCCTTGCGCGAGTCGCTCAAAGTCTTTGCCGCATCGACCAGTGCTGTAACGACCGTAAAATCAGCAGCCGAGGGGTAGGTGCTTGGCATATATTCGTAAGACGTTCCCTCGCCGCGCACCGCAGCCGTTGCTATGATAAGGTCGCCCGCGCTGACCTTGCTGTTCATTCCGCCGCAGGTCCCTATCCTGATAAAAGTATGTGCGCCGCACTTTACAAGCTCCTCAACGGCAATAGCAGTTGAAGGACCGCCGATACCGGTTGAGCAGACGCTGACCTTTTCGCCGCCGAGCGTACCCGTGTACACGTTGAACTCGCGGTTGTGTGCGACCTGTTTTGCATCGTCGATATACTCGGCTATCTTCGGCACTCTGAACGGATCCCCCGGGAGTATCACATATCCGCCGACCTCGTCGGGCAGCGTAGCTATATGGAATTGTCTTTCAGTATCAATAAGGCTTGCCATAGTCTGTGTTCATCTCCTTGCTTATTAAAAATTTAATAGTTGTACCATCATTCAGATCTTCAGGTTTTTCTCTTTTTCATAAAACGACCTGCAAAACATCTCAAACTCGTCCTGCGAATCGCAGGCTTTTCTGCAAGCCGCTTTTTTCTCATCAGAGCATTCCACTGCCTTGCGTATCCTGTCACACGGATACTGTGCGCAATCATTGCAGCTTTGTACCTCGTGCTTTTTTACACAGTCGATCAGCCCGAACGCACAAACGCCCTTGCTGCCGCAGCCTGTACAGCTTATCTCCTCGTTGGAAACGACTCTGTCACGCCAGCCTGCCTTTTCCCAGAACACAGCCGTCTGGTGAAGCTCGTCATCGGTTTTGGCAAGGTATCTCGGACACACCGCACAGTCATCACCGCAAAGCGAAATTATCGGCTTGGCATTTTTCAGTTCGTCAAATTTATCTGTATACCATTTCATATTATTTATCTATCTTCATTGATATGTCAAAAGCCTTTACCGAATGCGTCAGCGCACCGAGCGAGATTATATCCACGCCAGTCTGTGCGATAGCTGCGATAGTCTTTTCGGTAACGTTGCCCGATGCCTCCAGCTTTGCTCTGCCTGCGGTGATCTCCACCGCCTTTGCCATATCCTCGCAGCTCATATTGTCAAGCATGATTATCTCAACGCCGAGGTCAAGCGCCTCGCCGAGCTGTTCAAGGTTAGAAACCTCTACCTCTATCTTGACCGTGTGCCCCATTTTCTCACGCAGGGCATTGACCGCGCCCGTCATAGAGCCGTAAGCGTCAAGGTGAGTATCCTTCAGCATAGCGCAGTCGGAAAGATTGTATCTGTGGTTTTTTCCGCCGCCGACTGTGACTGCATATTTTTGCAGGATACGCAGACCGGGCAGAGTTTTTCTCGTATCGGCGATAGATGCCTTTGTGCCCTTTACAAGCTCAACGCACTTGTTTGTCGCCGTTGCGATGCCCGACATATGCTGCACAAGATTGAGAGCTGTTCTCTCGCCCTTCAGCAGTGCCCTTGTCGAGCAGGTTATCCTTGCGATTATATCGCCTTTTTTTACCTTTTCGCCATCGTGTATAAGTACCTGTGTTTTTACGTCCTTATCAAGCAGCTCGAACACGCGCAGAGCGATATCTATACCGCAAAGCACACCATCGTCCTTTGCGACATATCTTGCGGTCGAAACGCTGCCTTCATCAACAAGATAGTCTGTGGTAACATCAATGTAGTTGATATCCTCCGCAAGCGCGGTCTTGATAATGTCATCTATCTGAAACTGCATCAGCTTCATCTTATCAATCCTTTCGGTACTGCAAGCTTATGGGTGCTTGCTTTTAGTGATCTCGGCATTTTCGGTCGCTATCTTCCAAGCCTCCGTAAGTACGATGTACGCGACCGTAGCAAGCGACTTTGCCTCGACAAGATCCTTGTCGATATGGAAGTTGCCGTTATAAAGCATATCCTTTATCTGTGTGACCTTTTCAAGCCCCGGACCGAGCTGCTGGATATTGGGCAGAACAAAATATGCCTTCTGCATTATAGATCTTATCTGTGTGCGCAAGCCAGTTGGCATCTCGGGAGCGTTTTTGTCAACGGTGAAGGTATACTCCTCAAAGTCCTTTTCGCAGTCCTTTATCTTCTGCGCGATATCGCCCGCGGCACGTCTTGAGAACACCAGCGCTTCGAGCAGAGAGTTGCTTGCAAGCCTGTTGTTGCCGTGAACGCCCGTGTGCGAACATTCACCGCAGGCATACAGCCTTGGGATGTTCGTGCGCGCGAAGGTATCGACATTTATGCCGCCCATAAGGTAGTGGTGGCAGGGGAAGATAGGTATAAGGTCTTTGGTCATATCTATCCCTGCATTCAGCAGATTTTGATATATCATCGGGAACCTGTTCCTGATAAAGTCGGGGTCTTTGTGGGTGATATCAAGGTAGAACTTGTTCGAGCCTGTGCGCTTTGCCTCGAATATTATCGAGTGCGAGACCACATCTCTCGGTGCAAGCTCAAGGCGCTTGTCGTAGTTGTGCATAAAACGCTCCTTGTCGCAGTTGCGAAGATATGCTCCCTCGCCGCGCACCGCCTCGGAGATAAGGAAGCACTGCCTTGTATGCTCGTCATTAAAGGCGGTCGGGTGGAACTGGATGTAGCTCAGATGCTTGATCTCAGCGCCCATATTGTACGCCATCGTGATACCGTCGCCCGTTGCGATAGGGGAGTTGGTTGTGAACTCGTACACCCTGCCGATACCGCCTGTTGCGAATATGGAATAGTGGCTGTTGTATGTGGTGAACTCGCCGTCTTTCAGCACAAGGAAAGAGAATCCCGTGCGAGTTTTCTTTGCATCGCAGATAACAGCGTTTTCAAGGATAGTCACGTTATCGAGCTTTTGCACGCTTGCCAGCAGAGTGCGCTCAATTTCCGCGCCTGTGGAGTCCTTATGGTGAAATATCCTGTGCATACCGTGACCGCCTTCAAGCGTTCTGTGGTAGTCGCCGTCAGGCTTTTTGTCAAAGTCGCACCCAAGCTCGATGAGCCTTGCGATATCTATCTTTGCCTCGTTCACAAGTACATCGGTCGATACGGGGTCATTTTCAAAGCCGCCCGCAACAAAGGTATCGTGCTTGTGGTATTCGGGGCTGTCCTTTGGGCTGTCGTAGACACCTGCGATACCGCCCTGTGCAAGAGCCGTGTTGCAAAGGTCCTTCTGCATTTTTGAAAGTACAAGCACTTTAAGCTCGCTTGGCAGATTGAGCGCGCCGTACAGACCTGCCGCACCGCACCCTGCGATGATGACGTCAAAATTCCTGTTCATATCTCAAAACCTCTTGACTTTATAGATTTGGTCCAAAGCGGAATAATCAAATAAATATACTTATTCTATTATAACACATCTATCTGCAAAATTCAACACAAAATCGGCATATTTTCACCGTTTTGAGTAAGTTTTTTGCAAACAGAATATCATCGGTTCAATTGACATAACTTGACAATCAGACGGGGATAATGTATAATTCAGGTAAACAAATACAATAAGACATAAAACTAAGGAGCGTCAGCAAAATGGAGGAAAAGAAAAAAGGACTATTACTCAATAATATTGTATTATTTATTATTGCTCTATTTATTGTTCTTGCTGCTTCGGTTTTCCTTTTTATAAAGTTCTTTAAGCAGATAGACGAAAAGCGAAAGCCGGAATATACGGTCACAGCTCGTATGTACGGCAGTCTTGATTCGGCAAAGACGTGCATTTATAAAGACAGCATTTATTATTCCGATTCGCAAGGGCTGCACAGCTTATCGGGTGAAAAGAACATAGATGCCGAGCTTGGTGACTGCTTGTTGAATGTTTATGCAGACAAGTTATACATTTATAAGTCCGAAACAGGCGAGGTCTACTCTTATGACGGCACAGATACCAACAAGCTATTTACGGTAAACAAGCAGCAGGAGCATTTCATTGTATGTGACGATTTGATTATTACTTTGAGCCAAGACGATCACTATTGGATAAATATATCTTATTTTGACCTGAAACGCGGAAATAGTACGGAGCTTGCGAAATCTAAAAGCAGGAAAATGCATTGGGATGAAAAACATAGCGTTGAATTCACCGAGTTTGGCGATCACATTTATATGACCGATGCAAAAGACCAATCAGGATTTTTTGAGATACTTGATAAAAACAAGAACAGTCCTGCTTTTGTTATCAGCAGAGACGGATTTTATATTCACAAAACAGACGGAGAGAATGCGTTTTTTGCGACAGCATACAATACTTCCACAGGAAGAGCCGTAAACAGATACACCTGTGATGCTGAAAACAAGCTCACTCTTGATAAAGTGATATGCGATGAGACTGTTCATGAGTATCCAAGGTATTTTTTCAGCGACGAAAAATATAGCTATGTGTATATGCAGTATTGCTCAACTCTCCCCATAATAAAGTTTACCGACAAAACTAATGACGTTTCGGAATGCAGAGTCATTATCATAGATAAGGAAACTATGAAGAAAGTGTGCAAGGTGGTCGCTCCGAGAAAAATAATCGGCATCAATGACAGCTGTTTTGTAGCTTTTGAAGACGGGAAGCTGCTTGTTTTTGATAACAAAACTTCGGAGAAGCTCGATGAGTATAGTCTTGACGGTGTAAAGGAAAAAGGCAAATACACCTTTGAGACCTGCGGCGAGTATGTATTCGTATTTGACGATGATACGGGCGAGTGCATAAACAGGATAAAGATCTGAACACAACAAAAGCGGTGCCAGCAAAGCACCGCTTTTTAGTTTGTCTTATTTTCCGTAGTATGCCGCGAGGTAAATCTCCTTTATCTCGCTCATCAGCGGGTATCTCGGGTTTGCGCCTGTGCATTGGTCGTTGAAAGCATTCTCGACCATCTCGTCAAGCGTTGCGAGGAAGTCCTCCTCCTTAACGCCGTAATCTGCGATAGTCGGCTTGATCTCGATAGCCTTCTTGAGCTTTTCTATCTGCTTGAGAAGATTCTCAAACGACTCCTTGTCGTCCTTGCCGCCAAAGCCGCAGTAGCGTGCGACCTCTGCGTATCTTTCAAGTGTGTGCGGGTACTGGTACTGCGAGAATGTACCCATCTTTCTTGGCGTAGGGTCGGCGTTGTAGCGCATAACTCTTGTAAGGATAAGCGCGTTTGCAATGCCGTGCGGCAGGTGGTGGTAAGCGCCGAGCTTGTGTGCCATTGAGTGATTTACACCCAGGAAAGCGTTTGCAAAAGCCATACCTGCCATACAAGCGGCGTTCGCCATTTTCTCTCTTGCAACAGGATCCTTTGCGCCGTTTTTGTATGCAGACGGCAGATAGTCAAATACCTGCTTTGCAGCCTTGAGCGCAAGTGCGTCTGTGTAGTCGGAAGCCATAACAGATGCGTAAGCCTCCAGCGCGTGAGTAAGAACGTCGATACCCGATGCGCAGGTCAGCCCCTTCGGCGCGTTCATCATCATATCCGCATCAACGATAGCCATATTCGGCAGCAGCTCGTAGTCAGCGATAGGGTACTTTGTGCCTGTCTCCTGGTCGGTGATGATAGCAAACGGAGTTACCTCCGAGCCTGTGCCCGCAGAAGTAGGAACTGCCACGAAGTAAGCCTTTTCACCCATTTTCGGGAACTTGTATATTCTCTTGCGTATGTCCATAAAGTCCATAGCCATATCTTCAAAATCAGCATCGGGATGCTCGTACAGCACCCACATTATCTTTGCCGCGTCCATAGCCGAGCCGCCGCCGAGCGCGATGATAACGTCAGGCTCGAACTCTGCCATTTCCTTTGCGCCCGATTGTGCATTTGCAAGTGTCGGGTCGGGCTGAACATCGGAGAAAACGTGGTAAGCAATACCCATTTCGCTGAGCTTGTCGGTTATGCATTTAGCGTAGCCGCTTTTGTAAAGGAAGGTATCTGTAACAACGAAAGCTCTCTTTTTGCCAAGCTCGTTTTTAAGCTCCTCAAGAGCAACAGGCAGACAGCCGTTTTTGAAGTAGACCTTTTCGGGCGCTTTGAACCAAAGCATATTCTCTCTCCTCTCAGCAACAGTTTTGATGTTCAAAAGATGCTTGACGCCGACGTTCTCCGAAACGGAGTTTCCGCCCCACGAGCCGCAGCCCAGCGTAAGAGAAGGAGCAAGCTTGAAGTTGTAAAGGTCACCTATGCCGCCGTGCGAAGACGGTGTGTTGATGAGTATGCGGCAGGTCTTCATTGTATTTTCAAACTTTTCGATCTTGTCTTTTTCGGTTATAACGTTGCAGTACAGCGATGATGTGTGACCGATACCGCCGTCACGAACAAGTCTGTCAGCCTTGCTGAGTGCATCGTCAAAGTCCTTTGCCTTGTACATTGCAAGCACAGGGGAGAGCTTTTCGTGAGCAAACTCCTCGCTGATGTCAACGCTTGTTACCTCGCCGATCAGTATCTTGGTATCTTCGGGGACTTTCACGCCCGAAAGCTCTGCGATCTTAAACGCAGACTGTCCAACGATCTTTGCGTTGAGCGAGCCGTTTATGATTATGGTCTTTCTGACCTTTTCTGTCTCGGTCTTTGTGAGGAAATGACAGCCGCGCGCCTTGAACTCGGCTTTTACCTCGTTATATATGCTCTTGTCAACTATCACCGACTGTTCAGATGCGCATATCATACCGTTGTCAAAGGTCTTTGAATGGATAATTGACGAAACTGCGAGCAGAATGTCAGCTGATGAATCTATCACCGCAGGTGTGTTGCCCGCGCCCACGCCGATAGCCGGCTTGCCGCTTGAATATGCAGCCTTTACCATTCCCGGACCGCCCGTTGCGAGTATGCAGTCAGCCTCGCGCATAACTGTCTGGGTAAGCTCCAGCGACGGAACATCTATCCAGCTGATGATGCCCTCGGGTGCACCCGCCTTTACCGCAGCTTCGAGCACTATCCTCGCCGCAGCGATGGTAGATGTCTTTGCACGCGGGTGAGGGGAGATTATGATAGCGTTTCTGGTCTTTAAGCACAAAAGTGATTTGAAGATAGCCGTTGATGTCGGGTTCGTCGTAGGTATTACCGCAGCGATAACGCCGATAGGCTCGGCGAGAACGGTCGTGCCGTAAACCTCGTCACGCTCGATGACATCGCAGGTCTTGACGTTTTTGTATTTGTTGTAGATATACTCGCTGGCATAGTGGTTCTTGATGACCTTGTCCTCGACAACGCCCATACCTGTTTCCTCGACCGCGAGCTTTGCAAGAGGTATCCTTGCCTTGTTAGCAGCCATAGCGGCAGCTCTGAATATCTTGTCGACCTGCTGTTGAGAGTATGTGGAGAATATCTCCTGAGCCTTTCTGAGTTCAGACAGCTTTTTTTCAAGAGCAGGGACAGTATCAACGAGATAGTCCTTGTTTTCCGCGTTAGCCATAAAAATAACCTCCTGTTAGAATTGATCTCTCGGGAATTTTACCGCCCGAAAACATTATTATCTTTATTGTTTCCATTATACAGTAAATGCGCATTTTTGTCAATTTCATTCCGTTACATCTTTGTGATGTTTTTAACAACTTTATTAGTTATAATGACGATTGGTCATTTTTATTTAATACGGTGTACTTTTTGTACGTGATTCTTCGTCTTTTCTGTCAGAATTAAGGCTTTTATGAATTTATGATGTTTTAAAACTTACTAAAATGTGTACAATGGTGAAAATCACGAAACGGCTCTTGACAATGTTAAAAAAGAGTGTATAATATATACAGCAGATGGTTTATTATATCATCAGCTTTACCCCGGTCGCTATGATTCGGAAAACAGAAGGGAATGATATTATGAGCGAAAAAAGATTACTCGCATCAAGCGATATTTACGATGTTTACGAGCGTGACGGATTTGCCGTAAGAGAGTATAATGACGTCATTTACAAGGAAAAATGCCTGTATGCCGCGCTTACTCACGCAAGGGTAGAAACAACTCTTGTAAATTCGTTTATCAAGATACCGACGCTGCACGAGGTATCCGTGGTTGACGGCAGATGGTCGATAACTATGGACTTCATCAAGGGCAAGACCATGCAGCAGCTTATGGACGAAAACCCCGAGAATATGGACAAGTATCTCAACCAGTTCATCGACATACAGACAGAGATACACGCGCAGTATATGCCGCTGCTCTCAAAGCTGAAGGATAAGATGACAAGGCAGATAAAGAGTCTTGGTCAGATAGACGAGATCAAGAAGTACGAGCTGCTCACAAGGCTTGACTCTATGCCCAAGCACATCAAGCTGTGCCACGGTAACTTTGCACCCAAGAACATCATCATCAATGATGAGGGCACATATGTTATCAACTGGGGCTCGGCAAGGCAGGGCAACGCTTCTGCCGATGTTGCGAGAACATATCTGCTGCTTTGTCTGAATGATCCCGAGCTTGCAGAGCCGTACCTTGACAAGTATTGCTTGAAGAGCGGAACCTCAAAGCAGTACGTCCAGGCATGGCTGCCGATAGTTGCGGCTGCGCAGCTTATCAAGGGCAAGGCAGAGGAAAAGGATCTGCTGATGAAGTGGATAGACGTTGTGGACTATTCCTGAACCGGTTAATAGTTTTCACAAAAGTTGTATTGTTCACTTGTAATAAATCCGTAACCTGTTTTTGTGCAAAATTGCATAAACCAACTTGGTGCCGATAGTGAAATATGTTCACTATCGGTATTTTTGGTGAAAGTTTGGTGTAAAGTGTTTACATCGGCAAATCGGTATGGTATACTTTGTAATATAGAAAAATGATAGTGTAAGGGTACTATATGTAGAGAAAGGAGAGCCTGAGTAAAGGCTATATGGGGGACAAAGCTATGAAAAAGACAATTGTGATCGCAGCAATGGCGCTGGTGTCGCTGATGACAGTAAGCTGCGGCAATACAAAGGATAATAACAAAGCGCCGGAAACTGCATCGCAGCCAGCGTACAGCTCTCAGGCAGAGAATAAGACGTTCTCGCAGATACCGCAGGGGGCTGAAAAGGCTCTTGATGTAGCTGCACAGCGCAGCGAAAAAGCGTTTGAGCCAAGCGGTGCGCGCTCTTTCGGATACATAGGTACTGCCGAGGTAAAGGGCAGCGAGTGCTATTGTTTCTCGGTCTATGATAAAAATGACGAAAACACACAGCACGTTGCTGACATCGCAGTAACTGCTGACGGCGAAAAGGTGTATTCTACGATCGCAGGTCAGAAGGACTATTCCGAGCTGAAAGCACCCGTCGTAAAGGAAAGCTGGAACCAAAGATCCACTCCCGCATTTTCAAAGTAAAAGTAAATATAAAACGCTTCAAAGCTGCTGCAATTATTTTGCGGCAGCTTTTTTGTGTAACCTTTTCGCGCCGCGCCGCGTCTATATAGGTGAAGCGCTTCAAAACAAAAGAAAGGAGAAAGGCATATGACCGATGACGAGCTTATCGCGCTGCTTGAGGTCAAGGACAGAAATGCTCTTATCGAGCTTGAAAACAAGTACGGCGCTTACTGCAAAAGTATTGCGATGAACATTCTGCGCAGCAGGCAGGACTGCGACGAGTGCCTTAATGACGTCTATCTTTCGGTGTGGAACGCCATACCCCCTGCAAGACCCGATGATCTGCGTATGTACCTTGCAGGAATTGTGCGCAATACCGCGATAAGCCATTGGCGGAAGCTGCACGCACAAAAGCGCGGCTCGGGGCACGTTGAGCTTCTGCTTGAGGAGCTTTCAGATGCAGCGGCTTGCGACAGCGCACTCGAAAAGCTTGACGATACGCTCGCGCTCAAGGACGCATTCAACGGATTTCTGGAAAGCCTTAAACCCGAGCAAAGACGCATTTTTCTGCTGCGCTACTGGTATATGCACACCATTGAGGAAATAGCGCAAAAGCTTGACATCTCGCAGAGCAAGGTCAAGGTCACACTTCACCGAACGAGGAACAAACTGAAAAAGCTATTGGAAAGAGAGGGATTGTTATGAACGATAAGATGCTTGATATAATAGGACTTGCAGACGAAAAGTATCTGCACGAGGCACAGGGCAAGCCGGTTATGAAACAGACAAAGTACCGCCGCAGGTTCTCGGCAAAGGTGGTAGCTGTTGCCGCAGCCGCAGCAGTAATGACCGTCACCGCAGGCGCGGTCGCAGTTGCAAAGCTGTCGCATAAAGAGAGCGTTGATTATTATTACAACGAGAAAATGGCTTCTGATATAGAAAACAAGGGTTATGCTGTCGGTCAGGTCACACAGAATGAGCATATTAAAATGACACTTGAAACGCTTATGGTCGATGATTATAGTGCTAACGGCATTGTGACGGTGGAGTTTCTTGATGATACGGGCAGACAGGCGTTCAATGAAGTTCCGCAGACATATGCACTTGATGAAAACGGAAAGTATCTTGAAGGAACTGGGGATATAGGTTCCGCAATAGGAATAGATTATAGTGATAAGAACGGTGATTATAACAGACATGCATATACTTTGGGCGTGACTTTCGGAATTGATCCGTATCAAGGGAGAAGCGATAGGGTGAGTGTTCCCGATAAGATCAAGGTAGTTTTCACAAAGCACCTTGCGGATGGAGAATATCATTTTGTAACTGAAGATGATATAGAAAAGGACGAACTGGACGGACTTTGCTTTGAAATAAGCACCGAGCCGAATGTCAAGACGCTGCACCTGCAATCACAAAGCGGTCACAAGGCTGTTTTGACACCAAGCGATTTCAGTATTCAGTACTCCGCAAAGAATGTACCTGCTGATGAACACGACAAAACAGAGCATATTCCGCAGGGACTTGTACTGCATTACAAGGACGGAACGACAAAAACGCTGAAATCCGGTTATAATCCCAAGCAGAATGATTACTCTCCTGTCGGCGGAAGAGTTGGCGACGAATATGACTATAAATTCAGTTTGCATAGTTTGGTGGATACTACAAAGGTAGAGTATATTGAAACAGCCGGTGAAATATACAGATGAAGTAACTGTCCAAAAATATGTACAAAAAGAGGGTTTCCCAAAAGGGAAACCCTCTGCTTTTAACTGTACAATTATTTACCCAGTATCTTTACAAGTCTTTCGTTTACAGCCTTGAGGAAGTCCTCGGTGTTTACCTTCTGCTTGTTTTCAAGTGTTGAGAGCAGGTAAAGGTCGCCTGTCATAACGCCGTCCTCGATAGTCTGTATAGTAGCCTTTTCAAGCGAATCAGCAAAGTTGATAAGCTCAGGCAGCTCATCAAGCTCGCCTCTCTTTCTCAGAGCGCCTGTCCATGCAAACAGCGTAGCAACTGAGTTTGTAGAGGTCTCCTCGCCCTTGAGGTGCTTGTAGTAGTGACGCTGAACAGTTCCGTGAGCAGCCTCGTACTCGTAAACTCCGTCAGGCGAAACGAGAACCGATGTCATCATAGCAAGTGAGCCGTAAGCGGTAGCTACCATGTCGCTCATAACGTCGCCGTCATAGTTCTTGCAAGCCCAGATGTAGCCGCCGTTTGAGCGGATAACTCTTGCAACAGCATCGTCTATAAGGGTGTAGAAATACTCGATGCCCGCAGCCTCGAACTTCTCCTTGTACTCCTTTTCATAGATCTCTGCAAAGATGTCCTTGAATGTGTGGTCATACTTTTTGGAGATAGTGTCCTTTGTTGCGAACCAGATATCCTGCTTGGTATCAAGCGCAAAGTTGAAACAAGCCCTTGCAAACGAGGAGATAGAGTCCTCTCTGTTGTGCAGTCCCTGAATGATGCCTGCGGTCTTTTCAAAGTCAAAGATCTGCTCTCTTGTTTCCTTGCCGTCCTTGTCGGTGAGAACAAGCTCAGCCTTTGAGCCCTGCGGACACTTCATCTCAACGTTCTTGTAAACGTCGCCGTAAGCGTGACGGGCGATAGTTATAGGCTTTGTCCATGTCGGGATATACGGGGTGATGCCTTTAACAAGGATCGGTGTTCTGAAAACAGTGCCGTCCAGCATCGCTCTGATAGTGCCGTTAGGGGACTTCCACATCTCCTTGAGGTTGTACTCGGGCATTCTTGCAGCGTTAGGTGTGATAGTTGCGCACTTAACAGCAACGCCGTACTTTTTGGTAGCGTTAGCCGAGTCGATAGTTACCTGATCGTTCGTCTCGTTTCTGTGTACCAGACCGAGATCGTAATACTCTGTTTTAAGGTCGATGTAAGGCAGCAGCAGAATGTCCTTTATCTCCTGCCAGATGATCCTTGTCATCTCGTCGCCGTCCATCTCGACCAGCGGTGTTTTCATTTGAATCTTGTCCATTTTATTTTCCTCCCTGTTAAAAATTAACTATGCGATTAGTATCGCCGCCAGCAGCGTCACTGCGAAAACGGGCAGCCCGGCGATAAGAAATACCGTGGATTTTTTTGTCGCCCTTTCGCCCCTGCCTTTTGCCCTGCGCTTGTGGATGATCCCCAGCAGCGGCAGAATGTAGCCTACGCTGAATCCCGCGGTGAGAAGCGCCTCGGTGTTGCCTTTGTTGACAGAAGCATCTTTCGGATAAGTCTGCAAAGCCGCGTCGATGATATAATACAGTCCGCCGACAATGACCGTCGAGCAGATTATATACAGCATGACCTTTACTACTATCCCTTTGCGCGATTCTTCCTGTGCTGCGAGTTTTTTCTCGCGCACAAGCAGAGTTATCAGCCCTGCCAGCGCAAGCGCCGCAGCTATCAGATAGCCGATCAGCAAGCCCTTGGAAAGCGGCTGGACGCTTTGATCGGTGCTGTCTGCAAGCAGTATATGTTGCATTTGATCCATCTCCCGTTAAGGATCTAATATCCTTTTGAATACCAAACCAGCGTGAGTATCAGCCCTGCCACAAGGGCGATACCCTCCGGAAAAGATCCTTTGAAAGCATCTTTCGGCTCGGTTTCATCAATAACGATCTTTTTGACCATTGTTATAACGTACGCGACGAGCGTTGAAAACAGCGGGTAAAGCCACAGCGGAAAACTGAACAGCCTTGACAAAGCCGCGCCCAGCGCACAGAATGCCAGATACAGCAAAAATTCCTTGCTCATTTCAGGGCTGTCTTCACCCGTTGCAGAGCCGTACAGATAGTGCGATCTGCCTGTCAGGGCGAACATTGCTCTGTTATCGCGCAGTCTGTCCCTGCGGTCTTTCTCGTGTGCCATTGCAAAGAACTCGTCCGCGTCCATTCTGTTGGGGTTTTCGATGTATGTCGGGTTCTGCGCCATGTAGTCGTAGTCAGCCTGCGTATACTGTGCAGGACCGTTACCCATTTGTTGCTCGCTGTAGGTGTTTTGCGGCTGCTGATAAGTATTATCAAAGCTTTGATAGTCCTGCTGATAGGTGCTGTCATAGCTTTGGTCATACCCGTACCGAGAGCTGTCCTGATACGCAGCGTCCGCTGTCTGCTGACCGTCATAGAACTCACTGCGATAGGTCGGGTGGCTTGCAAAAGCATCATATTCGTCTGCCGAATGCTGCGGGATATTGCTCTTGTTTTGAGAGTTGCCCCAATCAAGCGGATCGTATGAATCTTTCATAGTTTTGTCTCCTGTATCATTTTGTCTTTTGTCTTTCGTCTTTTGTCTTTTGTTTTATTCTTATTCTGATTATTGTGAATTATTTTGAAAGCTGTTCTCTTGTGTAGTCCAGCAGACCGCCTGCAAGGATAATATCCTTTGTTCTGCCTGTCAGCTCGCACAGTACAGGTATCTCGCTGCCTGTTGTTTTGTTCTTTACTGTGAGCTGTGTCTTGCCTGCCTCGATGTCAGCGCGTACATTATCTATTGCTATCTCGTCGCCCTGGCTGATCTTATCGTAGTCTGCCTCGTTTACAAATGTAAGCGGAAGAATGCCTGCATTTATAAGGTTAGCTCTGTGTATTCTCGCAAAGCTCTTTACAAGAACAGCCTTGATGCCCAGGTAAAGCGGTGCGAGCGCAGCGTGCTCACGGGAGCTGCCCTGACCGTAGTTCGTGCCGCCGACGATTATCGACTTGCCCATATTCTTTGCACGTCTTGGGAAATCCTCGTCGCATACGGTAAAGCAGTGCTGCGAGATCGCGGGGATATTAGAACGCAGAGGCAGTATCTTCGCGCCTGCGGGCATAATGTGGTCGGTAGTGATGTTATCGCCGACCTTGAGCGATACCTGACAAGCGATGCTCTCAACAAGCGGAGCAGTCTCGGGGTATGGCTTGATGTTCGGTCCGCGCAGGACTTCAACGCTGTCCATTTCCTCCACGCTTGCAGGTGCAACGACCATATTATCATTTATCTTGAACTGCTCGGGAACCTCGATCTTTGGCATTTCACCGAGAGTTCTTGGGTCTGTAAGGTAGCCCGTCAGAGCCGATGCAGCGGCAGTTTCGGGTGAAACAAGGTAGATCTGACCGTCCTTGGTGCCGCTTCTTCCCAGGAAGTTTCTGTTGAATGTTCTGAGCGAAACTCCGCCCGAGTTAGGAGCCTGTCCCATACCGATGCACGGACCGCACGCAGATTCAAGTATCCTTGCACCTGCGTCTATCATCGTAGCAAGTGCGCCGTTTGATGCGAGCATATTCAGCACCTGCTTTGAGCCCGGGGCGATAGCAAGTGAAACGCTTGGGTCAACAGTCTTGCCTTTGAGTATGTAAGCGACCTTCATCATATCAACATAAGACGAGTTAGTGCAGGAGCCTATGCAGACCTGATCTATCTTGAGCTTGCCTATCTCGTCCATATTCTTGACATTGTCAGGGGAGTGCGGGCAGGCAGCCTGAGGTACGAGCGCACCGAGGTCAATGTCGATGACCTCATCGTAAACAGCATCATCGTCAGCCTTCAGCTCTGTCCATACATCGCCTCTGTCCTGTGCCTTGAGGAAAGCCTTTGTTACCTCGTCAGACGGGAAGATGGAGGTGGTTGCGCCAAGCTCTGCACCCATATTTGTTATCGTTGCTCTTTCGGGAACGGAAAGTGTCTTTACACCCTCGCCGCAATATTCCATTACCTTGCCGACGCCGCCCTTTACGGATATACGGCGAAGCACTTCAAGGATAACGTCTTTTGCCGATACCCAGTCGCTGAGCTTGCCTGTGAGGTTTACCTTGACTATCTGCGGATAGGTGATGTAGTATGCGCCGCCGCCCATAGCAACAGCAACATCAAGTCCGCCTGCGCCGATAGCTATCATACCGATACCGCCGCCTGTGGGTGTGTGGCTGTCAGAACCGATAAGAGTTTTGCCGGGGATACCGAATCTCTCCAGATGCACCTGGTGGCAGATACCGTTGCCGGGGCGTGAGAAATACACACCGTGCTTTTTGCACACCGAGCCGATAAAGCGGTGGTCGTCAGCGTTCTCAAAGCCCGACTGCAAAGTGTTGTGGTCGATGTAAGCCACGCTCTTTTCGGTCTTTACGCGGGGAACGCCCATAGCCTCGTATTCAAGGTAAGCCATTGTACCTGTTGCGTCCTGCGTGAGTGTCTGGTCGATACGGATACCTATCTCTGAACCCTTGACGAATTCTCCGTCAACAAGGTGAGCCTTCAGTATCTTTTCAGTCAAAGTAAGTCCCATAAGTTAAACACCTTCCTAAATAAAAATCATACATAGATATTTTACTCTAAAATCACCTTTTTGTCAAGGAATATGACAGCGTTTGGACAGGTTTTTCACATATCACAGCACCAATAGCAAATTGTTGGGTGAGTTTGTCCAAAGTTGACAAATGCGAATTTCTTGACAGGACAGGCAGTATAATATATAATAGATAGGTAAAATCGGTGAAAATAAAGGCATTGATGGGGGCGGAAGAATGAAATTCAGACCTTGCATAGATATACATAACGGCAGTGTAAAGCAGATAGTCGGTGCAAGCCTTGCCGACAAGGGCGACTTTGCACTTGATAATTTCGTATCGGAATATGACGGCGCATATTATGCAAAGCTGTACAAAAAATACGGTCTTTCGGGCGGGCATATAATAATACTGAACCCCAAGGACAGCCCGTACTACGAGGCTGATCTGAAGCAGGCTTTAAGTGCGCTTAAAGCTTGGGACGGCGGCTTGCAGATAGGCGGCGGCATAAATGACGAGAACGCACATTTCTTCCTTGAAAACGGTGCGAGCCACGTTATCGTTACCAGCTTTGTTTTCAGCGGCGGCAGTATCAGCTGGGATAACCTTGAAAGGCTTGTGAGCGCCGTGGGAAAGCAGCGCCTTGTGCTTGATCTTTCCTGCCGCGCCAAGGACGGGAGATACTACATCGTTACAGACCGCTGGCAGAAATTCACGCAGGTCGAGCTGAACGCACAAACGCTTGAAATGCTTTCGGGCTATTGTGACGAGTTCCTCGTTCACGCGGCAGATGTCGAGGGCAGGGCAAACGGGATAGAGGATGATGTTGCAAGTCTGCTCGGTGAGTTTTCTCCCGTGCCTGCAACGTATGCCGGCGGCATCTCGGGCTTTGGCGACCTTGAAAAGCTCAAAGCCCTGGGCAGAGAGAAAATAGACTTCACGGTAGGTTCTGCGCTTGATATTTTCGGCGGCAAAATGAGCTTTGAACGCACGGCGGCTTTCGGCAGATAGCTTGCTTGGACAAATGCAACAATAATGTCGGGCTTTTTCTGCGTTATTTGTAGAAAAAATGTTTGCAAACGCGCGTAAAATATGGTATAATATCTTGATAACTTTTTTAATCAACTATAAAGGGGTAGAAATTTATGGCAAAACTGCGTGTAGCGGTCATATTCGGCGGAAAATCCAATGAGCACGATATCTCGTGCATATCTGCATCACACGTCATAAGGAGCATTCCAAAGGACAGATACGACGTTGTGTGCGTGGGTATCACAAAAAAAGGTCATTGGCTGAAATATATCGGAGATATTGATGATATCTCCACAGGCGCGTGGGTAAAGCACCCTGACAACGTACCCTGTGTGCTCAGCCCTGACCCTGTCGATAAGGGCTTTCTGGCAATGGGCGAGGACGGCGATGTAAGTCACGTCAAGGTTGATTGTGTTTTCCCTGTTCTTCACGGCAAAAACGGCGAGGACGGAACTATTCAGGGCTTGCTTGAAATGGCGCAGATACCATTTGTGGGCTGTGACCTTATAAGCTCGGCAAACTGCATGGATAAAGAGCTTACGCATACTGTTCTTGATGCCCACGGCATAAGGACAGCACCGTTTGTCCCTATCAATTTCTACGAGCTCTCAATGCTTGACGAGAAGTGCGCGGTGATGGAAAAGAACCTGCGCTATCCGATGTATGTTAAGCCTGCTAACTGCGGCTCGTCTGTCGGCATCTCAAAGGTGAATGACCTTGAGAGCCTTAAAAACGGCATCAAATTGGCGTTTGCGCACGACAAGAAGGTCATTGTCGAGCAGGGCATTGACGGGCTTGAGTGCGAGTGCGCCGTTATGGGCAACGAAAGACCTGTTGTTTCCGCAGTCGGCGAGATATCTGCGGCGAATGATTTTTACGACTATGACGCAAAATATAATAACAGCGAATCACAGACCTTTATCCCCGCAAGGATACCCGATGAAAGCTCCGAGCGTATCCGCGCAACAGCTCTCAATGCGTACAGGGCAATGGGTTGCTGCGGACTTGCAAGGGTAGACTTCTTCCTGTGCAAAGACGGCACGGTCATCCTCAACGAGATAAACACGATGCCCGGTCACACACCGATAAGTATGTACCCGCAGCTTTTTGCGTACGAGGGAATGACTTTTGAGCGTCAGGAGGATAAGCTTATCAGGCTTGCCCTTGAAAGAGCAGGAGTGGACTATGAATAATTCGGCTATCGGTGTATTTGATTCGGGAGTCGGCGGACTTACCTGTGTTGATGAGCTTCGCAGGCTGATGCCGAATGAGAATATCGTCTATCTCGGTGATACCGCAAGGATCCCGTACGGCACCAAAAGCAAGGATACGATCTATTCCTATGCAAAGCAGGATATAGCTTTCCTTGAGCAGCACGATGTAAAAATGATACTCGTTGCCTGCGGAACAGTATCATCGGTAATGATGTCAAGCCCTGTTTTTGAGGACAGCACAACAGCGCTCAAAAGCGGAGTGGTAGTGCCTGCTGCACACGCAGCCTGCGCTGCAACGAGAAACAAGCGCATCGGTGTTATCGGCACGAGCGCAACGATAAAAAGCGGCAGCTACGGCAAGGTCATTCACGAGATAATGCCTGATGTAAAGGTGGTCGGAATGGCGTGCCCGATGTTCGTTCCGCTGGTCGAGAACGGCTACACTGCAAAGGACTGCGCACCTGCGAGATTCTTTGCGCAGGAGTATCTTGAGATAATGAAAAAAGAGCAGGTGGATACGCTTATCCTCGGCTGTACCCACTATCCGCATCTGAGCGAGCTTATCAGCGATATAATGGGCGAGGGCGTAAAGCTTATATCATCAGGTGCAGAGCTTGCAAAGCACGCGCTCAAAACGCTGAGCTACGAGGATGCTTTGTGCGACAGACAGACTCAGGGCGAGCTTGAGCTTTACTGCACGGACAGCGAGGAGCTTTTTGCAGAGAATGTCGAAAAGCTGATGAGCAAAAATATAAACGCGAAAATATCAAAATGTACCCTTAAGCTTTGAGGAGGAAACTAATTGTTAAAACAGGATGTTTCAATGAAGCTTGTCAGCAGCCAGTCTGACGGCGAAAATAAAGAGTCCACCGAGCTGCTTTCAAGAGCGGTATACGAAAAGACCGTCAGCGGCTACAAGCTTACCTATGACGAGTCCGAGGCAACGGGCTACAAGGGCAGCACTACCACTATTGAGCTGTTTGACGGCAAAAAGGTAGTTATGTCGCGCAGCGGCAGCGTAAGCTCGAACCTTATCGTTGAGCTTGGCAAAAAGCATCACTGCGTGTACGGCACTCCCTACGGCGATTTTATGGTCGGAGTCAATGCAAACTACATCCATTCCGACCTCGGCGATAACGGCGGCAAGCTGGATTTCAGATATGTCATAGATGTCAATTCAAGCTATGTAGGCGATTTTGACATATCTATCGAAGTAAAATAGAGAGGACGAGTAAAATGACCGATTTGATAAACGAAGCATTTTCACAGACTAAGGAGCTTGTTATGCAGGCGCTGGGCGAGCTTGTAGCAGACGGCACATACCCTGCCGAGCCTATCCCGTCATTCATAGCCGAGATACCTGCCGATTCCAAGAACGGCGATGTTTCGACCAATGCCGCAATGGTCTGTGCAAGACCCTTTAAAAGCAATCCAAGAGCTATCGCACAAAACATCGCAGACAGAATAAGACTTGACGGCTCGTGCTTTGAAAGATGCGAGGTCGCAGGTCCCGGGTTCATCAACTTTTTCTATTCTCCCGTTTGGTATTCACAGGTGCTTAAAGCGGTGCTTGATGAAAAGGAAAGCTACGGAAAGACCGATATGGGCAAGGGCAAGAGAGTGCTTGTCGAGTTCGTTTCGGCAAACCCGACAGGTCCTATGCACATAGGCAACGCAAGGGGCGGCGCTATCGGCGACTGTCTTGCAGCGGTGCTTGAGAAGGCAGGCTACGAGGTCGAGAGAGAGTTCTATGTAAACGATGCGGGCAACCAGATAGAAAAGTTCGGCAAGTCGCTTTCTCTGCGCTATATGCAGATATTGAGCGATGCAGGACAGGCAGCAGCCGCAAAGTATCCCGATATAGAGGATTTCTGCAAGGCTATCTACGGCGAAAACGGCAGCAGCGAGGAGTTCCCGATGCCCGATGACGTTTATCTGGGTATGGATATCATCGCACACGCAAAGAGCTTTTATGACGAGTTCGGAAGCATCGCTGCCGAAAAGAGCGAGGAGGAAAGACGCAAGGCGCTGGTTGACTTTGCGCTCCCGAAGAATATCGAAGGACTTCACAAGGACCTTGAAAAGTACCGCATTATTTATGATACCTGGTTCAGAGAAAGCACTCTGCACAATGACGGCTCGGTGAAGGAGATAATCGAAAAGCTGAAGGCAAGCGGTCACACCTACGAAAAGGACGGCGCGCTGTGGTTCAGAACTACCGATTTCGGTGATGAAAAGGACAGAGTCCTTGTGCGCGAGAATGGTATCCCTACATACCTTGTTCCCGATATCGCATACCACTACAACAAGCTTGCGGTGAGAAAGTTCGATAAGGCTGTCGATATTTTCGGTGCAGACCACCACGGCTACATCGCAAGGATAAAGGCATCTATGACAGCGCTGGGCGTTGATGAGAAAAAGCTTGACATCGTGATAATGCAGATGGTAAGGCTTGTCAGAAACGGCGAGGTGTATAAGCTTTCAAAGCGCTCGGGCAAGGCTATCACGCTCAACACGCTGCTTGACGAGATACCGATAGACGCTGCAAGGTTCTTCTTCAATCTTCGTGAGCCTAATTCGCAGTTTGATTTTGACCTTGACCTTGCAGTTTCGCAGTCAAGTCAGAACCCTGTTTACTACGTTCAGTATGCACACGCGCGTATCTGCTCGGTGATAAAAAAGCTTGCCGAGGAGGGCATAACAGTCAAGCCGTTTGACGAGAAAAGCGCAAAGCTGCTTGAAAGCGCAGAGGAAAAGGAGATAGTCAAGCTGCTTGCAAATCTGCCGAGCGTTATAAATGATTCCGCAAGGAACTATGACCCTGCGAAAGTCACAAAGTACGCTATCGACCTTGCAACGCTGTTCCATAAGTTCTATAACTCCTGCCGCATCAAAGGCGAGCAAGAGGCGCTTATGCAGGCGCGTCTGTCGCTGTCGCTTGCAGTTAAGCAGGTTATCGCAAACATTCTTGATATGCTCAAGATCACCTGTCCGGAGTCGATGTAATGGGTATACTTAAAAAGATATTTGCTTCAATGACCGCGGTGCGCTGGGTGCTGCTGGTCATTGAGCTTTTAATGATATTGTGGTTCGCTGCGGCATTTCCATTCGGCAACGCAGGAACGGTGATAGGCGGCTTGATGTGCTGTGTGCTTATCATAGCCACGCTCAAATGGAAAGACATTATACGATCTGCAAAGGGCTTGTGCAAAACAGGCGCGGGCAAGGCCGTTGTGATATCCGTGTCAGTTATTGTTTCGGTGATGATACTGTACTTTGCGATACTTTCTGTTATGATGCTGAAGGCTATCTTCAGCAAGCCAGATAAGCCGAATGTTGTGGTCATTCTCGGCTGCCAGGTGAGAGGCGAACGCCCGTCTAAAATGCTTCGCCGCAGGCTTGATGCCGCGATCGAGCTGCTTGACGAGTATCCCGATGTCAAGTGCGTGGTTTCGGGCGGAAAAGGCGATGACGAGAATATCTCCGAGGCGGAGTGTATGAAAAGATATCTCGTTGAAAAGGGCATAAGCGAGAGCCGCATCATTATGGAGGACAAGTCCACCACGACATTTGAGAACCTCAAATTCACCTTTGCAAAGCTTGATGAAATGGGTATAAGCCGCGATATAACGATAGTCACCGACGGCTATCACCAGTACCGTGCAAGCCTTATCGCAAAGGAGCAGGGCGCAGGCGAGGTCACATCATACAGCGCAGATACCGAGTTCAGACACGTTGCATCACATTGGGTGCGTGAGTGGTTCGCGCTGACGAAATTCTTCATTTTCGGGACATAGGTGAGACTATGATGATAGAGCATATCGCAATATACGTGATCGACCTTGAATTTGCGAAGGATTTCTTTGTTAAATACTTCGGCGGACGTTCAAATGACGGCTACCACAATAAGAAGACCGACTTTCGTTCCTACTTTATCACCTTCGATAATGGCGCAAGGCTTGAACTGATGACAAAACCGCAGATGGTCGACACAGAAAAATCTTCTGACCGCACAGGTTATGCGCACGTCGCTTTCAGCGTGGGCAGCAGGGAAAAGGTCGATGAACTGACACAAACCCTGCGCGGCGCAGGATACAGCGTAATCAGCGGACCGCGCACAACAGGCGACGGATACTACGAAAGCTGCGTAAAAGTCTTTGAAGACAATGTTATTGAAATAACCGAATAAAAAGAGCTGCTGTACGTTTTTTTGTACAGCAGCTCTTTCTTTTTATGCGATATTTACTGTTTGTTTGCGTTGTTTATAGCCGAAAGCAGCGCTCTTATAGAGGACACGATGATGTCGGAGTGTCTGCCTGCGCCCCAGTAGGTCTTATCGCCCTTTGAGATAGAAACGTAGGAAACAGCTTCGGAGTTTGTCTTTCTCTCGATAGCGTGCTCCTGGTAGGTCTCAAGAGTGAACTCAAAGCCGATAGCCTTGCGCAGAGCGTTTGCCACAGCGTCAAGTCGTCCGTTGCCCTCGCCCTCGTAGACCTGCGCCTCACCGCCGCCGACAGATGCGGTCACCTTAGCGCTTATCCTGTCGCCTTCAAGCTGGGTGTAATGCTCCTGCGTAGCGTTTACATAGGTCGCTATGTTGAGGTATTCCTTCTTGAAGATGTCATAGACCTCATCGGGTTTAAGCTCCTTGTGCAGATGATCCGAAACGCTCTTTACCTTGTAGCCGAAATCCTCGCGCATCTTCTTTGGCAGGTCGTAGCCGAACTGTGTCTGAAGGATAAATCCTATGCCGCCCTTGCCCGACTGTGAGTTGATGCGGATAACATCTGCATCGTACTCTCTGCCGACATCGTGCGGGTCGATAGGCAGATACGGAACAGTCCACGCATCTGTGTCCTTTTCCTTGCGCCAGCTCATACCCTTTGCGATAGCGTCCTGGTGAGAGCCCGAGAATGCGGCAAACACCAGCGAACCCGAGTACGGGCTTCTTGGGCTGACAGTCATTCTTGTAACTCTCTCGTACAGCTCGACCAGTGTAGGCATATCGCTGAAATCAAGCATCGGGTCAACGCCCTGTGAGAACATATTCATTGCAACGGTCACGATGTCTGCATTACCCGTTCTTTCGCCGTTTCCAAAGCAAGTGCCTTCGATTCTGTCAGCACCTGCGAGCAGTCCCATTTCGCAGTCGGCAACTGCACAGCCTCTGTCATTGTGCGGGTGCAGGGAAACGATAAGGTTCTCCCTGTTGTGCATAGCCTTGCACATATATTCTATCTGCTGCGCGTAAACGTGCGGCATAGATACCTCGACCGTAACAGGCAGATTGATTATTACCTTGTCCTGCGGTGTCGGCTTCCATATGTCGATAACAGCGTTGCAGATATCTCTTGCGAACTCCATCTCGGTGCCTGTAAAGCTTTCGGGGGAGTATTCAAATCTGAAATTGGATTCGCCCTTGTATTTTTCTCTGTACTGGTTGAGCAGCTCGGCGCCATCGACAGCTATCTTGATGATCTCTTCCTTGCTCTTTCTGAAGACCTGCTCTCTCTGTGCAACAGAGGTCGAGTTGTAAAGGTGAACGATAGCGTTCTTAACGCCCTTGAGTGCCTCGAAAGTCTTTTTGATGATGTGCTCTCTTGACTGTGTGAGTACCTGTATCGTTACATCATCAGGGATCATATTTTTCTCAATAAGTGTGCGGCAGAATTCATACTCTGTTTCCGATGCCGCAGGGAAGCCGATCTCGATCTCCTTGAAGCCTATCTTTACAAGATGCTCAAAAAACTCCAGCTTTTCTTCAAGGCTCATCGGGATGACCAGCGCCTGATTGCCGTCACGCAGGTCTACCGAGCACCATACGGGTGCTTTTTCGACGCGGTCCTTCTTTGCCCATTCCATACATCTTTCGGGTGGGAGAAAATAGCCCACCGAATACTTTTTGTAGTTTTCCATACCAACAATTCCTTTCTCTTTTTTGATAAAATCGTTTGTACGGGGAAATAAAAAATCGCCTTCCCCCGAAAAACAGGAGAGACGAGCTTGCCCGTGTTACCACTCTCATTTACATACAGCTCACGCTTGTATGCCTCAGCCACATCAAATAATGTGTCCCCTCTGTAACGGGAGGTACCCGAAAGCGACTACTTGCTTCACCGCTTCTGCTCAAGGACGAGCTATTACAGACCGTACACGCCGAACTTACACCAGCCGTTCGGCTCTCTGCGCAGTACGCGCCTGCTTTTCTTCCTATCAAAGCATTTTTGATTATCAAAGCATTATGAATATATATCCATTATAGACCTGACTATCCGCCTTGTCAAGCGTTTTAGGAAATTTAACAGTTTGTTTAAATCTTGACATCGCCAACAGCCGTTGACAGCAAAGCGTTTTTGTTATATAATTAAAGTGTATGTAAAAATCACGCTGAAACGCCGTTTAAGGAGGTCAGAAATGATATACGAAAGCATAAAAAAACTCGTGACATATGGACTTAAAACACAGCTTATCGCACCAAGCGACAGAGTTTACGCTGTCAACAGACTGCTTGAGATACTTCACCTTGACGAGTATATCGAGCCGGGCGCTGAATATGAAAACGTTGACCTTGAAAGCACGCTGGCAGAGCTTCTTGACTACGCCTGCGAAAACGGCTTGTGCGAGAACAGCGTGGTTTACCGCGACCTGTTTGATACAAAGCTTATGGGCGCGCTGACTCCGAGGCCGAGCGAGGTCGAGCTTGAGTTTTTCACGCTCTATGACCGTTCACCCAAAGAGGCTACCGACTACTTCTACAAGTTCTCGCAGGATACCGATTATATCCGCAGATACCGCATCAAAAAAGATGTACGCTGGCTTGCGCCTACCGAGTACGGCGAGCTTGATATCACGATAAATCTCTCAAAGCCCGAGAAAGACCCCAAGGCTATCGCCGCAGCAAAAAACGCAAAGCAGTCGGGCTACCCCAAGTGTGCTTTGTGCTATGAAAATGTCGGCTATGCAGGCAGGGTAGATTCGCCCGCAAGGCAGAATCACCGCATCATCCCCGTGAAGATAGACGGGCAGGACTGGGGCTTTCAGTATTCGCCATACGTTTATTACAACGAGCATTGTATCCTTTTCAACAAAAAACATACGCCTATGGTCATCGACAAGAGCGCGTTCAATAAGCTGTTTGACTTTATACAGCAGTTCCCGCATTACATCATCGGCTCAAATGCCGATCTGCCGATAGTCGGCGGCTCTATTCTCTCACACGAGCATTTTCAGGGCGGAAGCTACGAGTTCCCGATGGCGAAAGCACCTGTTGAGCAGACACTTGTTTTCAAAGGTTTTGAGAATGTCAGTGCAGGCATCGTCAAGTGGCCTATGTCCGTCATAAGACTTGATTCGCCCGACAGATATGCTTTGACCGAGCTTGCCGATAAGATACTCAGATGCTGGCGCGGCTATACCGACGAGAGCGCTTTCATCTTCGCGCAGACCGACGGCGAGCCGCACAATACCATCACCCCTATCGCCAGAATGCGCGGCGATAACTTTGAGCTTGACCTTGTAATGCGAAACAACATCACCACCAAAGAGCATCCGCTGGGCGTATTTCACCCCCATGCAGAGCTTCACCACATCAAAAAAGAGAACATCGGTCTTATCGAGGTAATGGGGCTGGCGGTGCTTCCTGCAAGGCTTAAAGGCGAGATGGAAAAGCTTGCACAGTACCTTGTAAAAAACGGTGCAGACGGTCTTGAGAACGATGAAGTGCTTGCAAAGCACGCTGACTGGGCAAGGATGATCTGTAAAAAGTACGATATTAACGAGAAAAACATAAATGATATACTGAAAAAAGAGATAGGCATAGTATTCTCAAAGGTGCTTGAACACGCGGGCGTATTCAAGCGTGACGAGCAGGGCAAGGCTGCGTTCATGCGCTTTGCTGACTATGTAAACGAACAGAAAGACAGGTAAGAACTTTGGAGACAGTAAAATCGAGCAGAAAAAAACTGCTGACAGTCCTTATCATAGCGTTTGCGGCAATAGCGCTCGGAGCCTGCGCGTTTTTCGTAACAAGGCATTTTATCTGGGAAGCCGAAAAGAAAAAGGCATATGACGTTGAACCGCTGACCGATGCGCAGATACAGGCTGCTGCGGATAATAAAAAAGCAAAAAAGCTTATGATAGTCGCTCACCCCGATGATGATGTTATCTGGGGCGGTGCGCACCTTATGGACGGCGATTATTTCGTAGTTTGCATAACAAGCGGCAGAAATACCACGCGAAAACCCGAGTTTGAAAAAATGCTCTCGCAGTCGGGCAACAGCGGATATATCCTTGAGTATCCCGATAAGGTCGCAGGAAAGCGCGACGATTGGGAAAAGGTGTGGGATAAGATACAAAGTGACCTGCAAAGGCTTATGAAGTGCAAGGACTGGGAGCTTATCGTTACCCATAACAAAGACGGCGAGTACGGTCATCAGCACCACAAATACACACATCGGATAGTCACGCAGATATATGATAACAACAGGCTTGCCGCGCCGCTGTACTGCTTCGGTACATACTACTCAAAGAAAAAGCTTCCCGAGCACGAAAGCGAAATGACAAAGGTGAGCGATGAACAGTACAAGTATAAATCCGAGCTTGTAAAGGTCTACGAGTCGCAGTCAAAAACAGTCGATAAGCTTTGGCATATGGGACCTTACGAGATGTGGACGCAATACTCACAGAACAAATAGAAACATAACTTTGGAGCAACTATGAAACTGAAAAAACAAAACTATATCCACCTTGCTGTATTGCTCGCTATGTACCTTGCAATGGTGCTGATACTGACGCATTGCTTTAAATATGCCTACGGCTCAAAGCTTGACTGGTCGGCGCAGCACTTTGCAATACCCGATATTTTCAGAAAGCAGTTCTATGAAACAGGCAATCTGTTCCCGAGCTTTGTTTTCAATATCGGAGCAGGAGAGAATATCTACAACCTGTCCTATTACGGACTTTATTCACCGATAATAATGTTCAGCTACCTGTTCCCGTTCGTGCCGATGTACATCTACATACAGATCGTCTCGATACTCGGCGTGTGCGTCAGCATTTTGCTGTTTTACAGGTGGATGCTTGGAAAATTCAGCAGCAGGACAGCATTTTTCATCACCCTGATGTTTGAGTTCTCATCGGGACTTTCCCTGCACAGCCACAGGCATATAATGTTTGTCAGCTATATGCCTTTTCTGCTGCTTGCATTCAATGCAGTCGATGATTACTTCAAAGGCAGGCGAAAGTACAGACTTGTACTGTACACATTCCTGTGCATAATGTGCTGTTACTTTTTCGCGGTAGCAGCAATCGCGGCGATAGCAGTATACGGAGTCTATGTGTATCTCCAAACGACCGAAAAAGTCACGCTTCGCGATCTGTGGAAGAAAGGCTCGCACTTTGCCGGCAGACTATTTACTGCTGTAATGATGTCGGGAGTTTTGCTGCTGCCTACATTTTACTGTCTGCTTAGCGGGCGTGATGCGGGGAACTCACAGATATCGCTTTCTCAGCTCGTCCCGAATTCAAATCTTAATTTCATCTGTTACGATTCTTACGGAATGGGACTCACGCTCACCGCAGTAGTTGCAGTATTGTCAGCGGTGTTTTCAAAGAACAAAAAGCACATAAGATTTATGGGCATAACGATGATGTGCCTTATCTTCCTGCCTGCCTTTGTCTTTGCGCTCAACGGCACACTTTATATTGATTCAAAGGTGCTTATCCCGTTTATGCCGCTTTGCCTGCTGCTTGTGGGAAGACTGTTTGAACAGCTTAAAGACAAAACTTTCGCGTGGAAAAAATGTCTGCCGCTGACTGCGGTATGTACGGTGATCTTTGTATTTCTTGCAAATTATAAGTATCAGCTGCGATACGCATTGTATACTGATCTTATAATGCTTGCGGTTTCGGCGGCTGTTTATCTGCTCGCAAAGAAGAAGACAGTCATCTATGCAGGTACGGCGGCTGCATCGGTGCTTATAGGTCTGTCGGTAAATCTGACTGACAACCTTGAGCAAAGTGAGTATCTCGGCAAACTGTTTTCACAGGATATGTACGATATAACAGATTCGATAAGCAATGACGATGATCTTGTGCGGACTGCAAATCTTGTCGACCGCAGCATAACGCCTAACTATATCTACAATGACGATTACCTTGTAAGCAACATATATTCGTCAGTACATAACAAGCGCTATAATGACTTCTATTTCAAGCGCATACATAATGAGAATGAGTTCCGCAACACTGCGCTCACCACGCAGTCACAGAGCTTTCTGTACCAGATCTATATGGGTACAAAGTATCTTATTACCGACGGCAGCGTAAGACCGAGCGTGCTGTATCATGTAGTGAAACAGTCTGGCAGGTACACGCTGTATGAAAGCAGCCGCGTAATGCCGCTTGCTTATGCATCGTCAAATGTACTTAACGAAGACTCATACCTCAATATGAGATACCCGTATTCGCTCAATGCGCTTATGAACAATATCGTTGTAAGCGGCGGCGGGGCAGACAGTTATGAAAACGATTCCATAAAACGTGTAGACAACTTTGAGCTTGTTACGCAGGACGGCATAGCAAAACACGGCAAGGGGTATACCGTCCGCCTTGACCAGGATGTTGAATTCAGCGTTAAGCTCACAGAGCCTGTCGGCGCGGGTGAACTGCTGCTTATCTCGTTCGATGTCGATAACGATATGCGCAGCATAGGCCTTTCAACAAGCGATGCAAAAATATATATCGACGGGATAAAGAACAACCTTACCAACCCAAAATGGAAGTATTACAACGGCAACACTACCTTTGAGTATGTTATCTCCGCGCACAATGAACAGCCGCTTGACAGGCTCCGCGTAAAGCTTATGAAAGGCAATTACGATATAGGTGAGATAAAATGCTACAAAATGCAGATCTCGCAGCCCAGCCGTGTCGATAAGTTTGTATTTGACAAGCAAAAGACTGAGGGAGATATAATTCAGGGCAGTATTGACGTTACCAATGACGGCTACTTTAAAATGAGCGTTCCGTATACCGAGGGTTTTACAGCCTACGTTGACGGTAAAAAGACAGAGGTCGAATGTGTCGATACATCGTTTGTCGGCTTTGCGATCTCACAGGGACACCACGATATAAAGATCGTCTTTAAGGCGCCGATGCTTCGCGGCGGGATGCTGCTGTCCACAGGCGGCGCGGCAATACTTGTGATACTTGTTTCGTTTGAGTATTATGTAAAAAGAAGAAAACCACGGAAAAGTGAAGTGAAGGAAAAATGATCGACAGTATTGACAGCTATCTCAAGGGCTTGAGCTTTGATGCGTACGAAACAATGGGTGCGCATCTTCGCGGCGGCGGTGCGCAGTTTGTGACCTATGCACCAAATGCCGTGAACGTTGAGCTTATGCTGAACGGCTCTATGTACGATATGCATCGTGACGGACGCGGTGTGTGGAGCTGTACGCGCGATGGTGTGAGACAGGGGGACATCTATCAGTATGTCATCACCACCAAAACGCTTGAAAAGCACTATCGTTCCGACCCGTTTGCGTTTTACAGCGAGGTGCGCCCGAAAAATGCTTCTATAATTTATGATATCGACAGCTACAGCTGGAGCGATGATGCGTGGCTCTCTTCGCGTGACAAAAACTACGAAAAGCCGATGAACATCTACGAGATGCATTTCGGCAGCTGGCGCATAAAAGAGGGCAGGACGCAGACCGATCGCTTTTACACCTACGCAGAAATGGCGGATATCCTTATCCCGTATATCAAGGAAATGGGCTATACCCACATTGAGCTTCTGCCGCTGACAGAGCACCCGTTTGACGGCTCGTGGGGGTATCAGACAACAGGATATTACAGCGCGACAAGCCGCTACGGCGACCCCAACGGCTTGAAGTCGTTCATCGACAAATGCCACGGCGCAGGCATCGGCGTGATACTTGATTTTGTGCCCGTGCATTTTGCTAGAGATTTCTTTGCGCTGCACATATATGACGGCGGCTTTGTATTTGAGAGCGACAACGAAAACGAGCGTTACAGCGAGTGGAACACCGCGCTGTTTGACTACTCAAAGCCGCACGTTGTAAGCTTTATGAAGTCTGCGGTAAATTTCTGGATCGAGAAATACCACGTCGATGGCATACGCTTTGACGCAGTTGCAAATCTTATCTTCCGCCACGGCAGAAAGGATATGCCGATCAATGACAGCGGCTTGTGGTTCATTCGTGATAATAACTACACAATGCAAAGGCTCCACTCCGATGTTATGCTCTTTGCAGAGGATTCCACCGACTACGGCAAGGTCACTGCGCCTGTTGAGTACGGCGGACTGGGCTTTGACTACAAGTGGGATCTTGGGTTTATGAATGATACTATAAACTACATCAAAACTCCGCCCAACGAGCGATCAAAGCACCACAACAAAATGACCTTCTCGATGAGCTATTTTTATTCCGATCTCTTTATACTTCCGTATTCGCACGATGAGGTCGTTCACGGCAAGGGGACGATGCTTGACAAGGCGCAGGGCGATCACGAGCAGAAAATGGCTACCATCCGCGCGTTTTATATGTGGCAGATGACACACCCGGGCAAAAAGCTCAACTTTATGGGTAACGAGCTTGGAGAGTATATGGAGTGGCGCGAGGAGAAAGAACTTGGCTGGAACCTGCTGACCTACCCCTCACACGATTCTCTGCACGAGTACATAAAAAAGCTCGATCAGCTTTACCTGACCGAGCCTGCACTCTATAAATATGATTACAATGCCGCATCATTCCGCTGGGTAGATGTAAACAACAGCGGCAGAAGCATATTTGCTTTTCAGCGCAATGACCTTGCGGGACATCTTATCTACTGCGTTTTCAATTTCTCCGCAAGCAGGCAAAGCTATACGCTGAATGTCAATGCCAACGGCGAGTATGAGGAAATGCTCAATTCCGACCGCGACATTTACAGCGGCTCAAACTGCCTTAACGAGCATTGCTTTGCAAACGGATATAAGCTCAACATAAAGCTTGCACCGCTGTCTGCGGTGATGCTGCGCAAAAAGTGACAGAGTGCATCGGACAGCTCACGGATAAATAATAAACTGCCTGCATAAAGTAAAGCTGTGACAAAACGGCACTTTACTTTTTGCAGGTTTTTTTGTTTAACGTCCATTGCCCCGTAACCGCCAACCAATCCCCCAAAAAAATTATTCCCACCAAAAAGAGCCGTGCTGACTGACAACACGGCTCTTCTGTAT
>Ga0256404_1003149_pt1 | contig 34581 bp, 30 predicted proteins | sample RumenRJG_01DNA_FD_185990 | JGI IMG/M metagenome (GOLD analysis project Ga0256404, IMG submission 185990) | Bovine rumen microbial communities from Lethbridge, Alberta, Canada - RJG_01 | ecosystem: Host-associated > Mammals > Digestive system > Stomach > Rumen | place: Canada: Alberta | collected... | reverse complement strand
TTCAAGTTTTTCGACTAAGGTATCAAAGTCAAAGATACTCCTTATTTTTTGCAATTCTGTTTTTTAATTCGGAAATATTCATAACTTTATTCTAGCACAGATAAAAGTTCTATAAACTATTCAACTAAAAAATGACTGTATTTTATTGCATTATCAGATAAATAATTATTTAATAAACTTATATTATATTATATTATATTATATTATTATTAACTAAAACTGCTATATTACAAAAAGCAAGTATAAGAATAAATTTTAAAATTATCATGATACAAGTCCTTCTTTCAACGCTTTTACAGCTGCCTGTGTTCTGTCATCCACTACAAGTTTTTGAATAATATTACATACATGTGCTTTTGCAGTGTGTTCACTTATAGTTAATTCTTTTGCTATTTGATTGTTTGATTTACCGTCTACAACGAGTTTTAATACTTCATACTCACGACGGGTTAAATTTGAATGTTGTTCTCTAAATGCATTTCTTGATACTTGCTTCATAGGTATCATGCCTGAATTTTTTTCACGTATTATCGGAACTATTTGAGGATCTAACCACATTGCTCCATCATATATACTTTTTATTACTGACATTAAATATTCACTGCTCATATCTTTTAAAATATATGCATTTACACCTGCTTTTAAAGAACTCATTATTTCTTCTTCTGTTAAATGTGCAGTTAGCATTATTATTTTTATATCTTTATTTTTTGCTAAAATACGTTTTGTTGCCTCAATACCGGATATATCAGCCAAACCTATATCCATTAATATGATATCCGGTTTATATGTATCTGCAAATTCAACTGCTTCTTTTCCGTTATCGGTTTCTTTTACTATTGTATAATTATTATTTCCGCTAAATAAAGCTTTTATGCCTACTCTTGTTAACTTTTGATCTTCTACAATCATTATTTTTATTGGATTAACCATATTATCCTCCCTCAAATGTTATATATATGGTAATCCTATATTGACAATAAAAAATCCCAAGCATTGAAATCTTAAAAGATAATATTCTTGGGATTTTTATAATATTTAAATTTTGTATTAATATTTTGCAACATATTGTGCAAAATCTGCACCGTTAGCAATTACTCTGTCGGCTCTATCTAAAATAGCTTGTATTTCAGGAGTAACAACATCTTGTGGTTTTGTTTGTGCTGCTTTTACTGTTGGTCTTTGAATATCCTCTGCTTTTATAGGAGCAGGAGCAGAAGATGGAATATAACCTTTATATTCAGGATGTTTATTTGGATTTGTTGTATTATTATCTGCCAATCTGTCAGCGTATGCTTTCATTTCTTCTCTTGTCATCATTCTTGCTGATTGTTGATTTTGTTCAGCAGCAGCATTTTTTTGATTTACAAGATTTTGTAATGCAGCATGTACTGCTTTTGATTCAGCTGTATCTTCACCTTCCATTGCAAGTCTTTCAGCTGCTTGTGCAACTATTGCATCAAATACTTCAGGACTATTTTGAGCTGCCATTGCTAATTGAACTGCTTCGTTTTCTTTTGCTTGTTCAAGTTCAGATTTTCCAAGAACTTTATCAACACCTTTGTTTGCAAAATGTTCACCTATTGTACCGCAAGCATAAGAACCAATTTGACCTGCGATTGCTCCAATTACAGCACCTGCTTTTTTATGTCCGATTGCAGCACCGATAACTTCGCCTGCTTTTGAACCTAATGCAGAACCTGCAACCCAGCCGGCAACTGATGCAAATACTTTAACAAATGAACGACCTAATTGTTTCATACCTTTTTTAAAGCCCAATTGTTTAAATGTAGGTACAACATTTGTCATAGTTTCAACGGCACCTTGCATGATTAACATGAAATTACCGCTTTCATTATTATAAGCATCTAAACATTTTTTAAATACAGGAGATTTTGCAGCTAAATTTTTTGAAGCTTGACCTATTTTTGTAATACCTAATGCATTTTTTGCTTTTGCAAACATACCTGTTGCATTTTTTGCTCTTTCTGCATAAGATACTGCTTCTGCTTTAGCAAGCATGCTTGATGCTTGTTTCACTAAATCTTTGTTCTTTGGTGCAGATTTTGCAGCTTCTGCAAGCTTTTGAGCTTGTGAATATAAATTTTGAGTTGAAGCAGACATAGTTTTTAAATAATCTGCTTGAGGTATTCTTGCTAAAACTTCTTTTGCATCTGCAACTCTTAAAACTCCGCTTATACCGGAATCTTTAAGGATTTGATGTGCTTCATTACCATGCTTTGCAACATTAGCAAATGCTGCTTTATAGTTACCTTTATTATTTTTAACCCATTGATAACCTTCATAAGCACACATCATTGCAGGATATGATGCAACTTGACCAATTGTCAATTTTTCTGCATCATCTGTTAATGGAACACCTGTTGCATATTTAGCAAGGTTTACTAAATCTTTTAATGCATATACACTTGTATTTGAGCTTATTCCGTTTACCATTTTACCAAATCTTTATAAATAACTTACTTATATAAAAACAACTTGTTAGTCAAAATTGCCTGTTAATCATGCTTTTTGACTGTTTTGTTACGAAATGTAACAGTTTTTTTAAATTTTGAAATCCGGTTTTTTGAAAATACTTTATATAGGAGTAAGAGTGAGAATGAAAAGTTAGAGGTGAGCGTATGGCAGTTAGAAGAAGAGTTAGTAGAGCAGCAGTACAACAACAAGCAGAAGTTCCTATGATGGGACAACCTGAATATGTTGATAAATCAGAAATGATTTTCTCATATATGAATATGATTGCATTCAATAACAGATTTGATTTAAAACTTAATCCGCAAAATTTGAAAGTAGATGAACAATAGTATTGTTTATATAGGATTGAGTTTTTACAAAAGGAGTTTTTATAACTACTTACTATAACTCACACTTACACACTACCTTCCTTTATAGGAAATTTTAAAACACAGCCCGATTTTCGGGCTTTTTTTTTTGAGAAATTTATAAAATTACTTAGTATTTTAAAAACATTTATACAACTTATTTAGGTATGCTTGACTTTCAAGCAGTTTGATTTAACATTACATTATATCATTTATAGTTGTGGGGATTTATAATGGAATATTTAAATTATTCTGCGATTGTCATTGGAAGTGGTATTTCAGGTCAATATGCGGCTATAAAGTTATCAGAAAAACTTGACAATGCTAAAATATTACTTGTAACAAAGTCAGGACTTGGTGAAAGTAATTCAAGATATGCACAAGGCGGTATTGTAGGTGTAATGGAAGAAAATAAATCTGATTCGGTTGCATCTCATATTTCCGATACTCTTAATGCAGGAGCCGGATTATGTGATTTTAATACTGTAAGATATATTTCAGAAAAATCAAATGAAGTTATACATGATTTAATGCACGAAGGTGTTGAATTTGATAAAGATGAAAATGGTCAGCTTTTGTTTACTTTAGAGGGTGCTCATTCTGTCAGAAGGATTATGCATTGTAACGGTGATGCCACAGGTAGAGGAATAGAAAAGAGATTAACTAAAATATCTTCATCAAGTAATAATATTGAGGTTTTAGAAAATACAATTGCGGTTGAGCTTTTGTGCAGAGATAGAGAATGTTTAGGATGTATTTTATTTGATGGTAAAAATTATCAAATTGCTTTATCTCATGTTGTAATACTTGCAGCAGGAGGTATTGGACAATTATACAAAAATACTACTAATCCTGTTTGTGCAACAGGAGATGGAATAGCATTAGCATATAGTGCAGGTGCAGAATTAAGAGATTTGGAATTTGTGCAATTTCATCCGACAGCTTTGGCTGTTGATGGTGCAAATAAAAACTTTTTAATTAGTGAAGCCGTAAGAGGAGAAGGTGCAAAACTTGTTAATGAAAAAGGTGTACCTTTTATGAAAAAATATCATGAATTGGAGGATTTAGCACCAAGAGATGTTGTTTCAAGGGCTAATTTTGAAGAAATGAAACTTGCCGGAAAGGATTATGTATACCTTGATGCAACAAAATTGGGTGTAGAAAAAATAGAAAAACATTTTCCAACAATATCATTAATGTGTAAAAATAACGGAATAAACATGGCACAGGATTTTATTCCTGTACATCCTGCAGCACATTATTTTATGGGCGGTGTTAAAGCAAATATTGATGGAAGAACATCTGTTAAGGGACTTTATGTAATAGGAGAAAATGCTTCTACCGGCTTACAGGGAGCAAATCGTCTTGCAAGTAATTCTTTGTTGGAATGTGTGGTTACTGCATATTCATTGGCGGATTATGTTAAAGAACATCAAAATAATGAAGTGATTGAAGCAGATGAATTTATTAAAAATAAATTAAAAAAATATTATCAAGAACTTGGATTTATAGAATATGATACAGATGCTCTAAAAGCTGAACTACAAAATATAATGTGGAATGGTGCAGGTATAATAAGAAATGAACAGGGGCTTAAGCAGGCAGAAAATGAGTTAGTAAATTTAAAATCTAAGTTTTTAAGAAAAGATGTTTGTGCAAATATTCAAGAGTATGAATTTAAAAATATGTTAACTGTTTCACAGCTTATAGTTGCCTCAGCTTTAAAGAGAAAAGAATCAAGAGGAGCTCACTATAGAGAAGATTTCCCAAATACGAAAGACGTATCGGAACATAATTGTATGTTAAAAGAACAAGGAGAATTAAGTTTTGTTAGATAGATTTTTAATAGATAAGCATGTAAAATCCGCATTAGAAGAAGATATTGGCTTTGGTGATATCACAACAGATTGTATAGCAAAAACGGATGATGTTATAAGAGCAGAATTAAATACAAGAACAAGCGGTGTAATATGTGGATTAGACGTTTTTGAACGTGTTTTTAGGATATTATCTGATGATATTGAAATTGTATTTTATTTTAAAGATGGTGATTTAATTAATAAAGGAGATAAAATTGCTGATATAAAGGGAAGTGCATCTGCCATATTAAAAGGTGAAAGAACTGCTTTAAACTATATACAGCGTATGAGCGGTATTGCAACAGAAACAAAAAAATATGCTGATGCAATAGGTACGGAATATAAAGCAAAAATATCAGATACACGAAAGACAACACCAAATTTCAGATTGTTTGAAAAGTATGCAGTTTTTACAGGCGGAGCATGTGTACACAGATTTAATCTTTCGGATTGTGTAATGATAAAAGATAATCATATAAAACTTGCCGGTTCATTAACAAATGCTGTTAATATGGTAAAAAAATATCTTTCACACACTCATAAAATAGAAGTTGAATGTGATACTTTAAATCAGGTAAAAGAAGCAATAGAAGTAGGTGTAGATATAATATTGCTTGATAATATGACACTTGAAGAAATGAAAACAGCCGTTGATATTATAAATGGAAAAGCCATTATTGAGGCAAGCGGAAATGTTAATTTGTCTACAGTAAAAGATATAGCTTCAACAGGGGTTGATATAATATCTTCAAGTGCAATAGTTGCAAAAGCACCAACGTTAGATTTAGCTTTAGATATGTAGTAAAGGAGATAAAATGAGAAAAATATTTGCATTTACACTTGCAGAAGTTTTAATAGCACTTGCCATTGTTGGTGTTGTAGGTGCAATATCTATACCAAATTTATCTAAAACTTATCAGCAAAAAGAAGCGCTTGCACGTGTTAAAAAAGCTGTTCACCTTTTAGATGGCGGGGTTTTAGCTCTTGTAAGAGATTATGAATCTATAGAAAATACTTATAAAGGTAAAACAACTGATGCAGACAAATCAGAAGCATTATTAAAAAGCTTATCAAAGTATATAAAGTTTTCTAACTATTGTGGTAAAACATCAGTAAATCAAGGTTGTTTTCCTATTGAAACAATAAAAGATGTATCAGGAGCAGCTTTTGTAGTTAAATATCCTGAAAAAACAACGGATTTAGGTTTATCAGCACCCGGTGCAAAGGATACTGCAAAATGTTCAACTGCACTTTTAAACGATGGAACATCTATGGCTGTATGTGTAGTTGATACGTCATTTCAAGATTGCGGATTAAATACAAGTAATTCTGCAGATGATAATGATGATGAAGATTTTTGTCCAAATGCCGTAGTGTTTTTTGATATAGATGGTGCATTAAAAGGTGCGTCAGTATTATCTCGTGATATTTATGCCGGATATTTGAGTGATAACGGATTTACTGAAATAGGTGATAATATCAAAAAAATAGAAAAAGGAAAGTTTGAATAATTCCTTTTTCTATTAATTTTTCATTTTAAGTATTAAAAATTCTATCTCCTGCATCGCCCATTCCGGGTACAATGTATCCTTTTTCATTTATATAATCATCAACGGTTGCGGTTATAATTTCTATTTTTGGAAATTCTTCTTGAATATGTTCAATACCTTCAGGTGCTGCTATTATACAAATACATTTTATGTTAGATATTGGAATATTTTTATCGTGATACAATCTTATAGCTTCTAATAATGAATTACCTGTTGCAAGCATTGGATCAGTAATGTATACATAGGTATTTTCAGGATTAATTGTTTCCATAGGAACTTTGTTATAATACCATACCGGCTTTAATGTTTTTTCATCTCTATACATACCAATATGTCTTATACATGCTTGAGGTAATATATCAATTGCTTCATCGGTAAAAATAAGTCCTGCTCTTAGGATAGGAGAAATAATTATTGATATATCATCTTGTATTGTTTTGACTGTTGTTTTTGTTATAGGAGTTTCTATTTCCTTGTCTATCAACGGAAGATTTTTTGATGCTTCATAAAGTAAAACTCTTGTTATTTTTCTCGTTGCTATTCTAACCCCTTGACTATCGGTATTTTTATTTCTCATTGCACATAAATTTTGCAATATTACCGGATTTTCAATTACTCTTACTAAATCTTTATTCATTTTTTTACCTCTTTTTATCATTATTTCCTTTATCTAACTTATTTTGTATATTGTCAATATCTTTATTAACTTCTTTTACCATTTCTATCATAGGTCTATCTGTTTCTATTTTAATTTTTTTAAATTTAACTGTTTGTATTTCATCAGAAAAATATGAAACTTTATAGATAACAGATACTATTTTATCAAACATTGTATTTAATAATCCTACAACATGACCTAATCTTCTTGGTTGTAAGATTTCAAACATTGGTGCATCTTCAGGAATTTTATCCTTTGGTGTATAAATTTCTAAAGATTTAGAACCTCCTAAGCCGGAATATTCAACAGTTACAAGAGAACCTTTTGGTACGGTCATACCTTTTTTATCCATTATAAAGTCAACAAATACCATATCGTTAATAATTTTTACTTCCCGAACATAGCCGACTACAATTCCCATCATTCTGACAGGTGAACCTTTTATTATACCGTCAACATCCTGTAAAAATAATTGATAAGAATTAAAGTTATTGTTGTGATACTGTTTTATTGTAACTAAACAAAATGATATTAATACAAAAACTAAAAACCAAGCTAAAATTTCTATAAACCATAATGTTTTTTTATATTTTAATTTAGATTTTGTATTTTTTGCTTCCATTAATCTATCCTGTTTTTATGAAACTTTTTTTAATTCGGAAAGTGTAGGATCTAATAATCTTCTGCCTATTCCTTCAAAATATATTGAGCATAGCTTTTTATTACCATAATGAATAATTTTTTCTATTTTTCCATTACCAAATTTATTGTGAGAAACCATATCTCCTTTTTCATAGTTTATTTCAGGAATATTTCCCGTATTTGCTGGATATACAGGAACGGTATCTTCAGGTTCTTTTAAACTATCTTCTGTTATATTGTATTTTGTTTTTATATTTTCTTCTAACTGAATTTCATCTGATGTCTGTTTATTCAAAATTTCTTCTTGAGTATTTATATAATCTTCTTGATTTTCAATTATTTGTTGATTATCTATGTTGTTATACATATCATCAACATCTTGTATTATATCTAAATCTTGTTCAGTAATGGCATTTGAATTACTATCTACATTAATAATTTCAGTTTGATTATTTATTTCAATTTTCTTATCATCATCTTTTTTCTTATCATCTTCTTTTATATTATTTTCTATTGGCATTTCTTGCGGTTCAATAGATTTTAATACAGGAACTTCCTCATTGTTTTGCTTTTGTCCGGTTGTATTTATGTTTTGCATTTGTTGTGGTTGATTAAATTGGTTTTGTACAGGTTGAACAGGATTTTGCTGTGCAGTAAAAGGTTGTTGTACAAATGGTTGTTGTTGATATGAATTAGGAATATTTGTCTGATTTGGATAAGTATTTTGTATAATTGGTTGTTGTTGATAATATGCTTGTTGTGCATAAGGTTGAGGAATTTGTTGATAAGGGTTATATACAGCAGGTTGAGGATATGGAATTTGTACCATTGGCTGAGGTATTTGAGGAACATTATATTGAGGCGGAATATTATAAATTTGTCCGGAATAACCTTGTTGATATGCTTGAGATGCAAACATTTGCGGTGCATTATAAAAAGGTTGCTGCGGATAAGATATTTGTGGCATTTGAGGTTGTATTTGCTGCTGTGGATAAACCATTTGCGACATTTGATTTCTTAGGTTGTCCTGTGTCATTTGCTGCTGCATATTATAATCTTCATTAGGTTTATTTTCTGCTTCATACTGTTGTCGTTGTTCTTTTAATTTGTGTTGAACCATTTTACGAGCATCTTCCGGCGACATTGTACTTTCAGGAATAGAATTAGAATATTTTGCACGTTCTGATAATTTTATTATTAACGGCATGTACTGTGTTGCTTGACCATATAGTACAAATTCTTGTTTGCCCAATGTTGATAAAAATGTATTATAGCCCGCAAAATCTTGTTGCTGTAATAAAGGTGAAAATAAAATTAAATTCTTTGATATTTTTTTTAATTCCGTAAGGTATTTATATATATATGAACAAACAACGGTTGTATAAATATTTTCACTTGTGTATATTTGTTTTAACAACTTTTTGTCAGAATTTTCATTTGAAAGTTTTACAAATACATAAAAATCATCAGAAATTTCTTTTAACACACTGTAAATATAGAATATTACTTCTCTTTGTATGCTTTCATCAATTTTTGATATATTTATAACGGTGGTTTGATTATTTAATAAACTTTCAAAAAGATTTTTGTACTCCATTACGTTTCCGGCAAATATACCGGAATCGTTCAATTTTATAAGAGCATTTTTAAGTAAAACTAATTCAGGAACATTTGATTTTAAATATTGTTTTTCCAATATGTCTATAAATCTGTTTACAGGTATATAGGATTCTTCTAAACTTGAAAGGTAATACTGTAATTCTAAAAATGCTTCCTGTAAAATCGCTTTGCTTTTTGCACTTTTATATTCAAGTCCTTTTTCGTAAATATAATTCAGCATTTGTGAATTTATAGGCAATTTGAAATTATCAGACATGATAAGCGTATTTTTGTCAAATATACTTTCTCCATCTGTATCAAGAATAACTGTTTTTCGTCCGTAATTTTTAATTTGTCTGTTTAAAGTTTTAATCATTAAATCAGAATTTTCTTGATTTTCTGAACATACAACAAGCTTTTGTTCCATTACGCTTTTATCAACAGATACAAGAAGGTTATTTTCAATGAAATCTCCTATTATAATAGGATTTTGTCCTTGAATTAATTTTAAAAAGTCAATAGATTTAATATTTGAGATTGCACTGTTTATGGCAGGAATAGAACCGGAATAAGACGTTATTATTCCATCTTCTGTTAAATTGAATATAATTTTTGCAATAGCAACATTACCATGCTTGCTTGATTCAAGATGCATGATTTGTGCGATATAAGTTTCTCTGCTATCTTTAATCATTACGAAACTTGATAGAAAAATCGTATCAGAAGTTTCATAAAAAATTTTTACCAGGTTATTTTTAACCTCGAATATTCTCATGAGTTTATTCCTTAAAATTAATTCTATCATAAAAAATAATTTATAATATAATATTATTATGGAAATATTTAATGATTTTAACGAACAAAAAAATTTATCTGTAGCAATGGGACTATTTGACGGAATGCATAAAGGGCATAAAAAGGTGATTAAAAATGCTGTAAAATATGCTCGTAAGAATAATTTAAAATCTTCTGTAATTACTTTTCGCAATTCTCCAAAATCACTTATTAATAACGATAAATCTGTCTATATAATGACAATATCCGAAAAAATTAACTTTTTACGAAATCTTGGTATAGATTATATGTATCTTGTTGATTTTACGGAAGATTTGTCCAAAATGTCCGGTAATGATTATTTGAAAATGATTTGTGAAAAGCTTAAGCCAAAAATGATTACAATAGGTTATAATCATACTTTTGGTTATAATAATTCCGGTAAAAGTGATTTATTAAAAGAAAAAAGTAAAGATTACGGATATGAGTATGAAATTGTAAAACCTGTAAAGGTAAGAAAAAATATAGTTAGTTCTTCTGCTATAAAGGATTTTTTATATACCGGTAATTTTAAATCGGCTAAAGACATGCTTGGTTATGATTTTTATATAAAAGGAAATGTTGTTTTAGGTAATCAAATAGGAAGAAAAATTGGTTTTAAAACTGCGAATTTGTATTATCCTAATCATATAGTAAATATACCATCAGGGGTTTATAAAACAATTGTTCATGTTGATGGTACAGATTATAAGGGTATTGCAAATTTTGGTGTTAAGCCGACATTAGGTGTTAATTCTAATAAACTGTTAGAAGTACATATTGTAGATTTTGATGAAAATATTTACGGACAAAGTATAAAAGTTACATTTATAGATAGAATAAGAGATGAGAGAAAGTTTAATTCACTTGAGGAATTAAAACAGCAAATAGAGAGGGATATTGAATGTTTAGAGTAGTTATACTCGGAAACGACGGAATGCTTGTTAATTTAATAGCAGGTACTATGGATGCCAAGTGTAAAATTGTCGGAGTTTTCAGGTATGAACGCTTGAATAAAAATAAAATTTTTATGAAAATAAAAGATTTTATCTTTCCGTCTGATGATTATAATTATATAAAAAGCTGTAATCTCCATGAAGTTAAGGCAACAAGTGCTAATTCGGAGGAATTTAAAAAGGAATTATTATCACTACAGCCGGATATTGTTCTTGTTGGTACTTGGGGTGAAAAATTAAAAAAAGAAATTATACAACTTCCAAAAATAGCAATGATAAATGTTCATCCGTCTTTATTACCAAAATATAGAGGTCCTAATCCATATCTTGAAACAATAAGGCATTTAGAAACAAAAACGGGTATAACTTTTCATATTATGGATGAAAAATATGATTCAGGTGCTATATTACAACAAAAAATAATAGAAATAAAACCTGATGATACGGGAAAAGAATTGAGAGAGCGAACTGTACAAATTGCACGACAGGAAGTAAACAGACTATTATGCAGTTTAAATGATGACTTTATCATTCCTGTTGAACAAAATGAAAATTTAAAAACTTATTATCCCCAAGTAAAATCTGATGAAGTAATGCTTGATTTTAGCAAAAGTGCAGAAGAAGTATCTGCACACATAAGAGCTTTTTATCCTTGGACTAAAACTTATTTTGAGTATGGTAAAAAATTTTTTGTACCTTGCCCATATTCATTATCAGTATTAGATAATAATACGGATATGTGTGAAGCAGGCATGATTGTTAATAAATCCGTAAAAAACAGTTCAATTACAGTTGTATGCGGAGATGGTAAATTGCTAAAAATGGATAAACTGAAACTTTACGGAAGAATAAGTAAATTTTTTACAAAATTTTATATAGATAAATTTGTTAGTATAGGCAAAAAAGTTTTTTAAAAACTTGCTCATTATTTAATATGATAATAGAATGTAAGTATGAGTAAAATTTTGGGCTTAGTAATAAAGATTTTTATGATATCTCTATTGTTGTTTATAGTCTATTGTTTGACTATAGGCAGGAGTTTTGGTGTTGATTTAGTTAATAGAGTTATCGGCATGTATTACGTTCATAAAGGAGATAAAGCATTCAGAGAATATAATATGCAGGATGCTGTTAATGCTTATGAACATGGTCTAAAGCTTTTTCCCGCTCATTATGAGGCATGGTTGAATTTGGGAAATATATATGTTGCTTATGAAGACTATTACGCTGCAGCTCAAGCTTATCAAAATGCAATTATTGCTAAAGATAATTATACAATGGCAAGGATGAATTTAGGTATTATTACTGCGGAAAAATTAGGTGATTTTGATAGTGCGATACAACAATACAAACACATTATAGAAGCCAAACATTTTTTGGTATCTATACCGTTTGTCTACGATAATAAAAAAAGTGAAACAACTAATAAAGCAATTGCATATTATAATATGGGCAGGGCTTATTCACAGAAAGCGTTTTATATGCCGGAAGAAAAAAATAAGGAAAAACGGGCTATGCTTGAACAGGCATCTATTGCGTATGAAAATGCTGTAAAAATATTAGCAAATAGTTATGATATAAACTATAATCTTGCTCTTACTTATCATCAACTTCGAGATTACAGACGTGCAGGTCAATATTATTGCAAGGCAATTGAATGTGAACCAATGCATTATGAATCTCATTATAACTTGGGGTTAATGTTAAAACATTTAAATCAAAGAGCTTATTCTATAGATGAACTTGAAAAAGCTGCAGTTCTGGCAACAGGTAAATATTCTGCTCATGCAAAATATATTTTTGATGTTCTTAGTTCTGTATCTGCGGAAAATATTCAAAAAGACAGTGAAACAAGTATTCAGGATAAAATAAAACTTGGAAAGGATAAAGAGGAAGAACAGCCGGTTATTTTAATTAACGGAAAGATAACACCTACAGATGAAGCAGACATTGCTATAACAGAGAATTTTAGAAAATGCCGTTCTAAAAATATTTTCGAGAGCAATGGTTAACAAAAATTATTAATGAGTAACAAAAAATTAATTATTTGAAAAATTTACCAATATTTACTTGAAAAAAATGTTGTTTCGGATGAAAATATAAAAGAGTACATTAAGATATAATTTTATCGGGGGTAAAAGTGTCAGAAACTTTTGAGAAAGAATCTCTTGATTCCAAAGAACTAAATTTTCTAGCTGATGTATCTATCGGTTTGACACAAAATTCAGACCCTGAAAGCATTATACAAGCTCTTTCTGCTTCTTTTAACAGTATTGTTAAACTCGAAAGTTTAAACATATTCATTTATGATGAAAATACTCAAAAACTTAGAGATTATGCTAAGAGTTGGATTGTTATTGACGAAACTCATGATAAATCATATACAGAAAAATTATATAATGTTGTAAAAAATTCTAAATATGACGATTTTTTGATAAATGATAACAGTATAAACATTAAAGATTTTTGGGATATAAACAAATATATTAAATCCAGAAAAAATGTTATTATATTTCCTTTAATGAAAGGTGAAACACCTTATGGATTAATAGAATTGACTATTAATCTTACAATGTCGGATGTTTTGACCATAGATTTCTTTAGGGCTTTGATTATTGCAGCATATCAAATATCATTAAAAATTCAAAACAAGGTTCTTGCAGATAAAATGCAGGCAAATATAGATTTCCATGAATCAATGAAAAATATTGCTAAAATTCTTGAAACGCAATATGATTTGAATTATATTATCCCTATTATCGGTGAAATGATAGATAAGTTTATTGCTGACCATCTAATCTATATTTTCTTAAAAGAAAAAGACGGTTATCATCTTGTATGGCCTTTAGCATGTCGAGATACAAAAATTTTAGATATGGTTAAAGATGTTACTGCAGATTCAGCTTATGTATTAACTAATGACAATAAAATAGGTTTATTTCCGTTAATAGCTGCTAATAATTCTATATTGGGATGTATCGTAGCACATAGTCATACAGATAAATTGGCACAAAATGAGATTGATTATTTGGATCAATTGACAAAACAGTCATCTTTAACTATTCAACGTGCTAATATGTATGCAGAAGTTTTAGAACATGCTACACTTGATGCATTAACCGGCTTAAATAACAGACGTCAATTTGAAATAAGATTAAAACAAGAAGTTTCAATGGCAAATCGTAAACAGCATCCATTGTGTGCTATAATGCTTGATATAGACTTCTTTAAAAAGGTAAATGATACCTACGGGCATGCTGTAGGTGATGAAGTTTTGAAAAATGTTGCTTCTGTAATAAAACAACAATTAAGGGAATCTGATATTCCTTCTCGATATGGTGGAGAAGAATTTGCAATATTATTGCCGTTTACAAAATTAGAAGAAGCAGGTGCTGTAGCACAACGTTTAAGAGCTGCTGTAGAGGCAAAGCATGTTGATTTGTCTGAAGTTAAAGATGCTAAAGTTAAAGAAATCCAAGTTACAATAAGCGTTGGTGTTTACCAATATAAAGAGGGTGATGAGCCGCAGCAGCTTTATACAAAAGCTGATAAAGCTTTATATTATGCAAAAGAACATGGCAGAAATAAAGTAATTGTTAACAGAGGATAGTTATGGCTTTTTCTGTTTGCTGTAAGACATTACAAGATACAGATATTTTAGCGGGACATTTTGCAAAAATTGTTTCAGAAGGTTGTTTTGTAACTTTATTTGGTGAAATAGGAGCAGGTAAAACAGCGTTTGTAAAACTTGTAACTAAATATTTGGGAGTAAAAGAATCTGTTACAAGTCCAAGTTTTGTAATACTTAATGAGTATCATAGCGGAATAATTCCGGTATATCATTTTGATTTGTACAGATTGGAAAATGTTGGAATAAGAACAATTTATGATGAATTACGTGAGTATTCAGAAGGTAAAATTTTAACATTTGTAGAATGGGCGGATTTTTCTCAAAATGAAGTTCCGTTTAATCGTTTGGAAATAAATGTTACTTATGGTGATAATGACTATCGTGAGTATACATTCAAACCATTTGGAAATAGAGAAGAAAAAATTATTGAGGAATTACAACAATGTTATTAACATTTGATACTTGCTTAGATAAAACTTATGTAGGACTTGCGGATGGTTGTAATATTTTGGGTACAAAAATAATAGAAAATAATGGCGAAACGTATCATTCTACTTATTTAATGTCAACTATATCAAATCTTTTAAAAGAAAATAATTTAACACCAAATGATATAACAATGGTAGCAACTGATATAGGTCCGGGTAGTTTTACGGGTATAAGGGCTTGTATGACTGTTGCACGAGTTATGGCACAGCAGCTTAATATAAAAGCGATGGGTATATCTTCTCTTGAAATACTTTCAAAATTAAATAATTCATCTAAAAAAACGCTTGTATTGTTAGATGCAAGAAAGAGTATGACTTATGTTTGGGATGAAGAAGTTTTAGGTGCTATAATAATTGATGATGTAAAGGAAATGGTTAAAGCTAAAGACTATTCTATAATTTGTGATGATAGTATGTATAATATTTTTTCAGAAATAACAGATGATATTACTTCTTATAAAACGTTTAATGCTGACTTAGCAAAAATACTTATAGGTATAGTTAATGAAAAACCTGAAAAAGCAAAGGGATGGAGAGATTTAAAACCATTATATATTCAGCCGGCACCTGTTTTTGGTAAATAGAATACGGTATTTATATTTTTTTGATAAAATATTAAATATATTATTGTATAAGTATATTAGAGGTATAATTTGAAAAAATATTTAACATATTTACTTTTATTTGTGTACGTGTTATTTCCAAATGTCTGTTTTGCCAATGTTAGTAATTTATATTTTATAAGAAATACTAATAAAAATACTTTACAACCAATTGTTGAAAAATATTTACTAAATTCAAAATATGAAATAGTAAAAAGAAATCCTTATCTGGCCGTATATAAAAAGAATGCATCAAATTATGTAATAATTATTTTACAAAATAGCAGTGCTAATATGTTCTATTATTTTAATTCAACTGATAATAAATCTATTAATAGTTCAATAATAAAAGAATTAAAAAAACAAAATGTATCATTTGAACAATCATTTAATCAATCTTATCTGACTACATTTGAAAATCAGGCAAATAAAATTTTGACAAATACAGAAAACAATAGTTATACATTTACAGATAATACTGCCGTAACTACAACCGTTAAAAGTTCTAATACAGCTTCAAATAAAGTATTAAAAGGATATGTTGGACAAATACCGAAAGGAACAATGTTCAAATCATATCTGCAAACTCCTGTAAATACTGCAACAGCCAATGTAGGAGATAGTATAATAGCTATCTTGACAGATGATTGGATGTATAATGGTTCTGTTATTGCTCCTCAGGGAAGTGTTCTTTCCGGAACAATTGTTAAAGCACAATCCGCAAGATACGGTTCAAGAAACGGGAGTGTCGATATAGATTTTAATACACTACAGACGGGTAAAAAAACTTATAATATATCAACAGAAAAAATCGAATTTGATGTATCAAATGATGGTAAAATAGGAAAAGTAAGTAAGAATGTTTTAGCAGGTGCAGCTACGGGGGCTTTATTAGGTCTTTTAATCGGATTGTGCAACAGTAAAACAAGTAATGGTGCTGCAACAGCAATAGGTGCCGGTATAGGTGCCGGTTCTGCAATTATAGGTTCAGCCGTAGAAAAAGGTGTTGATGCAGAAATTCCTACTTATACAGAACTTGATATTACACTTTCAAAACCTATGAATATTGTGATAAGCTATTAATGGAGAATAAATAATGAATAAAAGACTTATAATAACGGGATTACTTATATTAGCATCAGCAATTGTATTGAAATTTGTTTATATTGGATTAAAAAATATCAAAGTTGATGATTTTCATAAAGCTGCAATAATTTTTGTTGTAGATTCATCTGCATCTAATCAAAAAATGTTACCTGAAGAAATTAAATATGTAAAATCATTGTGTTCTATTCTTGATCCTGAAGATGAAATTAAGATTTTGAAAGTATCCCAAGAGTCATATTTAATTTATGAGGGTTCACCAAGTGATGCATCTGGAATTACAAAGGCATTTCAGGCGTTTACAAAATATGATGAAAAAGATTATGGAACTGCTTACGGAGTAGGAGTAAAAAAGGCATTTGAACATGCTCTTTCAATGAAAAAAGAGGGTTATGTTCCGGCAGTTGTTATTGTAGGTGATTTGGAAAATGAGGGTGATACATCTAAACAATTAAATTGGGATACATTACCTAAAAATGTTGAAAATATAAAAAAATACATTCCTGAAATATCAATGATGTTTGTATTTGCACATCCTGAAAAATTGGATTTAGTAAAAACTAAGTTAAATCCTGTTTTGGGCGAAAAAAAACTTATTGTTGCAAATGAACAAAATGTTTATAAAGTAAATAGAAGGTTTTTAAATGCAATCGGAAGATAGGAGAAATATATGTCATTTACATTAATATCAAAAAATGGGGAAAAAACATTTAAAGATAAAAATTTGGTAAATATAAGTTCAAAAGACGGTTTTGATTTTAAGCTGGATACTGATTTTGAATTTATGCTAACTTTACAGTATGACGAAAATACAGGAAAATGTACCTTATTAAATCAATTTAATTGCGATAAATTCACTTTTAAAGGGAATATAATAAATGAAAAATTAGAAATAGAGCGTGTTGCAAAGATAATGGTAAAAGGGGCTGATGAATTTTTAACCGTAAAAATCCTTGACGAACCGCATTTAAAAACAATTGCACCTGATGAAGTAACAGAAACCGATATAAAAAATCTTTACGGTAATGATATAAATGCAGCTGTAAAATTAAAAATTGATAATAGGAAAGCTCAAATTGAAGAAGCAAGAATAGCTATTACAAAAGAAATTGCATTCAAGATAAATGATTTAAAAAATAAATTATCAATGAATACAAAAGGCGGCATTGCTTTACATATTGGTCTATTGCTTACATCTTTAATTTGTTCATTTGCTGTTGCAAATTATATTTTGGGATTACCGTTAAAATATGCGGATACAGTTGTTCAAATGCCTGTTAATATAAAATTTATGGTTATGTTTACGGTAATAATTTATTGTTTAGGTTTATTAATGAAACAGGGTTTCTTTTTGTATTTGCATAATAAGACATTAGATGAAGTTACTGTTGCTTCAAAAATTGCTGAAAAATTTATGATAATTATTTCTTCATTGTTTTTTGTATCAGTATATTTTATAAATGTTTTATATTATATGGCACCAAAATCAATGGTTATTTTTTCTGTATTGATTTCATTGTTCTTTGTGATGTTAACTGTAACATTTTCAATATCTTGCGGATATTTTAAATTTAATGGTATACATTTAAACAAAGAATTAGATAAATACGAATATAGAGAAGATTTTGAACATGTTGTAAATGAATATCAAAAGTGGATAGAACGTTATGCAAACAGTTTCAGCCATGCAAAAATAAAAAGATTGGAAGATAAATCATTTATGCTGCAAATCGCATCTGCATGGGAAATTTTGTTAGGATTTATAACTGCTCCGTTTTTGGCTTACGGGGTTTCAAATACACTTGCAATGTGTTTTCCTGAAGCTGCCGGTTGGATAAGGATTATGAATTTAAGATTTAGTCCTGTATTTTTAGTATTGGCAACATTTATGATAATATTTGCATTTTTTGCATTTGCCAATGCATTTACTTGTGTTAGAAAAATTCAGGGTTCAAATGTTTTAAAACAGGATGGATTTTCCGATTGGACACAGCATGGAGTTGAAATTTACGGACTTGCGGGTGTAAAAAGGTTAAATTTAGATAAAGCACGGCTTTTTGCAATAGGTATATCCATTATTTTTATCGAATTTACAATGAATATTTCATATTTTATGACTGAAATAGGAGGAGATGTTGTAGGAATTATAAAGAGTTTTCTTGCGGCATTAGTACCTACAGCTCTTTTACTTGCTGAAACTTATATGTTGAGTAATACAAAATTTGAAATTTCAGCTTGTTCATCATTATTATCAATGATAGATAAGGATTAAATTTGAGTTACAGTAATTTTTTTAAAATAATAATTATTTTAACTATTGTTTTTACGATATGTATAGGATTATTGAAACCAAAAATGCATACTTCCGTAATGGTGCAAAATTCTGAATATGGAATATCAAATCCTGATATAGAAATGACTAATGCTATTCAAACAATTCCTACTATGTCAACGGAACAGGTGAAAAATACAGTAAAGAAAGCAGATAGTATATCAGTAGCAAATTTAAATACAAAAAATGCAGATAATGTAGTTAAAAAACCTGTTAATGCAAAATCTGTAAGTAATACAAAAGTTACAGCAAATGTTTTAACTCAAAAACCTGTTGTAAAAAAAGAGAAAACTGCAGTAAAACCTGTAACATCTACGGTAAAAACAGAAATACAAATGGAAGAAGAAATAGTTTGGAACAAATGGCGTTCTGATATTCAAAATCAATTGATGAAAGATGTGCAATTGCCGATTATACCACAGGGAACAGTTTTTAAATTTCAATTTGATGTTGATAAGTATGGAAGAATTTCTAATGTAAAAACCTGGTCATTGACAAATTCGTTTACACCTTATGCGATACAATATATTGCACCTGTTATTAAGAGTTATCAAGGTCGAGAATTATTAAATTTTCCATCCGGCTCAAATAGAACAGTAACTACTGTTGAAGGCGGCTGGAGAATAGGAAAAGTGTCAAAATACAGTACTCCTAATGATTATCATGATACTGAAAAAGTTGTAAAATAGGATATATTTTGACTTATTGTAATAAGATATGATAATATTTAATAATTATAACTTACTTAAAGAGGGATAGATATGAATTAAATATGATTTTTACGACAAGGCATCTTTATGATTTAGAAAAAAGATTAGCCGATATTAATAATGAGGAAAATATATATTCATTAACATCTTCTGATACACCAAATTTATTGATAAATGGGAATCCTGTTTGGGAAACAGAAACTCCGTTTAATGAAGTTATACAAGAGTATGAAAAATTAGAAATATCTGACGACAGTATTTATGTAATTGTGGGTTTAGAATTGGGCTATATGCTTCATTTCTTCTATGATAATTGTCCGGGAAAAATAGTTTTATATGAACCATCATTAGAAAATATAAAATATACATTTAAAAGAGTTGTTTTAATGAATGAACTAAAAGATTCAAGAATACATCTTGCAACAACAATGGATGAATTAAATAATGTTTTTGAAAAAATAATGGATACAAGACATAAAATTTATTTATCTGCAAATAAATATTATCAGAATAAATATATTAATGATATTAAGATTATTCATGAAAAAATATCTTCATATCAATTGCCTCCTTATCAAAAAGGTGAAAGTTTGAAATTAAACATAGGTCCGGGATGTTGGGTATATAAAAATTGGCGTACAATGGATTGTTATAGAAGTGCTGATTTTGAAATTGATTTAAGAAATTTTGAAAAATTTGATATAGAAGATAATTGTATAGAAAAAGCATTTTCTTCACACTGTTTTGAGCATATTACGGATGATGATATACAAAAAGTTTTTAATGAACTTTACAGAACAATGAAAAAAGGCGGAATTTTTAGGTTTAGTTGTCCTGATGCAGAAAAAGCAATAAATGCGTATAAAAATAATGATGTTCAATGGTTTAATTGGGTAAAACAAGCACCAATACATGAGATGTTGTTAAATGTATTTGTCAGTTATGAAAAATTTGCAGGTGGACCAAAAGCTTCTAAAGAGGAATTAGATAATAAGTTGAACACACTTTCTTTGGATAATTTTTTAAATTGGTGTGTAAGTTTAAAAGATACAACAAGACCTTGTATAGCACATACAAATGGAATATATTTTGAAAAAATGGAACGTATGCTAAAAAAAGCAGGTTTTACTAATATTATTAAAAGCGAATTTATGAAATCTAAAGATGAAGAATTAAGAGATTCTCATTTTGATAAATATCCCGAAATAAGTCTTTATGTTGAATGTGAAAAATAATAGCCAAAGAATTTTTATCCCTTGAGCCATAATATATCATTAATTATAATAAGCACCATTAAAACAATTAGCAGAGCAAAGAAAAATGTGCCTATTTTTTCAACAGTTTCGTCTTTAAGTTTTTTACCTCTTATTTTTTCGATAATTAAAAACAAAATATGTCCACCGTCTAAAGCCGGTATTGGTAAAAAATTTACGATGGCTAAATCCATTGATATTATTGCAGTTAGCAGTAAACCATAAAATATTCCGCTATTTTCTATAACATCTCCGCCAACTTTTGTAATCGCAACTATACCGTGTAAATCCTTTAACGGTACTTTACCCGTAAATATTTGACATAGTCCGTATACCATATAGTATGTGTTATCCCAAAGATATTTTGTACTTGTCTTAAAAACAGCTTTAATACCCTTTGCAGGAACTAAAACTTCTCTACTTTCCAATTGAACACCTATTTTGCCGTCTTTATCCGTATTTATAGGGTTTAACGTTAATGTTTTACCATCTCTTACGACAACAAAGGTTAATGGTGTATATGAATCTGACATAGATTTTGCTATATCATGCAATGAATATTCTCCATTGCTTATATAAAATTTATTATTATTTGAGTACAATGTATCTCTTAGCTTTTCTAATTTTTCATCTAATTTATTATCTGCTTTTTTATTATCGTAAGATACAATTCCTTTTTCTGTTTCTTTGTCAAAACTTATCGGTGGTTCATCATCAAATTTAGATAATCTTATTGTTACATCTTTCGGAATAATTTCATCTGCAGAATATGCCATATTTAGTTCTTTTAATTCAGATAAATATTTATTTGCTAAATCATAATTATAATAACCGTCAAACGGTTTACTTAATGCAATTATTTTTACAAGAGATGATGCATTTGTAATATCAGTTCCGTTTAATTTTACTATTTTATCTCCTTCTTTCATTCCTGATTGCCATATTGGAGCTGTTTTTTCCGTAGAAAATTTACTTGCAAAAATATCATATTTACCTGCCGGCATGTGTCCCCAATGAAAAGCTGCAAACAGTACAATTATGTAAGCACAAATAACATTAAATACTACACCTGCAGAAACAACAATTGCTCTTTGATATATCGGCTTATTTAAAAATCTTTCATCAGAATCTGCCGGTAATTTACAATTCGGCTCGTCATCAGGAAAAGCAACGTATCCTCCAAGTAAAAAAGCATGAATCAATATAGTTACATCACCTATTTTTTTTTCAAAAAGAGTTGGACCTATTGGAAGTCCAAATCCAAATTTGTCTACCTTTATTCCGAACATTCTTGCCGTTATAAAATGTCCAAACTCATGAACAAGTATCAAGACACTTAACAACATAAGCATTATCAAAATTGACATAATTTCTCCTTTATTTCTATAATAATTCTATCATGAAAAATTTTCTGTTGAATTGCCTTGATTGGATATATAAAAAGAAATGTTATTTTTGCGGAAAATCAAAGGAATCTGTAAAAATGTGTTCAAAATGCTTTGAAAAAATAAATCTTTTAGAACCAAAGGTTAACAGAGTAATTAACAATTCAAATATTTATGCTTGTACAATTTATGAACAGGAAATTCAAAAATTAATAAGGGGCTTAAAATATCACCGTCAAAAAGATTTGGCTCATTATGCCGCAAAAATAATGTTTGAATATTGTAAAGATATATTTGATGATGCAAAATTTCAGGTTGTACCTGTTCCTATATCAGAAAAACGAAAGAAAAAACGTGGTTATAACCACATGGAACTTGTTACTGATGAATTTTGTATTATGACAGGATATACAAAAAATACTGAACTTATAAAGCGTATAAAGGATACAAAACCACAATACGGTTTAAAAAGAACAAAAAGAATGTTAAATTTAAAAGATGCATTTTTTATAGAAAAAAGTAAATATATCGAAAATACTCCAATACTTTTGTTAGATGACATTTGTACAACAGGTTCAACATTTGAAAGTATAATTTTTGAATTGAACAAAAATAATATTTATAATATAACATGTTTAGCATTATCAACGGTAGGAGAATAAAATGAAAAAAATATTAATGCTTTTTATATTGGTTTTTGTTTGTTCAAATATGGCTAACGCATTTGAATGTCAATCAAATTCGGAATGTTTGTTGTTAGGACAGGCATTTATAAAGGAACATAAATATTCAAAAGCAATAAAATGCTTTGATAATGCAATACTGTTAAAAGAAAAAAATTCACCTGCTTATGCATATAGAGCAGCTGCAAAATTTAGCTTAAAGGATTATGAGGGTGCTTTCAATGATGCCTCAAAATCATTAGAAATAATACAAACACCTTATGCTTATGTTTTGAGAGCAAGTTCAAAACTTGCTTTTGGTAATGTTGACGGTTGTATTGAAGATGCTACAATGGCATTATTTTTAAACCCTAATTATATAAAGGCATACGAAATAAGAGGCAGAGCAATGATAGCTAATGAAGATTATTTTAATGCCTTAGAAGATATGGGCAGAGCATTAAAAATAGATAATACACAAGCCAATGTTTATGAAATAAAAGCACGTTCAGAAGCCGGCTTAAAAGATTATAAAACTGCTGTTAAAGATTTTGAAACTGCATCGAAACTCTTTAAAGAACAAAATAAAAATAAAGAAGCAAAATTAATGAAAAAACTTGCAAAAAAATATCAAGGACTTATTTTAAAATGATAATTGCAGAATTTGCAAATTTTTTGCATAAACACAATGATGATATTTTAAAAAATAAATCAACATGTAGTTTATTGTGTTCATGGTTGTTATCAATTTTAAAGCATAAACCGATTAATAATGTTGAAAAAATTATACATACAGAAATTGCCCTTGCAGAAAATAAATATGGTGAATTTATGCTTGTAGCAAAATCTCCGAGTGGTCAAAAACTCACTTATGCATTATATGATTTTGCAATGATGTATGAACAAGAACTCATGCGAAAATGGCTTAATCAACAAAAACCAAATGATTTTAAAAATAAATAAGCAAAAAAAAACCCCTGATTTTTTCAGGAGCCCTAAATTTTTATTTTAGGAAGGAAATGTGTTAGGTTAGTTAGTGTGTGTGTTAGTTTTCTCTCTCTTTTAATCTTTTAAATAACTATTTATCTCTCACACTTGTATAAAGTTTTTTTTTGTAGTCTGATTTCAGAAAAGGGATTTTTTGTTACAAAACTTTACTTTTTGCTTTGGTTTTATTAGGGTAAAAGCTAACAATAACAAGTTGAATTATGCGTAAATATGGGCTTATGGATATATGTAAATATTTGTAAAGGTTATTTGCATGCTATATAAAGGTTTTATTATGTCATGTCGATATATTATTTGTAGTGTTGAGTATTATATTTCATAAAGGATGTGTATATGGCAGATTTAAATGTAAATGGAAATCAAGGTAACGGAGGATGTAAAATCCGTTTATTCTGCGTAAATGATGTTCATGGAAATTTTAGAAGTTATGGACGTTTAACTACCGCAAAGGATACATTTGAAAGACAGGGTGCTCAAAAAGGCAGAAAGACACTTTCATTTAATGCCGGTGATTTTTTCTATGGCACATGTGAAAAATTGCGTAATCTTGGTGTTTCAGTTATGAATCGGCTTAATTTTACAGCAAGTACAATTGGAAACCACGAATGTGATATGAGTAAAGAAGATTTGGCTCAAACTGTAGAAAGAGTGAACAGCCCTATTATTTCTACAAACATGGATACAGGTGCTGTTGAAAAAACTTCAGATGATACTTCTGTTAAATGTACAAGAAGAAAAAGTATTGTAAGAAGTCAAGAATTTATGCAGGATGGACACAGATTTATGATAATGGGACTAGCACCTCGTGAAGCAGGAGTTGATGGTGTAAGCGATAAAATTGAAGATTCAATACAAGATGTTAATTCAGTTATTGAAGAAGCACGACAGAGTGGAATTAATAAAATTATCGTAGTATCTCACATGGGGCATGAAGATAATGAAAAAATAGCTGAAAATTGTGCAGGAGTTGATGTAATTGTAGGCGGACATACTCATCAACACTTAAATAAAGACGGTATAGTTGATTCGGCAGACGATGCAACAGGTACTCAAGTTGTCAGAAACAAAAAAGACGGAGCTCCCGTATTAATAACAGAAGCCGGTAAAGACGGACATCATGCCGTTGGTTTAGATTTAGACTTTGATGAACAAGGAGTTATAAAGCTTAACAGTGTAGACAGTCATGTAATTGATGTTGATAAGGCAGAAGAAAGTTCTGATGTAAAAAAATTAGTAGCAGAAAATCTTGGTGAAGAAATTACTCTTGCTACTGTAAAGCATGGTTATACCGCACCTGATGAATGGCATGACAGGTATCAGGAAAATCCTGTTGTAAATTTAGCATGTGATTCTGTATTAGAAGCAGGCGAATCTCAAGGTGTAGAAGCCGTTTTGATGAGTACAAAATCCATTAAAAAAGGTATCGGAGATAAAATAACGACTTATAATATAGAATATGACGGTTTAATGCCATATAATTCAAAATTCAAGGTTGTTGATTTAACTGAAAAAGAACTTGTGGATTTAATGAATTCATCTTCAGAAGGTATATTTGACGGACATACAGTTGATCCTGATTTATTAAGAACAGCCGGCTTAAAAGTTAAATATGAACCTGATGCAGTAGGAGATAGAAAACCTGTCAAATCACTTGTTTTAACTGATAAAGATGGAAAAACGGTACGTGAAATTGATGTAAACAATCCGAGTGATAAAAAGGTAAAAATAGCAGTAGAAGAATCATGTGCAAAATTTTTAGGAAGTAAAGAGGCAAAAGGCATACTTGCTCCTCATATACAATCTGCACCTGTACTTGGTAAACAGCAGGATATGATGAAAGCGTATCTTGAAAAACATAAAGAACTTGATTTAAGCATGGCTCAAGGGGATGATAGAAGATTAAGTTTTGGAAATACCGATTTGAATATGATATGTACAAACGGACAATACGGAAAACAAAAAGCATAAATTAAGCATTTTAAACATATAAAAAAGCTAAAGACACAGCTCTTTAGCTTTTTTTTATATTTTAATTGTAACAAATTATTACAAAAAATAAATAAAAAATAAAAAAAATAGCAATAAATTTTTTTAGGGTTTTTAAAAATGGAGTGTAGTGTTTATTATTAATCAATCCAATCCATAAATTAGCAATTTAGTTCACTTTAAAATAGAAAGGTTTCTAATGAAATTAGGAAGAATCGAAAACTTATCAGTAGTTTCACAACCAAAACAACTTAACAAAGTTGCAACAAGACCAATGTTAACTTATCAACCTGACACAGCAGTGTTCTCACACAAAGCTGAAGACAAGGTTATTTCAATGAAACAAGAAGGTAATGCATTACATGTAGCTTTTACAGGTAAATTACAAAATCCTATGGAAACAAAAGCAAATGAAGATGCACCGGCAATTCAATTTAGAGTAAGAGGAGTATCAAAACACCAATTGGGAACAGAGGGTGCAAGTGCAACTGCTGAAGATGATTCTGTTGTACAATTAGCAAACAGTAATTGGAAAGAGGGCGACAGATTAAATTGGAAAGAAGAAAAAACCAGAATGGGTAAAACAATAGCTTTATCTCATCCTAAGTTTGGTGAAATTGGTTCAGTTCCGAAAGAAATGGCAGAAGAATTACTTCCTGTATTAAAACAAGATAAAAATAACTTCAGATTTGAATTATCAAATGTAATCGCAGGTACTTCAAAAGGTGCTCCTACAATCGGTTTAAGAGCTGCTTTAAAATATACAGGCGATGACGAAAAAATGGCAAAGAATGCTACAGATGCTTTTAATGGTTTATTAAATTCAGAAGATCCTAAAATTTCTAAAGCTGTAATGGTATATCAACCTGAAAAATCACCTCAACAAGTTTTGGAAAGAATTTTTGATATTGAAGGCAAAGAAAACGGTTTAGGAAAAGTAAAAGAAATTAAAGAAGCAATTACAAACATTGCGAATGAAATTAACAATCCTGAAAACAAAAGAATTTTAATTTTAGGACACTGCAAACCTGATGGAGATACATTAGGATGTGTAGTAGGTATGCAAACCGCAATAAAAGCTGCATTCCCTGACAGAGAAGTTGATTGTGCAGTAGATGATAAAATACCTGGTTTATTCCGTGATAAAATGCCTGGTATTGAAGCAGTAAAAAGACCATACAACCCTGAAAAAATCGAAACATTACAAAAGAATTTAGAAGTATTAAAAACATTAAATACTGATTCTGCAAAAGAACAATCAAAAGTATTGGAAAGAGATTTAGCAGAATTACAAAACCCTGATAATTTATTTGATGCAAATCCATTACAAGGTAAAGAAAAGAAAAAATATGACTTAGTAATTACAATGGATGTTCCAACACCAACAAGATTTTCAGGAGCTTTCAAAGATTACTTAGAAAATAGTAAAAAACAAATTTATATTGATCACCATCCGCATAGAATTACAGAATGGCAAAATGCAAAGAATGAAACAGGTCTTGATATGGATAAAATCCACAAAAATGGCTTGGCTCTTGTATGTGAAGCAGTACCTGCAGCAACTCAATTAGTTACTATTGTAGCTGAAAAAGCCGGCTTGTTAGGTAAAATGTTCGAAAAGGGCGGAGAAACAGCTAAAAACTTTGTTGCAAGTGTAATCACAGGTACTTCAACAGATACCGGCTCTTTCACAAGAACAGCTAACTTGCTTCCTCATCACTCTGCATTACCTGTTCAACAAAGACCAAACTTCTTCCCTGAAGGTATGTCAACTTGGTTAACAAACAGATTATCAGAAACTGATAATTCAGTTGATAAAAAATGGTTACGTGAAAATATTGCGTATGATGTTCCTGATAGAGCATTGAGTTCAAACAGTGTAGATGGCAAAATTTCTCCTCGTGATAAAATGTTAACTTATGCACTTGAAGGTAGAAAAATGGCTCCTGAATTGGGCTTAGGTATTATCGAAGTTGATTATGATAAAATGTATGATGTATTTAATTCATCACTTCAACAAGATCCTGATATTACATTATTAGACGTACAAAACAGTTTTAAATATTCAGAAGTTTTAGGTGCATTAAAATCAGATCCGTCTGAAACATCTCAAAAATTGGCTCAAGGTCAAAAACCAAGCACATTAACTGAAAAAGCAACTCAAACTTATACAGGACCTTATGATGCTGATAGAATTGGTATCTTAGTTATCCAAGATAAGAAAGAAAACTACATAACAGAAAATTCAGATGTAGCAAAACAAAACGGTTTAAGATTATCATTCAGATCAGGTGCAACAAGCAACCACGCAGAATTATTAGCTAACTTATTCGGCGGTGGCGGACACGGTGGTGCATCAGGCGGAAGAGTTGATTTACCGGGTGTTACAGTTGATACTCCGCTTGTAGTAAAAGTTGACGGAAAAGTAGTTGATGATACAGCTTCTGTATACGCAGACTTAACAAAGAACTATGAAATCATGAAAGATAACAATATTGCTCCTGAAAAACGTGCAGGTATGTGCAAGAAGATTGAAATTGCACTTGCTGAAGATGGACAAAAAGGAAGAACAACTTCTGAAATCATTACAGATGTTGTTAGAGAAATAAGAAAGAACCAACCGGCAACAAACAAAGTTGATAATTCAAAATCAAACGGTAAACACGGTGGTAACAGAGCTGATGGCAACTACGGACAAAATAATACAGGTAAAGCCGGAAAAGCTCATGGCAAACATGGTAAACACGGCAAACGTCATTTTGACGCTGCTGCATAAGCAAGGAAATAAAAGAGTATTAAAGTGAACATTTGAGAGGTTGTTTTTAACAACCTCTTTTTTTATATAAATTTAAAAAATTGTTTTTAATATTTTTTATAAAAATTGCGAAAATACTTGTTAATGTAAGTGATATAATAATGTAAAAGAATATATATTTTTCAGGTTTATATATATAGTAAACATAATCATATGCTTTTAAAGTATAAAGAGATATATGATTTAATGAAAGAAAAATTGTACTAATAATATAAAAAACAAATAAGTGATTTGCCATTATATGAAATGTGTTTCTGCCTATTTTATCTAAGAAGCATCCAGGTTTTACATAAGGAGTAATTAATTTTGCAATAAAAATAGTTAACCATATTCCTGTAAAACTTGTAATAATAGGAGTTATTTTATTTGGAAAATAATTCCAAATTATTATGTAATCAAGAATAGTACTCCCCTTATCAAACGGCTTACTTGGTATTAACCAGCATATAGCTTGTATTAAAAAAATAAAGGGCAACAAATTTAAACTAAAAATTTTTTTTGCATATTTATCTTCTATTTTTAATTTATAAATGAATCCTAGATATATAAAAAATAGTGAAAACATTGTTCTAAAAGCTATTAATCCTAGTGATTGATCGAATTTTTCATAATTATTTCCTGATAAAAAAATTGATAATAATGTTATAGATAGAAATGATATAAAAATTAATCTATCCTTTTTTATTAGTTTTTTAAAAACTTTATATAAAATAACAAATGTAATTAAACTTATAAATAGTTGAGGCACAAACCACAGTGCACAATCTAATAAATATTGATGTCCATTAAAAAATGGTTGTATAAAGAAATTTTTTAAATTAGGTAAATTACCTACAATTTGCCCGTTAATTTTATACACGATATAGGTTATTAATGCATAAATGGAATTGTATATAAAATATAAAACTATTAGGCTTTTAAATTTCTTTTTTATATATTCAAAAATATTATCAATATATGTTTCTTTTATTAAATAACCTGAGACAAAGAAAAATATGCTTAAATGGTATGAATATGCAGGGAAAAACTGTGTAAGAACCGAAAAATTTGCATGCCCTGCAACAATTGCAATAATTCCTAATGCCTTTATTACATTCATTTCCATATTAAAATTTTCAGATGTGGTATTCATAATATAAAATATAGCATATATTATTTTTAAATTAAATAATTATTTAAAATTTAGTATAAATTATATTTATCATTAAAAATATTTTTAGATAAACATTACAGCTTGTTAACGATTTGCAAAACATAAAAAATGGCATAACATATAATTATGGCTAAAATTTTATTCGTTTCTAACAATAATGAAAAAATAAAACATTATGATGAATTTTTAGTTAAATATTCACACGATTTTTCTTTTGCATCAGATACGCAAATGTTTTTTGATGCATTAAACGTTGAATATCCAAATATATTAATATTGGATTTATCCTCAAATAATATTGATTTTTCGCAAACATACAGAAAAATTAATTCTATAAAAGAAAATTTAACAACAATTGCAATAATAAACAACAATAAAATACCGCCTGAATTACAAAATATTGTTGATGCTTTATTAACAGAGCCGTTATCAGATGAAGTTTTACTCTCAACAATAAATATAAATGTAAGAAGAAAAGAGTCAATAGTACGGCTTACAAATTCAAATCAAAACTTATCAAAAAGTTTATATCAACTTGATGTATTGTACAATGTCGGCTCACAATTTTCTACAACTCTTGATAAAGAAAAACTTATTAATATCATGCTTGAGGGCTTGGATAAGGCATTAGGTTTTTCTGTAGCTTGTGTTTTGACGTTTAAATCTGAAAATGAGCCATTGTTAATAATTAATTCAATAAATCAAATTTCAGACCGGCTTCTTGAAGCATTGAAACTTCGGACGGTATTAAACTACAAATCATTGTTTGAAAATAAAAAAATGCCATTTGCATTAAATATAGAAGATTTAAAGACAATTAAATATGCTAAAAATCCTATAGATGATTATGATTTTTCGGTTTTAAGATATGATAATATGTTTGCACAAATTAATTTAAGTGATAACTTTTTCGGTTTTGTGGAAATCTATAGAGAAAATACGTTTACGAACGAAGATGCACAATGTTTTCATACAATAGCTCAACAAGTATCAATGCCGTTGAAAAATTCAGCATACGTACAAGAAATTCAACGAAAGAACAAAGAACTATATCGGCTTGAACATTTGAAATCCGAATTTGTATCTATTGTATCTCATGAATTAAGAACACCTATTACTCCGTTAAAATCAGCTTTACAAATAATATCAAGCGGTAGAGCAGGTGAAGTTACCGATAATATGTCAAGATTTTTGACAATGGCAAACAGACATATAGAAAGTTTTGAAAAAATAATAAATGACTTACTTGATATGTCAAAAATAGAAGCAGGTAAAATGGATTATAAGTTTGTTGCAACGAATGTAGAAAAGCTTATAGAATTTATAAAATTACAACAAAACAGTGTTGCAAGTGCAAAAGAGATAGAGCTTACAAGCCATTTTGATGATAAATTTGTATACGTTTTTGCAGATTCATTCCGGCTTCAACAAGTTTTAAATAATCTAATTTCTAATGCAATTAAATTTACAAAACCGGGTGGAAAAATAGAGGTTGGTACAAAAATAATTGATGCAAAAGATATAACTTGTCCAAAATGTTTTGAACAGGAAATAAAATCATTGCATGGAAAATACTTACAAGTATGTGTAAAAGATAACGGTATAGGAATAGAAGAAGAAAATTTGTCAAAAGTTTTTGACCAATTTAAACAGTTAGAAAGTTCTCTTTCAAGAGAAGTAGGCGGAACAGGTTTGGGCTTACCTATTGTAAAGAAAATACTTAATGCTCATAATGGAGTAATCTGGTGTGAAAGTGAAATTAATGTCGGTTCAAGCTTTTATTTTGTACTTCCTGTTGCAACTGATGAATCTAATTTCTGGATATTACATAAACAACTTATACAACAAGCTAAGGTAAACAAAACAAACTTTGTAACATTTTCTTTAACGTCTGATGAAGATACGATTGAAAAATTGTTAAAAGAAAATAATTTAATAAAAGATACATATCTTAATAATTCAGTAAAAGTAAAAAAAGATGATAAAATGACACTTACCATGGTAATTCCTGATAGTGATGAGTGTGCAGCAGAATTTTTAAAACGAAAGATAAATTCTACTGTACTTAATGATAAGGCAGGATATGGGAAATGTGATATAATGTTTTCATACACAACTTATCCGAAGGAGAATGATTAATGAAAAAAATATTACTTGTAGATGATGAGCAGGATATAGTAGAAACCTTAAAATTTGTACTTGAAGGAGAAGGATACACTTGTTATTGTGCATATAATGGTGAGGACGGTTTAAAACTTGCAAAAGAAATTATACCGGATTTAATGATATTGGATGTTATGATGCCTAAAATTAACGGTTTTAAAATAAGCCGTCTTTTGAAGTTTGATGCAAAATATAAAGATATACCTATAATTATGCTAACTGCACGTATTCAAGATTCTGACAGGCAAATAGGTGAAGAAACAGGTGCAGATGTATATATAACAAAGCCATTTGATTTGGATGAGGTGTTATCTACTGTTGCAAAATTAATTAATAATAAATCTGAAAAAGAAGAACAAAAAGAACAAGAAGAATAATAAGAAAAGTAAAATTTATATGATAGAAGCTGTAACTAATAAAACTCTTGAAAAACTAAAATATGACCTTGTACGAGAAGGTCTTGTTGAGTATGAAATGCTTGAGAAAGCAGAAGAAATTGCTAATGCTCAAAATATTAATTTGGGTATGGCTCTAATTAATTCTAATAACTTATCAGAAGAAGCACTTTTAAAATTTTTAGAATCAAAATTGCATATTCCTTATGTAAATTTGGATGATTATTCTTTGGATAAAAAATGTTTAAAATATGTAAATATAATAGAGGCACGAAAATATAAAATAATTCCATTATTTAAAATAGAAGATGTATTAACTGTTGCAATGGCAGATCCTTTAGACTTGTTTGCAATAGATAAGATAATGGAACATGCGGAGTGTTCTATAGATCCTGTTATATCGTCTGAAACAAGTATAATGAAAAAAATAGATGAATATTATAAAACACCAAATACCGTAGGTGAAATATTCACTGCTGAACGAGAAATAGGATATGATTGGCATGAAGAATTGCATAATGATGACTTATCAGAAGAACATATACAAAAAATAATACGTGCAATTTTAAAACAAGCAATTTTAGAAGAAAAACATGAAGTATATTTTGCTCATGATAACAGGGGTTTAGCAATTACATTTAAACAAAAGGGCTCTGTATTTGAAAAGGGCTTTATACCATCAGTTTTAACTGCTTCATTTGTAGCTAAATTAAAAACATTGTCTAATTTAGATCCATCAGTGAGTGAAATACCTCAAGTTGGAAAATTATGTTTCAAGGTAGATGATATAACAATAATTGCAAGTATTTCATCATTTCCGACAGTTATGGGTGAAAGAGTTGCATTAAAAATATATAAACCGCCTGAAGAATTAGAAACATTGATAAATGATAAATCAAAAATACCTTTAATAAAAAATGAATTAAATAATCCGGGTATAATTTTAGTATGCGGTGCGCCTTTGTCCGGAAAAACGCATGTTATATATTCATTGTTAAACTCTATATCTGATTTAAATAAAAATATAATGACAATTGAATCTATTACAAAATATGACTTAGCCAAAGTTCATCAATGTGAATTAAATGAAAGTATCAGCTTTAATTTGGATAAAGCATTGAGATTTATAGAATTTCAATCTCCGGATATATTGTATATAGAAGGAATGATGTCAAATTTTGATTATATATCAGGTCTTGTATTTAGCGAAAAAACTGTTATAACGGAATTTTTAGCAGAAAACATGTCTGATTTGCGTAAAAAGATGACCTATTCTGGAATAGAAACATTTAAATCGCTTATCAGCTGTATGATTTTTATTCATTCAAAAGACAGCATAGAAATTTTTGATAAGAAAACTATACAAAAATATTTATCATAGAGTATATAAATTAAGTTAAAAATCTACTTTTTTCAAACTATTTACATATTTTTTTAATGGATGTAATATATATGTATTATGGATAAAAATACAGATGAAAAATATATAATAACGGGTGGAAATCCGCTTAAAGGAGAAGTTTTAATAGGTGGAGCGAAAAATGCCGTATTAAAACTTATGGCTGCCTCAATTCTTGCAAAGGGTGAAACAGTAATTCATAATGCACCTGATTTAACAGATGTTGAGATTATGCTGAGTGTTATAGAGCAGTTAGGTGCAAAAACACATTATGACAAGGAAAAACAAACCGTTTCAATAAACGCAACTGATATAACTGAAGTAACTGCAAGATATGATTTAGTAAGCAAAATGAGAGCATCATTTATAATACTTGGAGCATTGGTTAGTCGTTGTAAAGAAGCAGTTGTTGCTCTTCCCGGGGGATGTGCAATAGGAGAAAGACGTGTAGATTTCCACATAAAAGGTTTGGAAGCATTAGGTGCAAAAATAAAAATAGAAAACGGTTATGTGCATGCTAAGGCATCAAAATTGGTAGGTACGGATATATATCTTGATATTCCTTCTGTTGGTGC